>Ga0209526_10000001_pt1 | contig 335705 bp, 295 predicted proteins | sample JacPinW_OM2H0_M1_FD_188566 | JGI IMG/M metagenome (GOLD analysis project Ga0209526, IMG submission 188566) | Forest soil microbial communities from Algoma, Ontario, Canada - Jack Pine, Ontario site 1_JW_OM2H0_M1 (SPAdes) (version 2) | ecosystem: Environmental > Terrestrial > Soil > Boreal... | reverse complement strand
GTTGATAGGTCTCCGGTGTAAGCACAGTAATGTGTTCAGCTGAGAGATACTAATAACCCGTTCGGCTTGATCTTTTTCTTTTCTGTTAACCCGTCGTCCGGCAGCCGCCGGACGACGGCACACAGCGAAGACAAAGGATCTCAAAACAAAACGAAGCCTTAAAGTGGGTTCTCAAACGCTCTGTATGTAGTTGTCAGCGAACCAGCGTGTTCTTTGAAATCACGATGTCGATCTTGCAGCTGTAGCCGCGTCGCTCTGCGACGCGAACTCAATCTGCAATCGACAATTTGAAATCTTCAATTCACCAGAAATTTGCTCCGAAAGACCCCGGAGCAAATTTCTGGTGACAGTAGCGCAGTGGCACCACCCGTTCCCATTCCGAACACGGCAGTGAAACGCTGCAGCCCCGATGGTAGTACGGCGATAGGCCGTGCGAGAGTAGGACGTCGCCAGAACCAAATGCCCGCTCTTGGGAACGAGAGCGGGCATTTTGTTTCTATGGTTATCGATTCGCGTCATTCAGCCGCGTGAATGCGTAGTTATCTTTGATCTTATTCCAAAACGCGCCCGCTGACTTCGCTTTCAGCAATTCTCGATAAGCGAATTTGGGAACGTGGGCATAGCGATACGCGTCTCCATTCCGGTACTCGACATCTAAAGTCCGCTTTTTCTCGTCATACCTGACCGCCGCGATTGCAGCCGATTCGAGTGGAACGCGTTTCATTTGAGCGGAACCCTTTGCTAGACTAAGAGAGAGAACATCAACTGAAAGGCATCTATGCTCACGAGCAAAAAAGTCATCAACGCTATCAACGAACAAATCGGATACGAGTTTAGCGCTTCGATGCAGTACTACGCGATTGCGGCACATTTTGCCGCCGAAGCGCTGCCGCAGCTTTCTCAGCATTTTTTCCAGCAAGCGGAGGAAGAGAAGGGTCACGCACTGCGCTTCATCAAATACGTGGTTGATGCCGGCGGACGCGTCGTGATTCCGGCGATCGATGCGCCGAAATCGAATTTTAAGACGCCGAAGGATGCGGTGAAGCTTTCGCTCGATCAGGAAATTCACGTCACGCAGCAAATCAACGGGCTGGTCGGATTGGCGCGAAAAGAAGATGATTACATCACGATCAACTTTCTGCAGTGGTTCCTGACCGAGCAACTCGAGGAGGTTTCGTCGATGGATAATCTGCTCAAAATCGTCGAGCGCGCGGGCAGCGATCTTCTCCAGGCTGACGAGTATCTCGCTCGGGTTGGCCTAAGAACCATGCCCGAGCCGCCAAAGGAATGAATTTGTAGAGGCGTTTGTGTCAAACGCCTGATTTTCCAGGTTCGGCGCTTGATACAAGCGCCGCTACAACCGTGCGGCTGAGGGCAGCCGCCACCACAGCAAGAACGACGTTTTACGCAGTTAAAGTCTTGCACCGCGACAGGCGGATGTCGTTTACTTGCCGGCCTATGAGAACCAACACCGCATTTAGTTTGATTGTCGCAATTAGCCTTGCGCTGACCGGGGGAGCGTTCGCGGCCGGTTATCAGGTCAAAGGCAAAGTGACAAAAGTGAGTAAGTCGACGTTTACGGTCGATACTGGAAAGCAGAAACTGGAGTTCACACGGGACGCGAACACCAAGGTCAAAGGCGACATCGCCAAAGATGCCGATGTAACGGTGAAGTACAACATGCAAGCTACGTCGGTAGACTCGAAGGCAGCAGCGCCAGCGGCGAAACCGGCGGCGAAAGCGAAACCGGCGAAGAAAGCCGCGGCAGCTATGAAAGCGTCCGCCCCTGCCGAGGCGCCGACGCCCGCTCAGAAAAAAGAAGAACCGCAGTAATCCGATTTCGCGGCGAGCGGGCGGCGATCTCTCGTCAGCTCGCTCGTCGTTGAAATTTCAGGGCGCAGTCGCACCACCACTGCGTTTCGGCCACGCGCCGAGGACAAGGCCGCTGATGGAGAAAGCAAGGAACGGCCGCCCCATGTTGATGAGGATGAGCGGCCACGGATTTGTCCCGAACGCGGAGAACATCGAGATGGTCGCGTATTCGAGGAACAGAAATGCGAACCAGCACGTGAACGCAATGGCGAATCCTCCGCCCGCGGTGTGCGCATTCATTCGGGCGCAGAGCCAGGCCAGCGCGTAATTCACGGCGATCGCCGCGACAATCGCCATCAGATATGGCGCGACCTCATGCGGGTTCTCGATGTCGGTCATGGTTTTGGCGTGATAATTGAGCCACATGTCGCCAAAGATCTTATACCAACCAAAGCCAATCAGTTGATGAACAACAACCAAAAGCCAAACCGCCAGATGATTGATCTTGTTCATGATTTTTCCGCGACGACTTCTTCGAGCGCTGTTTCGGTCAGGCTCGGATCGGGCGGAGTTATGTCGCGCGGAGCAGCTTCGATTGAAATGATAGCGAAGCTGCCTTCGCCGCGTTCTTTTTTCAACGTCACCACCTCGCCCAGTTTGTGGCCGAGCAGCGTCTGCGCGATGGCCGTTTGGTAGGAGATAATGTTGCGTTCCGGGTTGCCATCCCATGCGCCCAGTATCGTGTAAGTTTCTTCCTTCCCGGAATCTTCATCGCGCAGCGTGACGATGGTGCCGATCGAAACGCGCGATGTGTCGGGACTTTCGAACGCGGTGCCCCGAGCGTTGAGCAACATTTGCTCCAGTTCCGTTTTCTGCCGCATGAGCACGGCCTGCATTTGCTTGGCCGCTTTAAATTCGAAATTCTCGCTGAGATCGCCATACGACCGCGCGAGCGCGATTTCCTTCGTGTTATCGGGAATCTTCTTTTTCACCAACTCTTCGTACTCAACCTTGCGTTTCTCCAGGCTGCTCCAGGAAACGATCAGGGCCGCGGCCTTTTCTTCGGCTTGCCCGCCGGTAATCATGCCGGCCAGTTCGGGATGAAGTTTGACGATTCGCGCAAGCAGGGAGCGCTTCGTCAGCTCGTCGAACAATGGGCTTAGCATAAGACGCCGCATCGCATCCCGGGCGATGGCAATATCGGCGCCGGCGAAGATGTCGCCGAGCAGTTGTCGATCTTCCACGAGCGTGCGAAGCAACTTGCCACCCCGGCTTGGCGTATCGTGCTGCTCACGTTCGAGCGCGGACAAAATCGCCCCTAACAAATCGGGCGTGATCAATTCATTCCAGCGTTCACGTTCGTTAGACAGCCAGGTCAGCATCTCACCCGTGGCGGAATGCTCACGAATGCTGCGTTCCAGCATCGTGCGCAACTCCGCATGCTGGCCCCCTTCGCTGAGCACGCGCGGGATTTGCGCGACCATCCGTCCGTGACTGGCCTGCATGAGTTGCAACGCCCGCGCCGTCCATCGCTCTCCCAGCGCACCGGGCAACGCTTGTAAAACTCTTTTCTCTTTTGCCGCCGGCAACTTCGGCAAGATCGTGATCAACCGTTTTTCTTCGTCAGCGATCAGCTTCGGCAGCGTGAAACCGATGTGTGTCGTTTTTAATCCCGGGACGCGTTCAAGCAAATCGTCGCGGCCGATAATGAGCTCAAACGTAAACTCCGGATGCATCTTCTGGTTGCGCGCGGCCGCGTTCTCGATGGTCGCCACGACCGGCTGCAGTTGTTTTTCCGGTTCCTTAAATTCGTGGTGAAGCTTGATGATCTGTTCGAGCGCCGCGACTTGCTCCTTCGGTTGCCGCGCCTGTTTAAAGAACTCCAGCACCTCATTGCCATGCGAAATTTTCTCGGCCCGCAGCTGCACCGGCTCCGATTTTTTGGTCGGAATGGCGAAGTGCCCTTCCTTTTTTAGCAACTTCTTGGTCGATTCCCACCAGCGTTTCCATTCCGCTTCGTTAAAGATATCGCCGATCAACCACTCACTGATTTGTTGCACGGTGGCTTTCCCGCCGAGGCTTTCGAGAATGTTGCGCACCACGGCCGGCGCATCCTCGCTCACCTGCTTCTTGACCGACGCCAAGTCGCTCGCCTTTCGAGCGAGAAAGTGTTCCGGCGCTAACGGCGTGAGATTGCCAGCCGCATACTCCAGCTGCATCGAGTGGCCTTTCTTGCCCGTAAAATCGATCACGATTTGGTTGAGCAAAAGATTCCAGTCCGCCACTCGCCCGAAACCCCAGCTTTTGTGCACACAAAAGGTGCCCGGCTTCAGCTTTTCGAGTTGCTCCGCCGCATTCGAAGTGAGTTTGCCGGATTCAACCAGCTTTTGCAGTTCCGCATCCATCAAAGGTGCGCACAAATTACGACGAACACTCGACTTCGCGAGAGAAAAGTCCGAGCCGGACGCGCGATAAATATAACCGCTTCGCTATGCCAAATGCGGACCGGTGCGCTTTACCATTGCCGCATACGCGTCGACGTGAAAACCTACGCCGGTGTCGACGAATATCTGGTTTTGGATCGCCTTCCATATCGGCGTTTTGATCGCGGTGGTTGTCGATCTTGCCCAGTTCAAGCGGCGCGATCGCGCCTTAAGCATGCGCGCGGCGGCCCAACGCAGCGTCATCTGGATCCTTCTTTCGCTTCTCTTCAACCTGCTCGTCTGGAAACTGCGCGGACCCGAGCAGGGGCTGGATTTTCTGACCGGCTACCTCATCGAATACTCACTCAGCGTCGACAACATCTTCGTCTTTGTTTTGATCTTTCAATACTTCCGTGTCCCGTCCATCGCGCAGCATCGCGTTTTGGTCTGGGGAATCTTGGGCGCCCTCATTATGCGCGGCATCATGATCGGATTGGGCGTCGCGCTCATCTCGCGCTTCCATTTTATTCTCTACGTCTTCGGCGTCTTTCTCTTGATCACCGCCATCCGGATGTTTTTTGACAAGGGTGGACGCGATTTTGAACACAGCATCGTCATGCGCCTTTGCCGGCGCGCTATTCGCGTGACGCGCGATTTCCACGGCGAAAATTTCACGGCCAAGATCGACGGTCGCTGGATGTTCACGCCGCTCGCGCTCGTCCTCATCGTCATCGACGTGATGGACCTGGTCTTCGCGGTCGATTCCATTCCCGCGGTTTTTGCGATCACGCAGGACGCTTTCATCGTTTACACCTCAAACATTTGCGCCATTCTCGGTTTGCGTTCGCTCTACTTTCTTCTCGCCAACCTGATCGACCGCTTCATCTACTTGAAAACCGGCCTTGCGCTCGTGCTCGCCTTCGTCGGCATCAAAATGATCGTGGCCGATTATTTTCCGCTTCCGAATGGCATATCCCTTCTCGTGATCGTGCTCACGCTCGCCACCACGATTACCATTTCGATGTGCGTGACCAAAAGGCGCGACGCCGCGGCCGCCGCCGGGAATGAAAAATCAAATTGATTTAAACGCCCAAAGGCTGTTTACGTATTCGGAGGCACTTATGAAAAACTTTCTCGCTTGCCAGGCCGTAGCCATGCGAAGGCTCGCGCTCGTGATCGTGCTCGTAATCGGCGGCACCGCTCTCGCCGATATCCAGGATCCCCCGTCGAATGATTACGGACCCACGCGCAAACTTGGTCGCGGCATTTCAAATTTCTTCCTCGGTTCTTCCGAGATTTTTGTCACGGTCGGCAAGATCAATAAGGACGAAGGGAATTCCGCGGCGGCAGGTTACGGTGTGGTGCGCGGTTTTGGCCGCTCCGCCGCGCGACATTTCACCGGATTGATCGAGATCCTGACCTGGCCTTTTCCGGCCTGGCGCGAGAGCTATTCGCCAATGTTGCCGAGCGACATCCCCTGGATCCACGCCGGCTATCCGGAGTTTCCGCCCGAACTAGGGAACGAATCCAAATATCCCTACGTGCGGGATTATTGAGACGCGCATTCAATCGCCGTAGGTGAAAGTGCGTCAACGATTAATACGGATCGGTCCGCTGCAGTTGGGAATTGTTCACGCACTGTTCTATGGGATTCTGTCACTGGTGTTCTTCGTCCCGTTTGTTGCATTAATGTTTGTGTTTGGACCGCGTCCGCCGAATCAGCAGGCGCCGCCCCTTTTTGTCGGTGCGGGATTGGTCATGTTACTTCTGATGCCTTTTTTTTATGCGGCCTTCGGATTCGTTTTCGGCGTAATCGCGGCTGCCCTTTACAATCTCATTGCCCGCATCACTGGTGGTATAGACTTCACAGTCGAACACTCGCCACCGTCCACGGCTCGAGAATCGGTGAATCCTGCTGTAGACCCGTACTGATTGTCACACGCCGCGCTGAGTCGGCGTCCAGATGAACTTGTGCATCTGGAGTTGAAATCGCACGTCGAGTTTATCTGCTAAAATCCATTCCACGATTTCGCGCGGATCGATCCGGCCGAAGATCGGCGAGAACAACACGGCGTGACAGCGTTTCGGTAAACTGAAGCGAGAAAGCTTTTCCCGCGACCATTCATAATCTTCGCGCGAACCGATCACGAATTTCACTTCGTCGAGAGATGTGAGGTGGTCGATGTTCGACCAAAGATTCTTGTCGACTTCGCCGCTGCCAGGCGTTTTCAAATCCATGATGCGATGGACACGCCGATCCACTGGCGAAATATCGTGCGCGCCGCTTGTCTCCAATAGAACCGTGTGTCCGGCATCGGCCAGCATCGACATCAGCGGCAGCACATTCTTTTGCAAAAGCGGTTCGCCACCCGTGATCTCGACAAGTGGGCAGCGAAAACTCGCCACAAGATCGACAATCTCTTTCAGCGTTTGTTTTTTGCCCTCGTAGAACGCGTACTCCGTATCGCAGTAATTGCACCGCAGATCGCAAAACGTTAGCCGGACAAACACGCACGGCTGCCCCGCCCATGTGCTCTCGCCCTGGATCGAGTGATAAACTTCGTTAATCGTTAGCGTCTTTTCGGATTCAGTCATTGAGCGTTGGACGTTGAACGTTGAACGTTGAACGTTTGCTTCGCAAATGCCCAACAAGATCGACAAGTGCTTTGCCCAGCTCCGCACCGAGAAGCGCAAAGGTTTTATTCCCTACATCTGTGCGGGCGATCCCAGTCTTGACCGCACGGTCGATCTTGGGCTCGCGCTCGAAAAAGCCGGCGCGGACATTCTCGAGCTTGGTCTGCCGTTTTCCGATCCGCTCGCCGATGGAATCGTCAATCAATTGGCTGCGCAACGCGCGCTCGAGGCCGGAGCGACCACCCGCGGCGTGCTCGAATGCGTGAGGAAGATCCGCAAACAATCGGATATCCCCATCGTTCTCTACACTTACTTGAATCCGATCTTCCAGTTCGGACTCGCTGAATTTCATCGCGCCGCGGAAGCCGCTGGCGTGGATGGTTTATTGATCCTGGATCTGCCGCCAGAGGAAGATGTCGATCTTCCCGGTGGCAATTTGATTCACATTCGATTGATCGCCCCCACCACTCCACCCGATCGAGTCGCGGCCATCGCCAAAGGCGCGAAAGGTTTTCTTTATTACATTTCGCGCGAAGGCGTCACCGGCGCGCGCGATACAATTGCTGCGTCTTTGCCAGAGCAAATTGCATCGCTCCGCAAACTCACGTCTCTGCCGATCGCAGTTGGATTCGGAATCTCGAGTCCGAAGCAAGCTCGCGAAGTGGCGAGCCACGCCGATGCCATCGTCGTTGGCAGTGCGATTGTCGATCTTATCGCCAAACATGGAGACAAGGCCGTTGAGAAAGTCGGGGCATTTGCGCGCGAGCTAGTTGCCGCAATCAAATAGCGACATCAAATTCCGCACTTCTTCGTCGCTTCAGCGAAGTTCGATTTCTTCCGCAACAACGATGCCAGATAAGAATCGATCAAGGGAACGCTATGGACCCGCGCAAGATTGCCTGGCGCTTCAAGCCGCGAGAAAATCGCATAGGTAATCTTGCTGCGCGGCACTGACTTTTCTCCGTAACCAGACGGAACATTGCTCGACCAATAGCGAACATATTGCACCCCGGCCCGATCTTCAGTGCCGAGAAAAATCGTGGAATGCCCGCTCTCGCGCCGGCCCACATTTTTGTTCCAGAAAATTTTCATGAAATCGCCCGGCCGCGCTTGAGCAAAGTCATCAAAGTTAGGCCCGAGCCCGAGTTCATGAAAGAGACGCGCCGTGCCCGGGCCGTTCGAATTCCAGCGTCCCCAAATTCCTTCACCGTCACGCTGATTTCGAACAACGAGTTGATCGAGCGTCGCGAAATCGAGTTTCAGTTGCCCGCGGGCGCGCAGCTCCTCGATCGTTCTGATGAAGACGAGATAGGTCGCGCCCGAGCAAAAACTCGGAAACGGCTTTTTCGGAAGCGGGAACAACTTGCCCGATTCAAAATGCGCCGAGGATTGCAGCTTGATCTTGGCATAGTGCGACGTGGAATACTTGCCGCCGCTCGGCATTTTCCGGACCTGCTCGAGAATGAGCGGGTTTAGATTCTCCCCGCGCGCTGCGGCAATGCTCAGCGCAGCGGCAACGAATGTTAGGATCGCCTTCACCAGGCCGAACTGTGGCGGCAGGCGTCTCCGCCTGCAAACCGAGATCGCAGCCGAGACGGCTGCCACCACAGAAATTGGAATTGCAGCATTCCTCGTTGTAAGATCGATACCGACATGCTGCGCTTCACCAAAATGAACGGCGCGGGTAACGATTTCGTCCTGCTCGATAATCGTTCCGGCGACATTCGGCTGGAGCGAAAACAGATTGCACGCATTTGCGACCGGCATCGCGGCGTGGGCGCTGATGGGATTTTGCTGCTCGAGAAATCAAGCAATGGCGCCGATTTTCGCATGCGTTATTACAACGCCGATGGTGGCGAAGCGGAAATGTGCGGCAACGGCGCGCGCTGTTTCGCACGCTTTGTCGACAAGGTTGCCGGTAGCCGGGAAAAAGTTTCATTCGAAACGCCGGCAGGGATCATCGGCGCGCGTCTTCACGACGACCTCGTCACTTTAACCATGAGCGATCCGACGGACTTGCGGCTGAATGTCTCGCTGCAGGTGGAAGCAGAAGACGCGACCGTGCATTACATCAATACCGGTGTGCCTCATGTGGTGGTACCCGTTTCACGGGTCGATGTCGTCCATGTCACCAGCCGCGGCGCCGCCATTCGCCAGCATGAAATGTTTTCGCCTAAAGGCGCGAACGTAAATTTTCTGGAAAAGCGGGGCGCGAACAAAATCGCCATCCGGACTTACGAGCGCGGCGTCGAGAATGAAACCCTTGCTTGCGGAACCGGAGTGGTAGCAAGCGCGCTGATTTTTGCCATCACTGAAAAAGCCGAAGAGCCAATCGGAGTTTTGGTCCGCGGTGGCAGCGAGTTGAGCGTCGGTTTTAAGAAGAACGGCGATCAATTTCGTAATGTCACCCTCACCGGGCCGGCCGAATTTGTTTTCGAAGGCACCATCGATATTTGATCGACTGCACATGTTTCGCGGCACCTTCACAGCGCTGGTCACGCCATTCCGAAATGGAGATGTCGATCCTGCGGCTTTTGAAAAACTGATCGAAGCGCAGATCGCCGGCGGCATTGATGGAATTGTGGCGATTGGGACGACCGGCGAATCGCCAACCTTGTCGCATGAAGAACGTGAACAGGTCATTCGGCTCGCGATCACGATTGCGAACGGCCGCTGTAAAGTTCTCGCTGGAACGGGTTCGAACTCAACCAAACACGCGATTGCCGATACCAAGATGGCGGAAAAGCTGGGGGTGGACGGCGCCCTCGTGGTCGCGCCGTATTACAATAAACCAAGCCAGGAAGGATTGTTCCGCCATTTCAAGGCCATCGCTGCAGAAACAAAATTGCCGATCGTGCTCTACAACATTCCCGGGCGTTGCGGCGTGGACATTGCCGCGGACACGGTGGTTCGGCTGGCGGAGGCGTGCCGCAACATCGTGTCGATCAAAGAGGCGAGCGGCAGCGTGGAGCGGGTGAGTGAGTTGCGCAGCCGATTACCCGACGCATTCACAATTTTGAGCGGCGACGACTCGCTTACACTTCCCTTCATGTCGGTTGGTGCGGCGGGCGTTGTCAGTGTCGCGTCGAATTTGTTTCCATCGGAAGTTTGCGCGCTCGTCCGTGCCTATCAATCGGACGACATGAAATCCGCGCGAGAATCGCATCGCAAAATGCTTCCATTATTCAAAGACCTGTTTATTGAGCCGAACCCGGTACCGGCTAAGACCGCGCTGGGTTGGCGCGGAGTCATGTCCGCTGAAGTTCGATTGCCATTGTGCGAAATGAGCGAGGCAAATCAGGCGCGGCTGCGCAAGACCCTCGACGCGTTCGAAAAATCGAAATGAAGAAGACGCTCCGCGTCTTGCTGATCGGCTCTGCCGGGCGAATGGGCCAAACGATTGTCGATCTTGCCAAGCGCGACCCGAACCTTGAGATCGTCGCGCAATGCGATCTGGGCGACGCCATCGGACCGGCGATGCAGAAATCCGACGTCGCGATCGATTTTAGCAACGCCGATTCCGCTGACGAGATTTGCCGGGCCGCCTCGCAACATCGACAACCGCTCGTCATCGGCACAACCGGGCATTCTCCGGAGCAGCGGCGCGTGATCGAGAAAACTGCGGAAGCGTTGCCGATCGTCTTCGCGTCGAACTTCAGCGTGGGCGTAAACACATTGTTTTGGTTGACGCGCAAAGCGGCAGAACTGCTTGGACCGGAATTCAATCTCGAAATTATCGAGACACATCATGTTAAGAAAAAAGATGCGCCCAGCGGCACCGCCAAAACGCTGGCCGAAATTCTGAAGACGGCGCGCAAGATCGACAAAGAAATCCCGACCCAATCGATCCGTGAAGACGAAGTGGTCGGCGAGCACACCGTCATTTTCGCCGAACCGAGCGAACGTTTGGAACTGACTCATCGCGCGGGTAGCCGCCAGATCTTCGCGAAGGGCGCATTGCGCGCGGCGCAATGGGTTGTCGGCAAACCACCGGGCCTTTACTCGATGCAGGATGTGCTCGGTCTCTCCGAAAAATGAGAACAGGCGTGGCGCTGGGATCGAATCTTGGTGATCGCCAGGCAAATTTCCGCGCAGCGCTAAAGGCGATTGTCGATCTTGCAGGCGTCACGCCGCCGATTTTATCGTCCGCCATTTACGAAACCGAGCCGGTCGACTGCGAGCCGGGCGCGAAGAATTTTTTGAATGCAGTTCTCGAATTCGATTACGAGGGCGAAGCGGCCGACCTTCTCAAAAAATTAAAACAGATCGAGAACGACCTTGGGCGGCCGACTGATCATCCTCGCAACACTTCGCGTAAGATCGATATCGATCTTCTCTATTTTGGCGATGCAGAGATCGACCAGGAGAGATTGCGGGTGCCCCATCCGCGGATGCATCTGCGAAGATTCGTCCTCGCTCCCCTCGCCGACATCCGCCCCGATTTGATCCTGCCACGGCAGAGTAAAACGATTCGCGAGCTACTGGAGTTGCTCAATGATTCGAGTAAGGTTGTCCGCCTGACCACCGATTGGGAATCGCCATGAAAGATTTTCGCGAAATGAAGCGGCGCGGAGAGAAGATCACCGCGCTGACCGCGTATGATTATCCGACGGCGCGCCTGCTCGACGAGAGCGGGATCGACATCATTCTGGTCGGCGACTCCGTCGGCATGGTCGTGTTGGGATACGAAGATACGACGCACGTCACGCTCGAAGAGATGTTGCATCATACGCGGGCGGTGGCGCGTGGCGTGAAACGCGCGCTCTTAGTTGTCGATCTTCCGATCGGGACTTACGAAACGCCGGCTCAAGCGGTCGCGACCGCAAAACAACTTGTCGATGTTGGCGCACAGGGCGTGAAACTGGAGGGCGGCCTCAGTCATGTCGCGCAGATTGAAGCAATCACGAGCGCGGGCATTCCGTTCATGGCGCACATCGGCATGTTGCCCCAGAGCGTACGCGGTGAAGGCGGCTACAAAATCAAGGGCCGCACCGCCGCGGAAGCCGAAGCGTTGATTGCCGATGCCAAAGCAGTCGAACAAGCCGGAGCGTTTTCGGTTGTCCTCGAAATTGTCGTCGCCGATCTGGCGAAGCGAATCACGAACGCAATTGGGATCCCGACCATCGGGATTGGATCGGGCGAACATTGCGACGGCCAGATTTTGGTAACGCACGATCTGATTGGTTTGTTTCCGTGGTTTACGCCGAAGTTCGTCTCGCCCGAAGCGCGCGTCGCGGACGAGATCCGGAAGGCGGCGCGCGCATTTATTGAACGAACGCGGAACGGCGCCGCGTTGTCTAATCGCACAGCATCCAAATGAACGTTTCCGATTACGAATTCGGCAATTTCGAGAACGCGCTCCTGAGCGGCCGCAAACAGCGCAACTGGCTTTGGTTCGGCCTGACCGTTTCATTGATGCTGCATCTCGCCCTCTGCACGTATTTTTACCGGACGCGGTTTAAATCGGCGGAAGCGATTTTCGCGGAGGGAAAGCAGCCGCCAATGTTCAACGTGCGCAGTGTCGATCTTTCGCAGGTCGACAAAAACAGTAACGCCGATCAAAACAGTCCCGCCGCCAAAACTAATCCGGACCAGAGCGATCAGCAGCCGGACGAGAAGAAGTCGTTCGACAAGCTCATGCAAGATGTCCAGTCGAGCACGGCCATGCCGGACGAGATGAGCGATGTGTTGCCGGAGCAACCGAAAGTGGAACAACCGGACGTCAATTCGGTGTTGAACGAAATCGAACGCAACACTTCGCAGGCCCTGACGAACAATCCCAACGCCACGCACGAGCAATCGTTGCTCAACGACGCGGCGTCGTCGGGCCGGCCGCAGCCCGCGTTGAGCGGGACCGAGCTGGCGACGAGCACGACGATCAAGCGGCCGAATACTTTTACGAGCAAGGTTGGCGACAGCGCCGGTCCCAATAAGCGGGGCGCGCCTGGATTCAGCGATCTCGATCAATTGCTCGCGCAAAAAGGTCCGCTCGGTTCCGGAACGAAATTGCGGATGCCGGACGATCAGTTGTTTCAATATGATAGTGCCGATCTGCAATCCAGCGCGGTCACGCAGTTGCAAAAGCTCGCCACGTTGATCAAGCGCAACCCGAAAGCGACGTTTACGGTTGAAGGGTATACCGACTCATTTGGCCCGCCCGAATACAATCTCGATCTAAGCCAGCGTCGCGCCGACAGCGTGAAAAGATATTTGGTGGAAGTGATGGGGATCGATCCGGCGCAAATCGACGCGCGCGGCTATGGCCAAACCAAATTTCGCGTTTCGGCAAACGGCTCGATCGAAGAACAAAGTCCGAACCGGCGCGTCGAGATCGTGGTGCACACGAGCGAAGGGCAATAGCCCAATCATTGATTCGACGGAGGCTCGGAGCGTCCCTACCAATTCTTGATCCACTGCGGAGTGATCGTGTCGGTACCGGTGATTGGCGGGTCCATTGTGAGGCCGCTCGTGCTCCAGAGATCGAATGTCGGGTTGTATCCAGTAGATTGGTTGAATTGAAAAGCCGTCGAATATCCATAGCTATTCCCGAACGGATCACGAACTGCGGAGATTTTGTTGGATGCAGAGGGTGGTTGCGACATGTCTGGTCGTGCAAGCTGGTTTGGCTTGAACGCCATATAAGATCGAGTCCCCGTATTCGAGCTACCATCGGGATTCCCCGCTGCCAACATTTCATAAAGATATAAGCTTGCGGCATTATATGTTGAGGGATTCCCGCTTTTTCGGGCGTCGACCTTGTCTGTATCGTATGGTGGCGTCGTGCTGGGGCTAGTCGCGTTGCCTCTCGGATAAATTCCATTATCCGCTTTGTAGCTTTCGAGCGCGGCGGACATGGCGGCTATCTCGGCTTCGGTGCGGGAACGGGCGCCTTTTTTTTGCACGTAACCGACGGTGCTCAGAATCAATCCGGCGAGCACGATGATGATCGTGATGACGACGAGAAGTTCGAGAATAGTGAAGGATCCTGTGGAGGCAGGCGTCTCGCCTGCGAATCCTTCATTTCTCGCAGCCGGGACGGCTGCCGCCACAGAAGAGCCACGAAGCGCGCGCAAGATCGACAATCGACTTCGATGCACAATCACGTCTGCTGCTGCAAGCTGCTGATGATGCTGATGAGCGGCATGAAGAGCGCGATGACGATGGTGCCGACGACGAGAGCGAGAAAGACGATCATCAGCGGTTCGAGCATGGAGGTGAGCGCAGCGACGGAGTTATCGACTTCGTCGTCGTAAACGTCGGCGATCTTCAAAAGCATTTCCGGCAATTGACCGGTTTCCTCGCCGACATCGATCATGCTGATGACCATGGGCGGAAAAGCGCCGCTCGCCTCCAGCGGCAGCACGATCGATTCGCCTTCCTTGACGCTATCGTGGACTTGCGCGATCGCGCGGGAGATGACCATGTTGCCGGCGGTCGCGCGGGTGATGTTGAGCGCCTGCAAAATCGGGACGCCACTGGTGACAAGCGTCCCGAGCGTGCGCGAAAAACGCGAGATCGCGGTTTTGCGCAAGACATCGCCGAAAAGCGGAATGCGAAGCTTGATGCTGTCGATGGTCGATTTGCCGCGCGCGGTGCGGTTGAAAAAATTGTAGCCGGCGACTCCAGCGATGACGAGGCCGAGCAGAACAAGCCAGTGATTCTGCACAAACCTGCTCACGCCGATGACAACAAGCGTGATGGTCGGGAGCGGTTTGTCGCCAAGCATGTCGTGAAAGATCGCCTCGAACTTTGGCACAATGAAGACGAGCAGGAACGACAGGATGGCTACGGCCATGCACATGACGATGATCGGATAAACCATCGCAGCCACGACCTTGTTCTTAATCTTGGCCGCCTTCTCCTGAAATTCGGCCAGTCGTGTGAGCACGACTTCGAGCACACCGCCCAGCTCGCCCGCTTTCACCATGTTGACGTAAAGATCGTTGAAGATGCGCGGATGCTGCGCCAACGCTTCGGAAAATGTTCCGCCGCCTTGCACGGACTCGGCCAGGTTATTGATCGTCCGGTTGAGGACGGCATCGCGCTCTTGTTTCGCTAGAACGTTGAGGCCGCGCAACAGCGGCAGGCCGGAATCGATCAGAGTCGCGAGTTGCCGCGTGAAGATCATCAGGATTTTCGGCTTGATTGTTTTCCGCTGGAAAAGCGTGATCTGCATCCGCGCCGTTTTTGCTTTTGGCGCGCGAACGGCTTTCGCGGCTTTGCGCGCAGCTTTTCCATCCGGTCCCCCGCCCTTGCCCTCCTCGTAAACGTTCGTCGGAAAATATCCCGCCTGGCGAAGCTGGCCGATCGCTTCGTTGGTCGAATTGGCTTCGACGAGGCCGGTGGATTCCTGCCCGCGAGAATCGAGAGCGACGTATTGGAAGCGCGGCATGGTGTCGATGTTAGCTAAGGCGTTAGGTGTATTTCAATACTTCCTCGATGGTAGTGTCGCCGGCGAAAATGCTGCGCAACCCGTCCTGGCGCAGTGTCACCATGCCGAGCTCGATCGCTTTTTGTTTCAACACCACCGTGGGCGCGCGTTCGTTGATTAATTCGCGAATTGGATCGGTGATCCGCATCAATTCGTAGATTCCTTTGCGGCCTTTGTAACCGGTCTGATTGCACGCGTCGCAACCTTTGCCGTAATAAAAACTCTTCTTGCCGATGTCGCGCCGCGAAATCTCCAACTGCGCGAGGAGCGAATCGTTCGGCTGGTAAGTGGACCGGCAATTCGGGCAAATGCTGCGCAGCAATCGTTGACCGAGCACGGCCTCGAGCGTTGACGAAATCAGAAAAGGCTCGACGCCCATGTCGATCAAACGCGTGACGGCGCCGGGCGCATCGTTGGTGTGCAACGTTGTGAAAACAAGATGTCCCGTGAGCGAAGCTTGAATGGAAATCTGCGCTGTCTCCAGGTCGCGCGTCTCACCGACCATGATGCGGTCGGGATCCTGCCGCAGAAAAGATCGCAGGACGCGCGCGAACGTCAGACCGATCGCTTCATTCACCGGCACCTGCACGATTCCTTCCAGATCGTACTCGACCGGTTCCTCGGCGGTGAGCAATTTGGAATCGATGGTGTTGATCTTGCGCAGACAGGAATAGAGCGTCGTCGTTTTTCCGGAACCGGTCGGGCCGGTCGCGATAAAAATTCCATTCGGCCGCTGGATGATCTCGAAAATGTAATTAAGGATGTAGTCGGGCATGCCGAGCATCTCGAGATCGAGATTAACGGTGGTGCGATCGAGCACGCGCAGCACGACGCTCTCGCCGAACTGCGTCGGCAAAGTCGAGACACGAAGATCGATATGTCGCCCGGCGATGTTTTTCTGAATTCGTCCATCCTGCGGCAAACGGCGTTCCGCGATGTTCATGTTCGCCATTACCTTGACGCGCGAGATGACGGGCAAGGCGAGATGGCGCGGCGGCGGCGACATTTCGTAAAGCGCGCCGTCCACGCGATACCGAATCTTGAACTCGTTCTCGAACGGTTCGAAATGAATGTCGCTCGCCCGGTCCTGGATCGCTTGATACAAAATTAGATCGACAAAGCGAATGATGGGCGTGGCATTCGCCTCCGCTTCGACCGCCGCTGCTGTCTCATCGCCGCGGATCTGCAACATTTCGCCGGCTTCGCCGAGCTGCTTGAGCACGTCCTCCATGCTGGAGGTATCGGTGCCGTAATATTCCTTGATTCGATTCTCGATCTGATCGGTCGGCGCGACGACGACGTCGATCTGTTTGCCGAGCGCGAAGCGCAGGTCCTCCGCCGCGCGGGGATCGAGCGGATCGACCAGCGCAACGCGGAGCGTGTTTCCGCTCATGCCGATGGGCAGCGCGCGATGCAAGCGCGCGAGCCCGCTCGGAATCAATTTCAAAACCGGCGGCGCGATCTGCGTGTCGCCAAGATCGACATATTCGGTTCCGAGTGCATCGGCGATGGTTTGATAAAATCCGTTCGTATCGACGAAACCGGTATCGACCATGGCCTGCGCCATCGTTTTGCCGTTCAGATCGGCTTCGGTCAGCACATCTTCAGCCTGCGACGGCTGCAGGACATGCTGTTCGACAAAAAGTTCGGCGACTTGTTTATTATTCATAATGTTACAAGCACGCTTGTCTGGGTAGCGCGCGCGTCTCGCGCGCGGATTCGGACGTCTCGTCCGAATCACATGCCGAAACTGCGTCCGCCGAGACGCCGGACGCCGCGCGCGAGACGCGCGCGCTACCCAGAACAAATTGCTGCCGTACCTGCCGATTCATCTAACTCACGTCTCCGATCGTGATGGAGATCACTTCCTCAGCGGAAGTGAGCCCGGCCAAAACTTTGCGCACGCCATCTTCGCGCAAGGTGCGCATGCCCAGTTCGCGTGCTTTCTGCCGTAGCAGCAAAGTGGAACTGCGTTTGTTGATCATGTGGCGCACTTCGTCGTCGATGATGAAGATCTCGAAAATCCCCATGCGCCCTTTGTAACCGGTGTTGCGGCATTGATCGCAACCGACCGGTTTCATGACCTGCGCTTCGCGGACCTGCCCGGGCTCGATCCGTAACGCCCGCAATTCTGTTTCGCTCAATTCACCCGGTTGTTTGCAGTTTGCGCAAAGACGCCGCACCAGCCGTTGCGCCATGATCGCGCGCACCGACGACGCGACCAGAAACGGCTGCACGCCGATGTCGACCAAACGGGCCACGGCCGACGGTGCGTCGTTCGTGTGCAGCGTGCTGAAGACGAGATGGCCGGTGAGACTCGCGTTAATGGCAATGCTGGCGGTTTCGAGATCGCGAATTTCACCGATCATGATGATGTTCGGCGCCTGGCGCAGCATCGATCGGAGCGCGGCCGGAAAAGTCATGCCGATGTCGGTGTTCACCTGAACCTGATTGATCCCGTTCATCTGATACTCGATCGGCTCTTCCACGGTGATGATTTTGCGATCGGGCTTGTTGATGGAGTTCAAACAGGCGTAAAGCGTACTCGTCTTGCCGGAACCGGTCGGGCCGGTGACGAGAAGAATGCCATCGGGCAATTTGATCAGGCGCTCGAATGTTTCCTGATCGTCGCTGAGGAATCCAAGCTCGGGCAAGCCCAGCACCAGACTCGATTTATCGAGGACGCGCATGACCACGCTCTCGCCATGATTGGTGGGGATGGTCGAAACGCGAAGATCGATCGGTTTCTTTTTGATCTTCACCTGAATGCGTCCGTCTTGCGGCAGGCGTTTCTCCGCGATGCTCATTGAGCCGGTCATGATTTTGAGGCGACTGACAATGGCGGACTGCAAACGTTTCGGTGGCGCCTGCATTTCCTGGAGAACGCCGTCGATGCGGAAACGAACGCGGAATTTTTTGTCGAGCGGCTCCAGATGGATGTCGCTCGCGCCAACGCGGTGCGCTTCGATCAATAACATCGACACCATGCGAATGATGGGCGCGTCGGCTTCGTCCACTTCCGCGGCCGCGCCGCCCTCCGCGATCTCAAGGCCAAGATCGACATCCTCCCCGATGCGCTCCCGCAAGATATCGGCGGCTTCATCGGCCGTGCCGTAATATTTGACCAGGGCCTCGCGAATTTTGTCGGGACTGGCGCAGACCAGTTCGAGCTCGCGTTGCAGCAGGAAGCTCAGACTATCGATCGTATCGATGTCGAGGGGATCGCTGACGGCGACGACCAAACCAGTTTCGCCAAACGCGACCGGGATCACTTTGAAACGGCGCGCATCTTCGGCGCGGATCTGTTTGATCACTTCGGGCGGAATGACCATGGAGGAGATGTCGATCCAATCCATGTGCGCCTGGGCGGCGAGCGTGCGCGACACATCGGCCTCCGACAGAACTCCGTCTTTTACGAGAAGATCGACAATGCTGTTTGCGCCATTCAAACGCGCCCGTGCGCCATCGACCTGCTTGCGCGTGACCAGTCCTACCTCCTGCAAGACTTTGACTACGTAATCTTCGTTGTGTTGCACGAGAGAAAAATTGCGCTGGAAGCTTATCGCAATGGAGCGCCGTAGAGCAACCGCATCGGTTGTCATATCGAAAAAACTTTATCGGCGAATACATCCATCCGATCTTCGATTTCCGAAATTTCCTTCGAACTTAACGCCCCCTTCCCTTCAGGCACCGCCGACTGAGAGCTGGCCGGATTCAGCTCGACGACGCCTCCGAGCGGCAAGCGCGTCGAAGCGAAATCAAAAACTCAATGGCGCCTATGAAAAAGAAACTGGCTATTCCGGCAGCGGCAGTAGTTTGGCTACTAACAACTCTTGCAGCCCCTAACGCTCATTGCAGTGACGAACAGGGCGGGGACAACCCGACAGGGCCTAGTGGTATTTTTAATGGGAACATTACCACGGGCGGGTCATACGACGCCTACACTGGAAATGCTATCCGCGCGGTGGATGACATGGTAGTCCCCGGATCCGTTGGCGCCTACCCATTGAAATGGACGCGTTATTTCAACAGTCACACGACGTGGGATCCCGATTCGACGGGCGGCGACTGGAGGTATTCCTATATCAGCTACTCATACGATAGCCTTCACAACATTTTCTTCCTGCCAGATGGACGAGCTCTGAATTTCCAAACTTACGGCGGGCCCATTCCCGGAGTGCCAGAGTACATGGATTATCAGCAAAACGCCTTGCATTTGGCCGATGGCGGCAAGGTGGTCTTTACCCCTACCGGCTTGAATATCGTAGACCCATATGGGCTGGTGACGACCGTGGTGCATAGCGGAACTGGAAACGCTAAGACGACAAAAATTACCGAACCGGGCGGACGTTATCTGGTCGTGAACTACGTAGGAATCACGCCGATTCGTGTTCAGGCATTTGATGGTGTCTCTACTACTCCCATCGATTCGGTGGACTATTCTGGCAGTGGCCCAGTGTATCGCGACGGGACCTCTCCTTCCGGCACCGGTGTCATAAGGCAATATCCCGGAATGTGTGCTCTTCCTCCATACTACCATCAGACCTACTTCCAGGCGGGGGTGCTCGCGACCTCTGATGAACCGCGCTACGCCGGGCCGATGCGGCAGATTGCGTATGAGTACGACAGCACCGGCAAGAATACCACCCGGATTAAAAGCGAAAAGAACCTTGTTACCGGCGAAACCGTGTCGACGATTGCCGGACTGTCAGATAAGGGTACTACCAACGCGAGGGAGACGCGCGGAGATGGAGCGACGCGGACATTTCACTACTATAGCGTTCCTCGCGGCCTTTGTAACCCGCCCCCAACCTATGAGCCGCCTGAACCCACGCCGTTAGACGGAAAACTTCTAAGCTTTACCGATTTTCTTGGCCACACCACCACGCTCGGATATACGGACGATCCGAGCGGTGAAGTTTCCGGCTATGTCACCTCAGTCACCGATCCGAATGGCCGCAAAACGGTTTTTAAGCGCGGATCGCGAGTTGGGGAAGTCTACACGATCACACATCCGGACGGTTCGACGATTAAACAAACCTACAGCGACCCGGCCAACCCTTACTTTCTGGCCAGCCGAACCGATGAGCTCGACAATAAAACGACCTACATACGCGATTCGAACAACCGCATTATGCACAAGGAATATCCGCACCAGCAAGGAGACCCGAGCACCTACGAAGATTTTACCTATAACAATTTCAATCAGGTCCTCACTCATCGACTTAGTAGCGGCGGCACGGAAAGCTTCGTCTACGATGCCCGGGGACTGAAAACCAGTTGGGCGGATGCCACCCAGCAAACCACAGCCTACTTTTATTACACCGCGGCTGATTTTGGCGGAGTCTGGACGGACCGTTTGAAGATGGTCGTCCATCCGGCGAATGCCTCCGGCCAGCAGGCGACCGAGACTTATGAATACGATCGCGATGTCAATGGGCAGCGATGTGCTGGCCGTGGTTTGGTCACCAAGATAACCCATGCAGATGGAACGTTCGTCAGCAACACTTATAACAAATACGGCGATCTGCTCACGACCACAGACGAGCTTAATCACACGACGACTTACACCTACGACGAATACGGACGCGTGCTCACAGCTACGACTCCACCGCGATTCGCCGGCGACACGCAGAATCACACCAGCACGAACGACTACACTCCCACGGGCAAGACCAGCAGCAAAATCACAACCTCCAAGCTGCCGTTCAAAACCACGCTGCCCAGCGGCAAAGTCACCACCTTTGAGTACGACGCGAACTGGCGAAAGACCTGGGTGCACCAAGCGCCCGGCACGCCCGACGCGGCCGACACACAGTTTGTCTATGACGCTGGCACGAACAACATCGGACATCTGACGTCGACGATCGATCCGCGCGGTAAGCCTACTACCTACGGTTACGACATCCGTGACCGGCAAACATCAGTGACCGATGCGCTCCTGCACACGGCATCGACTGTATTTGACCCGCACGGCAACAAAACCCGAGAAGATTTCCCCAATGGCCGCTGGGTCACCTACGACATCTATACCGCGCTCAACCAGCTTAAGCAAAAGACCGTTCATCGCGACGGCGCGCACGATGATGTGAGTAAAATGGCTTACGACGGCGCGGGTAATCTCATTAATCAGTGGGACGAAAACAACAATCTCTACCAATACACCTACGACGAGGTGAATCGACGTAAACGAATGACCTATCCCGACACGGCGAAGTACGAAGAGACGATCTACGATCCAGCCGGGAACACCGCTACTTATCGCAATCGCACCGGAGCGATCCAGACTTTCTCTTACGACAATCGCAACCGTCAGACCCAATTCAACTGGAGCGACACCACCACCAGTCCGCAGACGACAAGCTACGATGCCGCCTCGCGCAAAACCCAGATTGTTAATAACGACGCCACGGTTGCCTTCGTCTATTACGACGACAACAAGCTGCACACGCAGGAGGAATGGGTCACCGTGCCAGCTTTAAACGACAGCACCAACCATCGCATCGTCACTTACAGCTACGACGCCGACGGCAACCGCGCCTCCATCACCTACCCGAGCAACGCGGTCTTCAATTACAGTTACACCAACCGCAACCAGCTCGCGACCATTGCCGACAACCAGCAGCATCCCATCGTCAATTACGGTTTCGACCCGAGCGGAAATATTATCTCGCGATCACTCCCTGAGAACGGAACATCCACCGCTTACACGGTCGATGATGTAAACCGCGAGACCTCCGTCACCCACTATCTCAACGGCACCACCAGGAGTTTCGATTACGCTTACAACAATGTGAACGACATCACCGCCGTTCGTCGCGATGCGAACAACAACGACGGTGATGGTTACGAGTACGATCTCACTCAGCAGATCACCAAGTTCCACCAGAAAGGAACTGTCGATCTTACGGCCGGAACAGTGACCAACCCGGCCAACGACAACAATCTCGAGTTCGACGGCTGCGGCAATCGCACGAAAAAGAACGGCGCGCCGTCTACCTACAACAACATGAACCAGCCGACCGATGCTGGCATTAATCACGACAACAATGGCAACCTGACCACGCAGACGGGATCGAATTATAGTTACGATGCGCAAAACCGTTTACGCAGCGCAGTCGTAAGCGGCACCATGATGCAGTTCTTTTACGACGGTTTGAGTCGGCAAGTGGCACGAACGACCGGTCCAGCCCCGACACCAACACCCACTCCGCCTCCGACCCCAACACCGGTTCCGACACCGAGCGCCACGCCAATCACGACTCCGACAATTCCTCCGACACCAACCATTCCGCCATCGCCAACAATCCCACCGACACCGACTATTCCACCACTTAACACACCTACACCGACCCCAACTCCGACGTTAACGCCCACGCCTACTCCGACACCTACTCCGACACCAACACCGCAATGCTCACCCGTCCAATTTTCGGCCTCTGGCGGCGGTGTTCAGACCACGATGCAAGTTGATATGAGCACGGCCACGGCCGGAGCCACGATCTTTTACACCGAATCGAATTCCACGCCTGCGACCCCAATGCACAATGGCGCCACTCCGATTGCTCCAACGCAGGTTTACAACGGACCGGTCAACGTCCCTTATCCCCAAGTGCAAAACTTCAAGGCCATCGCTTACAAGGCCGGCATGGGTGATTCGGTCGAGACGCAGTTCACCGCTGACAACAGCGGCCTCAACAGCCCGCAATCAGCTAATGCATCCGGGTCAGCGATTGTGTTCAGTGTCTGGGACGGAGACTGGGCGCTCCTCGAAGAGTATGGACCGGAGAACGCGCTTCTCGAATCCTACATCCAAGGTTTCCACGGATTAGTGAAGGCCGTGCAGAGCAATACGAATACGTATTATTATCAGGATTCGCTAGGGAGCACATCACACATCGCCGATGCCAGCGGTGCCTTGCTTGAGAGTTATCGCTACGATCTCTACGGGAAGCCGACTTATTGGGATGCGAGCGCAGGGTCCATGTCGAACAGCGCCCATGGAGTTGTCGATCTTTTCGCCGGTCAGCGTTGGATACCCGAACTCGGCCTCTACGACGACCGCAACCGCTTCATGTCGCCCGAGCTCGGACGCTTTCTCCAGCCCGATCCGATTGGCTTTAAGGGCGACGGATCAAACCTTTATCGTTACTGCGGCAACGATTGGGCGAATCGGACTGATCCGATGGGGCTGGAGGTTTTGCTGTCCGCGCATGAGATCATCATTCCTATTCCCGTAAGAAATGTAGTAATTCCATATCATACCGGGGAGTATCATACTTGGTTAACCATTAGGCCAAGCGATCCACAACTCGCACGCGATCCCGTTTTTCATGCGGGCCATGGAACTGCGACTATAAGCGGTCAACCAGAAGGTCTATATCTGAAGTCTACAATCAACTCGGACCTTAGGTCGATCGCAGCACGCACCGTGACCATTAACCCACCGGCCGGAATGTCCGAGGCCCAACTTGAAAGAGGTATTCTTAGATCTCATCAAAACTTCCCTAGTAACACATATCCATATTCGCCGATACCGGGTATAGTGCCACCGGGGACCATGAATCCTGCATATCCAATTGGTCAAAAGGGATATAATAGTAACGGCTTAACCGTTCGTAACCTTAATGAACAAGGTCTCAACGGGCGAGGGGAACTCAGGAGGCTTGGCGTACCAACGCCAGGGGCGAATCGTCCACCCCCGCCTATGGCACCGATGCGCACCTTTGGATTAGTTAGTCCAGGAGGTGCGGCAGGAGGCGGAACAGCTTGGGGAAATCAAGCCGATGGGAGCAATGTTGAACCGCCGGGCACAAAAAATATTGGTCCCGGCGGTTTAGGCGGCGACGGACCGGGGTGCCCAACTGAGGCCGATCGTGTGCCTCGCTCATGCTTGTGAGAGATCATAGGTATATGAAACAGCTAAGACTTATTGGGCCGGCAAAACATGTTCGCTGTATCATTCGGAACCGTTGCTGTCTCTCACAGTTGTTGTACTCACTGCTAGTTAGTGCGTTGATTACCACTGGCTGCGCAAGCGACGCAAATACAAAGAAAATTAGGATCGACGTTCGCCAATCAGATGACGTTGTCCGACGTCAATTATTGCACTACACGCCGCTGGGGAGCTCGGCCGACACCGTGATCGACTTTGTATTATCGCAGTTGTATTATGAAGGAGTTTACGGTAGCGGCATCGGCATCACACCCGAACCGGACTTGGGAGTCAGGTTGGGGCATCGGTACGACAATCCGCCCTTCGGACATCGAGCTGTTGAAGCTCACTGGAAGTTCGACAACAGTTTGAGGTTACGAGATATCGAAATCAGGCCAGTTCTGCAAGAGGGCGGTTATAGTCACACGCAAGACTCCGATCCAAGGCCAAAGATAAAAGTAAATTTGCGTCAGTCTGATGAAATGATTAAAAAACAAATGTTAGAGCACACGCCACCAAGCAGTGATCGAGCATTTGTAGAGAATTTTATCGGAACACGTTTGTACTTTGAAGGGGGGCCGGTAAACGGCCGCTTGCTGACTAACAGACCAGGCACGGCGGTGATATTGGGTCACTATTTCGACGACCGCATGTCGAAAGAAATAGCGGTTCGACTGGTGTGGGAATTTGATAAGAAGGATCAACTGCGTGGCGTTGAGGTGCGGCGCGTTGATTCCCTTCGTCCCGTCTTATCCCAACCCGAGTAAATCGAAGCAAGTCGAGTAGAAGTATAAGTGGAGGCAACCGATAGCTAGCTCCGTGATAGAAATCACCTTTTGGCTTCCGCTCTTATGCTGTTAGCAGCATATTTTTGGGCGCGGCGTCGCTTCGCTTCCTCGCGCGGACTAAATCTCTTCGACGGACGGCGCGATAGATAGAGCGGTACTAAACTTTTCCGCTCTCCTATTCGACGGTCACGCTCTTGGCCAGATTCCGCGGTTTATCGACGTCACGGCCGAGGGCAACGGCCAGATGATAGGCAAGAAGTTGAAGGGGAATGACGGACAGAATCGGCATCAACGGATCGGGAGCATCGGGCAGGACGATGATGTCGTTGGCGATTTCTTTGAGTTGCTTTGATCCGTTGCCACTGGTCAGCGCGATGATCGGACCCTTACGCGCTTTGACCTGCTCCATGTTGTTCACGTTCTTGGAAAAAACAGCATCGTCCGGCGCGATGAAGACGGAAGGCAGCTCCGGCCGGACCAGGGCGATAATGCCATGCTTGAGCTCGGCGCTGGGGTGACCCTCGGCGTAGATGTAGGTAATCTCCTTCATCTTGAGCGCGCCTTCGAGAGCAACGGGAAAATTAAACTGGCGTCCGAAAAAAAGCATGCCGCTAACATCGACATATTTTCTCGCGATAGCTTTGATCTGATCGCTCAACTTCAGGACCTGCTCGATTTGCTCGGGCAGCGCTTCGAGACCTTCGATGATGTCGCTGCCTTCGGCGGTGGAAAGAATTCGCATCCGACCCAACAACAGCCCGATCAAATTAAGAATCACGAGCTGTGAGGTGAATGACTTGGTCGCGGCGACGCCAATTTCTGGTCCGGCGTGCATGTAAACGCCGCCGTCGCTCTCGCGCGCGATCGTACTCGCGACGTTATTGCAGATGCCGAGCGTGCGATAACCTTTCCGCCGGCTCTCACGCAAGGCGCCAAGGGTGTCGGCGGTTTCGCCGCTCTGGCTGATGGCAAAAACGAGCGTGTCCGAAGTCATGGGCGAATTGCGATGGCGAAATTCGCTCGCGTACTCAACGTCGGTCGGGGTGTTCGATAAATATTCGATGACATATTCGCCGACCATGCCGGCGTGCAGGGCGGTCCCGCATCCGGTGAGAACAAGGCGACCGACATCGCGCAGTTCAGCCGGGGTCATGTTCAAACCGCCGAGCTTGGCGGTGCATTCTTCAAGACTTAAACGTCCGCGCATCGCGTCGCGCACCGAGTCGGCCTGCTCAAAGATTTCCTTGAGCATGTAATGCGGGTAGTCGCCCTTCTTGATGTCTTCGGCGGTAAACTCAACCTTGCTGACCTCGTGCGGTTCGCTTTCGCCATCGAGCGAGCTGATCTCGAACTTATCGCGCTCAACCGCGACGACATCGAAATCGTTCAGGTAAACGGCGTCGCGGGTGTAAGCGACAATTGCGCTGACATCGCTGGCCAGAAAATTTTCCTCTTTGCCGACGCCGAGCACGAGCGGGCTGCCACGACGCGCTCCGACCATGAAACCGGAAATGTCGGCGTGAACCAAAGCGATGCCATAAGTGCCAATGACTTGTTTCAACGCGCTGCGCACGGCATTGACCAAACGCACTTTGGAATCCTTGCCATTGAGCCGCTGATAAATGCTGCCAATGAGATGCGCCAACACTTCGGTGTCGGTGTCCGACCGGAAATTTTTGTCACCGTCCTGAATTAATTGTTGCTTCAGCGCCTGGTAATTTTCGATCACGCCGTTGTGCACGAGCGCGATCTTTCCGCTGGCGTCGAAATGGGGATGCGCATTCTCGTCGTTGACCTTCCCATGTGTGGCCCAGCGCGTGTGACTGATGCCGTAGGAACCGGTCGGCGGCTTCTCCGTCATCAATTTCGTGAGAGCGGCAATCCGGCCCGCGCACTTGCGGGTTTCGACATGATCGCCGTTGACGATGGCGACGCCGGCAGAATCGTAGCCGCGATATTCCAGACGGCGCAACCCATCGAGCAAAATGGGTCCCGCTTCCGAACGTCCGACGTAGCCGACGATGCCGCACATATTGAGAGGCTGAAATTAGTATCTTGGCGGGGTTGAAGCAACCCGCGCAATTGTAGCGGCGCTTGTGCCAAGCGCCGAAACCACAAAATTAGGCGCTTGGCACAAGCGCCTCTACAACCAAAAAGGTTGCCGGAATGCGCAGACGCTGAGTTATTGAAGACGTGGCAAAGCAAAATCGGACGGACGGTGGTTCGCTGGCAGCTGATGCAGCTGCCGCGGGCGCGCCGGCTCTTCCGCCCGGGACGACGCAGCGCACGCTCGCCATCATTATGGGCGGAGGCGCCGGGACGCGCTTGTTTCCGCTAACGAAAGACCGCGCCAAACCAGCGGTGCCGCTCGGCGGTAAATATCGCCTGGTCGATATCCCAATCAGCAACTGCCTCAACTCGGGGCTGCGCTCGATCTACGTGCTGACGCAGTTCAACACGATGTCGCTACATCGACATATTCAAGCGAGCTACAAGTTCGACAATTTCTCGCGCAGCTTCATCGACATTCTGGCCGCGCAACAAACGCCGGAGGGTTCGCAATGGTATCAGGGGACGGCGGACGCCGTCCGGCAGAACATGCGCTACTTCCTCGAGCGACCGTTCGATTACTATCTCGTACTCAGCGGAGACCAGCTTTACCGGATGGATTTCCGCGTGTTGTTACATCAGCACATCCGCTCCGGAGCGGACATTACTCTGGCGACCAAACCGATACCCCGACGGCAAGTGTCGGAATTCGGCATCATGCAAAGCGGGGTCGATCGCCGCATCACGCGCTTCGTCGAAAAACCGAAGGACGAAAGCTTGTTGCACGAGCTGCGGATGAGTCGCGAGCTGCTGGCCGCGACCGGGAATGATGAAAGCGAAGAGTTATATCAAGCGTCGATGGGCATCTACGTTTTCAACCGCGACATACTCATTCAGTGCCTGAACAACCAACTGGCCGATTTCGGCAAAGACGTGATCCCGCAGTCGATCAAAGATCGACATGTGAACGCTTACATCTTCAACGGTTACTGGGAGGACATCGGAACGATCCGCGCTTTTTACGAAGCGAACCTCGATCTGACCGACATTGTGCCTGAATACAGCTTCTTCGAAGCGGACGCGCCGATTTATACGCATCCTCGTTTTTTGCCGGGGAGCAAAGTGAACGGAGCAACGCTTCGCCAGGCGATCATTTCAGATGGCTGCATCATTTCGGACGCGCATTTGGAGCGCAGCGTCATCGGCGTGCGCAGCATCATCCAAAGCGGCGCGACCATCCGGGACAGCATCATCATGGGCGCGGATTATTTCGAGCAGCGCCGCGATGCGAATTCGACGGAACCGCCAATCGGGATCGGGCGCAATTGTGTGATTGATCGCGCCATCATCGATAAAAATGCCCGCATTGCCGACGGAGTAGTCATCACTCCGGAAGGAAAGCCGCGGGAATTCGACGGCGACAACTATTTTATCCGCGACGGCATCGTGGTGGTACCCAAAAACGGCATTATTCCGGCCGGGTTCTGGATTTGATCCAGCATGACGATGTCGATCTTACGAAAAACAAAATAGCGCCTTAGCGCCTATCGGTGATGCCACCGAGATTGCCGCCGGCAGTTTCCCATTTCTCCTGCTTGTTCCAGGGAATCATCGACTCATGTTTTGCGTCAGGATCTTTGACCATCGCCACATCTTCTTTTTGCGACGCGCACGAGACAAATGTCGCCGAAGTGGCGAGCAATAGAGCGGTTGCGATTTTTCGCCTAAGATCAGGAATTTGAGCCAGCATAGATGACGGTATCTCCCGGTTGCACTTGGACCCCACGCGCCAAGCTGCTGGTGATGATATCGCCGATGGCGGTGGAAGGTTCAACTGAAGAAATGCGAATTTTGCCAATGAGCGTTCCCGCGCGCAGGACGAGCATCTCCGAGTTGGCTTCAATGCCCTGCCGTCCGCCAAGATTTAACACCACGAAATTGTAGGCTTGGTTCACTGCCAGGACGGTGCCGTGCAGTCCCAATCGGGCCGTGCTGCTCTTTTCCCGGCCCTTCGTCTCTTCCTGCAGCTGGACAGATCGCTCCCGGGCAGCGCGAAGCTTATCGGACAAGAATGTTTTCTCTCGTTCCGCGCTGTCGAGCAGCTGCCGCGCTTCATCGAGCTGGGCTTGCAATTCGTTCGTCGAGGGAGCGCCCGGGTTAGTATCGGCCGGTTTAGCGCCTGCTTCCTCGACGCGTTTTTGCTGGGAAGCGATCTCGGCTTCAGTTGCTTGCAATTTGGCCTCGAGATCGGCTTTTTCTTTTTGGACCTGGGCAAGTTCTGCCTCAGCCTTGGTGGTTTTACCCTCTCGTTCGGCAACTTTGCTTTCAGCCACTGCCACGCTCGCCTCCCGATCCTTAAGTTCCTTTTGTTGAGCGACGCGACGGCGTTCGGCGGTATCGCGCGCGGCATCGGCATTGGCCACGTTCACGCGAAGGGTTTTTGTCTTGTGCATGTTGAGCGCTCCAAGGACCGCAGCGAAGAGCAAAAGCAGGACCGACAAGCCGATTACGTTTTTCGGGGTGAGACCCGGGGAGATTGTCTTTGAGAACTCCATCGCGCACTTTTTTAAATGTGAATGGGTGAAAATAGCAATCTCATTCACGAGCTCGAACGCATGATTGCCGTTGCCTAGTCCGTATTTCCGACCTATAAAGCGCCGCATGGGACAGCAGCACCGGGTAAGAGCGAAACGCAAAAGGCGAAGAGCTTATCTGCGACGAAAAAAAGAATCCCTGCGCGCTACCCGGCCTAAAACGCCAAAGGCAAAGCCGACCAAAAAACAACCAGCCGAGACGGAGTAAGCAGGGCTGGTCTCTGGCAGAGATCAAAGTGTGATGCGCCAGCTATGTCGAAACGCACACGTTATTTGATTGTCGATGGGCACAGCGTGATTTTCGCGTGGCCGGAATTGCGCAAACTGCACGGCCGACGTACCTCGCTCGCTCGTGAAGCGCTGACTAAATGGCTTCGTGGCTATCAAGACTGGACAGAAGTGCGCGTCGTGATCGTCTTTGACGGGAAGGGCGCGCATGTGCACGCCTCGGCCGACCCCCACGATGTTCAGATTTTCTACTCGCGAAAAGGGCAGACGGCCGACGCGATCATCGAGCGACTCGCAGGCAAGTACGGAACACGCTTCGATCTTGTCGTCGCCACTTCCGACTCGCTGGTCCAACAAACCGCCATTGCCTGCGGCGCCGAGTGGATCCCTCCGGAAACGCTGCGAGAGATGTTAAAGGAGCGTGGGCTTGGAGAGCTTGCCTAGACTAAGCAGCACCCAAAAGGGCGGGCTCAGGTAGTGGCGCAGCCGGATATCGCCGCGCGCGCTGCTGGCATGTGGCCAGCACACGTGAAAGCACTGAGTAGAGCTGCTCGACCGGAAGATTCTTGCTGACGTAGCCGTTCGCTCCGGCTCGCAACGCGGCGTGCATCTGGTCCTCGTCGTAGCCCATTCCAGTGAAAACAATGATCGGCAACGAGCCGTTGATCTCGCGAATAAATGAGATCAAGGAGATGCCGTCCACTTTGGGCATTTTTAGATCGACAATCACCACGTCACAGTCGTGATGCGCAAGCCAGGTGGCGGTCTGAAAGCCTTCGTTGAGGGAATGACAGGTGTGCCCCTTCTGCCGCAGATAGCTGACGAGAAATCGACTGATGGCCGGGTCATCATCGATGAGCAGGAATTGGCAGGTTTCGCGGGTCAGCAGCTTCATTGGGTCTTATAATTACTATAATCAACATAAGCACTATCCTTGCCAACCCACTTCGCCACCTTCTTCCGGATTAAAATTCGAATCCGTATCTTGAATTCGCGACGCCCTCTCTCCCGCGAAAATCCCGAACCGAGTCTATTCTTCGCCGGACTGGCCGATCTTTTTCTCGATCGCTCTCAACCGCGCGAAGAATTTGCCCAGCCGCCGGACCCAAGCCAGCTGCTCTTGCGCATCCGCCAGCGGAACGGCCGGCGTTGCTCTCCAGACGCCGCCGGAAATACTCTTCGAAACGCCACTCTGCGCGCCGATGGCAGTCTCGTCTCCAATTTCAACATGTCCGGTAATCCCCGCCTGCCCGCCGATCATGACCCGGTCGCCAATCCGCACACTTCCAGCGATCCCGGCCTGTGCGGCCATCACCGTATTCTTTCCGACCACCACGTTGTGCGCAATTTGCACGAGATTGTCGATCTTGGCTCCCGCCTGAATCCAAGTCCGCCCGAACCGGGCGCGATCGATGGTTGTGTTGGCGCCGATCTCCGCGTCGTCGTCAATCTGGACAATGCCAAGTTGCGGTACTTTCTCCTGTCGCCCCTCGACCAGTTCAAATCCAAAACCATCCGCGCCAATGACCGCCCCGCTATGAACGATGACACGCGCGCCAATTTGGGTGCGCTCGCGAATGGTGACTCTTGGGTAAATCATGCAGTTGGCGCCCACAGTGCTCTCGTGCCCGATGTAAGTTCCGGCGCCGACGACCGTATGGTCACCGATGGTCGCACCGGCCTCGACGACCACGTAAGGCTGAAGAGATACGCCTTTGCCAACGGTGGCGCTTGGATCGACAACCGCCGTTGGGTGAATTCCCGCGGAGAATGTCACCGGTTTAGGCGCGAATTTCATCACGACCTGCTCGAATGCTTTCGCCGGATTTGCGACCCGAATTTGAATCTGCTCGGTCTGCTCGGAGAAATCCGCGGGAACAAAAATCGCGGACGCGCGCGTTTTGCGCAGCTGCGCGGCGTATTTCGGATTGGCGAAAAACGAAATCTCATTGGCGGCCGCCTCAGCAAGTGAAGCAGCACCGCTTATTTCCCGGGTCCCATCTCCGAGTAATTCCCCCCCGGACATCTCTGCGATTTCCTGGAGAGTGAAAGTCACTGTTTAAGAAGGGCCGCCAAACAATCGCTTAAGAAGATGTCGATCTAAGCCTTCTTTACGCTTGCCCGAACGGTGTCGAGCTGACCGGCCGATCCGAGCTTTTCGTTCTTGTGTGCGATGAAGTTAGCGTATTCCTCGACGAAGGTCTTTCCCGGCGGTCGAAAATCGAATTGCTCCGGATGATCTCGGAAAAATTCGCGATGCACGCGGGTCCAGACGAGCCGGCCATCCGTGTCGATGTTGACTTTGGTGACGCCGAGTTTGGCGGCAGGCAGATATTCCTCCTCGTTCACACCACGCGCAGAGGGATCAAGTTTACCGCCGGCCGCGTTGATGCGTTCGACTTCCGATTTCGGCACGCTGGAAGAGCCGTGCATGACAATCGGCGTAGGTGGTAGGCCGGCTGCCTTCACTTTGTCGCGAATTCCTTCGATAACGTCGAAGTGCAGCGACTGCTGTCCTTTGAACTTGTATGCGCCATGGCTCGTCCCGATCGCGGCGGCCAGTGAATCGCATTTGGTTTGCTTGATGAACTCGACTGCTTCGTCGGGGTTCGTTAGGCAGGCGTGGCCTTCGTCGACTTTGATGTCTTCCTCGACGCCGCCCAGCCGGCCCAGCTCGGCTTCGACGCTGATCCCTTTGGCATGCGCCTTTTCGACCACGCGCTTGGTGATGGCGACGTTCTCCTCGAACGGTTCATGGCTGGCGTCGATCATGACCGAACTGTAAAAACCGGAAGCGATACAGTCGTAGCATGCTTCCTCGTCGCCATGATCGAGATGCACGGCAAAGATCGCTTCGGGAAACATTCCTTCGGCCGTGCGGATAATCGCTTCGAGCATGCGCTTGTCAGCATATTTACGCGCACCTTTGGAAAGTTGAATGATGAATGGCGCCTTGCTTTGCACATTGCCGCGAAACAAGCCGAGGCATTGTTCCATGTTGTTGATGTTGTAGGCGCCGACAGCAAACTTGCCGTAAGCGACTTTGTACAATTGAGCGGTGGTGACGATCATAAAAGAGACGGGATTTCAGATTCGGGGCGCGCCCAACTTAAATCTGAAATCTAGATTCTGAAATCCGAATTTTCTCGGCTAGCGCCCGGAATCAGCCGGCAAGGTCACGCTTACCTGTGTGCCGCGTGCGCTCGAGTCGACGTCGACCCGCCCGTTGTGATCGAAAATCGTGCGCTTGACGATGGGCAACCCCAATCCCATTCCTCGCGGCTTGGTCGTGCAAAATGGCGAAAAAATTTTCTCTTTTAGCTCGGGTGCGATGCCCTTGCCGTTATCGCGCACCGTAATCACCACGCCACCGCCACGTTTGCCTTCATGAAACTGTTTCGCAGTAAGAGTGATTCGCGGCTTTTTCTGGCCGGAAAGCGCCTCAGCTGCGTTGGCCATGAGATGCGCGAACGCTTCCGTAAGGGCCGACTCATCGCCCATCACCGCCGGCAGGTCGTTTGGCAAAGAAGTCTCCAGCGCTACATCGCCGTTCAAGCCAAAGCGCGAACGCGCCATCTCGATCGCTTTTTTTACCGGGGCGCGCACGTCGATGGGCTTGAAGACGAGCTCCGGTGGGTGCGCGAAATTGTTTATCTGAGTGATGATCTTGTCGAGCCGGTCGATTTCCTGGACGACGATTTTGTTGAAGTCTTTGCGAAAATCGGCGTCGTCAAAACGTTCGGGAAGCAATTGGGCAAAGGTTTTGATCGCGACCAGCGGATTGCGGATTTCGTGGGACATGCTCGCCGCTAAATCGGCCCAAAACGCGGCGCGATCGACGAGGTCGTCTTTTTGGCGAAGACTCTCCTCTGTGGTCAGATCGTGAATAACCGCGACCGCACCGAGCGGCGTTTTGTTATCGGACAACCGGCGCGTTTCGACCGAGACCGACCGGCGCGTGTTATTGTCGATCCAATGGCGAGGCGCCAAGTTCGTTTCGGCGTCGATCGTGTCGCGTAGGAACGTAGCCACAAAACTGCCGGTGGCTTCGACCGGTTTATTCAAGACTTTTGCGCTCGGTATTCCGAGAATCTGCTCTGCCATCGGGTTGAACCAGCGGACAATTCCTTCCTCATCGATCGCCACAATGCCGGGCGGGATCGCTTTCAACAGTGTTTCGGCGAGCGTTTTTTGAAGCGCTGTCTCCTCCTGCAGGAGCGCATTCTCCAGAACGGTCGAAACGTGCTCCGCCAGAATCGTTAGTCCTTCCAGATCGGCGTAATCAAATGGCTGGCCTGTCACTCGGTGCCCGAAGAAAAGCCAGCCGATAATGCGACCACGCTCGTGGAGGGGAGCGATTACCTCCGCCCCAAAGGTATCGAGCGCGCGCCGAAGCAGAGTGCGCTCCGATCGATCAACTGTTTGCGCAAGATTGACCCGGCTGATCAGGTAGGCATGCCGTCCGAACCAGCGCACGAGCGGATCACGTTCGCTAAATTCGAGCTCGTCCGTTTCGGGCAAACAGCGCAAGCCAGCGCGCAGCCGATATTGATCGCCCTGGCGGATTTTTGAGAATAAACCAACCCGTGTTACGCCTGCGGCGTCAGCAAGATTTTCGACCACGCTGGCTAGGAGAGCATCGACATTATCGAACCGGCGGAAAACACGCGGGAACCGCAGAAGCGGAAGAGATGACGAACTGTAGCGGTCCGGGGCAGGCTCGGCCCGACGAACAGCCTCGGTTGCGGGAACACCGGCCGATTGTTCACGCAGATCGCGGTTTTCCTGTGCGATTTTGATGTAATCAAAGGCCCGCGCTGCCAGAGCCTGAAAGCGCCGCCGATCAAGCTCAATATCTTCAGCCGCATAAATCCCGGCTTGCTCGGCGTCGCGCAACGGCTCAGATCGTAACGCCCCGAGAGCGGTGATCAGAACATCTGGCCACTCCGTTTGGACCTGGCCGAGCAAATCGCGGCTTTCCTTTGCTCGTAGGTCGAGCAGGAGCAACGACGGAGCTGTTTGCTGAAGCACGGCGTCGAGCCGATTGGCGTCCGTGACATGTCGCACCTGCGCCATGGTCCGGAGAAATGCTTTTACACGCCGGGCGAGATCAGAATCCTGTGAATATAAAACGCAAATCGGCGGAGCGATCATGCTACCGCCACCTCGCTGTCAAAGCGAACCAGCGGGAACAAAATGTGAAAGGAAGTGCCCTTTTTGAGTTCGCTTTCCACTTCGATCTGTCCCCCGTGCTCCTGAATAATGCCATGCACGACCGACAAGCCTAATCCGGTGCCGTAATCTTTGGTTGTGAAAAACGGATCAAACACATGCGGAATATCTTCGCCGCGAATCCCCTCGCCGCTGTCGCGGATTGTGACGCGGATCCCTTCATGCGTTTCGCCATTGGTATTCGTAATCGTGGAGACCCATTCGTCGTCCGTCACAACTTCGGTCGTGACGGTGAGCTCACCTCCATTTTTCATAGCGTCCATCGCGTTGATAAAAAAGTTCAGGAAGACCTGTTCGAGTTGATCGGAGTCGGCACGAATTGTATCAACATTCGCCTGCCAGGAACGAGTTAATTTGATATCTTTCTGATACAAACGATGGCCAACGAGAAGAAGCGATTTTTCCAGAATTTCGTGTATGTGCAGCGGTTTCAGGTGCGGTTTGGCTGGGCGGGCGAAGCGCAGTAACTGGTTCACGAGCGAATCGATTCGATCGATCTCGTGCCCGATGAGATTTGAAAAGGTATCGCGAAAGTCGGAATCCTGATACCGCTCGGGCAGCAACTGCGCGAAGGTTTTGATCGAGACAAGCGGATTCTTAATCTCGTGCGCCATGCCGGCCGACAATGTGCCCAGACTGGCGAGCCGATCGCTGCGGCGGATTTGTAACTCGAGCCGCTTCAATGCGGTGATGTCGGTGATCACCATTAGCGCTCCGAGTACTTGTCCATCTTCGCCATGGAAGATCGACGTGCTCGCGCGCACGACCACGCCGCGGTCGCCGAAATGCAATATTAGTTCGCTGTCTTCCTGGCTTTCGCCCGTTTGCAGCGTTTTTCGCAATGCATCCCGCAGCGGTGGCGGAAGCTCCTCGATGGAGCGGTCGAGCATATCCCCGGCGTCCAACTCCGTAATCTGCCCGGCCTCATTATTAAATACCGTCGTCCGCTCATCGGTGCCGGCTGCAATTACACCGGTCGTGAGGTTCTGCAGCAAAGTCTCATTATAAATCTTGGCGTTTTGTACCTCGGTAAACAGCTCCGCGTTTTCGATCGCCACCGCGAGCTGTCCGCACAAAACCTGCAGGGTATCCTGTTCGACACTTCCGTAGATTCGGCCGGACGTTCTGGGACCGAGCAACATGATTCCGGCAAGGTGTTCGCGGGAAAAAATCCCCATTGCCACAGCGACCTTCAGCTGTCGCATTTTGTTAGCGACGCCCAGCACCTCGGGCGTCGGTCGGATACGCTGCAACTCATCGACAACGACCGGTCCGCGGTGCGCTTTCAAATAGAGCGCGATCGGACCTTCCTGGGGCAGGAAACAATTCAACGCAGACTTTTCCGACCGCGAAACGGCGTAGCTGGTCATGTATCCGTCTCGATTGGGCAGCAAGATCGACACATGATCAGCGTCTATTGCCTCCGCAATTGTATCGGCAAATCGCCGTAATAAGTCGCGCAGAGTTGTGACCGAGGAAAGAATGTCGGCCGCCTTGCTCACCGTCGCTCGAAAGTCGAGTTGATGGCTGCGGATAAAAAGGCGTTCTGCAAGCCGCTGCGATATGCCGCGCGCCGGCGCCATGGCGAAGGCGATGACAATGCCGGCAATCACGTGTGCAATCGAATGCGAATTCTCAACCGAATGGTGTAACGCAGTGGCAACCAACCACCAGACCGCGGTGTAGAGCGCGAGCAAGTAAGCCGTAAGGATGAGATAAGATATCAAAGTGCGAAGGAACACCCCGACCTCCATGATCTTCCGAGTGGCTATTCCGTACGCGACAGCGACGCTGAAAAGGACCACTCGAAATGGTGCAAACCAGATTAGCTGTGATGGATCGATAAAAAAGCGAAGGACGATGACGGCGAGGACCGAAAATCCAAGGGCCGTCGTTACTCCGATTAAAATAAATGCCAGCTCCGTTCGCTCGCTGCCACTGGTTTGCCGCCAATCGCGTATATAGCTGAAGAACAGAGCAAACACGCCCAAGCCAAAGTAAATCGGGTGGATAATGAAACCCGCGCCGTACACAGGGTGGAGCTGGGCTGCGCCGGTACTTGTTTTGCCCAGCACCTCCACGCTATTGAGAAAAAATTTTGTCTGGCAAAGGCAAACAATTGCAAAACCGGTAATCAACCAGAACCGGGAATGACGGAAGATATCGCGCCAACCAAGCCCCCTTTCACGAATCGACAACCGCAGAGCATTGAATGCGATCAGAATGAGAGGGACCGCTGTCGAAGCGCCCCGAATTGCTCGTGCCGCGCTTACTGAACTTGTGGCGGTTAAGGCGAAATATAAACTGTACAACCAACCATCGGCGAGGAGAGCGAGTAAAAGGAAAGCCTGATTGGATTTTCGCTTTGGATTTGCTTGAAAGACGACCAACCCCAGCGCCAGTTGCACAACCAGCGCGACAAGAGTCGGTGTCGTGGCGCTATTCATGAATCGCCATTGGCGCGATTAACCACGAGCGAACTGGCGCTTCCACCCAGCCCTCGAACATTCATCAAAATACATTCCAATTTCGCTTTTCTCGCACGACCAGGCACAAAATCTAAATCACACGTCGGATCCGGAGTATCGAGGTTAGCGGTCGGCGCAATCAATTGATCGCGCAGGCTCAGGGCGCAGGCGGCGATCTGCAGCGGTCCGCCAGCGGCGAGTGGATTGCCCGTCACCCCTTTTATTGAGCTGATGGGAATGGAATAAGCGCGGCCGCCAAAAACTTCTTTGATGTAACGAACCTCCGCCGCATCCAGAATCGGATGGCCCGGCCCGTAAGCGGAGATGTAATCCACATCGTCGATGGAGCGGGTTGCATTGGCCAAAGCCAATCGCATCGCGTCCACCAGCCCGGAGGCCGGGTCTTGCGGACGGCGATCGCGCTGCGTTGCATAACCGCTAATTTCTAAATACTCAAAAGCACCCCGCGCCTCCGCACGTTCCATATTTTCGAGCACGAACATTCCCGCGCCTTCCGAGATAACGCCGGAATCTCTTTCGTAATCAAACGGACGACTCGCCCTCTGCGGGTCGTCATTTCGACATGAACTCAATCCGGTTGCGATAAAGCTCGCCAGCCCATGCTTCGTAATGGGGGCATCCGCGCCCCCGGCAATAGCCAACTCGGCCTCGCCCGATTGAATCATCGCCGCGGCCATCGCGACTGCATCCAGACCGGAAGGACAAGCTGACGAAACGGTTGCCGCATGTGCGCCGGCTCCAATGCGATCCGCAATAACATTGGCCGCGGCTTGTGGCTTCGAAGCGCCCAATGCAATCGGCGAAATCCCGTCAAAGCCGTTTCGATTGGAATCGGTAAAAACACGCTCGATCACGTCGAGTGCGCTGGTGCTCACACCGATCACTACTGGCGTTGGACTGGGCAGATCCGCCGCACTAATTTCTAGTCCCGCATCTTGAAGCGCCATCATGGTAGCGGCGTAGGCAAACTGCGTATGCCGTGCCATGCGTTTGGGTTTTAACTCCGGCTCGATGTATTCCAGCGGATTAAAGCCTTTTACCTCGCCCGCGATTTGACTCTTGAGATCACCAGGATCGAAAAGAGTGATCGGGCCAATTCCGCTGCGACCGGCCAGAAGCGATTCCCAAAAGGCTTTCAAGCCGATGCCATTGGGCGCAATCACGCCCATTCCGGTAATGACAACTCGATTGCGTTTGATCATGGGGGGAGAACGACCCTTACGTCGTTATCACACTCTTGATTCGTGCGCCGACGCTCTTCTAGAAGTTGGTTAAGACGAAATTGTTGGAGATTGGTTGCGACCACTGGTCGATCACGGCGCATTCTAAGCGCTACATTAAATCCAGTCATTATATTTTTCGGCCTTTTTTTGGGCACTTGTTCACCGCTATTCCTTACTTATTCACAAGTTGCATCTTGCGCGCCAATTGAATCCGCTTTAAACGTTGCGCCAAGTTTATGGCCCTCTGCCATTTCGATCAGCGAAGCCCGCGCGGCACGCAGTTAGCTTCTCTCCCGGGCTGGCACCCAAATGACCGCTACTCTTGAGCAGCCCCAAATCCTGGTCATCGATGACGAAATGGGTCCGCGGGAAAGCCTGCGGATGCTTTTAAAAACCGACTATCAGGTCCATACGGCCGATTGTGTCGAAGCCGGAATCAAACTGCTCAAGGAGAAACAACCCGACACCATTGTCATGGACATTCGGATGCCCGGCATGACCGGCATCGAAGGTCTGCGCAAGATCCGCGAAATCGATCCGCATCTCTCGGTCATCATGCTCACCGGTTTCGGGGCTCTCGACACGGCTAAGGAAGCGCTTCGCCTCGGAGCCAATGATTACATCAGCAAGCCTTTCGACGCCGGTGAAATGCGCGAGGTCATTGGACGCAATGTCGAACGCACCCGCCTCCAACGCGCCAGCGAGAATACTGCGTCTGAAATCAAAGAATTGAACAGCCGGTTGCTCAAAGAACTGGCCCAAAAGGAGCGGCTCGCTTCCCTTGGTCAGGCCTCCGCCGAGTTTGTCCACGATCTCGGCAACCCCCTCACCATCGTGTGGGGATACGTCCAGCTTCTGGCAAAAAAGCTCGAGCGCTCTGAAAACGGCGGTGCTGTCGAAAATTCCGCCTCGATCAAAGAACTAAACATCATCGAACAAAACGTTCGCATGTGTCGCGAGCTTCTGACCATGTGGCAGAGCTACGGCAGCGTCGAAGCTTCGCCGCGCAAACCGATCCCGGTCTCGGAGATCGTGCGCGACGTCATTAAGAGCGTCGGCGCAATGGCGGCGCAAAACGGAGTCGATCTGCAATCAGCGATTTGTGAAGATGCCTGCACCCTTCTCGGGGACGCGGTTCAGATCAATCGCGCGATCCAAAACGTCATGATCAATGCGGTGCAAGCGTGCGCCGAAAAGAAAAGCTCTGTCACGGTCACCTGCGCCCAAAAAGATTTTTACGTCGAACTTCGCGTCGAGGATAGCGGCACCGGCATGACCAAGGAACAGATGACCAAAATCTTCGACCCCTACTTCACAACCAAGCAGGGCAAGAGCGGGACTGGCCTTGGCCTATATATTACCAAGAAGGTTGTCGAAGATCACAACGGCTCTATCAAGGTAGACAGCACACCGAATGTCGGAACCACTTTTGTGGTCCGCCTTCCGCTTCTCAACAACTGATTATTCTGGCCGCCGCGACACTCTCCGCCGTGAGAGGCGACGTGGTTTAACTTGTCAGCGTTCACGCGTTTGGTTTTGCTGAACGTGTGGCCTACGAAGTCGCGCCGATTTTCCTAATTCGAATGGCCGGCGTGCCATTCGAGATTGTCGAAAATCTTAGGACGGCAGAAACGATCTCATCCGCACGCGCGCTACTCGCTCGAAGAAATGAATACACAAAGGCACGCGAGGACGTAGAACGCTTCTTTGCCTCGCGCGAACATTTACTGTCCGAAGAGGCATTTCGTGCTTTGCGCACTGCTTTTCGATCGCATCGTCCGCCAGTTGGTATGACCGGCGAACAACCCTCCTTTGTCACGAATTACACTAATGCGATTAACGAGTTCACCGCTGCGAAATCGAATCTTGATTCCATTCTCGATCGGGAAGTCGCGGCGGCGCGAGTCGAGCTATGGAAATCCAGCCGGAGATTTCTACCTGGACTTCTCGTTTTCGGACTTGGTGGTGTTCATGAACTTCTCAACGAGTTGCTCACTTCCGCAGGCGACGACACGAGCGCGCTTCCGCGCCGCAATTCCCGCGCAGCCGAACGCGAGCGCCATCTTCTTCTTTATCTGCAGCGGATCGCAGCCAAGAACGACGGGTTCAGTCAGTTTGGACCCACCAGCTGGGGTAAGATCGACAATCGCACGCGTGGATTGAGGGTCGACATCCGGCCAAGCATCGCCGGACGCGAAGTTTTCCTGGAGCGCTGGACTGCACACGCCGCCGCTGCGGCTCTCAACTCCGATCCGGAAATCTTTTCCGACCTTTCCCCGCGCCGCAATCCAAACGGCCGCTTGCAAAATAATCGATTCCTCCTCGCCAATTCCGGCGAAAGTGTCGAGCTCGATCCGACAGAACTCGAACTCGTTGGACGTTGTGATGGCGCCACGCCGCTTCATACCATGGGCGTTTCTATTGAAACGATCCGCGCGCTAGTCGAAAAGAAAGTACTGCGCTGCGAAATCGAAGTGCCCGCGCTCGAGCCACACGCCTTTGACGTCTTATGTGATGACGTTGCCCGATGGCGGCCCAGCAAGACGCGCGAGAAGTGGTTGTCCATTCTGCAACCTCTAGCCGAGTTGCCGCAAAAATTCGGCGCCACTACGCCTGTCGAAGATCGAGATCTCATTTTGCAGGAGGCGCGCGATCGCTTGCGCGGCCTCGGCGCGGAACGAAAATCTGGCGATCGTTCCTTGTATTCAGCCACGAATCCGATCGGCGAGGAATGTTTACGCGAGTCTGGTTTTTCGATCAGCCTGGACCTGATCGACGAGGTAGTAGGCGAGGCCGCGCCGTGGATCGATTTGTGGCGCGATTCCTACGCATTCGTCGCCAGCCGCGTCGCCGCCGGCCTGCGGCAGGTTTTGGAGAAAACGCCGGTGAAAAACGGTGCACTGCCCTTGCCCGCATTTCTTCACGCCTGCGAGCAGGCGAAATTGCCGCTGACAGGACCCGGTCTCGTCGCTCTCGCGGTGATCGCCTTTCAAGAAGTCAAAATGGCATTTCGAAAAAGAATCCAGCCACATGCGGGTCTCGAGGAGTACGAACTTACCAGAGACGATTGTCATGTCGTTCGCGACAACTTTGAGTATCCGAAGTTCGACGAATACACTTATCCCTCGGCCGACCTGCAGTTGTCCGCCGCGTCAGTCGAAGCGGTTGCGCGCAGCGATTATCAATGGATCCTGAGCGAGCTGCATCCGCCAGTCGCGCTTTTGCATCACGGCGGCTATTGGAGTTGCCCGGACACAAACGCGCTGAAGAAAGCGTTTGCGCAGACAGTTGTCGGCAAAGCCAATTTTCATTTCGGCTTTTTCGCCGCTGACTTTACCGCACATACGACCGTCCGCATTTTCGATGCACTCCCGCAGCTTTCGAACTTCGTCGCACCTCAACGCGCGAATTCAGCCTGGCGAAAAGTGCGCCCGGCTGACGCTGAGGTGTATGTCGATGAAACGACGGGCGATGTCTGTCTACGCAAGATCGACAATCGCGAATATCTTGGATCGTTCGCGCGCGCGTGGGTGATCCCGCTCGGATTTCATCCATTCCAAATAGGCCTGCCGCCACACACGCCGCGACTCCGCTGCGGCAATGTCATTGTCCAAAGGCGCAGTTGGACGGTCACCAGCGAGGAATTGCCTGCCGGCGATTACACCGGCATCTCCCGTGGTCTCGTTCTCGCCCTCGAAGAGTTGCGCGCGCAAAAAAATTGGCCGCGTTACATCTACATTCGCCCAACCGAACAGGCGTTGCGTCGCAGCGGCGCCGAGGGCCGCGACAAAGACACCAAGCCGGTCTTTATCGATCTGGAGAGCTATCTGTTTCTCGAAATTTTTTATCGCTGGCTCACGAAATCCGGCGAATTGGAAGTAACTGAGATGTTGCCGGCGCCCGATCAACTGCTCTGGCGCGAACCAGATGGCCGTCGCACATTCGAGTTGCGCACTCTCATCGTTCCGCGCTCATGAAAATTGTCGCGATCGCAAATCAAAAAGGCGGCGTCGGTAAAACAACCACCGCCGTCAATCTTGGGGGCGCTTTGGCCGAGCGCGGACAGCGCATTTTGATTATCGACCTTGACCCGCAAGCGAACGCGACCAGCGCTCTCGGCATGCAGGAGTTGGAGCGTGAAAGTCTTTATGAGCCCTTGCTCGCCGGCACCTCGATCGTCGAAAAAATACTCCCGACTCGTCTGGCCAATCTCTTTCTCATTCCCTCGGATCTCGATCTTGCCGGCGCCGAAGTCGAGATCGCCCGCATGCCCGACCATCTCACCCGCCTGGCCAAGATATTGTCGATCTTCCGCAGAGACCAAACGTTCGATTTCGTCTTGCTCGACTGTCCGCCGTCGCTCGGAATTTTGATGACCAACGCGCTCGCCGCCGCCGACGAAATTCTCACCCCGATCCAGTGCGAATATTTCGCGCTCGAAGGTTTGGTGAAAATTGTGCGCGTGGTCGAGCAGGTGCGCGATTCCGGCGCAAACGACCAGATCGAGATTGCCGGCATCGTCATGACCATGTTCGACACTCGGACAAACCTAAGCGGCCAGGTCATCTCCGAAGTTCGCAAGCATTTTGGCGAGCGCGTTTACAATACGGTCATTCCGCGCACGGTGCGCTTGAGCGAAGCGCCCAGCTTTGGCAAAACCATTCTCGAATACGACACGAACGGCACCGGAGCATTCGCTTATCGCGCGCTGGCCAAAGAATTTCTCATTAGGCACGCAGCGCTCACTGGAGCGAGCGCGCGATACCGCCCGTTGCAATAATCGAGTCAACGCAAAATTGCTACCGACTTACCTAGTTGGTTTCGACGTTGGTTCCACTGGAGCGGCAAACGCGGGCGCTTGCATTCGAAGGTGGATGTCGAAGCGATCAAGTCCGCACCGGACGAATCGCTTCGGAGAAACTACTGAGGGGAACTCTCAATTGAGCTTGGGCTTCAAAGGTGGTGTGGCGATTGCGATCAAAGGCTTCCAGTGTGATCAGATCATTCACAATCGATTCAGCCACTGTCTGCCAATCGACCGTCACCAGGTCGACCGGCGCATCAGGTACTTTGGCATACGCCATATCGATCGGACCATCGATGAATGCCACGCGCTGCGCTCTTAACAAATCAGCAAGCCCGTCAGGGCTTCGAAATGAAAACATCGATGCCAGGGCCGAAGACGGAAAAATGATCCCATGCGTCTTGATGCGGCACAGATCGCGCAGGAACGCGTGACTGGCCTCGTCCTTGAAGGTTCGGATGACCGATTCGATTCCGAGGCCATCCAAAGCCAGGCGCAATATCTCTTCAGTCACGGGCGACCGATAATCCTTGGAATCAACGACCGTGATTCTGCGGACCGAATTTCGATCCTTCCAGTCCCGCAGCAACGTTTCAACTGCGCGCTCCTTCCACACATAATAGCGAGATGGGGTGATCGGTGTTCCGATTTGGGAAATCCCAACGACTCTAATTCCCATGTCGGAAAGGCGCAGCAATGACTCCTTTGCGCTTCGAAAGGGTGAAAGCCAAATGACCGTGTCGACGTCGTAAGTTCTGAGTCGATCACTTAGCGATCCGTCAACCGCTTCATCGGGTCGGAAAAAAACCATCGTGGTGGCGAAGCCCCGCAACCAGAGTTCACGTCGGATGCAAATAAAAAACGTCCGATAATCCTGAATGGTGATGAAATTCGAAAGGAGGGCGGGCAAACCAACGAAGGCGCGAACGCTCAACCGCCGATTGTAGCGCAGGCCATTCAGAATTGTCTTGGAACCTCGCACGCGACTCAAAAGGCCTTCCTGTTCCATGTCGCGATAGATCTTCGCTACGGTTGAGACTGGCACCCTAAATTGTTTTGCTACCTCCCGAACAGAGTAGAAAACGCGGGGTTGCTCGCGCTGGTTCTTTATTGCAAGAGACCGGAGAATTTGCAGGAGGCCGTCGGTCTTGTGGCGAGCGACGTTCAGAGCGGAGCGGCGCGGTAGCGGTCCTAGATCACGAGAAACTTTCGTCCGGGGCATTCTTTCAAGGCGAAAAACCGCCCCCGGGTAATTCCGAGGACGATTGTGTTCGCTAAGTGTTCATAACCGTTCGCTAACTGTTTGTAACTGTTCGCAAACTGTTTGTCTAGGCTTTGTGAGGCGCCTGGTTTCACGATTCGTTTTTTAGCCCTCACGTTTATGAAAAAGACACTGAATATTTCGGCAGCGATAGCAGTTCGGCTACTAACAATTCTGGCAGGAGCTCCTACCGCTCACGGTGCCGAGCAGGGCGACGACAACCCAATCCGTGAGCCGAGCAAATCAAAAAAACTCACGTCGATCCATCAACCTCGTCCCGCAATTCAACCCGCTAAACTCCATGAACAATTCTCTTAAATCCACCTTCGGCCTTGCCATAGCGTTAATTTTGTCGGCAAGGATTATCTATGCTCAGACGAACGCCACCGGTGTTTCCGGCGAGTTCAACGGGGACATCACAACGGGTTGCAACTACGACCCGATGACGGGAAATGCGCGCCGCGCAATCACTGACCTGACCGTTGCTGGGGCGGTTGGCAGTTACCCGCTCGCCTTCGGTCGCACGGCATTAAGCCGCTTCGATACGATCGCAGATCCGCCCATAGCCACGTATTTTGGACCGGCCGGCAGTTGGCGGCACTCCTATCAATGGAGTATCGATAAACTTGTCGGCTGTGGTAGAAACTGCAAGCCAGGCTACATCGTTAATTATCCTGATGGTCGGAGGATTAAGTTCGACAGCGCTACCGAGAGCGGCGATGTTTATTATCGACGCGACGGGGTCCGTGATCGATTCGAACCCGTTCTCGGGGGGATTGTCTATTATCTACACCTCGCCGATGGCGGCAAGGTGGCTTTCGATGTCATAGGCAACACCTTCAAATTGAAGTCGATTACTGACCCGTACGGACAGGTCACGAACATCACTTATCCTGCCGACGGCAACACCCTCATCACGGAACCCGCCGGGCGTTGGATCAAGATTTTCTTCCGGACCATTACGCAAGCTTCGGAGGGCGCCGTTGGCGATACAATTATCGACCATGTAGCGGCCAGTGATGGTCGGAGCGTCCTATACACCTACACCGCATACATTCCGCCCGCCGATGGCACCAACTATACCACGCTAACGGGCGCTACCTATTTCGGTGATCCGACTCTGACGGCGACGTACACTTACAAAGACAGTAACATATTTGGTCTCGGCCGTCCTCTCCTCGCGACATGTAATGATCCGATGTACGACGGTCCGATGAAAAAGATTTCCTATGCCTATGAGGACGCCGTATACGGGCAGCCGACTCCGGCTGCCGGCTTCATCGTGAGCGAAAAGAGCGGCACGACCGGCCAGGTAGTTTCGAGTCTCAGCTTTGGCATCAATGGGTATTTTCCGATTGAAACACGCGGTGACGGCAAGACCCGCTCATTCTCCTACGGACCCCCGGGTTTTCTGCTCAATTGGACGGATTGGAAAGGGGTCTCTATGTCACAAACCTACGACACGAGATCGTTCGTGAACTCACTCACCGATGGAAGAGGAAATACAACGAACTGGACCAATGACATCAAGAGCGGGCGTGTTACCTCAATCACCTATCCTCTCACACCGAATGATACGCCAACGGGGACACCGCGCGGTACCGTGACATTCGTCTACGGCTCCGCGACCTGTCCCGATCCAAATAATCGCGACGCGACGAATCCGTACTATCTCTATAGTAAGACTGACGAAGGTGGACATATCACTGTCTACCTACGCGACGCTAACAAGCGCGTCACGCAAATCAATTATTCCGACGGCGGCGGCGAAAGCTTTACCTACAATTCCTTTGGCCAGGTGCTCACGCACGGGATGAAGACCGGCGGCACGGAGAGCTTTAGCTACGACGCGCGTGGGTTAAGACAAACGTACCGCGATGCATATCATCAGAGTGGTAATCCCAGCGCGTGGTTTCAATATGATTCACTTGACCGGGTTTTTGGAGTGACGGATGCGCTTGGATCTGCTGCTGGCGACATCAACCACACGACGAACTATACCTACAACTCGCGCGGTCAGGTTCTTGTTACTACGCATCAGGTTGATCCGAGCGATGGGCAGCGCCACACTCTAACGAACACGTATAATCCCGACGGTACGATGGCAACCGTTACCGACGAGCTTGGGCACATTTCAAGTTCGACATATGACGATTATCGTCGGGTGCGAAGCGTCACTTCGCCAGGCCATGGAGCACCGGTGACCGCATACACCTATTACGATGCGAACGGCACGGGAGAAGATTACACGCATACGGACGCGAACGTGACGCACGCGACCACACCCGGTGGTGAAAAACTCGCAAACGCCTATGACGAAAATTACCGCAGGATTTCGACGATTGTCGCCGACGGCGCGCTGGACGCAGCCAAGACAAGTTATGGTTACGACAACAACGGAAATAACACATCCGTAATTTCGCCGAACGAACAGCCAGGCCAGCTCTATGCCGGCAAGAGCACAACCACCGCCTATGACGAACGCAACCGCGTCATGTCAGTGACAGACCCCTTGAACAACATCACAACGTTCAAATACGATGCGGCTGGACGCAAAGCGAGCCTGACTAGAGCGAATGGGCAAGTCATTACCTATGATAGCTATGACGCGGTGAATCGTTTGCTCCAACAGACGGTGAAACAAACGCCCGATCCTGACGCTGTCACTAAGTACACGTATTATACGTCGGGATTGATACATACCATGCAAGACCCACGCTTAATCGCCAACAACAGCAGTTACAATTACAGCTACTCTTACGACCAAATGGGGCGAAAAACATCGCTAACATACCCGCCAGATTCTCAGAGTATGCAGCGAACGGAAAGCTGGCACTACGACACTGCGGGTCGTAACGACACGTTCACAAATCGTGATGGAAAGGTGCAGACTTTTTCTTACGACAGCTTGAATCGGCAGAATGGGTTCACTTGGAATGACGGACTGACGCCAGGCGTAAGTGTCGCTTATGACGCCGCCAATCGCACCACAAACATTGTGAATGCGAACGCAACGATCGCCCGCACCTACTTCAACGACAATCTGATAAACACAGAAACAACAACTTACGCCGACAACACCGCGCGCACTGTGATCTATAGCTACAATGCCGATGGCAATCGCGCGACGATCCAATATCCAAACAGCGCTTATTCCTTCACCTACAACTACACCGGACGCAACCAGATTTGGAAACTTATCAACAACTCCGGCGGGGCGACCGTCGCCACTTACGCTTACGATCCCGATGGCAACTTGGGGACGCGCACGCCGGATAATTCTACAAGCAGCACTTACACCTATGACGCGCTTGATCGCGTTACACATGTCACGCACACGCTCGTTGGCACCACTCGCACCTTCGATTACGCTTATGATTCGGTTAGCAACCGGAAATGGACCAAGCGTGATGGGACCAACGGCGACGTGTTCGGCTACGATCTCAATGATCAATCCATCGCAACGCTTCTCAATGTCGCTAATCCAGACACGACAGCCGTGGGCCCGCAGAAAATCAATTACGATGCCAACGGTAATCGGACGACCTTCTCCGCTTATGGCCCGACCGACACTTATACGACCAATAATCTCAATCAATATACTGCGCGCAACGCAAGCTCGGCGACTTATGACACAAAAGGCAATCTCACCATCGGCGTTGATGGTTCGAGTAATACCTACGACGCCCAGAATCGACTGCTCAGCGCGACCAAAAGCGGAACCACGAGCTTCAAATACGATGGCCTCAACCGACAAATCAGCCGTACCGTCGGCAGCAACCCAATCGTCTACAACATTTATGATGGCTGGAACTTGATTGGCGAATATGCCAGCGGCGCAACCTCGCCTACCGTCGCTTACCTGAGCGGTGCGAGTGGATTGGTCAAAAATCTGACCACGAACCGCTATTATTATCAGGACGCGAGTGGATCGACATCTCACTATGCTGACAGCACCGGCCACTTGCTCGAGTGGTATCGCTACGATCTCCAAGGCACACCCATATTTTCTGGTGGGGGCAACTCGTCGGCCTTCGGCGTTCGCCACTTGTTCACTGGCCAGCAGTGGTACTGTGAACTTGGCCTTTATGATTTGCGAAACCGGTTTTATTCACCAGATATCGGACGGTTTGTTCAAGCTGATCCGATCGGCTTTAAGGGCGATGCGTCAAATCTCTATCGTTATTGCGGCAACAATCCACTCACAAAGAGCGATTCTTCAGGTTTTGGGGGGCCTATCGAAGTGGATAAGAATCCGGAGGCCGGAGGTGCAGGCGGGGGTTTTGATCCATACGGAGGCTCCTTTTTCGGATCAACAATACCGTTTCGCAGTTCAGGAGGAGGTGTGAGTGGCGGTAGCGGAGGAGTAACCGTTATTGGAAACCCTGTCGATGCTGGTAACTCTTTCGGCTGGATGCAGCAGGAAGAGCGAGTTATAGTTACGGGACAAGAGCCGGATCCCTTTAGTAGCGCAACGGATGTGCTTTATGGAATTCCAACCATGTCACAGTCAGTCGCGATGTTCACCGGCTTTACCGGAACCGGATTGGGCAGCTTCGGAGGAATATCGATCGGGGCTCCCATGACTAGCGGTTTTGCAATTGGGACTGGATTGACTTCGATCGGATCGTTAGCACCAATTGAACTTACTCTTTCGATTGAATCGGAGTTGTTTTCTGGGATCGAACATGCGGCAAGCAACGACTGGATTACAGATCTGACGGGGATGGCCGGCAGAGCGCAAGTGGCCAGCTCCGTGTTATTTGGTGCGGGGGTCATAGTGTCAAGCGTAAGTATCTATAGGGATCCCAGTCCGGCAAACCTCACTATGCAGGGCATTAACACGGCAGTGGGCCTATCTGCCTTTACGCGGCTCGGCCCATATCCTGGGGCTGTCTACCTTGGCGTCTACGGCGCTTATAAAGCTGGGATCTACGACGGCCCAAGTCCGACGTGGTTCAACGGGAGTCCGATGGTACGCGGGAGCATAGTAAATCCCCTCGATATACAGAGTGGATACGGTAGACATTGAGATGGTCCGAGCATACGAATATCTGTTCTACCGACTCTACTGTTGGCAACGCCGAATCGGCGTGTCCGACCTTGCTTCTGCACTTAGCGCTCTTGTTTTCCTACTCATCGTCGTCTGCTGGAATCTCCTCTTCATGCTGGAGCTTATCGAATTGATTTTCAGGTCGCGTGTCCCCCTGATACGAGCTCTATCGACGTCCGAGATTCTGATTGCAGCGACCCTCTTAGCCATTCCGCAATATTTCTTCCTGGTACACGATCGACGGTACAGGAAAATTGCACAAAAATTTGAACTGGAATCGAACCGTCAGCGGCGTGCGCGGGGGATTGTCGTTTTCTTGTATGTGGTCTTTTCCTTCCTGTTGCTCGTTCTCGGTTCAATCCTTCGCGGAAAGCTGTAGAAGACAGCAAAAGAGACAGCAAAAGGGTCAGTGCGTACTATTGACATAATTGCGTTGATTCTGTCACGGTGCGCAGCATGCCGCGGCCACTGCGTCTCCAATATGAAGGGGCGATTTATCACGTCATGAGCCGCGGGGATCGCCGGGAAGCGATCTTTTGCGATGACAAGGATCGGGCAGAGTTCCTCCGGGCCTTGGGACAGACTTGTGATGATAGTACGCACTGACCCCTTATGCCTTTCTTGCAAAATCCGTAAAGAAAGTCCTGGGCTGAAGAAATGACGAGCGGCGGTTTTGATAGCCTTTCTGTGGGCCAGTTTCTCGTCGTCGGATATCTAATACTCGGTTTTATTGTGGTCGCTTTTATCGGCGCCAGAGGAAGAAAGCGAATTCCGCCAGCGAATTCAACGCGAGATACGCTCTGGGCCTTAACTGCAACATTGATTTTGCATCCTGCAACGTTCCTCCTTCTGGTTATCTTTTGGTGGTCCTATACCTTGGGGACAATTAGCAACGAGCGATAGCTTTGGATCGACGGCCGCTTCATTTGGCTCAGAATTGACTCCGATAGGTGCCACCGCCGCGCGCGGAACTTTTAACATCACTTTTACCAAGAAGCTGACTTCAGGTTCGAACGTCGACATCACGTTCACCTGTCGAACGTGTAAAAACCTTTACTTGGTGCAGTATATCCGTGGTGGGCTTCCTGCGAATATGGGCGGGTATACTGATTGGTTTGTTCCCGACAAAAAGCTGGCACAAAGCAGCGTGCGCGGTTCTGGTATTGTGAAGGCAGTTGACCAAGCTATTAAAATGGATCCTTTTGGAAACACTTCCAGCGGGATTCCAAGGCCTAGCCAAATGCACCAAGATTTCCTTCCGTTTTGGCAGGAAATGGAAACTGTCGCCATTTGCAAAGACAACGGACAGGATGTCGTATTAGGAGCTTGGTTTTGGGGCCACACATTTACAGGTGATATGCACCACAATGGAGGAGGATTCCGATATAATAACGGAACTTGGAATGCATACTTGCCGACGCAATCCGGCAGGTAATCTTGCCATGCAAGAATTTGCCATCACAGGTCATTCTTTGATTGCCAGAGCCGTGGCATGTCTCCTATGTGTGCCGCTACTAGGAATAGTGTTGCTTTATGGGTGCAAAACTGCCGGGACGACTTCGCTTCCAACAACTTCGCTTCCATTTTCCAAAAGCGATCGTACCACTCAAGCGTCCGGAGACTCAACAGATTACGGCCCGCGACAACACTTTGAGCACATCGTGCGAGACCGAAATGGACAACCGATCGACATATATCGGTACTACTTGGATGATCGCGGCAAGCCAGTATTAGATGGCAAACGTGAAATGCGCAGATGGGAGCATGATCCAGGTCACATGATTCTTTATCGAGATGGCCGTGTAATCCGTGAGGCGGACGATATTATCTTATAAGCGTCGAAGAAGCGGGTTCAGGATGTGATATCAGGGAAAGCGTTCGAAGCTATTCAGCTACGACTCGGTCAGCAACCGCAAATGGGTTAAGCGCGATGGCGCGAACGGAGACGTCTTCGGTTATGACGCCAACGATCAGGCCACTTCTATCCTTCTCAATGTTGTCAATCCTGACACGACGGCTCCCGGCAACCAAACGATCAATTATGATGCCAATGGTAACAGGACGACTTTTTCCGCCTATGGGCCAACCGACACGTACACGACAAACAACCTTAACCAGTACAGCAGTCGCAATTCGAATACGGCGATTTACGACATCAATGGCAACATGACCACGGGAGTCGACGGGTCGACTTACGTTCTTGATGCACAGAACCGCCTCATTACCGCGACGAAGGCGGGCACGACGGAGACCTTCAAGTACGACGGTCTTGATCGACAGATTGGTCGAACGATCGGTTCGAACCCGATTGTCTACAACGTTTATGATGGTTGGAACTTGATTGGCGAATATGCCGCCGGCGCGACAACTCCGTCAGCAGCGTATTTGGCTGGAGCCGGCGGATTGGTTAAGAACCTCATCACCAACCGGTATTACTATCAGGACGCCAGTGGCAGCAGTTCACACTTGACGGATAGCACTGGCCATCTGCTTGAATGGTATCGCTACGATTTGCAGGGGGTGCCTGTTTTCTATGACGCGGCTAACAAGATCACAAGTTCTGGGTATTCGATCCGACATCTATTAACGGGCCAGCAATGGTATAGTGAGCTTGGGCTTTATGATCTTAGAAACCGATTTTATTCCCCTGATATCGGACGCTTTATTCAGGCTGATCCAATCGGATTCGCGGGCGATCCTTCTAATCTTTATCGGTATTGCGGGAACAATCCGCTGACGAAATCGGACAGTTCTGGTCTGTATCAGTGGACCGCTGGTGGCGCTTTCTTCGGAGGGCTCGTCGTTACGTGGGGCACCAACAGTGGACAGTCTAATTTTGGGATATATAGCGGAGTTGGAATGGGGGCAATAATTAGCTATAGCCCAGTCAATGCGCCTAGTACCTCTCCTGGGTTTGTACAGGGGATGATAGAACGAGCGGGCTACAGTACCCCCAATTCAACGGTAAGTGCCAGTTATACCGCAACTACGCGAGGTGCACAGTTAGAGCTAAATGGGGGCCAACAAGCTGGTCAGGCATCAGGGAAAGCGGGCATTGCAATTGATCATGATGGGAATGTGACGTCAAGCGGCCCTACTTTTGGTTTTGGTCGTTTAGGATTTATCGGATTTGGTGGAACTTGGTTTGGCGATGAGGCATTTTCCTTTCAAACAGTATCAGACGGTAATATCGCGTACTGGTCAAACGGAGCCTTTGACGCTGCCGCGGTAGATAAGGCGTTCACGGCAGCAACTAACACATTCGACAATCCGTCCCTCGCCCAGAATTCTGCGCAGGCTCCGTTCGATGTAAGTCTCTCGCTGACTAACTTTGGCGGCGGTACTACTGGAGGTTCTGGCCTTTTCGGTGCCGGCGGCGGTAGCTTTGGTGGTGGAGGCAATCCGACGGGACTGTGGGGCGACCCTTCTGGCGCTCGCAGTAGTGCCGGTGGCCCATCTGGGGGCTTCACCTTTTCTGTTAATGTCGGTGCTCTAAGTGCAGGTGGAGGTGGCAAACCTGATCCTCCACCGAAAATTAGACAATAAAGTATTTTGATGAAGGTTCCTACCCAGGAACACATTGATAAGGCATCCGTTGACATTTAGTTGTATCCATGGCTTCTGTGACCCGAGATGGCTGGTTGGGACGAAATTGGAAACGTATTGCGGTTATCAGCGGAATAGCAGGCATCGCAATTTGCGCATTCGTCGGAATCACGACCGTAACGGTGGTAACCGCGATGAAATCGAGTGAGCCTTACAAATTGGCTCTTTCGAAGGCAAAGGCAGATCCACGGGTGCCGGCTGCTATTGGATCTCCAGTTCGTCAAGGATGGTTTGTTACGGGGAGTATTAACTCAACCGGTCCCTCTGGCCTAGCTGACCTAGCAATTCCAATTTCCGGGTCCCTCGGAAAGGCGGACATCTATGTTACAGCAACAAAGGCCGCGGGGGAATGGAGGTTGTTAACCTTAGTTGTTGAATTTCGAGCCTCTGGCCAAAGAATCAATCTTGAAGATGAGGTTAAACCGGAGCAGCATTAAGATTATTGCTCTGGAACGGTTGATCACACACTTGTCTATTGAGGAATATATTTCCTATCGTAATCTTGCGTTTGCGTTGAACAGCCTAACAAGGCAGCGAAAATGGACCAATATTGGTTTCTGGTGGCAATGGCAGTGGATTCACTGCTATTCGGAGTGCCGGCGGCGCTCCTACTAGATCAATTGCTGAGATATCAGTATAACAATTATCGTAACGAGTGGAATCAAGACGGGCGTCCGTGCGGGTTCTTATGGTGCCCGCCTGATGCCGATTGGTGGTATACTGGGATCTTTAATTTTTTTCAATGGCGATGGTTTTTTCGGACACCAAGCTGGATCCGTACAAACCGATATTGCCTTTGGAAACTCTATTGGATCCGATGTTTGAGTGTGTGTGGCTCGGTTATTGGTGTACTGATTTTCTATGCGTTGCTGTATCACGGCAACCGATAGGTAGCGATGTTCAGTACGCACGTAGCAGTCTGATTTGAAGTTCCCCTCTTGTTCCTCGCTATCGATCATTTGGGCATCGGGTCGGAGGCGCTGATTTAGATCCGTACGTTGAGCGCACATATCAACGAATGAAGAAAGAGGAATGGGGCCACGTGTATGAGGGCAACCAATAGCTAGCGAAGTGCCAGCTACATAAGCTTAGTTCCAGGCTGGCTTCTCGCTACTCACGGCTCGCACATTAGCGAATCGGCTTTCACTTATCATCCGAACATTTCAACACACGGGCCTTCGCCACGCCGGAATAGGCTGCGGCCTCGCAGGCGGGCCTCCCACACCAGTGCTGTCCTCGCCAACCCCGGTGCATTCGCCTCGATGGAATCACCGGCAAAACGAGTGAGAAACGGTCCGAGCCGGACTGGCATACCAACCCGGCTCTTTAACAAGAAGTTCAGCTCCACCGCGCAGCGCTCACGATGAGGAAGCCTGCCGCCACTCTTCTCGGGAAATCGCAAACACCAGCGTCGGAAAACCTCGGAACATAATTTCCTTTTCGACCGTTCATGCCATTCTTCTCCGCTACCCGACGCGACGGCGTGTTCTCGGGATGGATGAGCGAGATCAGGCACGTTAGTTTTAGATCGCGGAATCCGTGATCGCGCACCGCGCGCGCGCCTTCGGTAATGAGGCCGCGGTTCCAGTAATCCGGATGGAGTCGATAACCGATCTCGATGTCTTCAATGCCATGCTCCGGATGATGAAAGAACCCACAGTAGCCGACCAACGTGGCGTTGGATCGAATTATTGCGACGGGAGTTGGGCGCGATCCCAGCCCATAACTTTTTGGACGAAGGCTTCCGTTTGTTCGCGCTTGGTGAAAACGCCGAGCGAGAAGCGCATGAAGCCGGCATTAGCGAACAATTGCGCCATAAGATCGACATCGTCTTTATGAAACGGGCGCAGCGTCAGACGAGGCGTTTCCAGAATCATCTGTCGACAGGTAAATACAAATCGCGGTTGAATTTCGATTCTTAATTGCATGGCGAAAGCGGACGACGAATACGCGCGACCAGCGATACCGCCGCAAACGACGAGCTGGTCGGCCTTGCGCGATGCCGCGCGCGAGTGCACAGCATGTCATCTTTATAAGCACGCGACCCAAACCGTTTTCGGCGACGGACCGAAAAACGCACCGATGATGCTGGTCGGCGAACAGCCAGGCGATTACGAAGACGTCGCCGGCAAACCGTTTGTGGGACCGGCTGGCAAAATCATGGATCGCGCGCTCGAAGAAGCCGGCATCGACCGCACGAAAGTTTATGTCACAAACGCGGTGAAACATTTCAAGTGGGAGCCGCGCGGCAAACGGCGGATTCATCAAAAGCCCAATTCCAGGGAAATTGCTGCGTGTCGACCTTGGCTCGAAGCCGAACTGCGTTTGATCAAACCGAAGGTGCTCGTCGTTCTGGGCGCGACCGCTGCGCAGACAATCTTCGGCCCGTCATTTCGCGTCACGCGCGAGCGCGGTAAAGTTTTGTCTTCAAAGTTCGCGCCAAAAGTTGTCGCCACCGTTCATCCCTCATCTCTGCTGCGGCAGCCGGATGAGGAATCGCGCGAACGCGAATACAAAAACCTTGTCGCCGATCTTCGCGTTGCTATGAAAGCGGCCGGCGAAAAATAGAGACCTGCGGCAAGACGAATCTGCCGCAGGTTACATGTCGATCTTTCTTCGCCACGCCGAAGCTTCAGCGAAACCGGGGCGATCGAACTAAGGTTTTGCTGAAGCTGCTGGAGAAGCAGACGGTGATGGCGAACTCTTGGCCGCTTTCTCGCCTTTGGTTTTTTCTTTGCTCATCGGACCGATTTTCACAGTCTTCGCCTCAAGACTGCCATCAGCTGCTTTCCAGTACGATCCACTGACTTCCACATTTTCCGTGATGTCGGTCATCGTCGCCGGTTTGCCCGCTTTGGTCACCGCAGTTTTATCAGTCACTTTGAACACGCGCGACGAACCCTTGCCCGCGATCGTGAACGTCTTCGCAGTTTGGTCCATCGCCGAGACCATTCCGTGAAATGGAACCGGTCGAGCGCCTGCCTTCGCTGCTTCGGAGGACGCCATCGATTTCGCTGCCGGAGCAGCAGACGGCGAGGGCGAATTTGATTTCTCCTCCGCACCCAACGCCCCGAGCGGAAGAGAAATGATGCCCGCGAGACAAACGACGAGGAATGTTTTGTTTTTCATAAGATTCAATTGTGTTGAGTCGCTCTTGGACCCGCCAGAGTTGACGGGTCGAGCTTCGCTTTTCTTCAGTCGATCTAAGACTTTGGATCGCTTGAATGCAATCCCGGATTCTTCTTCACTGCCCAGGCGCTACGAGTGGTTCTTTTCGCTTGATGAAAAGTCTTGGCATCGTGTTATTTTCGGTCGCTTCGTGGGGGTATAGCTCAGTTGGTAGAGCGTCTCGTTCGCAATGAGAAGGTCAGGGGTTCGAATCCCCTTACCTCCACCAATTTCGCGTCAGCGAAATTCTAATGACCCGTCAGGGGATGAGAATCTTGTTCGACCGGTGGGGCGCGGAGCGCAGGGTTAACAGCGAAGCTCTCAGACCGGAGCCAAAGCGCAGCTTTGGATAATCCCCTTACCTCCACCAAATTCGCTGTGCTAGAGGTTCGAGCAAATAACGCTTCAGTGAATGAAACGGAAATTTGCCAGCGCCGCGGTTTTATCAAGACTGTTCCCGGACTGAGTTCCAGATTCGTTGACCGCGACTTTTGCCGGCGGCGAGGGAATTTCCGGTTTGCCTTTCGATTTGAGCGTGCCGTTCAAGCTCGGTAAATCTTTTGTCAGCAGTTGCTCGAAGTCTTTACTGACGTCGTCCAATTCTTTCCGGAGCGCATCGCTGTAAGCAATTTGATAATCGCCCGGTTTGCCTTCGAAGCTGAGGAGCGCGCCGTAAAGCTGGTCGGTGTGTTCGCGGATCCGTTCCTCGCCGGTGATCGCACCGCCTTCGGTCGTCGCGACGATTTTCTTCCGTACATTGTCGATCTTGCCGTCAAAATCCTTCACCGGCTTGCGCAACGGATCGTTCTCCGGCAATGCCTCGGCTGATTTCGCGACTTCCCGGCGCAGAGCGATGATCCGATCCATTAATGCGCTTTCGTCGCCGAAGAGCGCGTGCACTTTCATCGCCGCATCAAATTGCGCTTTGCGGTCCGCCTCCGTGAACTTCGCCCGCGGGTCCAAACCGACTGTCAATTTCGTTTCGTACGCCTTTCCCGCTTTCGTTAGGCGAACGGTATAGGTGCCGGGCACGAGACGGGGTCCGCGGATCCCGGAATAGGCTACTTGCGCAGCCGGCGGGACCCGTGGCGGTTTTTCATGCATGCTCCAGGTCACGCGATTCAATCCAGGACGTTTGCTCGCCGGCACTTCATCCACCACACGGCCACTCGCGTCGACAACTTCGATTTTTAGTTTTCCGAAAAGATGTCGCGAACGTTGATAGTACGTGATCACGGCCGCGTCCGGCGGATTGTCGCCGACGAATACCGCGTCGCCATTCGCCCAGCCGCCGTTGGCTTCAAGGCGTTGCTGCACTGGTCGCGCGGAAACGAAGGCGACTTCCTGCGACAAGAGCTCGTTCGTCAGGCCGCGCCACGGCGTGATGTCGTCAATAATCCAGATGCCGCGGCCGTGCGTGGCCAAAACGAGATCGTTCTCGCGCGGTTGAATCGCGAGGTCGCGCACTGCTACTGCCGGAAAATGATTGCCTTTGAATTGCGCCCAGGTTTTGCCGCCGTCGATCGAAACCCAAAGTCCGAACTCCGTCCCGAGGAAAAGCAGATTCGGCTGCACGATGTCTTCTTTGATAACGTGCGCGTAACCGCGAACGCCTTTCGCGTCCTGCGTATTGACCAGCGGCGTCCAGGTCTTGCCATAATCGGTCGTCTTGAAAACATACGGCGCCATGTCGCCGAACGTGTGTCGATCAAACGTGGCGTAAGCCGTCGCCGCATCGTAACTGCTCGATTGCACCCAACTGACCCACGAATTCTTCGGTAAACCGGCAACGTTGCCCACGACATTGCTCCAGGTCTTTCCGCCGTCGCGCGTGAGTTGCAGGTTGCCGTCGTCGGTCCCAACCCAAATCAGGTTTTTATCTTTCGGCGATTCGCTGATCGAATAGATCGTCGTGTGCATTTCCGCCGACGAATTATCGACCGTTACGCCGCCGGATTGTTCCTGCTTTTGCTTTTGCGGATCGTTCGTCGTCAGGTCGGGCGAGATGCGCTCCCAGGTTTGTCCGTGATCGCGCGAGCGAAATAGAAACTGCGCGCCGATGTAGATCGTCCCCTTCTCATTGGGCGAAAGCGCAATCGGCGTGTTCCAATTATAGCGCAGCTTCTCCTTGTAGTTCGGCGTCGGCTTAATGTTGCGCGCTTCGTGCGTCTGACGGTTCACCCGTCCGATTTCGCCGCCCTGATATTCCGCGTAGATGTAATCGGGATCGGCCGGGTCCTGAAACATCCAGAAGCCGTCGCCGTTGTACATGTTTTCCCATTGGTGATTGGTGATACCGCCCGGATACTGCGAATCGCCGACCCACGAGCTGTTGTCCTGCAAACCGCCATAGACGCGATACGGATCAGCCTCGTCGAGACTGACGTGATAAAATTGCGAGACCGGCAAATTTTCGCCTTTCCACCATTTGCTGCCGCCGTTGTAGGAATACCACATCCCGCCGTCGTCGCCGGCGAACACGGTCTGGGGATTCGTCGGATCGATCCAAACATCATGCACGTCGCCGTGCGCGCCCTGAAATCCACCGACCACGGCAAAACTTTTCCCCGCGTCCTCACTCATAATCAGCGCGCCGTCCGTCTTGAAAACGCGGTCCGGATTTTTTGGATCGACAATCAGGTTCGCGAAATAAAACGGACGCCACACCATCCAGTTGCTTTTGTCGCGCTTGTCCCAGGTCGCGCCGCCGTCATCCGAAACAAAGAGCGCGCTGTCGGGTGATTCGACGAAACAGTAAACCCGCTTTGCATTCGAAGGCGCGATCGTGATCGCGAGCCGTCCATACGGTTTCTTTGGAAAACCTTTGCTGTTTTCCGGCGTGATCTCGGTCCAAGTATTGCCGCCATCGTTCGAACGAAACAATCCGCTAGCCGAAGGTTTGTCCGGTCCATCGCCGCCGGATCGATATTCCCAACCTTTCCGGCGGAAGTCCCACATGCAGGCGAACATCGTGTCCGGATTCGTCGGATCGACCGCCATCTCGGTGCAGCCGGTCGAAAGATTCGGGCCTTTGAGAATCTGTTTCCACGTCTTGCCGCCGTCTGCCGTTTTGTAAAGACCGCGATCGGACGAATCGCTCCACAACGCGCCGGGCACACACGCGAAAACAGTGTCGCTGTTCTTCGGACTAACGACGATCCGCGATACGCGCTCTGATTTCTCCAAACCCGCGCGCGTCCAGGTCTCCCCGCCGTCGGTCGATTTGTAAACACCGTCGCCAATCGACACGCTATTGCGCGTCCAACATTCGCCGGTGCCGACCCAAACGTTCTTGCTGTTCTTCGGATCGAGCGCGAGCGCGCCAATCGATTGCGCGGACTGCTCGTCGAACACCGGACGATAACGCGTGCCGCCATCGTCCGATTTCCAAACCCCGCCGCTGGCCGCGCCGACAAAAAGGGTGATCTTTCCCGAGGGCTCTTTCGCTCCCGCGATCGCCGAGATGCGTCCGCTCATTGCCGCCGAGCCGATGTTGCGCGCGCCGAGTCCCGAGATGGTCGAGGAATTAAACGGCGCCTGCTGCGCGTTTGCCGAGATGATGATGAAACAAAACGCGGTCGCGAGAAAGAATTTCGAAAAAGACATGGCGTGAATTATTTGGAAGCGGTTGCCGGAAAATGAAAAATCGTGTCGTCGATCGGCACATTCGGTTCCGCTTTATCGATGACGATTTTTTGCTTGTCCGGATCGCCTTTGCGTCCGGCCTCGAGTGAAAACGGAAGGAACACACCGCCGATTTTTTCGTAATCCCCGAGATCGGTTTCTATTTCCGTTTGCGCGCCCTGCACCACGCGCTGAGTGACGACGCGGATCTCAAGAAAATGATCCGGGTCGAGATAAACAAAATTCACGTCTCCATTCTTGCGCGCGACTTTGAATTTATGCGCCGGCGTTCCATCGACATCTTCCGTTCCAAGATACTCGACCGTGCTTTGCTTTGCCTTCCAATCCACCAGCGGCCCATCAATCTCCGCATCTTCCACTAACGACTTCACGTCGTCGGCCGACATCTTTTCCGGATCCCGGCGCCCGCGAAACGGCGAAATCTGCCAGCCATCTTTCCCGTCGAACGCCTGCACTGCCGTCATGCCTTGCAATGTCGATTCGGTGCGCACCTCGCCCGGCCGCTTCTTCACTTGCATGTAGCCGAGCTGAATCTGTCCCTGGTTCACCAGAAGTTTTCCGGTGAGCTTGACCGATTGCAGCGCCTTGAGAGCGTCCGCGCCGCCTTTGGCCTCGACGTTTTTCGCAACTAACTCATCGAGGGTCGGCGTTTTTTCTTGAGCGAATCCTGCCGGCGTAATGAACACCGCCGCGATAGCGAGAGATAAAAATCGTAAGTGCATGTGAGGTTGAAAACGGAAGCAGCAACATGCTGCGAGCCAGACGATATGCAAAGGATATGCCATGCAAATGCGACGGACTGCAACGCGTTTGAAACCAATTCGTTAAGACGTACGCATTGATTGTCGATCTTGCGCAGCCGTCCCACGAATGGGATTTCGCTGCTCGCAATCGGGACGCGTGGCGATTAATTCTTCGCAGCGGCAGGGCTCGGTGTCGGCGTCACCACTTTCATGTTCACCAAGAACATGAACTCGTAGCCGATCGACGCCACTAATTGTTCATCGCCAAGGCGCATCGTTCCGCCGAAGAAACGGATCAGCGCGTGGTCCTGAAATCTTGTGAAGGCGAACCGCGGATAATTAAAACCGCTCGGATGTTGGCGCATCAACATGAACCGGATTTCGTCCGCCTTCGCGTCCTCCTCGTTCTCGACCAGCGTCGGTTTGACCGCGCCCTGACTTTTGTCGCGCGACTCCTGCACGTCATTGAGCGGCGCATCGATCAAGCCGATCCAATTATCGAAATCTTTTGTCGCCGATTTCGGCGCCGGTTTTCCCGTCTCGCCCCAATCGTCCGACTTGATCCAGCCCTTGCCCCTTCTTGCGCACATAAGATGCGCCGTTCGGCAGCTGCATGCGCTCGAAGCTCGGGATAGCGATCATAACGAAACTCGATCTCCTTGGCTTTGCTGTTATCGCTCGAAGGTTCGGCCGCAAACGCCGACATCGCGGCCAGCAAAAGATGCGCTAAGCGCCGCAACCCACACTGAGGACTTTCTTAACGCCAGACTTTCCGGTTTCGAAAATCTCAACTTCATCCCCTTCGTAATAAGTGGAGCGAACAACAATGTCGATCTTGCCGTCACCATTGAGATCGAGCAGGGCCGCAACCTCGTATTCGTTCGGGGCGTTGGACTTCTTAGCCTTGGGATAAAACTCGCCCGCGACCAATTCCGTTTTTACCTTTCCGCCAACCACGCGCCGCAGCATCACAAACGAATACGTGTTCGCGCCGGAAACATTCGTGTCGCTTTCACGCTCATAGTGCGTGGCCGAAATCAAGACCTCATCCTCACCATCGCCGTCGAGATCCACTCGGAGGATCTGGGTAATGGTCACTACGGGATTCCGGATTTTGCGCTCCTCCAAAAATTTCCGCACCAGATCGACATAGACATCTTGTGTGAGATCGAGCGTCTGCGCTTTTCGCGGCAGCGGATTCCATTTCGGCGCAAACGCAATCGCTCCGTGCTCCGGCCGCTCCGGTTCCGTGAACACAAACGGCGTCTCCGGACACGGTTCGCCCTCGTTTTCCACTCTTGTGATCGTGACTTTGCCGGTCTCGCCGCTCCAATCGAATGTCGGCAACGTCGCTCCGACTTTGATCGACTCCAACGCGTGCTTCGCGTCGATCCATTTCCCTGCATCCGTCGCGCCGATCAGATAACCGTTACGAGCAGCTACAATCGGAAACATTTCCGCCCTTGCGCTGCAACAAAGCGCGATAACACAAGCCGCGATGATCAACTGCGCTTTCACGAAATCGCTCCAAAGGCCAGTCCGAGGCCGTACGTCACCGCCGCTTCTATCACGCCCACGATTGTCATTTCCAAACCCGACGCCCACCATGAGCGCAGCGTGATCAGTGATTTGACCGCGCCGACCAGAAAGTGCGCGACGATGCTGATCGCGAACGCCCAAACGACCGCCGCGATTCCGCTCATGAAGAAAAAAGGAATGATCGGAATGAAGGCGCCGATCGCAGTGGAGATCGCAGCCGATGCCGATGACTTCCAGGGATTCGGAAAATTGTGCTCCGACAAACCGAGCTCGCTTTGCGCCATCGCCTGCACCATTTGGTCGGGATTTTCGCCGAGACGCTCCGCCATCTTTTGCGCCTCTTCCGGGCTGAATCCCTGAAGCTGATAGAAGAGCGACATCTCTTCGATCTCTTCTTCAGGATTTTCTTCGACCTCGGCTTTCTCGCGCGCGATCTCCGCTTCGTAAACTTCCGCTTCGCTTTTGACCGCGAGATACGCGCCTGCGCCCATCGACAAACTCGACGCGATCATTCCGGCGAGACCCGAGATTAAAATGTAGTGCTGCTGATTGTTCGTCGCGCCGGCGACGCCGGAAACAATGCCGAAGACGGCACCCAGTCCGTCGTTCACGCCATAGATCGCGTCCGCCACCCAACTGCCGCCGCGTCCATGCCAGCGTTCACGTTTCAGAATGGTATCGAGCACGGTGCGCGGCCCGAGCTGCGGTACCATCGATTGCAAAGCGCGAGCGTGCGCTTTTTCTTCGAGCGCGCTTTCGCGCAAAAAATCTTTCACGTCATGTTCGTCGGCCAGCGCGCGATCGTGTTGATCGCGAAACTCCGCTTCATGTTTTCCTTCGGCCGCTTCCATTCGTCGAATCGCGATGTCAGTGCCGAGAGCGCGATTCAGCCAGCGTTTGAAGCGCGTGCCGAACGTGTCCGGTAATTTCGGAATGGGCGCGCCAAGATCGACAAGTTTCTTCTCCCACCTTTGCGCGTGACGCTCCTCCGCTTCTGCCATGCGCAGCAAAATTCCTTTTCGCTTCTCGTCCGTCTCGCGTCCGGCCAGCTCGCGATACACTTGCGCCGTCTCCACTTCCGCACGCCAATTGCGCTGGACGACCTCGATCGTCTCTTGTCGATCTTTTTGACCGGCGGGCTCGGACTCTGTTTTCATCGGGGGCAATCGGCGGCCACGATTTCTCTGGCCAGAACCGGCTCAGTTTTGGATTTCATTTGTTGCGCCGTAATTACAATCGCGACCGAGCCGATAATCAATCCCGCACCAAGCAAAGTGCGCAGGGTCAAGTGTTCACCTGCGAAAAGTGTTCCGAGTAAAATGGCAACGATTGGATTGATGTAAGCATAGGTGGCGACTTTTGCCGGCTCGACATGACGCAACAGATAAAAATAAGCGGTGTAGCCTACGAGCGCGCCGATGAGCACGAGATAGACGAACGCGCCGATCGACAACCACGTCACGTTCGCGATGTCGAACGTGCGATGTTCGCCAACGGCGAACCCGACCAGCGCGAGCAATGCACCGCCGCAAATCATTTGCTGGCCCGCGCCGAGAATGAGAGACGAGGAATGCTTCAAATGCCGCGAATAGAGTGAGCCGATCGACCAGCTCAGCGACCCGATGAGCAAAATCGACATCCCGAGGGCCAAATGATTCCCGTTTGAATTCGTAAACGCCGGGCCAACCAAAACTCCAACGCCGATAAAGCCGCCGATCAAACCAAGCCAAACCATTGGCGTCGGCCGGGACGCCGTCCCGCTCAGCCAGCCTAACAGCGCGATGTAAATCGGCACCGTTGCCACGAGCAACGCCGCCAGACCGGTCGGCACCCATTTTTCGGATAGCGTGACGCCGCCATTCCCCCCAAGAAGCAAGCAGCCGCCGATGATGAGTGAAGACCACCATGTCGATCTTTCCGGCTTGGCATCGCCGCGCCCGCGCGCAATCGCATACATGATCACACCCGCGGAAAGAAATCTCAGGCCCGCCATCAGAAACGGCGGGATCGATTGGATCGCAAAAAGGATCGCGAGATAAGTCGAGCCCCAGATGATGTAGAGCGCGGCGAATGCGAGGATGATCCAAATTCTTTTCGGCGCCGCCATGATGGATGACATTCTTCCATCGCTTGGCGCGAAGAACCACCCGCTTCTTTGTAGAGGCGCTTGTGCCAAGCGCCTGATTCTCTTAGTTCGGCGTTTGACACAAACGCCGCTACAATTTCTTTTAGCGCCGTCGGAAAAGAAGCCGGTAAAGCAACAACAACAGCATCGCGCCGATAACCGAGGCGATGAAACCGACAGGCTCTCCAGGTTGGTACCAACCGATTGCCTGACCGAGATAACTGGCCACAAACGCGCCCGCGATACCGAGCAGGATTGTGACGATGCAACCACCGGGATCTTTTCCCGGCATCAAGAGCTTCGCGATCGCTCCGACAACCAGACCGATGATCAATGTTGCGATAAGTCCACCCATAAGCATGTGATTTAACCTCGAAACCAAACCGCAGAGCAAGCCCTGGCGGGCTTTAATGAATTTTTAACATCTTGGAGCAATCGTTTAATTAACCACCACGCAAGGAGTCCCCGATCTTTAATTCGTGAACACGCGCGATTTCGTGCAGTTGGCCCTGTTTGTCGTCGGCCTTGTCGCGATTACGCCGCCCCTCGGACGGTTCATGGCGCGGGTGTTCTCCGGCGAACGCCACTTTCTCTCACGCTTGTTCGGCCGAGTCGAAAGCAGCATCTACAAACTGTCCGGTGTCGATCCTGCGCAGGAAATGTCGTGGAAGTCGTACGCGATTGCGATGCTCGCGTTCAACATCGTCGGCGGCGGCGTGCTGCTCCTCATTGAATTGACGCAACAGTGGCTGCCGTTGAATCCGCAACATCTGCCGAATGTTCCGTTCGGGCTCGCCTTCAACACCGCGATCAGCTTCATGACGAACACGAACTGGCAGGCCTACTCGGGCGAAGCGACCATGAGTTACTTCACGCAAATGGTCGGGTTGGCCGTGCATAATTTCGTGAGCGCGGCGACTGGTGTCGCCGTCGCGGTGGCTCTGATGCGCGGGCTCGTGCGCAAACAAGCGAACAGCATCGGAAATTTCTGGGCCGACCTCACCCGCTCCACACTCTACATTTTGCTGCCATTGTCGATTTTGATTGCCGTTGTGCTCGCGCAACAAGGCGTCGTGCAAACCTTCGATGGCTATCCGACCGCCACGACAATCGAAGGCGCGTCGCAACAAATTCCGCTCGGACCGATCGCGTCGCAGATCGCGATCAAACAACTTGGGACGAACGGTGGCGGATTTCTCGGGCAGAACAGCGCCCACCCGTTCGAGAATCCCACGCCGCTGACCAACTTTATCGAAGTCTTCGCCATATTCTGGATCGGCTCGGCACTCGTTTACATGTTTGGCGTGATGGCGGGCGATCGTCGCCAGGGCTGGGCGATCTGGGCGGCGATGTTCGCACTTTTTCTGGCCGGGTTCGCGACGTTGTGGTGGGCGGAGTTGCAGCCGAATCCCGCGCTCGGCCTAACAACCTCGTCACTTGAAGGCAAGGAAGTGCGTTTCGGGCAGTTCAACTCCGCGCTCTTTGCCACGGTCACAACCGACGCTTCCTGCGGCGCGGTCAACATGATGCACGATTCGCTTTCGCCGCTCGGCGGTCTCGTGCCGTTCGTTAACATGATGCTCGGCGAAGTGATCTTCGGCGGTGTCGGCGCGGGATTCTACGGAATGCTCATGTTCGTCCTGCTCACGGTTTTCATCGCCGGATTGATGGTTGGGCGAACACCGGAATATCTCGGAAAGAAAATCGAAGCGCGCGAAGTGACCTGGGCCGTCATCGCTGTGCTCGCGTCGCCCGTGGTAATTCTTTGCGGGAGCGCGCTGACCATGTTGTATCCCGAAGCGCTCAAGAGTCTGAACAACGGCGGTCCGCACGGCCTGAGCGAAGTGGTTTACGCATTCACGTCCGCAGCCGCCAACAATGGCAGCGCCTTCGCCGGGATCAACGCGAACACCGATTGGTATAACTACATGCTCGCGCTCAACATGTTCGTCGGGCGCTTCGCCATCATCATACCTGTTCTCGCCATCGCCGGCAGTCTCGCGCAGAAGAAAATTTCACCGCCGTCGAGCGGAACTTTTCCGACCAACGGTTCCGTCTTCACTATCCTTTTGATCTCAATCGTGCTCATCGTCGGCGCGCTCACCTTTTTCCCGGTCCTCTCGCTTGGTCCCATCGTCGAGCACTTCCTCATGCAAGGCGGACGGACCTTTTAATTATGAGCGCAAGATCGACATCTTCCATTTTTGATCCGGCGCTGATCCGTCCCGCTATCTGGGAGTCGTTCAAGAAACTCAACCCGCGGGTGCAATGGCGCAGCCCAGTGATGTTCGTGGTGCTGATCGGCGCGGTTTGCACCTCCGCCATCACTATTTTCCACTTCAGCAGCTTCAATTTTCAAATCACGCTCTGGCTCTGGTTCACGCTGCTCTTCGCTAACTTCGCTGAAGCGATGGCCGAAGGTCGCGGCAAGGCACAAGCCGAAACGCTCCGGCGGATGCGGACAACGACGATGGCACGGCGCGTGGTGAATGGTCGCGAAGAAAAGATTCCGGCGAGTGCTTTGAAAAAAGGCGACATCGTTGTTTGCGAAGCAGGCGATCTCATTCCCGGCGACGGCGAAGTGATTGAAGGAATTGCGAGCGTCGATGAATCGGCAATCACCGGCGAATCCGCGCCCGTAATTCGCGAAAGCGGCGGCGACCGCAGTGCCGTCACGGGCGGCACGCGCGTGTTGAGCGATCGCATCGTCATCCGCATCACCAGCGAACAAGGCAACACCTTTATCGATCGCATGATCGCGCTGGTCGAGGGCGCGCGACGGCAAAAAACGCCGAACGAAATCGCGCTCAGTATTTTGCTCATAAGTTTGACCGCGCTTTTTATACTCGCCGTCTTCACCCTGCCGGCCTTTGCCCATTACAGCGAAAAGGCCGCCGGTCAGCAAAACGCAGTCAATGTCAGCATTCCGGTTTTGGTTTCTCTTCTCGTCTGTCTGATTCCAACAACGATCGGCGGCTTGCTCAGCGCCATCGGCATCAGCGGAATCGATCGCCTTGTTAGGCAAAATGTTCTCGCGACGAGCGGCCGCGCCGTTGAAGCGGCCGGCGACATCGACGTGTTGCTTCTCGATAAAACCGGCACCATCACGATGGGCAACCGAATGGCGGTAGCTTTCCATGTCGCGCCGGACGTGCACGAAGGTTATCTCGCCGGCGCGGCGCAACTGAGCTCGCTCGCGGATGAGACGCCCGAAGGCCGCAGCATCGTCGTGCTGGCGAAGGAAAAATTCGGACTGCGCGCAAGAGATATGCACGAACTCCAGGCGACCTTCGTTCCGTTCACGGCCCAAACGCGCATGAGCGGGATCGATCTGCACGCCAACGACACCCAGCCAACGATCAGCATTCGTAAAGGCGCCGCGCAAGCGGTGCAAGGTTTCGTCGAATCATCTGGCGGTGTTTTTCCGCAGGCGGTCACTAAGACAGTCGACGAAATCTCACGACGCGGCTCCACTCCGCTTGTCGTTGCCGAAGGTGTGCAAACGCTCGGTGTGATCGAGCTCAAGGACATCGTCAAAGGCGGAATCAAGGAACGCTTCGCGCAACTGCGCAAGATGGGCATCCGCACCGTCATGATCACGGGAGACAATCCGCTCACTGCCGGCGCGATCGCCGCCGAATCGGGCGTCGACGATTTCATGGCGCAAGCAACGCCGGAAGATAAGTTGCGCCGCATTCGACAGGAGCAAGCCGAAGGCCGGCTCATCGCCATGACCGGCGACGGCACGAACGACGCGCCCGCTCTCGCGCAAGCGGACGTCGGCGTGGCCATGAACACCGGCACCCAAGCCGCGCGCGAAGCCGGCAACATGGTCGATCTCGACAGCAACCCGACCAAGCTCATTCAAATCGTCGAGATCGGTAAACAACTGCTCATGACGCGCGGCGCGCTCACCACCTTCAGCATCGCCAACGACGTAGCGAAATACTTCGCCATTCTGCCCGCGATGTTCGGCTCGCTCTACGCCGCAGTCGGCGCCCAAGCTGGACCGCTTTCGGCGCTGAACATCATGCGGCTGCATTCGCCCGAAAGCGCGATCCTGAGCGCCGTCATCTTCAACGCGCTCATCATTGTCGCGCTCATTCCGCTTGCGCTCGCCGGCGTGAAATATCGCGCCGTCGGTGCCGCGCAGGTTCTTGTCCGCAATCTTCTCATCTACGGCGTCGGCGGTCTCATCGCCCCGTTTATCGGTATCAAACTGATCGACCTCGCGCTCGTCGCATTGCATCTCGCGTGAAATGAAAACGATCGTGTTTATCTTTGTTCCAGTTTACGTCGAGAAAGGAACCGATGCGCCAGGTCGAGCCGACGTCCGCGTGACGCTTCGGAAAACACGCCGCATCCTCTTCTCGCAAGATCGACATCTTCAGCCCTTCTGGACCTGGTTCATCGACAATCCACGACCGTCATTGGTAGATCGACAATGAAAACAATTCTGCAATCTTTCCGCATCTACGTCGTCATCACGTTAGTGACCGGCATCATCTATCCGCTGGCTATGACCGGTGTCGCGCAGCTTCTCTTTCCGAAGCAAGCCAACGGTTCGCGGATCACTGAGCAAAACAAACTCGTCGGCTCGGACTTGATCGCGCAGAAGTTCGAGTCTCCGAAATATTTCTGGCCGCGGCCGTCCAGCGCCGATTACGCCACCGTCGCTTCCGGCGCGAGCAACAAAGGGCCGACTGCGGCCGACCTGAAGAAATCCATCGACGAACGTCGCCAAAAATTTGGCGCGGACGCGCCGGTCGATCTGCTCACGGCATCCGGCAGCGGACTCGATCCGCACATTTCGCCGGAGGCGGCGCGCTTGCAAATCGCGCGCGTCGCTGCCGCGCGTAACATTTCGATCGAGAAAGTTTCGACGCTTGTCGATCAAACAATCGAAGGGCCGCAACTCGGCTTTCTCGGCGAGCCGCGCGTTAATGTACTGCTACTCAATCGTGGGCTCGATCAGTTGCGCTGAAAAAATTTCAACCGAACCAAAGGAGAAAAATTGAAAAAGATAAACCGGTCTTTGCTGACACTGTTTTGTGCGGCGTTCGCGGCTTCAGTCGTATCCGCGCAGGAAGCCTCCAATCCAAGCCTCACGCCAAAAGTGAAGAAAAAGGCGGAGGCCAAAAAGGAACAAGCGCAAAGCGAAACCATCGCGCGCAAAGTGCACGAGCCATTCTTGAAACGTTTGGATGAAGCGATGCTCGAACAATTAGGCACGCCCGCTTACACACCACCGGCACCGGACGCCGCGCCATCAACACGCCGCATTCCGCCGGCGCCATTCGATTCGCCGCCATTTCCAAATGGTGATTGGCAAATCGGGGGGAGCACGATCATCGGGGATCCGGGCGAACTCCCGCCGTATCCGTTGATGCAAGCTCTTTACGAAGGGCCGGGCGGCGATGCTTGGAAGCGGAGCAGGGTCCAAATCTACGGCTGGGTCAATTTCTCCGGTAACATCAGTACCTCACACAACACTTCAAAAGGACAGAACGCCAATGCGCCTCTGATTTACGATTTGCGCCCGAACCGAATGGAATTGAATCAGATCGTTCTCTACCTCGAACGTCTGCCGAATGAGGCACAGACCGATCACATCGATTGGGGCTTTCGTGTCTCGTTTCTCTACGGGCTCGATTATCGCTTTACGACATCGCGCGGTTTCTTCAGCGAGCAACTGTTGCAGCACAATAGTTACTACGGTTTCGACATGCCGATGGTCTACGTCGATCTCTACATCCCGTACATATTTCAAGGGATGAACATCCGCATCGGCCGCATCATCTCCGAGCCGGACATCGAAGCGCAGTTGGCGCCAAACAATCTGATGGCAAGTCATTCGCTCCTCTACGGGTTCGACAACTATTGCCAGGAAGGAATTTTCACGACGACGAAAATTAACGACCAATGGACTATCCAAGCCGGCATTTCCAACGGCACTGACGTCACCATCTGGCAGGATGATCCCGGAAATCAGCCGACCGGCACGGTCATGATCCAATGGACTGCGCCGAACCAAATGGACTCCATCTACGCGGGCGACAACGCCTTTAATAACGGAGAATTCGGTTACAACAACCTGCAGCAAATTGTCGGAACCTGGACGCACAAGTTCAACGACAAGATTTATACGGCGACCGAGGCCTGGTACATGTACATGAACGACGCGAAGTCGCATCCGACCAAGGAAGTGCCGTTCCAAAATGGCTCATTTCCTGTGCATGACGGTTACGCGCCGGAGTGGGCGGTCCTCAATTACACCATGTTCCGGTTCGCCCCGAACGCGTTCTTCAGCGTGCGCAACGAATACATGAACGACAAGGTTGGCAATCGCACCGGCCACGCCACGCAATACTCGGAGCACTCAATCGGAATCACTTATTGGCCGGACAAGCTCATTACCATTCGTCCCGAGCTGCGCTTCGATCACGCTTACGATACGAACGCTTATGACAATGGGACCAAGCGCAGTCAGTTGGCTTTCATAACGGATGTCATTTACCACTTTTGAATGGATGGCATCGGCAGCGTAGAATTGCCGCATGAGCGAGGCCGAACGGCCTGATCCGGATGAGATTCTCGCGCGGATGAAGCGCGCGGAGACCGCTGCTACGCGCGGCAAGCTCAAGATTTTTTTCGGGATGTCGCCCGGCGTGGGTAAGACCTATGCGATGCTGCAAGCCGCGCAGCAGAAGTTGCAGCAAGGCACCGAAGTCGTAATCGGCATCGTCGAAACGCACGGGCGCAAGGAAACCCAAGCGTTGACCGAAGGCATGCCGATCATGCCGCGCTCGCAGCTCGAATATCGCGGGACAAAGCTCGAGGAAATGGATCTCGATGCCATCCTCACCTGGCATCCCGGTCTCGCCGTTGTCGATGAGCTCGCGCACACGAACGCGCCGGGCTCGCGTCATCCAAAACGTTATCAGGATGTGCTCGAGCTGCTCGATGCCGGCATCGACGTTTACACCACGCTCAACGTGCAGCACGTCGCCAGCCGCAGCGACACGGTGCGTCAGATCAGCGGCATCACCGTCAGCGAAACTGTGCCCGATACTGTTCTCGATCTTGCCGACGAGATCATTCTTGTCGATCTAACCCCGGAGCAACTGCTCGCGCGCCTGGCCGAGGGAAAAGTTTATCTCGGCGAAAAAGCCGACTGGGCTGCGAAAAATTTCTTCAAGGAAGGCAATCTCACCGCCTTGCGCGAAATGGCGTTGCGTCTTGTCGCCGAACATGTCGATCGCGATCTGCGCGACATCATGTCAGAAGAAAGAATCGCCGGGCCGTGGAAAAGCGGGGATCGATTGCTCGTCGCGGTCAGCGCAAGTCCTTATTCGGAGAGATTGATTCGCTACACGCGCCGGTTGGCGGCATCGATGGAAGCTTCCTGGATTGTCGCGAACATCGAGAGGCCGCGTCCACTTTCGCAACAGGAGCAAACACGCTTGACTCGTTATCTTGCGCTCGCGCGCCAGCTCGGCGCAGAAGTCGTTTCCACGCCCGGCACCGATATTGGACAAGCGCTGCTTCGCATCGCGCGTCAACACAACGTCACCCAGATTGTCATCGGCAAACCGCTCGGTTCGCGATGGACAAGTTTTTTGAGACGCGACCCGCTGCGCTGGCTCATGCGCCACAGCGGCAACATCGACATTCACATGATCCCGGCGGACGAATCCGCCCCGGCGTGGCGGGCCGAAACAATCGAGGAACGCTTGGCACGCGCGCCCTGGCGCGACTTTGGCGTCGCCCTTGTCATCGCGGCGGTCGTGACCGCTGTGTCGTTGGCGATCTTCGATTACACCGGTTACTGGGCGGTCGCCCTTTTCTACTTGCTCGCCGTCGTTCTCGCCGCCACGCGGCTGCGCCGTTGGCCGACACTTTTTCTGGCCGCGCTCAGCGCGTTGCTCTGGGATTTTCTTTTCATTCCACCGCGCTTCACTTTTTACATCAGCCACTTTCACGACTTCATGATGTTCGGCGCCTATTTCGTGATCGCGATCGTGATCGGTCACCTCGCGACGAAATTGCGCGAACGCGAACAATCGGAGCGCCGCCGCGAAGAACGCGCGACCGCGCTTTATCGTTTCACCCGCGCGCTCGCCGCCAGCCGCGATCTCGATGAAGCGCTGCCGAAAGTTTTGGCGCTGATCAAACAAACTTTCGAAGCCGACGCAGCAGTATGGCTCTGCGACGAAAGCGGTCTTTCCTGCCATCCCGCCAGCACCTTTAAGCCTTCGAGCAAGGATGAAAGCGTCGCGGTGTGGGCGTTTCAAAAAAAACAAAGCGCCGGAAGATCGACTGACACACTTCCGGATGCAGATGCCTTACATGTCCCCCTCGTCACCGGCGATCGCTCCGAAGGAGTGCTGACCGTGCGTCTCGCCAGTCCGCTGACAATCGAGCAACGTGAATTGCTCGACGCTTTCGCCGCGCAGCTCGCGCTTTTCGTAAACAAAGAGGGCGCTTTGGAAGAAAGCCGCGCCGCGCAAGTTGCCCGTCAGTCGCAGAAATTGCAAAAGACACTTTTTGATTCTGTCTCGCACGAATTGAAAACCCCGCTTGCTGCCATGACCGCCGCCTTGCAGCAACCGCAGCCCGACCGTGTCGAATTGCAACAAGCCGTTCGACGTCTTACTCGCACGGTCGATCATTTGCTCGACGCCACGCGTCTCGAATCCGGACTTCTTCAGCCCGTTCTCGAATGGTGCGATCCGGGCGAGCTCGTGCGCGAAGCGGTGGCCGCATCGGGATTGAAAGACAATGCCGTGCGCCTCAACATCGCCAAAAACCTGCCAACCATTTCCGTAGACACGCACTTGATTCAACAAGCTATCGGCGCGTTGCTCTCGAACGCGGCCGGTCACGCCAAGACTAATCAGCCAATCGAGGTCAGCGCAGCTCGCGACGATTCGATGCTCGTGATTTCCGTGGCCGATCACGGGCCCGGTCTTGCCCCCGGCGAAGAAAACAAAGTGTTCGAAAAATTTTATCGCGGCCCTGGCACAGCGCCCGGCGGTCTCGGCCTTGGTCTTTCCATCGCACGCCAACTGGTCGAAGCGCACGGCGGCCGGGTCGTTGCGCAAAATCGGGAAGAAGGTGGCGCGCGCTTCTCCATTCGGCTTCCAATCGGCGAACCGATGCAATTGCCCAATGAAGCGACCGCATGAAACCGGTCGCGCTCGTGATCGATGACGAAGTGCAAATTCGCCGGCTCCTGCGGGTCGCGCTCGAAAGCGAGAACTATCAGGTGCATGAAGCGGAGACCGGCCAGCAAGGCCTGGTCGAAATCGCGAATCGCAAGCCCGCCATCATTCTGCTCGATCTCGGCCTGCCCGACATGGAAGGCCTCGACGTTTTGAAACGATTGCGCGAATGGAGCGAAGCGCCGGTGCTCGTTCTTTCCGTGCGTGACGATGAAGCTGGCAAAGTCGCCGCGCTCGATGCCGGCGCGGAAGATTATGTGACCAAACCATTCAGCACGCCGGAATTGCTCGCGCGTTTGCGCGCCGCCCAACGCAAGACGCGGCCCGAAGAAGAAATTTCCGTATTCAAAAGCGGCGACCTGATTGTCGATCTTACTGCGCGTGTCGTGACACGCGCTGGTCACGAAGTGAAACTTACCGCCACTGAGTACGCGCTCTTGCGTCTGTTCGTCCGTCATCCCGGGCGCGTCCTCACTCATCGCTACATCCTCCGCGAAATCTGGGGCCCGAAATCCGAAGAGCACCGCCAATATCTTCGCGTTTATGTCACGCATCTTCGCCAAAAAATCGAAACCGACTCCACCAAACCTCGCCTTATCAAAACCGAATCCGGAATCGGCTATCGCTTCGAAACGGGCGAATGACGCGCGTCTTCATTTTTACGCGGGAGATGACCCACGCCTTCATTTATTCTCTCACGATCTGTGCGATTGGGGCGGCATTGGAAGCTTTTTTTGCGGGAAGGGAGATAAAACAGCGCCTGGCAAATCTTCGCCAGCCCTCTTTCGCCATTCCGTTTTGGGGCTGGATGGTAATCGGTGGACTTTACTATTCGATTTGTTTCGCGGTTCTTTACCGGCTCTTTCTGCTGCCGCCGGCTCCGGCGCGAGGCGTTGCCTTTGCCTTGCTCGGGACGATGATGTTCGTCAACGCGCTCTGGAATTATTTTTTCTTTCGCACACGCAATCTTCTTCACGCTTATCTGCTCGGTCTCTTTTACAACGCGATCGCTCTATCTTTATTTTTCTTGTTGCTGTTGCAAATTGATGACCTGGCAGCGGTGTGTCTGTTCCCTTACCTGGTCTATCTTTGTTACGCGAATTTTTGGGGCTATCGCATCTGGAAGTTGAATTCCACCGCTTTGGTCGCAACTGATCGATCGGTTTAGTGGCATCCATGCCGGATGCGTTTTCCATTCGCCGCGCCAAACAGAAGGACGCCGAAATCATCGCGTGGCATCGCGCGCGCATGTTTCAGGACATGGGAGAAATAATTTCAGGCGACGCGTTTGAAATTCTGCGAACGAAAACGCGCGCCTTGATCAAAGAATGGCTTGCGAACGGCGATTACGCCGGCTGGCTCGCCTCTCCGGCAGATAAGCCGGACCTCATCGTTGGCGGCGCCGGCATTCAACTGCAACCGATCCTGCCACGACCCTTGAGTCCGTCGAAAATCGGCGAAGGCCGGCAGGGCACAATCATCAACGTCTTTACCGAACCGGAATGGCGCCGGCGCGGCATCGGCAGTCTGCTCATGAAAGAAATCATCGCCTGGGCGAGAGGCGAAGACCTCGAACGAATCCTCCTGCACGCTTCGGAGGAAGGCCGCCCGGTCTACGAAAAGCCCGGGTTCGTCGAGAGCAACGAAATGCGTTTCGTTGCTCCCGCTTAACTTTTCCTTCTTACTTCGTCGTTAACTGCCAGTCGGGCTCGGACTTTTAGTGATGGTCGTGATCTTTGTCGTGGTGATCATGGTCCTTATCGTGGTGTTCGTCATGATCATGGTGCTTGTGGTGATGCTCGCGCTCGTGTTCGCGATGGAACTCGCCTTGACGCTCATAATGCCCGTGAATCCATTCATGATGGTGTTCCGACCAATGTCCGGGTATCCACACCCAATAGTAACCATCGTCCCAATAGAACGGACCATCGTAATACGGCCGATCGCCCAACTCGATCGAGATCCCGATCGCCATTGCGCTTGGCCGCATAACCATGCACACAGACAGGAGAGCCACTACCAAAGCTGCAAGTTTCGTTTTCATAGTCGTTACTGATTGTTCGTTTTAGCGTCCTTCGCTGGTCGCATCAAGCTTCAATCCCTTAGTGCACTCATTCCCTGCCGCACGATCCGGTCGATCAATGGCGGATACTTCAGGCCCGCCTTGTCCGCCGATTGTGCGAAATCTTCGTCGTCCGCCAGGATCGGGTTCGGGTTCGCTTCGATGAAATAAACCTTGTTGTCCGCGCTCAGCCGCAGATCGATGCGCGCGTAGCCGTCGATCGTGAGCAAGCGGTAGATGCGTTTGCATGTCTCCTCGATGTGCGCGACCACCCCCGGGTCGATCCCGTCCGCGAAAATATTTTTGAGGCCTTTGCGCTTGCGATATTCCTCGTCCCATTTCGCGCTGTAGGTCGCGATCTTCGGTTCGTTCGCCGGGGTTTCGCCCCAAATCATTTCGCGCATCGGAAAAACCGTCAGGCGCACGTTGCCCATCAGGCTCACGTAGATTTCGCGCCCCTCGATGTATTCCTCCGCGATCACGTCGCTGTCGTATTTTTCGTGAATAAAGCCGCACCGTTCCTTGAATTGCTCATCATTCTCGACGAACGACGCCCGCGAAATTCCATAAGAGGCTTCTTCTTTCACCGGCTTAACCAAAATCGGGAACTTGAGCGGCTTTGGTCGGGCGATGCGCTGGCCGCGCGGGATCACGACGAAGTTCGGGACGTGGATGCCGTGATAATGCAGGATTTTTTTCGAGATCCCCTTGTGCTTGCAGAGCGTGAGACCGGTCGAGCCGCAACCGGTAAAGGGCAGCTCCTGCATCTCGAAAAACGAAACGATGTTCTGGTCGAACGAAGTGTTGTTTTTGAATCGCTCGACCAGGTTGAACAGAACATCGGGCGCGAAATTCTGCAGTTTTTGCCGGAGAAGATCGACATCGTCGTAGATGGCGAGATGCTCCGCCGTGTGGCCGAGCTTGCCCAGCGCCGCCATCACGTCCGCCTCGGTCTTCCAATCCTTCGTTTTCATCTCCTTGCTAAAGTCCTGATCGATCTTGGTCGGACTGGTGCCGTCGAAGAGGACGAGGACTTTGAGTTTCTTTTTCACAAACGAATGTTTGTTTCTTTCTTCACTTGGTCCGCTTGAACTTGCCGGTGAAAAGATAATTCATCACCAGCGTGGTGATGAACGAGGCCACGCGAAAATCCTGCTGCGGATCGTCGTTGAGCACGTGCAGCTCGAGCTTGTCGCAACGCTCGATCAATCGCGCGAGCAGTTTGTTCACCCGGAATTTTTTCTCATTCGTCCATTGGCAAACTGAATTCAACAACCGCCGCCGCGTCCGGCGCAGATACGAGCTCGCATTGATCCGGCCCGGCCCGGCCGGCGCGGAGAAAAGCTGGCGAAGATCGGCATCGTAGAAATCCGGATAGGTATCTTCGAAGAGTTTTCGTTTGCGCGCGTAATACGTCTTGAGCTTGACGTTCAGGCAATCGTAATCGTGCACTCGATATTTCGGAGCGTGCACCGGCGATTTTCCGGCGAGCGATTTCATCAACTCATCGACGTATTCGATTTTTTGCAGCGCCCCTTTCCAGCCCGCGTAACGCTTGCGCCAATCGAGCTCCGGCGTCAGCCAGATCGCGAACGTCTCCGCGAAATCTTCGTCCGGATGACTCTGCGCGTACCAATCCTCGAGATGCACGACGTAGCTGCGGCTGAATGGGCGGGGCCGGTACGTATTCGGCGTCTCTTCGTCCGACGTTTGCCCGAAACATTTCTGCCACGGTTTCTTCTTCTGCATCTCATACGCGTAGCTGTAAGCATGCGCCGCTTCGTGCCGCATCAATTTCATGAACCACTCCGTCGTCTCCCCCTCGACCTCGAGCATCATCGTCCGCTCCAGCGCGCGCAGCCGATCGTGCACGAGAAAAAACGGAATGAAGATCGCCGGGATCCCGATCGGCACGAACCATTCATCGCCGATGTGACATGGCGGAAGAAACGCGAGTCCCTTTTGCGAAAGCTCGTCGTAAAGCCGCCAGATCAACGGTTCGAGCGTCGTCCCGTCGAGCCGCAACCCGAGTTTGGAAATGCGACGCTCGAGTAATTGCTCGTCGCTTAATGAAGCCCAATCCTCCGCTTCCATTTACGCGCACGGTAACATCGACAAGTGCGGTGTCACGCTTTGGTAGAGCCAAGATGAATCAGGAAGCAAGGAAAGCAGGAATGCTGTAGCGGCGGTCTATGACCGTTGGATTATTAGCATCCTTCCACCGCTCGATGATTATTCATGGGGCCACAAACGGCCACAATGTGATACAATCTTCCATTAACTCATGAGCCTCTCCGAACTTAAAACCGCGGTCTGTCAGCTTTCGCCGCAAGAACTGGCGGAGCTCGCCACGTTTATTCGCAAACGAGCGGACGCCGCGTGGGATCAGCAAATTGATGCTGATTTCGCCGAAGGCGGTCGGCTGCGCGAAGTCGCCGATGAAGTTCGTGCCGACGCGCGCGCCGGAAAACTTGAAGATCTGCCGTGACCGGCAGAACGCACCGCAAATTCCGGAAGCATTTCGATGCATTGCCTGACGCGGTGCGAAAGTTGGCGCGCGAAAAATTCGGGCTCTGGAAAGGCGATCCTCACCATCCTCACTCGGGTTCGACCGACGCCGCAACGACATTTGCGTCGTTCGAGTTGGCGATCATTACCGCGCCGTCGGCCTGCGCGAAGGTGACGTGATCGTCTGGTTCTGGATTGGAACTCACGAAGATTACAATCGCTTCCGATTTTAGTACGCGATTTCCCTCATCCTTCCTCCCTCTTCCTTCATCCTTTCTTTAAGACACCTTGCCCGATTCCTGAGCGTGTGGCACAAAGCAAGTCGATGGATCCGAAGAACTTCTTCGGCGAACTGAAACGCCGCAACGTTTACAAGGTCGCGGTGGCCTATGCCGTCGTGGCGTGGCTGCTCATCCAAGTCGCGACGCAGGTGTTTCCTTTTTTTGAGATTCCGAATTGGGCCGTGCGCCTTGTCGTGCTGCTCTTGATTCTCGGTTTTCCGGTAGCGCTGATTCTTTCTTGGGCGTTTGAGATTACGCCGGAGGGAATCAAGCGTGAAAAAGATGTCGACCCGGGCCAATCGATCACGCCGCAGACCGGACGGAAACTGATTGGCATCACCGTGGTGCTGGCTGTGATCGCAGCGGGATTGTTCGCTTATCAGTTCGTGCATTCGAAATCAACCGCCCCCGCCGTTTCTGGAATAACATCGGCTCGAAGTGACGCTGCGGCATCAGGGCCGATCCCGGAAAAATCAATTGCCGTGTTGCCGTTTGACAATCTGAGCGACGAAAAGTCGAACGCGTATTTCGCGGAAGGAATTCAGGACGAGATCCTGACCAGACTCTCCAAGATCGCCGCTCTCAAGGTCATCTCGCGGTCGTCCACGCAAAAATACAAGAGCGCGCCGGATAACTTGCGCGAAGTAGGCAAGCAGTTAGGCGTCGCCAATCTTCTAGAAGGCAGCGTGCAGAAGATTGCCAACGCCGTGCATGTGAATGTGCAGCTCATTCGCGTCGCGACTGACGAACATCTCTGGGCCGAAAGTTACAACCGCAAACTGGATGATGTCTTTGGCGTTGAAGGCGAAGTCGCAAGCGCGATTGCCGACCAGCTCAACGCGAAACTCTCGGGCAGCGAACAGAAGGCCGTGACCGCTAAGCCGACGCAAAACACTGCGGCCTACGACGCTTATCTGCGTGGGCTGGCGATCGAACACACACAATACGGTTACGAAGCCTATCAGCAGGCCGCGCGCGACTATGTTGAAGCGGTCCAGCTTGATCCAAAATTCGCTTTCGCCTGGGCGCGACTCGCCGTCCTTCGCAGCTTTCTTTACTTCAACGCGGTTGATCAGAACACGAACACTGCCGGGGCGGTGAAGGAAGCGGCTGACCGCGCCATGGCGCTGGCACCGGAAGCTGGGGAATCGTGGATCGCGCAGGGTGCATACCGCTACCGGGTTCTACGCGACTTCGCGGGCGCAGTTACCGCTTACAAGCAGGCGCAAATTCGATTGCCGAATAATTCCTACCTGTTGCAAAATCTGGCTTTCGTTCAACGCCGCCTCGGTTTTTGGCAGGAAGCCGAGGCGACCTTCAAGAAAGCGCTCGAGCTGGATCCGCGGGATTTCCAACTGCTCGGCAGTCTCGGCGGCGAATTTTACGCTTATTTGCGGCGCTTTGACGACGCTCGCGCCGCCATCGATCGAGCGCTTGAGATCTCACCGGATTCGGCCGCGGTGCGCGCAAGCAAAGCGGTGACTTTTCAAAACGAAGGCCGTTTGGCTGAAGCCGCCCAGGAACTCGCGCGAATTCCAGCGGACGCAACGGATGATTTTGTCATCACGTCCCTGATCGGCCAGGCGATTTACGAACGTCATTTCGATAGCGCGATTGGCGTCATCGAGCGAAAGCTAAAGTCACTTCCCGCGGGACAGCCGCTCGACTCTGTGACCGAGCTGGCTTTGGTCCAGCTCGGCTTTTGTCAGCAGTGGCTAGGCCGCGACGAGGATGCGCGCCGAAGTTTTTCGCGCGCGATCGAAGCGATTAAACCGAAACCGGATGCGCCCGTTCTACCAGACGCGAACGGCAGACCTAGTACTCTCGCCCTCGCTTATGCCGGGCTTGGAGAAAAGGCAAAAGCTCTGGAGCAGGCGCAGCGTGCCGTCAAAGACTATGACATGGATGCGGTGAACAAGCCGTGGGCTTTGACCACACTTGCACAGATTCAAGCGCGCTTCGGCAATCTCGACGCGGCCATCGCGGCGTTGCCGCACCTCCTCGAAGTCCCGGCCGGCCTAACGATTGCAAACCTTAAGCTCGACCCATTCTGGGATCCGCTGCGCAAAGATCCGCGGTTTCAAAAACTGATCGCTGAGCGTCAATCCAAGTGAGATGAATTCTCCGGATGTGAAGTTCGAGATCGGGCACGTCCTGTTCATCGACATCGTTGGTTATTCGAAATTGCTCATCAACGAGCAGAGCGAACAGATTCAAAAGCTGAAGGAAATTGTTCGCGGAACGGAGCAATTCCGTTTAGCGGAAGCGGAAGGCAAATTGTTGCGTTTACCAACCGGTGACGGTGGCGCGCTCGTTTTTCGAACTAGCCCGGAAGCGCCGGTCTTGTGTGCGCTGGAAATTAGTAAGGCACTGAAGAATCATCCCGAGCTTCACGTTCGCATGGGAATTCACAGCGGTCCGGTCAATGAAGTTTCTGATCTGAATGAGCAGGCGAACATCGCCGGCGCTGGCATCAACATCGCGCAACGCGTGATGGACTGCGGCGATGCCGGACACATTCTTCTTTCACGACACGTCGCCGAAGATTTGGAGCACTATCCGCGCTGGCGACCTTTTCTTCACGAGTCAGCGGAATGCGAAGTAAAACACGGCGTGCGCGTCGGTCTCGTGAATCTCTACGGCGATGGAATCGGCAATTCCCAAGTCCCAAAGAAATTCCAGGTTCTCACGCACCGTCGCGCTAAAGCGCGCTGGACTGCAATCGCAACTGCCCTGCTGTTGGCTGGTGTGATCGTCGCTGCTTTTTTTGTGGTTGCGAAGAGATCGGCAAGATCGACATCAACCGTTCCGGAAAAAAGTATCGCCGTTCTGCCGTTCGAAAATTTAAGCAGCGACAAGGAGAACGCTTATTTTGCCGACGGCATTCAGGATGAAATCCTGACGCGCTTATCCAAGATCGCAGATCTGAAGGTCATCTCACACACCATTACAAAAGCGCACCCGACAAGCTCGGCGAAATCGCGCAACAGTTGGGCGTAGCGAATATTCTCGAAGGCAGTGTGCAAAAAGCGGGCGACCAGGTTCGCATTACCGTGCAGTTAATTCGGGCGCTCAGCGATTCGCACCTTTGGGCAGAGACCTACGATCGCAAGTTGATCGACACCTTCGGTGTCGAAAGTGACGTCGCGCAAAAAATCGCCTCGTCGCTCGAGGCGAAATTGACCGGCTCCGAAAAGCGGGCCATTGCAGCGCGTCCCACCGAAAACAGCGAGGCTTATCAGCTTTACCTCAAGGGCCGTTTCTTCTGGAACAAACGCACCGGTCAGGACCTGAAGGTAGCGCTCGATTACTTTCAAAAAGCAGTGGCAACCGATCCGAATTATGCGGCCGCCTATGCCGGCGTCGGAGATACCTGCATGTTGATTCCGCTCTTCTCCGCCGGCACGCCGAAGGAATATTTTCCAAAAGCAGAAGCCGCGGCCCGGCGCGCCATTGCGCTGGATGAAACAACCGCCGAAGGCCATGCCGCACTCGCTAATTTGGTCTTTCTGGAAATGAATTTCACCGAAGCGGAGAAGGAGTTTCGGCGCGCGATCGAACTGGATCCTAACTACGCCACCGCTCATCACTGGTTTAGCAACAGCTTGCTCGCCAGCCTGGGGCGGTTTGATGAAGCCATCGCGGAGGGAAAACGTTCCGTCGAGCTGGACCCGCTTTCCCTGATTAACAATGCGGATTTTGGTAGCACCCTGATGGTGGCCCGCCGTTACGATGAGGCAATTGCGCAACTGCAGCGCACGCTCGCTCTGGACGCGAATTTCTATTATGCCCACTGGAATCTCGGTGAAGTCCTCTATTACAAGGGCGATCTGGCCGGTTGCATAAGGGAATGCGAAAAAGCGCGTTCGCTCGAAGAGGACCCGGAGGCGTTGGGACTGCTGGCACAGGCCTATATCAAAACCGGGCGAAAAGCGGAGGGATTGAAGATCCTGGCCGAGCTGAACGAGACGGCACGCCGCAGTTATGTTCGCCCTGAACTTTTCGCGATGATCTATACCGCGCTCGGAGACAAATCAAAAGCGATCCGATTGCTGGAAGATGAATATCAAAATCGCGATGGCTTCGATCTTACGGGAATAAAAACAGATCCGCGGCTCGATCCTTTGCGCGACGAACCCCGTTTTCAAGAGCTCCTCGCTAAAGTTTTCCCCGGGAATCGGCCATGACTGGTCGCAACTTCTTCGCCCGAGCTGAAACGGCGTAATGTTGCGCCGGAAAATCGGAACGGTCGGAGATCGAGCACTGCGCAGAGTCTAGAGGCTGGCAAATACCTGAGTTACTGAATCGCGAAAGGTGTCAGCGTATTTCTTCAGGTCAGCTCGACCGGAATGATAGGTTTCCTGTTTTTCTTCGCCAGAACGTAAACCATGAACTACCACCGCAAAACCATTCAATTTGAGGCGATAAGCTTCCAGCGCTGCCGCAGATTGATCGAAGCCAAAGACGATAAGCTTGCTTTGCGAACGTACAAATTTGGTCTCCGCTTCTTTGCTCGCATCATGCCTCACATTTACCTGTGCCAAGGTGGTTTTTTCTAAGGCGGGATTATCTTTTTTATCCGTTACCGTGCGATGAGTGCGGCACGCGATGCACCAAGCGTCGAACGCGGCTAAATGCTCATCAAAATCTTCAATTACTCGCTCCAAACAATCTTGTTTCCGTCGCCGACGCTCCTTTTCGAATTCGTGCGTTTTCGAGCCTCTTGAGATAAGCCAAGCAATAGCTCCGCCCAACCCAATTTTCACGGCATCGTCGATTACGTCCAAGACCGTCAGCATAAATGGCGGGCGCTACTTCTTCAGCTTGGGCTTCCCGGCATCGGACAGCTTCATTTCTAAAGCGGCTTTTCTCGCCTTCGTACGTGCCGGAGCAACAAAATAGAAATCGAAAAGCGATTCTAAGACATCTAAGTTCCATTCGGCCTCGCCAGCCTCGACTGGAACGATTTCCCCAGTCGATTTGCTCTTAATCGCATGAGCAGCAAAGTTACCGATGTTGCGGACTGCATCGAGACTCTCTGCTATATGTGACGGCAGTGTTGCCCTATCCAAGAGCTCTTGAATTTCTTTAGACAGGTCCTGTGGCTTAACCTTGGCTTCGTCGCGGAGAACCAGTTGCAGGCATCGTCGACTCAATGCAGCGCTAGCCTTCGCGCTGTCAGCAAAAACTAAGCAGGCCTCTCTGTAATCTTCAGCATACTTTGCGGGCACATCGACTGATACTGGTCCTCGAGCGGCGACCTTCGGACGAACCAGATACGACGTAATTTCCGTTCCGTATTCATTGCATGAGTACAATCGGACAACGAGTTTTTGGCAGGACGAGCAACGACAAACACCGGCATACCACTGACCTTCCTCGTCGGCTTCGATATGTTGACCCTGTTCTTTATCGTGAAACGCGATGGTACAATGCGGACACTTCATCGACACAAAATGTGCGCCTTGACCTTATGAACTTCAAAGCAAAGTTTGCTATTATGTCACATGAAGCGGCTGCGTTGGCGCTTCATGACCGAGAGATAGACAAAAACGCATGGTAACGGCGTCTATTAATTGAATCCAGCCGCGCCGGTTGGTACATCTTAATATTACTTGTCGATCTTATGATGACTGATCTTCGTTTTGCTTTCCGACAGTTGCTCAAGTCGCCCGGGTTCACTTTGCTGGCGTTGATCACGCTGGCGCTGGGGATCGGGCTCAACACCGCGATCTTCAGTTTAATCAACGATTTGTTTCTGCGCGGTCTGCCGTTCCGCGAAGCCAATCGACTCGTCCATGTCTTTGCCGACCCGAAGAAGCAAGGGATCCCGCAGTTTCCGCTCTCGGCGCCGCGCTACATGCATTTTCGTGATGGGCAGACCATCTTCGACGGTTTTGCCGCGGAGAATGCAGTCGGCGGCATACTTACGGGCCTGGGTGATCCGGTCCAGATTGCGATCTTCAAAGTGACGGCGAACTGGTTCGACGTGCTCGGCGTGACCCCGATCCGCGGCCGCAATTTTCTGCCGCAGGAGGAGGAAGGCGCCGACGTAGCATTGGTTACGGAAAAATTCTGGCGGCAACGCATGAACAGCGACCCTAGCGTGCTCGGCCGCAGCATTACGATCGACGGCGTCGCGCACACGATCGTGGGCGTGATTCCGAATCTGCCGGCGAATTGGATCGGACCGCAAGGCAATGAAGTCTGGACGACCAAGCCGTTTATCATTCCAGGTTTTTCGTACGAACGAATGATGCGCGGCACCGCGTTCCTGCGCGTGATCGGGCGGATGAAGCCGGGCCAGACGATACAGCAAGTCCGCGCCGCCCTGCCCGCGCTCGAGCAAAGTTATCGGACGCAATACGCGGGGAAGATCGACGCGGAATTTCCAAGCATCGTCAAAGACTTGCGCGAAGACGTGAGCGGCGATCTGCGCCCGGCTTTCGCGACGTTGCTCGCCGCGGTCGCGTTCGTCTTGCTGATCGCATGCAGCAACGTGGCCAATCTTTTGCTGGTGCGCTTCAGCGGACGCCGGCGTGAGATCGCGTTGCGCATGGCCATCGGCGCGTCGCGCGCGAGCGTGATGCGACTGTTCGTTTTCGAAAGTCTGCTCGTCAGTGTCCTGGGCGGAATCCTCGGCGCCGCTCTCGCCTGGCAACTCGTTCCGCTCGTTCCGAAAATGGCGGCCAACATTCTCCCGCTCGAACCAAACTATCGCGTCGGCTTGTCGCTGCCGCTGCTCGGTTTCACGATCGGATTGTCGATCTTGACCGGGCTGCTGATGGGGGTTTATCCGGCGCTGCAAAGTTCGCGCGCCGATCTGGTCGAAGGTCTGAAGGAAGGCGGACGCGGATCGAGCGGTAGTGTAAAGCAACAGCGCTTCCGCAAAATCCTGGTCGGCGCGCAAGTCGCGCTCTCGGTCACGTTGCTGGCCGGCGCGGCCTTGCTCATCACGAGTTTCATCCGCCTGAGTCACACCGATCTCGGATTCAACCCACAGAATCTCTGGGTCGGTTTCATCACGCTGCCCGCGGCGCAATATCCCGACCTCGCCGCGCGCACGCGTTTCGGCGATACCGTCGATAAGGCATTGAAAAACGTTTCCGGATTCCAAAACTCGACCGTGAGCAGCGATTTCCCGCTCGGAGGCGCGGGCCAAACCCTTTACACCCGGCCGGAGGGCAACGTCTTGCCGGTGCCGCAACGCGCAGCCGCGCCGTCACATGATATCGCGCCGGGCTTTTTCAAAACCTGGGGCATCCCGATTCTTTCCGGACGCGACATCGATGAGCACGACGTGGCCGATCATCCGAATGTGGTGTTGATCAGCGCGGCCGGGGTGAAGAAGAATTTTCCGAACGAAAATCCGATCGGGAAAACTCTGCTCGTTACGAGCGGGAGCGTGCCGGTCGAAATCATCGGCGTCGTCGGCGATGTGCGTTCCAACCGCGTGGCCGAGCAGAACGACATGGAATTTTACCGGCCCTGGGCGCAGGAAAATTTCCCATTCCTGACCATCACTGTGCGCAGTCCCTTGAAACCGGACGCCGTGACCAAGCTGGTGCAAGCGACGCTGAACACGATCGATCCAACGCTGGCCATCGGCCGCGCCGCCGTGGGCGTGGACAATGCGCAACCGCAGTCAATGGACACGGTCGTCGCGCAAGCGCTCGGGCAAGCGCGGCTGATGATGTGGTTGCTTGGCATTTTTGCCGGCGTCGCACTGTTGCTCGCAACCGTCGGAATTTACGGCGCGGTCGCCTACACGGTGGAGCAACGCACCGGCGAGATCGGTGTGCGCATGGCCCTCGGCGCGCAGACGATGGATATCCTGCGCCTCGTCGTCGGGCAGGGAATGATCCCGGTGATTTTCGGATTGGCTGTCGGATTGGCCGCGGCGCTTGCGGTGGGTCGATTAGTAAAATCGCTTCTTTACGAAACCTCAGCCTACAATCCGCTCCTGCTCACAGCGACATTGTCGATCTTGGGAGTAGCCGCGCTACTCGCCTGTTTGTTTCCGGCGCGCCGCGCGAGTCTGGTCAATCCAGTCGAAGCGTTGCGCACCGAATAGTTTTACAATTCGATCACTTGCGCGGAATGGATGTCGTCGCTCTCGCAGATTTTCTCCAACACCTCAGGACTCGGCCGCGTATCCAGATTTAGAACCGTCAACGCGGTTCCGCCCTCTTGATTTCGGCTCAACGACATGGTGGCGATGTTGACGCCGTGATTGCCTAACAAGGTGCCGATACGGCCAACCATTCCCGGACGATCTGTGTTCTCCAAAACCAGGACGACGCCGTGCGGGCGCGCTTCAACCGGACGACTGTTGACGCTGACGATGCGAGGCGTCGCGCCGAAGAATGCGCCGCCGACGGAAACGGTTTTGCCATCAGCAACGGCGGAGAGTTCCAAAAGATCGGTGTAATCGCCGGCCGCGCTCAAGCGCGTCTCGGTCACTTTGAGTCCGAGAGATTCGGCAAAGGCGGGCGCGTTCACTTCATTGACGTCGCTGCCGCCCGCGCTCTGCAAAAAACCTTTCAAGACCGCGCGGGTAATCGCCGTGGTATCGACTTCGTTGACTTTGCCGCTGTAATTGATGTTGAGGGTGTCGACGCGTTTCGGAGCGACTTGCGACAAAAACTTGCCGAGCTTTTCGCCGAAACGAAGATGCGGGCCGACGATGGCCAATGTCCTGGCGTCGAGGTTCGGCATGTTGACAGCGTTACGAATTGTTCCTTCGAGAAGCGCGGCGCGGACCGATTGCGCGATCTCGATACCGACGCTTTCCTGCGCTTCGGCGGTGGAGGCGCCGAGATGCGGAGTAAGGACCAGATTCGGCGCCGCGCGTAACGGCGAATCGTTCGGTAACGGTTCCTTTTCGAAAACATCGAGCGCGGCAGCCGCAACATGTCGATCTTGCAACGCCTGGGCCAAAGCGGATTCGTCGATCAATCCGCCCCGCGCGCAATTGATGATGCGCACTCCGCGTTTCATTTTTTGAATCCGCGCAAGATCGACAATGTGTTTCGTCTCGGCCGTGAGCGGCGTGTGGAGCGAAATGAAATCCGCAGCGGCGAGAAGATCATCGAGCTCATCGACCAGCTCGACCTGCAAACTGCGGGCACGTGCGGCGGAGAGATACGGATCATAGGCCATCACGCGCATGCCGAAAGCGATGGCGCGGCGGCTTAGCTCGCTCCCGATACGGCCCATGCCGATGACGCCAAGCGTTTTGTTGTAAAGCTCGACGCCTTCGAAATTTTTCCGGTTCCAATTTTTTTCGCGCACGCTCGCGTCGGCCTGCGGAATTTTTCGCGCGACGCTGAGCAGAAGCGAAAAGGCATGCTCGGCCGTGGAAACTGTATTTCCACCGGGAGCGTTGAGCACGACGACGCCGCGGCGCGTGGCTGTTTCAACATCGACATTGTCCACGCCGACGCCGGCGCGGCCGACGACGCGCAAGCGGGTTCCGGCATTCAAGATTTTCGCGGTTACCTTTGTTTCGCTACGGACGACGATGGCGCTGAAGTCGGGGATAAGATCGACAAGTTCCTTTTCGCTCAGGCCGGTCTTGGTGACGACATCGAGCGATTTATCGCGCGAAAGCTCTTCCGCGGCGCGCGGCGAGATGGAATCGGCAATCAAAACCTTCGGAGCTTGCATGGCGAGCGGCAGCTTATCCGAAAATCAGTAATCGAATCGAGTCCGGTAATTGTTGGGCGACATTGGTGGCGATGCTGCCACGAAGGAGCTTGGCCAGGGCGCTTCGTTGCGACGCGCCGATAATCAAGAAGTCGACGCCGAGCGTGGCCGCAAGATCGAGAATCGTCGTGGCGGTATCTTCAGTCACGGCATAAACGGGCAGCACGCAAATGTCTCGTTCCGCCCCGAGCTTGAGCATGAGCGACATGATTGCGTTCGCCTCGGGATCGTCCTGCCACTTTGGCCGTCCCGGCACCGCGGTTCCGCCGCCGAAATAAACTGCGATCTCTTTGACATAAAGCACGCACAACGTGGCGTTGCGCAATTTTGCTTCCTCAAGAGCAAAGCCGAGCACCGGAGTGATACCGCGCGCCGCGACCATGATCTTTTGGCCTTCCTGCAAGCGCGGTTGCATCGTCGCGGCAAGATCTGGTGAAACCATTTCCGCGACCTGGCGGGTAACTGTGAGCGTGGTGAAGCCGGCACGTTTTTGCGTCCAGGCTCGCAAGGCCAAGCCCACGCCCAAAACGCAGAAGACAAAAAAGAGGGCATCCGGTTTTGTTTTTGCCAACGTTAACTCCACGCAAAATAAAATTGTGAACGTGACGCCAAAGAGAACACGATCGTACCAGGTGAAGCCGATCGTGCGATTGAATGTGCACGAACCGAGATTGACGGTAATCGCGCCGACCACACCGATCGCGTACAAACCGGCGAGGCCCTCAAAACTTGTCGCAGCCAGGAGCACGACAACCGGAAGACCGACCCCGATCAGGAGCGGATAGAGAGGGACGCCATGACGATTCAGTCGTTTGAACTGCGGAGGCATCTCGCGATCGCGCGCCGTCAGGTAAAGCAAACCGATCATGGCGACGATGGCGGTGTTGGCCGCACTCAACAGCAGCAGCAAAAAGACGATGCCAACAATCAACCCCAAGGCCTGGCCAAACATTGGGCCGAATGACGCGGTCCCAAATTGTTCGCCGATGAACCGCAGCATATCTCCGTGCCGATTTGTGAGCACGGCCGCGATGTCGCTCCGGGCCGTCAGTCCAAGCGTTTTCTGCAAAACGGCGGGGAGCGAAAGCATCGCCCAGCCAAGCAGGGCGGTGGCTAACACGACCTCGACGGCCACGGGAGTGATCGCTTTGATTGATTCGCGCGCCACACTCGGCCGCTCGGGCGTCGAACCCGGATCAAGCTTCATGACACCGGTGAGGTTTGCGATCGCCTCCACCCCGGAGAGCGCGAGGATCACGCCGACAAACTGAACCCATAGCGTCTTGAGACTTTCATGGCGCGGCTCGAGAAAATGCGTCGTCAAATGCGGCGCACTCACGGCGATCAGCACCACAACGACGATCACGGTGGGAACGGCAAGTGCGAGGGCCAGAGTGCCGGAATGCTTTGGCCCAAACCAATTGATGAATCCAAGGAAAAGCAGGACGGCAATTGTGGTGAACGCGATGTTGTCGCGCATAAATTTGATCCACACGATATGTTCCGCGCCGGAAGTGATGTAGGTCAGAGCGGACCAGCCGCTCAGCGCTGCGGTCACAGTGAGATCCGCCACCAGAAGCAGTGCCCCAACAACCGCAAGCAACCGACCTTGCGAACGCGCTGCCGAGTAAACGCCACCGCCATCAGGAAAATAACGGCAGATAACTGCGTAATTGATTCCTACTAAACCGGTCAATGCGCAGACGGCGAGAATGATTGGGAGCGACGAAAATCCGGCCGCGACAAAGGCAAGACCGATCACGTAGGCCTTGCTCGTTCCCCAATCGCCGTAGAGCAGAGCGGCGGCGCGTTTCCAATCGAGGTTGCGGGGGCGGTGCACCGCGCCGGTCTCAGTGACAATTAAATCAGCCATTTTCCTCGCTGACTTTGTCGCGCGCTTGGGGAGTGACAAGCTCTTTCTTGCCGCTCAAGGAGTGCGTATCTGCAGATGAACCACGGCCTCGATCTCGGCGGTTTGCGGGAACATGTCGAGCGGCGTGACCGATTCGATCTTGAATTTTTCGCTCAACTCTTTCAGGTCGCGCGCGAGCGTCGCGGGATTGCAGGAAACGTAAATGAATGTGGCCGGGGCAAGATCGACAATCGCTTCGCGCGCGCTTGCGCTGAGACCGGTCGCTGGAGGATCGACAATTAACGTGACAGAGGTAGGGGCGATTGACCCCAATCGCCCGTCTTCGACGTCGTTCGCGCGCAGCGGGCGGTTCGGATGAACCTCCCCTACCTTGCGCAGCTCGGCGTCGATGTCGCCAGCGATATAGGTTTCTTTCGGCGTGGCCGTTTGTCGTGCGGCGTCGATGGCGAACCGGTCCCAATCGATTCCAAGGACGCGTTCGAATTTTTCCAACAAGGCTTTGGCAAAAAATCCCGCGCCGCAGTAGGCGTCGATCAAGAGTTGCTGACCGGGAGGGATCAGCTTTGCGATCAAATCGAGCAATGCGTTTGCGACCGCGTCGTTCGTTTGCGAGAAGACACGCGGACCGCTTTCGGCGCGCAAGGTGTAATGCCCATCGCGCGGGTTAGATGCGCGCAACTCCGCGAGCGCGCGATTTACTTCGTCCATCGAGATCGGGCACTGCTCGATGTCGATCAAACGATGCGAGTCACGCCGGAAAAATCCGATCACGCCGTCTTCGACGTGAACCGTAATTCGATTGCGATAGCCATAGGAAAGCGGCGACGGAACGATTGGCCGCATCGGCACGTCTTTTAATTTTCCGATTCGCTGCAAGATATCGCGCACCTGGCGGAACTTGATCGCGAGCTGATGCTCGTAATCGATGTGCTGATAAGCGCACCCGCCGCATCGGCCGAAATAGGGACATTTCGGTTGCACGCGATGAGGCGATGGCTCACGGACTTCGACAAGCTCGGCTTCGGCGAATTGCTTTTTCTCGCGCACGATTTCAGCCGAGACGAGTTCGCCATCGATGGTGAACGGAACGAAGATCGCTTTGCCCTGTTCGCGTGCGACGCCCTTTCCGCCAAAGGCGACGTCTTCGATTTTTAGATCGACAATGCGCATAGTTGTAGCGGCAGGCGTCTCGCCTGCAACCGCAATACACATCGCAGCCGATGACGGCTGCCTCCACAGAAAAACCGGCAGCGATGAATTTAGAGGGCGGCGACGCCGGCGACGCGATCGATCGCCGCCTCGAGACTTTCCAGTTTGATCGGCTTGACCAGATGCTCGGCAAAACCGGCTTGCAAACTTTTTTCGATGTCGCCGTTCATGCCGAAGCCGCTGATGGCGATTCCGCGCATGCCGGACATGGCGCGAAGATAGGCCATCAATTCCATGCCGGTGCCATCGGGCAGGGCGATGTCGCTGATCAGAAGATCGAATTGGTTGCGTCCAGCAGCTTCCATGGCCGAGCGCACATTGTGCATGGCCGCGACGAGATGCCCGCGGCGGATGAGCAATCGCTCGAGCGCGGTGCAAGTGTCCTGGTGATCGTCGACGAGCAATATGCGCAGAGAGCGCGACTCGCCCGCCGGCTCTTCCGGTTGTGCGGCCTTCCATTGCGGCGGCGGCACCGTGTTGATGGTCAAAGTAAACGTCGAGCCGCGGTCGCGACCTTCGCTCTTCGCGCTGAGCGTGCCGCCATGCGCTTTGGCGAGCGATTTGGAAATAGCCAAACCGAGACCGAGACCGCCGAAACGGTGTTGAAACGAGCGGTCGCCTTGTTCGAAGGGATCAAAAATCCGCTTCATCAAATCCGGCTCGATCCCGATGCCGGTATCGCGCACGCCGACGAGCAGGACCTGCGGCGCGGGATTGGAAGTGGTGACGGTGATCTCGCCGTTTTCGGCGGTGAACTTGATCGCGTTCTTGAGCAGGTTCCAAATGATCTGCTGAAACTTCGCTGGATCGGCCGAAACATGATGCGCGCCGGCGCGGAGGTTCAGATGCACGCGCAATTTTCTGGCGTCCGCTTCCATCCGGCAGATTTCGGCTACGTTCGAGATGGCCTGGTGCGCGTCGATCTCGGCGAACTTGAGCTGCAATTTGTCTTTGGCGATTCGCGTGAGATCAAGCAGATCGTCGATGAGCTGGCTTTCGAGCTCGACGTTGCGACGAATCATGGCGAGCGACGCTTTGGCATCGCTCGAGGGCAACGGCACCGACTCAATCACGTCCAGGGCGGCCAACACTGGTGTGAGCGGTGTGCGCAATTCATGCGAGAGCATGGCCAAGAAATTGTCTTTCGTGCGATTGGCCGCCTCGACCACTGCCTTCTGTTGTTCGATCGCCGCTTCCGCTCGCCGTCGCTCTGCCATTCCGGCCGCCAGGGCGAGCGCGGTCAATGTCATCACCGCAGTGGAAGTTTGAAGGATGAGTAACGAATGATTTTCTGTTTCCATCACAAACGGGCCAAACCCGCGCAACGTTCCCCAAATCGCAATCGCTGAGAGAATGAAAATGCCGGTGGCGGTTTCACGTTGCGAAAACCGAAACGCGGTCCAGATCACAATCGGCCCGCAAATAAACGAGATCGGATAGTTGTTCGCGCTAATCGGAAACCAGCCGCCGAAAACGACTTCACCGAGAATCACCAACAGGACGAGAAGAATTCCCACCTCGAAATCGCGCGCCGGATTGAAGCGCCATCGCGGTTTCGTGCACCACAAAATGAGAAGCGGCGCCACGACCAAATCGCCCGTGACATCGCCAAGCCACCAGGTCAGCCAGATCGCGCTGTAGTTGGCCCAATTCGCAAAGCCGCCCAGAGCAAGACTAGTCACACCGAACGTCGGGCTGATGGTTGTGCTTAGCATCGCGATGCCTGCGAATTTGAAAACATCGTGGACGCGATCGAACACTTTTGTGCCGCCCGCAAAACGATTCACCAGCCAGGCGGCGCAGAGCGCTTCGAGCGTGTTACCCGTCGCGATCGAAAGCGACGTGGCAATATTGCCGGCGGTGGTGGCGTTGACCAGAAACGCGCCAAGAAAAATGGCGGGCCACGTGCGATATCCGAGCACCAACAACGCGGCCAGCGCAATGCCCGCTGGCGGCCAAACCGGCGATGCGCTCGCGTGCAGCGAGGCGAGACTTAAGCCCAATTTGCCGGCGCCAAAATAAACCAGCGTCAGGACGACGATGACCGGGAGCGTTGAAAAGCGTCGCAAATCCATCAAGCAACCGCCTGCACGAAACGCACTACCTCTACGTCGCTCTCGCCCGGCGTCAACCCGGGATCTGCCCCACAGCGTTCTCTCGCAAATGTTTAGGCTGCCGCGTAAGATTGGAATCAGCCAAATGCGAGCGCAATTGACCAAAGATTTTACCTTCGAGGCGGCGCAAACTTTGCCGCGCGCGCCGCTCGATCACAAGTGTCGCAAAATGCACGGGCATAGTTTCAAGATTGAAGTTTCGGTGGAAGGAGATGTCGATCAAAGCGTCGGCTGGGTTTATGATCACGCTGAAATCAGCGCGGCGATGAAACCGCTTCTGCAAATGCTGGATCACAGTTATCTCAACGACATCGAAGGCCTGGATAACCCGACCATCGAAAACATAGCGGTCTGGTTTTGGAAGAAATTGCAGCCGCAATGTCGCGGCCTGTGCGAAATCATAGTGCACGAAACGCCGACGGCGCGCTGCGTTTATCGAGGGGAATAGAAGATCGACATGTTCATTGTATGAACTCCACCAGAAACGGCGCGAAACTTTGGATTGTGCTCGGGCGACCGGTGCGATTGCCGAGCGCGTTGATCGCGGTGGAAGTTTTGCGCGATCAATTCCCGGGCGGTTGTCATTTGTTGCGCGAAGAATCGCAATGGTGGAACCGCGCGCAATGGCAGCCGTACCAGCGTTATTTCGCCGGCGTACATTCGTTTCCGCGCGTAAAAACCTGTCGCGGCCTTATCGATCTCCCCCGGCTTTATCGCGAGAGCGCAGAGCGCAAGCGCGCGGTCGCCGCGTTGCCGGTCAATCCCGAGACCGACGCTTTGCTTTGCCTGGCCAGCGTTCTCGGCCTTGGCAATGTCGCCGCCTCGGCCCATCACGATGTTTACAAAATTCTCGGCATATCAAAGTCGGGTTACGAAGGATTGATGCGCCAGCCCGATCGAATGCGATTTCGCTTTACCACTTCCGGGTGGCTGCAAAACCGCGTGGTCGAACCACTGGCCGGCCTGGAACGGACGCTGCACTTTAAGCCACGCATAAATCCGGGCGGCGACGGCGTGCGATTAATCCGGCTGCAAAAGGATCCCGATGCCGTTTACGACACGGTCGTTATCCTGAGCAACAGCGGACGCGAGTTGCCCGCGGGCGCGGACGAGAGAAAAATCGCGGCGCGTTTCCCGAGCATGGCCGAACTGCAGAAGTTTTCCACGACCGATTCGACCAGCAACGGACAAGATCGACATCGTCGCGTGATTTTTTTCGGAACGCCCTTTCTCCTCATTCACAATCTTTCGCCCGAAGTCTACGTCGATCATCTCAACCGCTGCCTCGATTACTTGCGGACGCATTACGGCGCGAATTGCGATCTCATTTACCGGCCGCATCCGATCGAGACCGGCGAGGCCGAGCGCTTGGACCTGAAGGGTTTTCGCATCGAGAACGATCGCGAAGTGGCCGAACTCCATTTTCTACGGCACTTTGCCGAGATCGAAGCGGTCTACTCCGTGTCCTCGACGGTCTCGCGCGCCGCTCTCAACAATGGATTGAACGCCTATTCGCTCTGGCGTTGTTTTCCATTTCCGGAAACATCGGCGAAATTTTTCGAAAAAGTGATGGGCGACGTTCCGCCCGAGTTCGACATTCGCGACCTGACACAACCGCCGGTGGCGTATCAAGCTTCGCGTAAACCCGATCCCAACACGCGCAGCTTTGGCGAAGCGCTCAAGATCGCGGCCGAGATGCGCGAGCCGATTTCGGCAATTTAATGTTTCGGCGCGCGCACCGTGCCGATCTCGATCACGGATTTGCGCTGGGCCACAATTCGATCAGCGGTCTCTTCCACCATTTGCTCGAGCAGCATGCGCAGATGCGTGTTCGGTCGATAATCGGCCGGCGCGATGTGTTTGACGCGATCGGCATGCGCCGAGAGCTGGTAACATTTCTTAAAACCGGCGCGTTGCGGATCGTCCGGATTGTAAACAGCGATCGCCTGCCCGCCGTTCTTTTTCATAACGGTGAAGCAGGGCACATCGGTCGGTCCGTCGCCGATGTAGATCATGTTTGGGAATGGAATCGGCCGGATCTCGGCATCCATGTGGTCGTTCACGTCCTGCGACATATCGAGGAGACCTTTGTTGATGCGGAAAAGGAACTGCGTTTTCTGGGTATGGCTGATGACGCGCTTCGGAAATGTAATCCGTCCCTCATTGTCCTCGGCAAATTCGCAACCAAAAATGCCGCGCACATAAGGCGCAAGCCGGCTTCCTTCGATCAACACCTTCATCCCGGATGAGATGATGTAATGCTCAACCGTGATCCCATGCGCGTGGTGTTCGGCGGTGAGCAGGCCGTCCCGAAATTCTTCGAACATTTCCGGGAGCCCCTTGTAGAAATTGAGCTCCTTGCCCAGCGCTTTGAGCTCGTTGTTCGTCGGCCGATCCATTCCAAGCGTGTCGAGCAACACTTTCATGTAAGCCAGCTCGTTGTCGTAGCCGTTCTCGCGCACCAATGCGCTGCACCGGTCCCAGAACTTGGCCCGGTCGATCCCAAATTTTGGAAATACAACCTCGTCCTGCATGTAGCTTGGACTGAGGGTTTGATCGTAATCGTAAACGATCGCGATAGTATTTTGCGGAGTAGACATTGCGTCAGCTGATTTTAGACAGAACGAACAGAATTCAGCAGAGTTATTTTTCGGAACCCATTCGGTTCATTTTGTTAATTCTGTCAAAAAAATCTGCAAATAACCCGTCATAAATTCCGCCGCGCTCGGGGTGATACTGAACGGCAAGAGCGAATGGATGATCGCGCAGACGGATTTGCTCGATGATGTCGTCCGCCGCGCACCAGGCTTCGATTTCGAAACCGTCCGCGACCCGATCGATCGCCTGATGATGCGAGCTATTAACTTTTTCGAAACGGTGTGTCGCATTCCGGTCGGAACGCAGCGGCTGGACATCGTGGTCTTTTTGTTCCGGCAATTTATGGCCGGGAATGTCGAGCTTGAGCGTTCCGCCCAGCGCGACGTTCAAAACCTGGAGGCCTTTGCAAATGGCAAGGATCGGCAAACTGCGCGGAAGGACTCCCTTAATCGTTTCGAATTCCCAGCGATCCCGCGCAAGATCGACATCTTTATCGAGCACGCTTGGATCGGGAATTTCCTGTCGCAGAAATTCCGGCGCGATGTCCGAGCCACCGGTCAAAAGCAATCCATCCATCTTTTCCAGCGGCACTTCATTGCTGCGCGCATTCCAGACGCGCACGTCCGGACGCTTCGCGAAAAATGGTCGAAACCATTTTTCGTCCTTTTCCCGCATCCAGGTAGCAACGTTCGGCATCGGCGAATGTTGCGACCGGTGGTTGTCGATGTAAAGGGCGAGCCGCCCTACAATCCCATTAGCTCGCGCACGTATTTCACCGGCGGGCTGCCGAACGATATCACGGTGTCGTTGTATTTTTTCTGATCGAACGACGCGCCCGCCTTCGCTTTCGCTTTGTCGCGAAGATCGAGATGTTCGGTCACGCCGACGAAATAGGTGGAAAGTTGCGCTGAGCTGAGGCGAGCCCGTTTCCATTTCGCGACCGCTTCGCCTTCCTGCTGGAACCCTTCCTTCATCATCAGATCGAGCGCCTGCTGCTCGGTCATGTTCCCAGCGTGAATGCTTTGATCGAGAATGGCGTTGCAATCCACGCGCAGCCGCATTTTCAACTGCTGCATCTTGACTTCCGGTCCGCCGTAGCCGGTCTCAGCCATCAATTGCTCGGTGTAAACGGCCCAGCCCTCAATGAAAGTGCCGCTGCGAAAAATCGATCGCACCATCGTCGGCGCCTTGAATTCATTGGCGTGGGCCAACTGCAGATAATGGCCCGGCATTGCTTCGTGCACGGTCAGATCGCGGATCATGTAGTTGTTATATTCGCGAAAGAACGAATCCTTGCGCGGTTTCGGCCAGTCGTTAGGCGTGGGCGCGACCGCATAAAACGTTTTGCCGTTTTTTTCCAACGGCCCCGGTGAATCGCAATAAGCGATGGCCTGGCCGCGCTTGAATTCCGGCATGACAATGATCTCGATCGGCGTCTGCGGAACCGTGACGAGATCGTGCTTTTTCACAAAATCGGTCGCTTCGCCCATGATCTTCTGCGCGTAACCGACGATGGTGTTGTCATCCGGATGTTGCTCCGCCAGTTTGTCGAGCACTCCGGTCGTAACTTTCTTTTTGTCAGCCAGTGTCGCTTGATCCGCCTTCGGAAAGTATTTTTTGTAAAGCGGCAACGCGGTTTCGTAGATAGCCGATTGCGTCTTCTCCAGATCGGCCCGGGCCCGCTGCATGATTTCTTCCATCGACAACTCGGACGCGAGCGCGAAACGGAGCTTGCGGCGGAACTTGTCCGCGCCAAGTCGAAAGTCGCCGTCCGACCGTTTAAGCAAGTCGTCCTGCAACCATTTCTTATATTCTTCCAGCGCTTTGGCCGTTTTTTCCTGGGAAGGAGTGACCTCTTTTTTCATCTGCGGCGCGCGATCGAGCAATGGAGTCAACCCTTCGCGGACCAGATTGACCGCGCCGGCGATCTGTTCGATGGCCGTCTCGGTGTAAACGCGCGGAGGATGCTGCAGGTTTTGCCTGGCCTGATCGATCACGCGCGGAATCGCTTCCATGCGTTTGCGCAGGTTTGGAATTCGCTTTTCGGGCGTGTCGAAATCGCGCGCGACGAGCAGATAAAGACTGTTGGCGAGGCTTTGATTGTAAACGAGCGGGTTCCAATCGGCTTCCTTCAGTTGTTCCAGCTCAAAGATGCGATTGTCGATGCTGTCCTTGAGAATGCGAAGATCGACATTGTTAGGCCCGCTTAGTTTGGCCGCGTCAATCGTACCCACGTCGATTCGGAATTGTTTTTGCGACGCCAATGTCTTGTCGAGCGCGGCGCGCGAGTAATCCGTCAACCGATCGTCGAAGCGATGATCGCCCAGTTCGGTGGCCTGTTCGGGATTCGCGACGAGCTCGGCTTCGATATAAGCGGCCGCGAGCTTTTGAAATTTTTCGTCCGCTTCGTTAGCGCGGGCGCCAGGAAGGAAGATCGACAATGGTAAAGACAACGCGAGCATGAGAATGATTCGTTTCATAGGGCCTAGAACTAAATTTCTGGCTGCGCGGTGAGCCCAATCGCGGGTTCAAGGGGCGCAACCGGTGCTGCTTGATCCTGCAAATAGGTGCGGCCTTTATAAAACGGCGTAACGATCGCGAATAAGACCGCTGTTCCCAGCATCACCCAAAGGAAGAACATAAAGTAGCTGGTCCCTTGCAACTTCAGAGTGCCGTCAGGATTTTGGATGAAGAAGTTGACCGCAGCCGTGAATTGGTTGCCGAGCGAGACGGCGAGCAAATACGTGCACATGACAAGTGATTTGAGTTTGACCGGTCCCTGCGTGTAGGAAAACTCGAGGTGCGTCGGTGAAACTAACGTCTCGCCAGCGGTCAAGATCACGAACGCCCAAACCTGCCAGACGATGCTCGGCCGCGCGCCGCCATCGATGCGCGTTTGAATCACGGCGACGAGAAAAAATGATGCCGCGGTGACAAATAAGCCGGCACCGATTTTTCGCAGCGGGGTCAAGCGAACAACTTTCTCCACGGCCGGGTAGAGCCAGTAGGAAAAAAGCGGCAGCATGATTAAAATAAAAAAGGGATTAACCGTTTGAATTTGCGATGACAGCCACTCGATTCCGAAAAGATGTCGATCCATCGATTCGGCTTGAACGATCCATGAGGAAAAATTTTGTTGCCACAAAGCCCAGAAAATGGCGACAAACGGAACCGGCATTAAAATATTGAGCAGGATTTTGCCTGTCTCTTTGTTGAAAATTTCACGCGCATAGGTGCGCAAGCCGACCGGCGGGATATGGACAAACTTTTTGCGGCCCATCCAGAAGATAACAGTAGCGATCGCCATGAAAACGCCCGGAAGTCCGAAGGCAATGTCCGGACTGTGCAGGCGCGGGCTCTCGAGAAAACTAACAATGGCTGGCGGCAGTTTGGCGATGAAGCCGCCCGGAGAAGCTGTGTAGGGGTCGAGCAACCACGGAATCAAAAGCGTGGAAAACGCCGAACCGGCGTTGATGGAAAAATAAAACCAGTTGAAGACGCGCGTGAGCAAATGCTTGTTCGATTCGCCGAATTGATCACCCACGTTTGTCGAGACGCACGGCTTAATTCCACCCGCCCCGAGCGCGATCAACAACAGGCCGATAGCGAGCAAATAACGCGGCTCGATCGTGTGCGCCACGGGCGAGCCTATCAATGCCAGCGTGGCATGGCCGCCGCAGTAAACGATCGACAACCAGAAGACGACCCAGAATTTTCCGAAGATCGCATCGGCGAGAATCGCGCCAAGGATCGGCAGAAGATAAAGGACCGAAACAAAGGTGTGATACCACGCTTCGGCGTTCGCAGGCGGCATCACACTCAAATGCCCCATCTTATCCAAGAGATACTTGGTCATGAAGATGGTCAGGATGGAATTCATCCCGTAGTAGGAAAAGCGCTCGGCGGCTTCGTTGCCGACGATGTAGGGAACGCCCGGTGGCATCGTGCTGATCTTCGGCGGCGAAGTGAGATAACTTTGTCTGGCCATAAACGAGCCTGTCGTCGCTAAGGTTTCTTTTCCGGAAAGAATTCGGCCGGGGTTGGCTTGGCCGCGGGCGTGGCGGCATGAACGCCTTCCGCACCGCCCTCATGACCAGCCGCAAGATCGACTTTTTCCTTTTGCACTTCGGGCAGTTCGCCGACGTGATGTTTCTCGCAAGAAATAGAAATGAACGACGCTACGGCCAAGGCGATACTGGTCGTCCAAACGGAGAATCGCATAATGCGCTCGGACAGTAATGGTCAATCCTCCTGGCGTGCAAGACCAAAGCGCATCGTAAACGCGATTGAAAGGCGCACGCGTCGCATTACTATGACATCCGGTGGCTCGCTCGGTTAAGAACAGCGCCTGGAACGAAGTCTTCGCCCTCATTTTGCTCGGCGTCGGCACGTTGCTTTTTCTCGCGCTCGTCTCTTATAATCCGAAAGACCTTCCGTCCTGGGTGCCCTGGAGTTATTTGTCGCCGCCGAATCGGCCGGCGCAAAACTTCATCGGGCCTTTCGGCGCAATCTTCGCGAGCGTTTTTTACTTTCTCATCGGGGCCGCCTCGTATCTGCTCGCCGCCATTCTCCTCGGGTTTGGCGCGGCGAAATTATTTCATTCTGCCCTGCACGTGACCAAGCGGATTCCGTGGATCGTTTTGTTCCTGGCCTCCGGCGCATGTCTGTTGCAACTCCAGACAAGTCATTTCCTGGGTTGGAAGAAACATTTCAACATCCCAGGTCCCGGCGGCTGGGTCGGTTACGTTTTTGGAAATACGCTGCTGCTCAACGCCATGGGCAAAGTCGGTTCGCTCGTTTTGCTCATTGGCATTTATGTTGCGACGCTGATTCTCCTGACCGGCTTGCGACCGATTCATGTCGTTAGGCAAACGATTTCGGGCACGCGCGCCGCTTTCGTAAAACTGCACGAATGGCGTTTGCAACGACAACTGCGCAAATCCGACCTCAAGGGTCAGCTCGAGATTAGCCAGAAAGAATTGACCAAACAACGACGCATGATCGAGAAGCAGCTCAAGAAAAAAGGCGCACCGGTGGCCGAGCCAGGCGCAGCTTTTATTTCGCCGGAAGAATTGGCTGGTCGCCCCAAGCCAAAAGTCGTCGATACAACTGCGTTGCCTGAGACTCCTGCCCCTCGTCGCAAACCATCGCTCGCCGAATTGCGGCCCGGCAGTGGCGCCGAAAAATCCAAGATCTCGCCGAGTTTAATCTGGCATGCGGAAAATTATCGCGTCCCGGGACTCGACTTGCTCGACGCGCACGATCCCGAGGGCCGGGGCGCAGCCGATCCGGCGGAACTCGAGCGCGTCCAGCAAATCTTGATCGACACGCTGGCGCAGTTCGGCATCGCCGTTGCCGCCGGCGATATCACGAAAGGACCGACGATCACGCGCTTCGAAGTTTATCCAGCCAAAGGCGTGCGCGTGGACAAGATCGTGAGCTTGGAGCGCGATCTCGCCCGGGCCACACGCGCCGAGCGCATCAACATTCTCGCGCCAATTCCAGGCAAAGACACCGTCGGGATTGAGCTGGCGAACACGCGCAAGGTCACAGTCACGCTGCGCGAGTTGCTCGAGTCCGGCAATTGGGAAGAGGCCAGGGTGCTTACCAAGATTCCGCTCGCGCTCGGCAAAGATGTTTACGGTAAAACCATCATCGCCGATCTCGCGCAAATGCCGCACCTGCTCGTCGCGGGGACAACCGGGGCGGGCAAGAGCGTCTGCATCAACGCCATGATCGCGAGCATGCTCTTTCGCTTCACGCCGGAAGAACTGCGTTTTCTCATGATCGATCCAAAAGTGGTCGAGATGCAGATTTACAACGCGCTGCCGCATCTCGCCTTTCCGGTCGTGACCGATCCGAAGAAAGTGCTGCTCGCGTTGCGCTGGTTGATCGAAGAAATGGATCGCCGCTACAAAATTTTCGCGCGCGAAGGCGTGCGCAATATCATCAGCTTCAACGCGCGACCGTTGAAGAAAAAACATGTCGATCTTGCGGAGGAAGGTTCGGAGACCACCGAAGTCAAAGTCCCGCGCGATGACGAGCTGGTCATTCCCGACAAGCTTCCTTATATCGTCGTTATCATCGACGAACTGGCGGACTTGATGCAGACCGCGCCGGCCGACGTCGAGAGCGCGATCGCGCGCATCGCTTCGATTGCGCGCGCCGCCGGCATTCATCTTATCGTGGCGACGCAAACACCGCGGGCCGACGTCGTCACCGGAGTGATCAAGGCAAACATCCCGTGTCGCATCGCTTTCCAAGTTGCATCGAAGATCGATAGTCGCGTCATTCTCGATGAGAACGGCGCCGACCGTCTGCTTGGTCAGGGCGACATGCTTTATCTGCCGCCGGGCACATCGCGCCTGATTCGTGCTCAAGGAGTACTCGTGACCGACGACGAAATTCGGCGGCTGGTTGAGTTCGTTTCCGCACAAAGCTCGCCCGAGTTCGACGCCGCACTGCAGGAAAAACTGCAGTCCGCCACTGCGGCCACAGACGATGTCACGGATGAGGATGAAGAGTTGGTGGAGAAATGTATCGAGATTATTCGGCAGGAAAAACGCGCGTCTACTTCTCTGCTTCAGCGACGCTTGCGTCTCGGCTACACGCGCGCCGCGCGTATCGTTGATATTCTGGAACAGCGCGGTATTTTGGGTCCCGGCGAAGGCGCGAAGCCGCGAGAAATACTTGTCGATCTTGACGCCGCTGTTTAGCCGGCATTCATCATGACGATCGAAGGTCTCGGTAAAAAATTTCAGGAAGCGCGACTGGCGCGAAATCTCACGCTCGATGAAGCGGCGCGCATGACCAAGATCCGGCCATCGCGTCTGGCCGAAATCGAGGCGGACGATTTTTCGCAATTCCCGAGCCTCGCTTACGCAAAAGGATTTTTGCTCATCTATGGAAAGTTTCTCGATGTCGATGTCACGCCCTACATGGAGGTGTTTGAGACGTCCGAGAGCATGACCGTGGATGGTTATTCTTATTTGCAGGACAATCCCGCGCCCAGACCGGTGCACACTCCGATCGCTCGCCGCCCGAGGCCAAGAGCGGTTCGATCTCCTTCGTCGTCGTCCGATCGCGCATCCCTCAAGCCGCTCATCATTGGAGTCATCGTCATCGGAGTCGGCTTTACGTTGATGCGATTTATCATGAATGTTCAGAGAATCGCACCGCGCCGCGCGGAACAACCAGTTGCGCAAGCGTCGCCGATCTCGTCTCCGACCGCGGCGCCGTCGGTCGTTCCTAAGCCAGCGCAAGCACAGCAACCGGTCGCGGTCGCCAGTGTTGTGCCATCGCCAACTGCGGCAAAGCCGCAGCCGATCGCGGCGGCCAGTGTTGCGCCATCGCCAAGCGCAGTTCCACAATCGACCTCTGCTGCAAATGTTGCGGCCGCATCTCCTCCAGCTAAACAAACTCCAGCTCCGAACGCGATGGCTACGCGCTCGCCATCAATTGCTCCGGCGAGCAACGCAGTTGCTCGTCCAGGCTCGGCCATTCCGCCGGCTCCACTGCCGACCGTTGCCGCAACAGCCACGCCAGTTGCAGCGGCTTCGCCGAAACCATCGGTAAAGCCTGCCGAGCCCGAGCCGGAAGTGCGTAAGGCGCAACCCGTCGGCGCCGAAGATCTGGCCAAAGCAGCCACGACCGAAGCGACTGGCCCGAATCGAGTCGCGATTCGACCGTTGAAGAAAACATATGTCAAGGTGGTGGTGGATAATGAAGCGGTCCGCCCGGCTTTCGAACGTTGGATTTCACCGACCGATGGCACGGTCGAATTCCGCGGCCAGCACATTTCCGTACGCGTGCTCGATCGGGATGCCGTCCAGATCAAGAAAAACGGCAAGACGTTGGCGGAGAACGACGCCGACGTAACTATCGAGTAGTCAATCGAAGTGCGGCCAGGATCGACATCGTCTGTGGCGGCAGCCGTCTCGGCTGCGAAGCTTGGAAATTTGCAGGCGGGACGCCTGCCACCACAGGAGCCTCGCACGAAAGTCGGCATGATCAGTTTGGGCTGCGCCAAAAATCTGGTCGATGCCGAAATCATGCTCGGCAGCGTGTTGGAGCGCGGAATGGAAATCACATCGAGCGCCGACGAAGCCGATGTGCTGGTCGTAAATACCTGCGCGTTTATCGATGCGGCCAAGGAAGAATCAATCGATGCGATCCTCGAAGCGCATCAGCAGCGCGGACTGAGTAAACGCGGGCATCAAAAACTCATCGTCAGCGGATGCATGTCGCAACGGTTCGCGCGCGAGCTGCGCGAGGCGATGCCGGAAGTGGATGCGTTCATCGGGCTCGATCAGGTCAAGGAACTCGGCGCGATCGTCGAGAAGATGCTCAACAAGGAAGCGCGAGATGAAGATGTCGATCTTGCATTCAGCGATTCGCGTCCAACTTACATTCCGGATTATGACACGCCGCGTTTCCGGCTTACTCCGCCGCACTCGGCGTATCTGAAGATCGCAGAGGGTTGCAATCATCCCTGCAGCTTTTGCGTGATCCCGCAGATGCGCGGCAAACATCGCAGCCGGCCGCCGCATTCCGTGCTCGCTGAAATTCGCGGGTTGATTGCCGAGGGTGTGCGCGAAATCAATTTGATCAGCCAGGACACGACTTATTACGGAATGGATTTGTGGTCGGAAAAAGCGGGACCGCGTCAGCCGGTCGATTCTTCGCGCGGCCCGACGCTGACGGCGCTGCTGCGCGAGATTCAACAGATCGAAGGCGAATTTTGGGTGCGACTTCTCTATACGCACCCGGCGCATTGGAGCGATGAGCTGATCGAGACGATCGCCGAATGCGACAAGGTCGCCCGCTACATCGACATCCCGCTCCAGCACATTGACGAATCGATGCTCGGACGGATGCGGCGCGAAACGTCGCGCGCGCATATCGAGAACCTGATCGGAAAATTACGCGCGGGAATTCCGGGCGTGGCTTTACGCACCACCTTCATTGTCGGGTTCCCTGGTGAAACCGAGGCGGAATATGAGACGTTGCTCGAGTTTATCGAGCAAACCCGATTTGAACGGCTCGGTATCTTTAAATATTCGCAGGAAGAAGGCTCGCGCGCGGCGAAGTTGCCCGGCCAGGTTCCGGCGAAAATCAAAAATGCGCGTTATCGCCGTGCAATGTCGATCCAGCAAGAGATCGCCCGTGAAATCGCGCGTGAAAAAGTGGGACAAACATTAAAGCTACTGGTCGATCAACCACTCGTTGCGCGCAGCGAAGCAGATGCACCGGACATCGATGCGCGAGTAATTCTGGACGAGCCCGCGGCGGTAGGAGAATTCATTTTCCGCAGGATTCGCGACAGCCGCGTTTACGACTTATTGGCCTAGAAGAATCGCTCAGAAACCGAAAATTTTGCTCGGCATATAGGACGCGGCCTGACAGACTCGCGAGGGTAGATTCCTACTCGCGACCTTCCTCATGGCTGACACGCACGAACCCAAAAAAGAGACTGTTCGGATCACTCTGCCACCACGTCCGTCGCCATCGACCGGCGCGACATCTGCCCGCGACACCGTTCGTATCAATTTACCAGTAAGACCGCCGCCAAATGGCGTGAGCGCGCGAACGACCAGCGCACCGCCGGAGCGTTCCGCGCCTCTTCCGCCGAAAATACCGGACACGCCGGTCGTGCCGCCGGCCGCACAAACTCCGTCTGCGTCTCCTCCCACAAAACCTTTGCCGTTTTTGCCGCCGGCATCACCGCCTTCTTCGGCTCCCATCCCGACTGCTCCCGCTCCATCCGTAGCCAAGCCGCCCACGACTCGGTTGCCCGTACCGCCGAGCTCGCCAACTGCGTCAACCGCCGCCGCCTCCGCGGCGATGCCGGCGCTCACACCAATGCCAGGTCCTTCTCCCGGACCGAAAAAGGAAACAGCCCGCATCACGGTCCTGCCTGATCCCCCGGTGAAATCGACGCCGACGGTGCAGATGAAAAAGACGCAGCCGCTCATCAACATGCCTGCGCCGCGCACCGAGAAAGCTCCGATCACGGTAGCGCCGCTGGCTCCGAGCGCGATCGTCGATTCGATCCCAATGCCGCTCTGCTGGACGCTGCTCGCCCTCTCGGCCGTGGTTTTGATTATCCAGATTTGGGGCTATTTTGTTTGATGGAGAATTCTACTACCATCAAGCTTGATGAAGCCAATTTTGACCGTGAAGTCACCCACTGCGACACGCCCGTAATCGTCGATTTCTGGGCGGAATGGTGCGGTCCCTGCAAAATGATCGCGCCATTGCTGGACGAGATCGCAAAGGAAAAAGCCGGCGCGGTTAAAGTCGCGAAGGTGAACGTGGACGAGAACCAAAGTCTTTCCTTTAAGTACAACATTCGCGCCATTCCTTCGCTGCTCTTTTTCAAGAACGGGCAGCTGCGCGACCAAGTCACGGGAATGACGAGCAAAAAAGATTTGCTCGGGCGAATCGACGCTTTGGCGTAAGAAATTTCGCACCGCGAAATTTCCAGTGACCGGTGATGAGTGACGAGTGACAAGCCAAGAATCCCTCGTCTCGGTTCTCGTCACACGTCACTTGTAGGTTCACGGAATATTTGAGTCATTTGGGCATGTCCAATGTCCAAAAAACAAATTTGGATTTTGTTTGGAACCTGCATAATCCTCGCGATATATGCTCTTAAAAAGCCCGGTTGGTCGCGTTTCGCACACGCTTTACAGGGTGGTTCCACAGAGGCGAAAGCACCGCGCTTAGCGAGAACAGCACTGGATGTGGGAGGCCCGTGCGTTGAGGTGTTCTGACGATAAGTGAGCGCGGCTCGCCACGGCGAGCCGTGAGTAACCAGAAGTCGGCCTGGAATTACGCCTATACATAGCTATCACGTCGCCAGCTATTGGTTGCCCTCATACTTCACCGACCACGCTCTTGACCACTGTCTTCGAGTACGATCCGACCGATCTGAAATACAACGGCCTCCGTACAATCGAGTGAAACAGTTGTGGAACAGTTTGACCCGGAGAAATGAAATTCCAGTCAACCTTCAACGAATCTTAGCAAGTCGGCTGTTAACCCATTTTGCCTCGACGATAACCGGGTCCTTCCGCAGACGGACTTCACAGATGTGCATCAACGCATCATTGATTTTGTGTGACCAGAAGTCGAATTTCATCGACCATTGGCGACCACGCGCGCATTATCATTTCCACGATTATGGTTAAACCCCTCCGAAACTCATTTTGCCTAGTTGCGATCTTCAGCTTGGTCTCCATCAGAGTTCCAAGACTGCTCGTCTCTCTGAGTCTTTTGGTTGTTGCGCCTCGAATCACCGAAGCGCAATGGATCGCGCAGCCAAATAGGTTCCAGACCTTCGACGCGTCCACCACGCTCAACACGATCGGCGTGACGCAACTAAGGAACCTCAATTCGGGGTTGAACGGGAGCGGAGTGAACGTGGCTCAAGCGGAAGTGCCGTGCTGCGGTGCCAATACTTTCGAAGTAAGTCCCACATACGTCGGGCAACCGCAGACACTTTTCACTTGGATCGGCGCGGACAGCAGCTCCAATGTTTTCCCGAACAGCGTCGGAAGCGAATCGCAGCACGCCGACCTCGTCGGGAGCGCCTTTTACGGCCGCACGAATAGCTCGAATCCTGAAGGGGTGGCCTACGGGGTAAATCATGTTGATAATTGGATTGCCGGACGTTTTTACTACTTCCAGATCGCGCCCGGCGCCGGTGCGATTCAGGCGACGGTGGCAAACCAAAGTTTCCTTTTGGGAGCTGGAGGGGTAGATCCGACGGTCGATCAAAACTATGACAATTACGTCGCCAGATTTGGCACAATCTTCGTCTCTGGTGTTGGAAATAGCGGCTCGCCGACTTCCCCATCGACTTGTTACAACGGAATTGGCGTGGCTGCTTTCGGCGGTGCTTCCAGCATTGGGCCGACCGGCGATAACGGTCGCTCGAAGCCAGACATCACCGCGCCAGCGACATTTACAAGTTATTCTACTCCTCTCGTCGCAGGAGCCGCGGCTATTCTAGGGCAAGGTACTGCAGCTCCGACGAATGATTCAAGAACGTTAAAAGCATTACTTTTGAATGGGGCGGTTAAACCTCTAACCCAGCCGAACGTCGCTGACAGGTGGACACACACGCCGACAGCGCCACTAGACACGCGATACGGCGCAGGTGTACTCAACGTTTTCAACTCCTACAAACAGCTCCAAGGCGGCAGAAATCCGTTTACGGCGGCAACAACCAGTACGACTCCGCCTATAACAAGCGGCAACGTCGCCGTCCGATCGGGCTGGGATTACAATACGATCACTTCCACTTCCACCGCCGACGAGGTGAACCATTATTTTTTCGATCTCCCGATCACGCCAACCAACTCCTTTAACCTCACCAGCACGCTCGTTTGGAATCGTAAGGACAGTAATGGTGCTACACCACCAACACCGATCAACAATCTCGATTTATACCTCTACACCGCGTCGGGGACGCTCGTCGCCTCGAGCGTTAGCACAGTGGATAACGTGGAGCATCTTTTCGTCCCAGCCCTCCCGCGCGGCCGATACGATCTCGAAGTGTTCAAGCACCGCAATGATACCGTCAGCGCGGACGAAACGTACGCACTGGCGTTCAACTTCGCGTCGGTGCAACTAACTGGCGCGGTATCGAGGAAAGTGCACGGCGCCGCCGGGACCTTCGACATGCCTCTTCCACTTACCGGTGCGCCCGGCATCGAGTGTCGCATGGGTCAAGGGACGAACTCAGATCAGCATCAGGTTGTGCTTTCGTTCGCGGTGCCGGTGGTGTCGTTTAACAGCGCAGCCGTGACGTCTGGGACTGGCAATGTCTCGAGTACGAGCGGGAGTGGAACAAGTGCGATAACTGTAAATTTAAGCGGTGTTTCCAACGCTCAATGGATTACGATTACGCTTTTCGGCGTGAATGACGGGACAAACATGACCGACGTTAGCGTAAACATGGGCGTGCTCCTTGCCGATGTCGACGCCAGCGGTCGGGTTGATTCGAACGATGTCTTTCAGGTAAGGCAACAGACTCTTCAGACCATTACTGTTTCCAACTTCCGAGAGGACATTGACACCAGCGGTCGCATCGATACGAATGATGTTTTCATTGCACGGCAACAGACCCTTACTGGGCTTCCATGACCTCAATCGCTGCATCGACGCCGCGGTAGTCGATACTACCAGGGAGTTTCGCGACCGATAGTAAACCCGCTGGAACGTCGCAGCCGCGAATGGGACAACATTGTCCAAGGAACGCATTCGTTGAAGGGTTGAAAACGTTGATGCTCATGTAATAGGCGTCGGGCCAAACGCTCAGCTTGGGATAGTCCTGAAAGTTATTGCCCAGGAAAAAATCATACCGGTAATATGTGCCGGTGGCATCACCGCTAGTAGAGATCGCGATGCATTCATCAGTTGGGTACGACGCGCCAGCAAACTGGTTGATAACCCAGCGATCAGCGAGTTGGTCATAGAGCACAATCGGATCGCCCATGCCACCGCTTTCGCAGAGGATGCCAGTGCCGCTCCACAAAGAGGAGATGCCTTTCGGCGACCTCAGCATAGCCGCTCCAGTACTCTTGTCGAACACGTTAAAGGCCTCGTTAACAATCTGGACGTACTGCGTTTTCCCTACCGCGCCGTTCGTATCTGGTGGCTCGACTGCTCGGACTTGGAGACTCACTTTTGCTTCAGTGAACCCGTCTTGCAGACAAAATATTTCCTGAAAATAGTATATGATGGATTACTAAGCGTGGTTCCCGGTTGACTGGGATTTGAGCTCCATGCACTAATCCAACCTGATCCCCAACTTACGCCGCCAGAAGTATAAGTCATAGCCGGCGCCCATGGTGTACCTGTAGTATTGATAAAGAACGAGCTGCCTATTGGAGGGGTCGTAGTCGGGAATGAGGATATATTTATCCAATAGGCATCTTTGGTTATGGACACAGCACCCGGAAATGGTGAATACACGAGCGAAGTCCAGTAGCCCCACGCCGTGTTAAGAGGAACGGATGTCGCCGCTTTTGCAAGGTTACTAAGAGTCAACAACGCGAAAATTGTTGCGATTGAGCTTATTCTTTTCATAATCTCCTCCTGAGGTGATGTCGGTCCTATGTGTTTGGGTTGGGTAACGGCTATGGTCGCGGGAACCGATGCTCTTCGTATATTGTTCTGCCCCGTCGTCCGAGGCTTGTAGCAACCTGATAAGAAATACTGGACGTTTGGTTTCGGCGAAAGTGAAACAGTTGCCGAACAGTGTCATCTGGCAGCCGAGGCTCCGACGTGTGTAGAATGAAATAATTCTCCACAATCGTTAGGCACGAGTGCCGGCGAAGAAGCGTAAACTGCGTAGACTTGGGAGAAAGAAATACGCACCTCCGCGCACGGTGACGAACTGCGGTAGGCCCGAAACACGCCTCCGTACACCGCCGTCTTCCGGCCTGGTAAAATCACCGGTAAACGGACAGCCTGGTATCGCCTCGCGATTGCCGAGCAGCGGATCACTCTCCCCGGTCAAGCCGGAGAACTTGGTGCTATTTATCCAGGCGTTCTGGAGGAACTCGAATTGGCGCGAAATGTTTGCGTTGAGGCAGATGAAGTGCAGTCCGCGTTCGGGGTCGTCCGGCGGCGCCGGTAAGAGAGCGTTTTCAGGTAATAGCTCGGGGCCGTATTCGCGACCTCGGCGCAGAATGCGATGAAAGCGAACGGCGGACATGAGATCGTCTCGGAAACCCTTCGGACCAAAACCAAACATGGTGATGAGCTTTGCGAGTCGGGTCGGCCGTCCAGGGTAATCGGTATTGCGCGGATTCGCGCGACGCAGATGGGCGCCGAAGGGGCAGCGCACGCCCGTCGGATCTTTAGCGAAGGTGAATTGATTCTGGCAAACTTCATCGGGATCCGGTCCGACCCCGGGAATAGGTTGTTCTTGCGGCGGCACCAATGGACTGCCTTTTCTGGTGCGGCCTACGAATGCGGCAACAATCTTCTCAGCCTCTGACATATTTTCGTTAGCATGCCGGTAGGCGAATTGCCATAGGCCCCTCACGTCCTGCCGCAGCTGGCGCATTACAAGATACGTCCCGTTACGGCCGACATCTTTTTTCTCTGGCGCATCTTCCGCGTTTAATAACCCGCTGCTCGCTTGATCGGCATCGATCAATGGCCGATTGGTATATTTATCGTACTCGTTACGATACCCGAGCAGAAACTCGCCGAGTGCGACGACGTTGCTGTAATCAAGCTGATCGCTGATTACATCGCGCTGTTGCTCCCAATCGATTTTCGGTTGGCTGATGCCGTCGGCGAAACCGAAAGGCTCGATCCCATCGAGATCCGCGGTCCCAAGCCAACGCAATTCCTCGAACGCTTCACTCCATCCGTTTCCCTTGGAGTCTTGGACAAGGGCATCGAGGCCTTTCGGCTCAGCGAAGAACATCACCATGAGATCGGGCACGCTCGCGGCATGACCCCATTCCCACTGCGAAGCAGCGTTGTTCTCAACGTCACCCAGCCGACGCGCACGATTTCCTTCCGCTATTCCCGCGAGAAACTCGGGAGAAAAGTCCGCGATGACGGAAGGACGTACGCCGAGCGCTTGGAGGCCGGGTGCCGTGAAAGCAACCTGCATTGCCGTCGGGGGCGGCGATTTCATAACCTCGGCGCTGGTGATGCGTGCTGCGCGCAACCACGACCCCGCCGCCGCCGCGTCTTTCACGCGCAGGAGAGCATAGGAAGCTTCCGTCATTTTCCCGTAGCCAAAGCGGACCAGGCCCTGGACGTCGCTGTAATCTACTTCGCTCTGCTTCATAGAAGGGCAACCCATTCGCGGGCCTCTGGTTCGCTCATCGACGATGACTCCAAGCCCTGCCGGACACGCGAATTCCTTTCCAGATCGATCGCGGTCAAACCTGGATAAGCCTTGTACCACACTTGTGTCGGCAGAGTGTGGCGGCGAAGGAAGTCCTTATATTTTTGTTCGTCGCCACATCCATCCTGAACGAGCCAGTTGGTTGTGGGATAGCCAATGCCATTGCTGAAAACAGCGTTGAGACCGAACCCCGTCTTGTTGATAAAATCGTCCATGTAGCTTTCGACCGTGCCGTCGTAATTGCTGAAGAACACCATCCGTTTTTTGCGGTCGAGAAAAACCCAGCGCGCGAAGTGAATTGTGCGGATGCGTCCCAGCCGTCCGCGCCAGACAAAATGCCGCGCGGCGTAATTGACCGTCATAAGAATGCCGCTCAGCGTCAACCGCCGCACAAGGCCCGGCTTGACGCTTCCCATCGCGGTGAATTGATTGGTGACGAAGTGATCTTCCGAAAGAGACAACCGGTCCGAATAGGCTTGGTCGACCCGCCAACAAAGCTCCGGGTCGGTTTTCTCCAGCCGCCGGAGGCAAATGAGATAAATCAGTGCGATGACGATGACGATGAGGATGAGGAAAGGCCACAGCAATAGGAGAAGTAGGAGCAGCAAGAGCAGCAGCGGAACACCGATCAAATGCAGAGCATTCTTGATCCACCATCCCACCGGAGTGGCACTCTCGTTCGAAAGCTTGAGTCGCCCCGCAGATTTCTCCGTCTCAATGAATTGCTGTAACTTCGTGTGAATTTCTCTGGTCGACAGTTTGCCGAAAGCGGTCGTAGTAGGCTGGAGATATTTTTCGAGCGCTTCCTTCAACGCTGCCTCTTCTCGGATCTGGCGCACGGTTCGCCCTCGCCAATTTACATAGGCCGCAATGGCAGGAGCACTGTGTGTTTTCATCCACGTAACGAGATCGGTGTCGGAGTTGAATCCTGCGCAACAGGAGAAGATCGCGCGCAAGCCTTTCTCGGCGCGCCTGACCAGTTCTTCGAAAAAGGTATCCACATCGCCGTCGACATCGCCCAGAAACGCGAGGTAAAGCGGATAAGTGGGAGCGGCTCCACCACCGTAAACGCGAACGTCATTGAGTGTCTTGTCGTCCAGCAGAAGCAATCGCGCGAAATGAAGCATGTCGAATTGCACAAACGGGATCAGTGGGTTGTCAGCGTTCACGCGCCCGGGCGCGGTATTCATGGAATCGAGCAGCTGGCGTAATTGCGCCTCGCGCTCTGGATCAATCGGCGCCAGGACCATGAAGTTCGCCTGCGGAGTCATGGCGCTGTCACTCGAAGACTTCGTCTCCGGTGGGTTCGTAGTGGGGCACGGCGTTCATCGAATGCCGCAGCTTTGAAAGTGTCTCGTACATCCGGCGTCGGGCCCGGCTTTGATTACCTAACGGGCGATGCTCGGCGATGGTATGCCAAGGGTTATAGGAGAGTTGTTTCGCAAATTCCATCTGCGCCGGGGAGTCGAATTGCTGCCGCGGCAGACGCAGCGTCGCCACTGAGACTCGAGGTGAAAGCTTCTCGGGCCAGAGCACGGCGTTGTTCTCGATCGGCATCAAGTGCGGATCGGTTTGCCGTTGCAAGCGGATGTCGAGCTCCACATCGCCGGCCGTCAGCGCAGCCACCATCGCGTTGCGCAGATAATCGTCGGGCGGCCGGAAAGGAAGCCGTGGAATCCGCGTCCGTTTTTTTGATCTCGGCCAAACCGAGTATTGCATCGCCTGGCCTTCTCCGAGGAGATACGGGACACAACTAAAATAGGGAGCTTCAAAGGGACTGCTCTGCGTCTTGATCCAAAGTGACTGCATGATGAGATCCAGGATGTGCGATCGATGGAAGTTCAGGAAATAGTAAATCTGCGCGTTCTTCAGGCTCTCGATCTGCAACTGCGCGTTCGCCTTCGTATCCGGAGTCACGAAGGTCGGCGTGGACACGCCAAACATATCGAGCGTGAACTTCTCCTCATCCATCAACTTCGGCCCGGGGATACCCATCAGCTTGATGCTGATACTCATGAAGCCCGGATCGTCGATGTCCGGCGTAATGTAAGGACCAGGACCGGAAAAACGCACCCAGGCGCGGTAGGTGTGCGGTTGCGCATAGATGCCATGCCGAAACTCCGCGGGGAGATTATCGTGCACAATAAATTCCCCGCGCACGATACCCTGCGTTTTCGTATTCCCCCCTCGCTCGAACCCTCCCGGCTTCCAGAGCAGCCGCATCTGCTTCTCAAAGCTCGAGATGATGGAGTCGAGAAATGCCTCTTCATCGGGGAGAAGCTTTTCCTCCGCGATCTTCAAGCCCTCGTTTGGGCGCTTCCGGTTGATCAATGCGGTGGTCAGGCGCGCGATCGGATCGCGCAACACGGCGTCAAAGGGAGGGCGGAGCCAGTGGTCAAACCGGCGTTCGAAATGCAAAAGGAAAGTGAAGGTGTCACTTACCAAATTCAGAAACGCCGAGCCCGTATTGGCTCGTGGCAATGGGCGACTCGCGTTTGAATTCACGGCGAAATACGATTGCGGTCCGGCCTGCTACCCCCAGGCCTCTTCCTAGCTTGGGCAGTCTGATCTGGGCCGCCGGCCATGGCCGAACCAATCGTTAGGCCGAAGCCGGAAACTTGAGCGCAAAATGGATGAGCTTCTTCTTTCCCCAATAAACCAGTCCAAGGTAGATCCCCGGCGCGACCTCGCGGATTTCATCCCGAATCCATTTCGCGAGCAGCGATGTCTTGGAGTAATCGAGCACGATGCACTCCTTCTCGTCGAACCAACTATTACCCTTGTTAACCTTGGCGACAATCATCTTATGTCCGTCGGGTCCGATCATATTAATGAGTTCGCCCTTTTCGGGATCAAACACTTTGCCTTTCCAGGTGAAAAGATTCACGAACCGGGCGATGTCATCCGAGACCTTGGTGCCGGGCGCCACGATTGCTGTGCCTTCGCCTTCCCCGCGAGGGATTTCGCCGGTAGGGCCATTGCGGAAAATTTCGTCCAGCTGTTCTCCTGACATCGCCAGGAATTCTTTTGGGTCTTTGATAGTAGTAGCCATGGTTATGAGGGTTGGTAGTTCGTCTGTTTCTGTTAAAGCGTCTTGAGAAATTCGATCAGCGCTCGCTTGTCGCTGTCGGGAAGATCGGTGCCGAAGTAATGCCCTTCGTCTTCGATGAAGTCGGGACAGTTATTCACGGCCAGCAAATCGGGAATCAGCTTGCGCCACTCCGCCGCGGCGGCTTCCCCGGTAAGATTGCCCGCGTGAATCGCGAGAAGCGTGTGGTTGATCTTCAATCCAAGCGCCACTGCCTCGAGCGGTTTGGGCTGGAGATTTGCGATCAGGTTTATCGGTGTGCCGATCGGGATCGGTCCCAGATTCACGTAGCCGTCGGCATCCGCCAGCCCCGAAAGCGCTTCTGGAAGATATTCTTTCCGCACGTGGAGCCCGCACTCGTTCTCCGTGCGCCAGATTGATGCTTTGCCCAGCCGCTTTTCCGGCCAGAGCAATTTTTCCACGGCGTCATTGAAGGCGCGGAGACGGCCCTCCACGGAAGGATCGCCGGTGAAAATGCCGAGCATATTATTATGAAGGAACGGCGCTGAACTCCACAGACTGATCAGGGAAGGAGTCCGGTAGTATCCCGGGCCCGTGTCCCTGTCTTTCGGCCTGAACTTGATCGGCTGCGTCTCATCGAATGGGTTGTAGAGCTCGAGTTCATTGACGGGCGGAATCTCTTTGTAGGTCTGCGACGAGAAATTGTCCCAAACGTGGCCGGCCTTCGCGTTGGTGGCGAGCGCGCGGGCGGAGTTGGTCTTGATCTCCGTGACCGGATAACGTTTCTCGTTGGAGAGGAAATTATGCTCAAGAAAATCGGCCTTCATCACCTCAGCGCGGAACCAGGATTTGCCTTCGGCCGTTTGCGGGTCGATTGGAGCGGGCGGCTGTTTGCTCGAGTGACAGCTGGCGCAACTCTCGGCGAAGACTTGTTTGCCGCGTGTCATGACCGCTTTGTCATGGCTGATCAGCGCGCTGCCTCCGGGCGCGTCCGCCAGATGATAAGGCTCCAATCTCTTAAAGAATGCGGCGATATTGTCGAGACGCTCCTGGGTCGCCATCCAAAAGACGGAGTGCGCTTGCGCGTAAGGGATTTCGAAGGGCTTCTGCGGAACCAAACCGAGCAGCCGATTATGCAGCGTAAGCCAATACTCGGAGTACATGCCGATGTTCACGAAGACGCGGATGGTCGCACCCCTCACGCCCACCGAATCGGCGCCGTCCTTGAGAATGTGCGGCACCGGCGTCGGGTCTGTTTCGCCCGGGAGCGAGAGGGTTCCGCCGGCCATCCTTTCCGGCACGGCGATTTTCAGGCGGTCATCGAGAAGAAAGATGGGATTGATCGCGTTCGGGTTGTTGATGTGATCGGTCGCGATGCGCGAAGTATCGGAGGTGCCAGGCGGTTGCGCCTGAAGCATCTCATAGAAGAGGCCGCCCTTGGTTACGTTCGGCGCAAACACTTTGCCTTCCCGGATGTATTGGTTGCCAATGGCCGACGCGAGATTTTCCCAGGCGGGATTCTCCGGGTCCGCGGGAGGGTGAATGGGATGCGGCGCGATATGACAGGCGCCGCAGGCAACGCCGACGCGGTAAGGACGCACGAGCTTGTTGTTGTTGTAATAGTTCGGGTCGTTGACGAACTTGTCGCCATCCCATTTATTGCGCGCTTCGGCGTCAAAAGCCGGATTTGGGAAAAGGCGGAAACCGAGCACGCCGGACGGTTTGCCGTAAACTTTTTCATCGATGCCGGCCGGTTCCGGTTGTGTCTGCTCGTCCAGCCACAATCCAAATTCGCCCGGATTCGACGCGGCGCGAAAGCCCGGTTCATTTACGAGACCAAGCGTCTTGAATCGCTCGCCGCGTTTGTATTTGCGGTTATCGAGCATCTTGAGCAGGTCCATTAACCCGAAGCTGTCCTGGGCTACGTTGTTCCAGAAATGGTCGTTGCCAGCGCTCCAAAGATTCCAGGCATTCCGGCCCATGATTTCGTCGGGCAAAAGGTCAATGCCGCCATCCATAGGCTTGAAGACGTCCGCGGTGATCTGCGGAAAATCGGCGGTCGTTTTGCGGGCAAGCTTAGCCTCGTCTTCCACCACCGTTTCCTTTTTCTTGCAGCCTGCAACGAAAAGAAGCGCCAGCGCCAGGGCGCACGCTCGCATCGCCGCGCGGCGGAGATGTTTTGCTTCGCGTGGCCCTTCAGGTTCGTCGCTGAGTGAACAGCAGGAACGATTTGCGGACTGGCCGCTGCTCTTATGTGGCGGTCCAAGTGTGCGAATTCCTTTATGCATTTGGTATCTCCGGTTCGTCTGGACTGGACGTGCACAAGTATTTGTTCATTTCGGTAAAGCGCTTAGAACCGAATCAATTGGTAAATCTCCGGGCTTGGAACTCGCAGTAATTCCACATCAATGATCGTCGTGCGGTGCGGCTGAATGAATGCCGTCAATTTCGCCTTTGTAAGAGGAATCCGTAGCGGCAAATAAGAAACAAACGGTGCCTGTATCGACGTTGCCGGCTCGATGGCCGTAATCTCCAAGGCGAAATCAGCGAGATTCCCCAATTGATCGAGCCATTGCTTCGCCTTGCCATCGAAGCGTGTGACCCGAAGATAAAATAGGATGCAATTCGGACTGACCCCGCTAACCGATGTGTCTTCGATCAATTTTTGAATGGGCGTCGCTTTCGGGTCTTGCTGATTGGATACGAAATAAATGTCACTGTGGGCGACAGGGATTGGAATACTGTTTTGATCGCGGAGCCGAACAACAACCTGAGAGTGTGCGTCGTATTGATTTCGCGGATCCTCAAGAAAGCTAAAGAGACCAGGCTTCTGCATTGTCTTCGCCGTCTGGTATGTCGTGTCCGTTTCCTTGCTAAAGGCAGTAACGGCGCTTGCCCAGTCGCGCTGCGAGCGCTCAGGAATCTCAAGGGCCAGTTTTAGCATTCGCTGGACTTGTTCCTTCGGAAGGATCCCAGAAACGACTCCCATTTTGTCCCCGGTGTGGGCGCATTGATACGGAATTCCAAACGGAACCGCTGGCCGGTCTTTCTCTGCGTAGGACCAATCTTTCAACTCATAATACTGCGGAAAGTCTCTCTTGTTATTCGCCGCGATAATGGCGTTCTGTACCTGCGGCCAATCAAGGGCAAGGGCGGCTTTGCTTGGGCCGATCGAGATGTGATTAAAATTCAGGTTGCTCGCCGAGACCCGCACGGTGCCGTCGGAGCCGTCTTCGTGGGCGTATCTTACCGGAAAAGTGAACCAGGCAGGATCGGCCTGCGTTCCAACAATAACAAATTCCTGGACCTTGTAATTCTCAAACATCCGGGTTCCCGTCGCTGTGAAATAAAGGTGCGTATCGATGGTACCGCTTGACCCGAATTCTAGCGCCTGAAGGACCTTTACCCCTCGCTGGGCGCCGCGCTCGAATACGAAGCGTCCCCAGCGCGCGATCTGTCCTTGCCCAATACTTGCCCAACCACTGCCAAAGTTAGCGCCGGCTAGATAGATGAGGTTTCCGATCGGTGACGGCTTAGCGCTAAAGAGTTGAATCCACGTTCGGATTACCAGGGCGCCGGTGCTATGAATGATGACATTGAAGCCCGACTTCAGGAGGTCTGCGTGTTGGTCGGTCAGCACGCGATCTAGCGCTAAAGCAATATCCTGAACCGTGACGGCATCGTTTAGACTGATGTAGCGTGACAGATCAATTTCAACGATTTGAAAGCCGTCATGCAAGTCTTGCGGAAGATTTCCATAAATGTCGGTAATCGATTTGTGATCTGACGTGGGGCTCTCCGCGCTATAACCGTGAATGAGTACAACTGGCTTCATACTTTAAGCCCTTCTGGTGACGTTTAATTCTATTAACCCGCAGTTGTTCCAGTACATGCCCCGAACATCGTTGGCAAAGCAGTAGAGCCGACCATCTATCGGCGCTGAGAAGCTACTCAGCGTTCTTCCAATTATGACCGGGTTCGCTAGCGACCGCCCAATGGTGCCAATCAATTTAAAGAAATTCTCTTTGGGAATTCGGCGAACCGGCTCAAAGATTTTCAAGTGTATGGGTGTGGGACAACCGTCCGCGTCGGCTGGAATAGACGCGTCTTTCCACGTTTGAACACCGGGTACCAAGAAGTCATATTGACCGTTTTTGACTAGGTCGATCTGCGAGTCATTCCATGGCTCGTCTGCTTTAATCGTCGTCCGCACTGTTTTTCCGATTTCGAGTCTGGCCATTATCGCTCGTGTCTATTAGAAATCGCCTCATGTGAGGTCCTCCACTAAACAATACGGCGAACAGAAATCGAAGTTTTGTCGAATGTGCTCACGCACAAAGAAATTTTGAACTGTTTGGGTGTGAACCCGTCTTTCGCGTGAGCGAAAAGTGAGGGAGGTTTTGCCAAAGGGAAGCGTGCAAAACCGACCGAAGTCGGGGGCAAAGAGCCACGATGATCTTCCCAGGAAGGAATCACTCTATCTAAGATCGACATACGAAAGCATAACGCCGGGGAGCCGTCGGTTGCAGCGCTTGGTTAGATGTACGACCGAAAGACAGACTCGTGTCATGCAGCAGGAAATCAATGGCGCGCGCGCCACCAATTTAAAGCGCCGAGCCGCGCCAGAAAAGTGCCCAAACCGTCCACGTGAGCCCTCAAAGGGCAAGCGCGGAGATCGGCTACGGCTATCGAAGATTGCGTTGCCGGAGAGTCCTGACTGCGACCGCAGCAAAGAAAACACCGAACAAGAAGTCGGTTGGGCCATAGGTGAGATAGAACGTGCCGGTGAGACGTGAGTCGGAAAATACGCTCGGCAATCGGTGACCGAACTGAGAGATCCACAGGAGCCAAATGATTGTATAGACAAGCTTCTCGACCGCGAAAACCACCACGATATAGGGGACATGGTGGTAGGACCGAGAAACAGCCACGTATGCCATTCCCCAGAGCATGATGCAGACGAAACCAAAGTTTGAAAAGACCACGGGATCTAGAGAGGTCAGCATGCGGTTCGTAAATCCGACTGAAACGAAAAGAGAGCCGAACAAGTTCACGAAACCCGCGATTCGAAAGCCAAGCGTTAAAAGCGGACGAGGATCATGATTGATAGTCATTGGGGCTCTTTCGGACAGCGCCGAGCAGCCTAACGAGAATGGAGTGGACTTGGCAAGTCAAAGTGTCTTGACCATGAAAATCCGGGTCACACGCCGGGTAGCCGTCAGCTGCATCGCCTCTGTTCTCTGCCTATTTTTCGGAGATCGAAATGTTTAGCTGATGCTTATAGGGCGTGCCTCCATTTGGGAGATACATCCGCTCTACTCCGTGGATGTGTAGGCGTGGACGAGAACCAAAGTCTTTCCTTTAAGTACAACATTCGCGCGATTCCTTCGCTGCTCTTTTTCAAGAACGGGCAGCTGCGCGACCAAGTCACGGGAATGACGAGCAAGAAAGATTTGCTCGGGCGAATCGACGCGCTGGCGTAAGCGAACTAGAAGCTCAGTCGAATTCCGGCGCTGGCGGTCTGATTGTCGTAGTTGTTTCGGCCGTATTCGCTATCAAAATAGACATAGGTCGAAACACATTTGTTCCAGAGCAGAGAAAATCCGCTACTCAAGAGCGCGCTATCCTCGCCTGTGTCCCGCCCATGGACGGTCAGGATGCTTGAACCCAACGCACGGAAAGCAAAGCGCGAGTCGATCGCGTAAGCGGTATCTTCAAACTCATGCTTCCAGACCGCACGCGATTCAGTCCGTAAAATTACTCGTCGGCCGAGTTTCCAATCCGACGACCATCGCAGGCCAACCGTGCTGCGCAGTGAATCCTCGCTCTGGTCCGGAAATTCGAGCGCGAGGATGGACGTGCGGTCTTCGGTAAAGCTGTTGATGTTGATGTCGACATATTGCAATGAAACCGTTGGGCCAAAGACGAAACAGCCCACGTGCCAGTCGTAGCCGGCAGCGACGAAGCCGCTGAATTCGTATCCGTCGGTCGATCCGTCGAGTGGCCCGAACACATCTGCGCGCCGCGTATCGTATAGATTGTAGCCGCCGCCGACCGCACCATCGACGTAAAACCCACCACTGAACCAGGTCGCGTAGAGGCCGATCTTGCCGCTATCGACGGTGACATCGCCCCCGCCGAACGCGAATAGCTGATCATCGAAATCTGCATCGCTGTGCGCGTAGCCGCCATAGAGGCCGATGGCGAAGTTCTCGCAGACGCGGTAATCCACTCCGAGAGTGAAGCTGCCAGTGGTAATATCGTAACCAGGGCGATCAAACCCGCCTTCGTCCACGTCGATGAATTGGCCGCTCCCGCTGATGAAAACGCCCCATTTATTCTCGGGCTCCTGACTCATCGGTGACCCGATCGGCGATTCGATTGGCGCTGGCAACACCACTTTGCCGTCAGAAACTCCTTTGCCTCCGCTGTAATCCTTGCCACTAGGCGTCACCACCAATGCGTCCGCGCAAAAGCCGCGGGAGCCTGCGCGAATATCATCCATGCGTCGCTGCAGGTTCAACGACTGCACGGTGGCACTGGAAAAGCCGATTTCATAAATCGCCGCGAATTCTTCCGGATCGTTCGTGAACAGGAAGGCGAGTGCGTCCATGCCTCTCAACGTCGGGCCCAAGTCCGTCACCGCGCCGGTGGTCGTGTTGATGAGAACGAGGTGGGCCGGACTGTTGGGACCATTATCTCCTCCGTTGATCGCATAGAGAACGTCGCGCGAATCGAAGGCCAGCGCATTAACTGATCCGTTGGGAAGAGGCGCACCCGACATCGTCGCTACGATCGTGGTTAGTCCAGTGTTCTTGTCTACGATCCGAAGCGCGCCGTTCGGACCGTTGCCAGTAAAATAAAGAACGTCGGCCGAATTTGCGGCCAGGCCGGAGCCGAAAGTGCTCAGTCCCGCATTTCCCACATCCGTCGCGGCACCCGTGGCCTTGTTGATAATATGGAGATCATCGAGGCTCGGCTCGGCCCAGCCATACAACCTTCCATTCCTGGTAAAGGCGATGTCGGCCATGGTGTGATTGGGAACGCCAAAGCTTCCCACGAGAGTGCCGGTTCCGGTATTCGGATTAAGCGTGATCAAACTGCCTCGAGACGCACCGATATTGGCGGTCGATCCGTAAAGTACGCCGGTGGTCGGATCGAAGCGAAGTCCGCTAATTGAAAACCCCGTCGGTCCCAGGCTGGTGGCGGCGCCGTTGGCCGGGTTTAAAATATAGAGATCGCTCAGAGTTCCTCCACCGATTGCACCGAACAATATGTCTCGCGCCGCGAGTTCCTGACGAATCGCGATGCCGAGACAGACGACGAGGATAATGACGACCTTGCCAAAAGCCCGCTTCATAAGGGATGTCCTGCCTATCAGCTTTGGCCCAAGCCTGTCTGTAGATTCACGGAATATTTGAGTCCTTTTGGTGTGTCCAATGTCCGAAAAGGGCTTCGCCTCCGCCAAAACGTTGGATGTACATCAACAACAGAACAGCCGTGGCAAAGAAATTAAGACCAACGCTCCAACGATGCGATTGAAGTACCGCAAATTGCCATTCACTACCAAGGCGAACAGTCCACTCCACACCGAGGACCACAATGGCGACTACAGCCTGAAAACCGGAAGCGAACTGGTATACTAGGATCGGCGACGACAAAACAGGCACTTGTAGTGCAAAATAAACAAATAGATGGGCATCAAAAGTGCCTTTCTCACTAAGTCTTATCCCTGTGAAGATTCCATAACAATATAGAGCGATGAAGAAAATCGGCGCGACATAATCGGGCCAAGAAGCCTTGGGGGTAGCGAGGAACGCTTGCAAAGTGCCAGCCGAACCGTGAAAGCCTCCTCCGACTGCCAAAATCAAAACGCAGCGACATAACCATTTGTTTACGGATGGAGGACGAGAAATAGATAGATCCTCTTTTGGAGCTCTCATTCCCTGAATTCGTTTTCGCGAAGTATCTTTTCGGTGGTCGCCCGGAGAAACCACACGAATCGAATACGCGACAAGACATAATTAAAGCCTAGTAGGGCGGCCCAAACCAAAATTCCTATTTTGATCGACGTCCAATCCCACTTTGCCACTTCGTGCGCAACCTCTAAAAAGACGGCTGCAAAAATAGCACTAAGAACGACTAGCTCGGTGAATCCTATTCGATAGTCGATACGCAAGGCGGTAGATGAGCACTCGATAGAGATTTCTGCCGACGAAATCGACGCTAAGAGGTTCCAATTGTGAACCAAGCGAAAAGGTCCTCCTCTAACACGGATTGTATTCCCCAATAGCCTTACCTCACGCGGCATATGATCCTCTATCGCCCAAGCAAGATACTGAGCAACCCTGTCCGTATCGCAGGACGCGTTTGCTTGAAATTCTAACGACCCTCGAGCGCTGATAAGAAATCGCATATCGGCGGGGATCAAGGATCGTATAGTTCCTGCCCCCGCGCAATGCAGGCAGAATCGGCCATCTCTTTTATCGAGTTAATCCGTAACCGATCTACCAATCGTACAAGTTAGTGAACACATCTGTCGAAGGCTCTGTCATGAGTGTATTGGTGTTGGTCATCGATCCGCCAAAAATCGTAACACCGATTCCGATGCCACCGCTCCAACCAACGAAATCCGACCCGTTAAAGTGGGCACTAGCGTTTCCCAACCACGCCGAACCACTGAAATTTGTGAATGGTCCCTTAAAATCACCATTGATATATCCCCCTGTCACAGAGACGCTATTGTCCCAACCTCCGCCCCAACCAGGTGTCGCAAAAAGACCTTGACCTTGCGGTGAGAAATATATTCCTACCGAGACGGTCGGACCAAGCCCACCAATCAAACTTACGTTTAGGGCTGCAAAGTATGTGGTATTGGGGAGTGTCGGTGCCAAACTCAATGCAAACGGAACGTTCGGACTAAATGCAGGAGGAGGAGCAGGAACGCTGGGCGCTGGAGGGGATGGCAATGGCTCACCGCCAGTAAGATCGGGCATTTGCGGATCAACAGGTTCACCATCCAAACTTGATTGGGAGCCGTAATTTTGAGGAGCTCCATACCCGCCATAGTACTGATCGAACTGATTGGGATCGAGCGGATTAGGCCCGCCTTGGCGTCCGTAGCCCCCTTCTCCTCCTCCTCCTCCTCCAGAAGGAACCTCCGGTGCGGATACCTCAACTGAAGGTGCCGTGTCCGGCTGGTTATCTAGTGGGTGTGTTGGAACACTGCCGACAACCTCCGTCAATCCACCCGGATCCCTGCCTTTGAGAGGATTGTTGCCACAGTAACGATAAAGGTTGGTCGCGTCACCCGAAAAACCACTCGGATCGGCTTGCAGGAAGCGACCAATATCTGGCGAGTAGAATCTGTGTCGCAGGTCGTACGCTCCAATCTCTTTATACCATTGCTGGCCCGTGAAAAGATGCCGAACGTTGTAAGCTGACGCTGAGATTTGGGTGTTCGAAGCATTATAAAAAATAGGCGCCCCGTGCAAATCGTACCGATACCATTCCAGCAAATGTCCTGTGCTATCCGCAAGATGTGAGGTGCTCCGACCGGAGTCCTGATAATAATAACGATTGCTAACTAGATTTTTTACAAGACCGCCACCGGCACCAGCGAGATAAGCAGCGGTCACGCTTCCGCCGGCTTGATATTCCTCGAGCAAACTCCAGCCGTCCCATACGTTATAGGTGCTTGCGGAATTTACCGTGCGCTTGACCTGCCGGTTAATACCGTCATACGCAAACGTTTCAGTAGTCGTTCCTTTCGTCGCGCTAATTAGCCGGTTCTGCGCGTCGTAAATATAAGTCGATCCGTTAAAACTCGTGAGATTACCGTTGCTGTCGTACGTTGCAGCAGATCCGTTTCGATCGCTGTATTGATTCAAGTTATTCGTATGATAGCTATCGGTCGGTCCATATGCCGCAAAATTTACCCGGTTGCCGTTGGCGTCGTAGGTAATCGTTTGCGGACCGGGCGACGTGGTGTCTGGGCTAGCAATATTCAAGAGGGTCGCGATCGTTTGATAATTTTTGTCGTAATCAAACACGTCTCCGGTCCCGCCGTCACGTTTTACCCACTTGCAGTTGCTTACCGAATCATACCCATAATCAAAACTGCGGGTGCTACCGCTAAGCGAATGTGAAATATGGGTGACGCGATCGAGGACATCGTAGCTATAAGCGCAGTTAGTCGCATTATCTGGGATGCGCGTAGTGAGGTTTCCATCCGGGTCGTATGCAAACGTTACCACTGTGGAAGATGTGGCGTTATTGATGAGGGTTTTCAGTTGACTGCGACCAGTGTAATTGTAAGCAAATGAATAGACGTTACCAGGATATTGGATCGTCGCGCGGTTGGCGTCCGCATTGTACGTGTAGCTCACGGTGTTAGAGCTCGCACCGCTAATCGCTTCGGTTTCGTTCTTGAGCAGATGATCGTTAAAATACGTACGTGAAATTGTCGCTATTGCATTGGTGATAGAGATAACGCGGGACGCAGGGTCGTAAACAAAGCTTACCGCGGGCGTGATGCCGCCATCGTTCCAGGTGAAGCCGCTCCGCCGGTTCAAGTTGTCATACGAAAAGGTCTGTAATGTACCGGAGCGATTGGTGAATGTGTCCGCACGTCCGGCAGTATCATAGTGCCAGCTCTCAGAGCGTTGAACGTTTCCGGAATCGGGCGGATAGGTCAGGCTCGTTTTTCGTCCCATCTGGTCGTAGACGTAATTGTAATTGTAAGAGCTATTGTTTGCGACCAGACGCGCGTCTTGCATCGTGTGCAACATACCGGACGTGTAATATGTATATTTCGTAACCGCGTCAGGATCAGGTGTTTGTTTCACTGTCTGTTGCAGTAAGCGATTCATTGCATCGTAGGTGTCGTAAGTAATGACCTGCCCATTGGGTTTGGTGACGCTGGCTTTACGTCCGGCCGCGTCATATTTAGAAATCGCCGCGTTGTTTAGCGCGTCCGTAACCGACATCACACGGTTCCGTTCGTCAAAAGTGGCAACAGAACTCTTGCCAGCATAAAGCTGGCCCGGCTGTTCGTTCGGCGAAGTTACTGATGTAACGTTTCCGTTGTTGTCATAGCCATAACTTGTCTTAGCCGCGTCAGACGTCCCGTCGCCGACAATCGTTGACATCTTTCGGTAGTTTTCGTCATAGGTGTTGAAGATTCTCTCACCTCCAGGCGCCGTCGCGTGAGTCACATTGGCATCGGCATGAGTGTAATCTTCTCCCGTGCCGGTCGCATCGTAATACGTGTAAGCGGTCACAGGTGTGTCATGACCGGGCGACGTCACGCTTCGCACGCGACGATAGTTGTCATGCGTCGAACTTGTCACGTGGCCGAGTTCATCTGTAACCGTAGCCAGAGTACCGTCAGGATTATATATATTCGTTATTGTGTGGCGCTGTCCGTCAGTCGGATCAACCGGGTGCGTAGTGACAAGAACTTGGCCGAGTGAATTATACGTATAGTTCGTTGTGTGGTTGATGTCGCCAGCCGCGGATCCGAGTGCATCCGTCACACCAGAAACTCGATCAAGGGCATCGTATTGGTACCACGCGCTCGGATTACCGCTTTGATGATAGGCGTCGCGGTACGTCTGTCTTAATCCCCGGGCGTCATAGCTGAAACTCTCCGTGCCCCCAGTCTTCATCAAGTGGGTCAGCACTTGACCGAAGGAATTGTACGTGAAACTTTCGCTGCCGCCGTCGGGATAATTGATTTGTCCGACACGTTTGTTGGCATCTCGAAGGTAAACAGTCGTGTGTCCACCTTCGTCGGTCTGACTGTAGAGATAGTACGGGTTCGTCGCGTCTTGATTATTTGGGTCGGGACAGGTAGAGGATCCGTAGGTGAATGTCACCGTGCCACGCGGTGTCCCGGATGGTGTATCATTCGGCGTTAGCGGAAATGTCGTCATTAGCATATGGCCTGTCAGAGCATTCAAGGTGTAGTCGGTTGTATGGCCATTTCGATCGGTTATCGAATTCACGTACGATTTTGCATCATACGTTTGAGACGCACTAATATTGCGGAAATCCGTGCAGCTCATTAATAGCGCGCTCGCGTAGGTGAAGGTACGCGTCTTGGTGTCCGCCCGCGTTTCCGTCCGCGTCGTGTTGTTGACAGTCAATGTACTTAGGGCAGTTCCTATGTTTGTGCCGTCATAGTAGTTCTCGCTGAGCAGTTGGCCATAGGCCGGAGCGCTTCCATCCGCATTATTCGTCGTCTTGTAGACATAACCAATTCTCTTCATCGGCCCGACGTACATCGGATCGTCACAAGTTGAAAGCAGTGGTATGCCACTAGCAGAGCCGGTGTTTGGACCTTGATATCGATAGCGCGCCGTCCAGGTTGCGTCACCATAATAAACGATATGATCCAGACAGACATAACTGAAAGTCCCAGGAGGGAAGGTCGATTGGATGTAAAAATATTGCACTGCCCGGCCATCGCTGGCCGTGACATGGTCGACCACTTTAAACGAGCCGACTGTCGTATAGTAAAATTGAATATACCGGCCTGCTGGCTCAGTAACTTTTTGCAAGGTACCATCCGTATTGTAAGTGAAGGTTGTGCGAAGCCCGCAGCGGTCGATTAAGGCTTGAGCAGCATACGTGTACCATTCCGACCACATGTGCAGTTCCCCGTCGTACGAGTAATTTCTTGTGCCCTTAAATTCGACTCTGCTGTTATCCTCTAGGACCAGATAGGCAAGGTTCGTCGAGACATCGAGCGGAATGAAACGGTTACGCACACCAGCATTTCCGCGGTAGTAACTATCGAACGATGAAGACGAATACCATTCAGAGCGTCCGTCCGGAAAATTGACCGAATAGGAGGTCGGCGAAAAAGGCGGGGGCTTTTGCGGGCTCGAAAAGACGTAGGAGTCATCGATGGACCAACTATAATTGTGCGTCCAACCGGTCAGACCAAACGGTGCATTAATCGCTGTCCCCGGACGGCGTGAGTTGTAGGTGCGCGTTAGATTCAGCGGAATGATGCCAACGCCAGCCGCTACACTTATATCGGTAACCGAACGTGTTACATTGCCAGTGTACGGATCGTACGAACCGGCTGTGGCTATTTCGCCATTGAATATTCCAGCAGGGCCGGCGGGATTATCGTTGCCTACTTGGGCGCGCACACCGCGGGTTGGACTTACAATTAAAACCAGTGCAACAGCAGCGATGAGATAATGTTTCGGGGTCATATTTTAACGACTAAATGTTTGAGTTGAAAAATCGCCGCTCGCCTTAAGGCTTTAGGGTTGGCGGATTCGCCGATGGGTTACTGGGATCGGGAACCCAAAACTGAAGAGTTGGCGTCATTCCGCCGGCGTTTATGAGCACGCGATATAATCCAGGTCTATTTCCTGCCTGAAATTGAAGTGAAGTTTTGCCGTCTGTTGCGACCATGCCGGTAGAGGAGGCAAGTCCACCGTCTAACACTTGGACGACAAATTGCTGGGCAGCCCACTGCGGAGGCAAGCGCAATTCGATACCGACTAATTCCCCGGCACCGACGCCAATTAATGGAAAACGGCCGCTCTTAATACGTGTCTTTACTGAGGTTCCATCGCTAAACGTCACCGTAGCTGAAAGGCTGTTGTCGCTAGGAGTCGGCAGCGGTGGCGATTGCCCGCTGAGACCGTGAGTTCCGAAAGAGTTTACGCTAGCGATAAACACCAGCCCCGTAAGACGAAGAGCGAATTTCACGGCGAAATTCCAACCAAACCACTGTTTCTAAAACAAATGAAACAGTTGCGGAACAGTTTGGCCGAGAACGAAATTTCAATCAGCGATCCGGAGGAATGAAAATGCCAGTCAACCTCGACGGATTTTAGCGAGTCGGCTATTAACCCATTTCGCCTCGAAGATAACCGGGCTCTGCTTAGGTGGGCGGGTCGGACTGAGGAGATCGTGCGCGATACGTTTTGCTGCTACTCGCCAATCGAACTCGATTACGTCCCGAGGAGCGCAGAATTGAAAATCGATTGGTTTTTCGAGCACGCAAGACCGTTCAAAGAATGTTCCAAACCGCTCGGAATCTTGAAAGGCAAAATGGATCAAGAATTCAGACGACGCGAAAACAATCGCGCGATGCCTCCGCGGGCGTAACGCGCGTAAAAGATCTCGAGGTGCACGAGGATCGATGTTTGCGATTGTGTACGGCATCGCTACTTCGCGCAGAGATGCCTCGATCGTTCCGAGCCGATTGTCGAATTTGCGCGAGTCCTGGCGCACCACGATCACGGAAGTAATGCCGTCTTTGCGCCACTCGGTCAGTCCTTCTCTTAGCGCGCATTGCCGACTCAGATAGTAGCAAGGTTCACTACAGCTCGTTAAGGAATCAACGACAGTGATCACGAGTATTCCCCGGTCAACGAGACGCTCTCTCGTGTTCCTGCTTTTCGGACTCGGCAAGAACCAGATAACGATGTCGATCTTATGGTTCAAAAGGAGGTCGGCGAAGGTCGATTCTTCCGCATCACAGTCCTCATAAAACACAAGCCGCGCAGCAAAACCAAGTCGCCAAAGCACGTCGTGAATGTTTAAGAAGAACGTTCTGTAGGTTGAAATCGTACAAAACGATTGGATTGATGCTGGTAAGGCGACGACAGCCCGAAAGTGCAACTGCTCGTCGATTTGGGTGGGTTCGAGAAAAGTTTTCGAGCCCCACACACTGGCGAGCAATCCTTCGTCTTTCAATCGATCGTATATCCGTGACACGGTCGTCACTGGCACCGCGAAATGATTGGCAACCGCCCGAATCGAATAAAACGGCTGAGCCATTTCATTGCGGCTGTTTTGTGCGGTTTTGCGCAACAGTTGCAAAATCAGCGCGATCTTCTCCTCCGCAGCGGCTGCGCGCAACGAGACAGATTCGAGGCGGGGAAGACGCGGAGTGCGGACCGCCGCTGAGCCTCCGGAACGACCATTTCTTGCGCGGCGACGTCCCATCTTTTGGTACTACGATTCTTGCAACGGCAAGTTTCTCGCGGCTCTCGAAAACAAAAGTGCGCCCGGCGGGGGTCGAACCCACAACCTTTAGCTCCGGAGGCTAACGCTCTATCCAGTTGAGCTACGGGCGCCGCGGTTTCCGATTATAGCGGGAAGAATCCATGGCACAACCGCAACGCAACGCGCAAGATCGACCCGCCTTCGCCAAGACTACGGCGCGGCAAGCATCTTCCATTTGCATTTGCGCCCTGTCCGATTGAAAATGTTCGTCCTGCCGCGCCGTAGCCTTGGCGAAGGCGGGCCGCCTCGCCTTGGGAGCAGAATTTATGAACCGCATTATCGACGCCATTGAGAAAGAGCAGCATCGCACCGACGACGCGAAATTCGCCGTCGGCGATAGCGTCCGCGTTCATACTCGCGTCATCGAGGGCGATAAGGAACGTATTCAGATTTTCACCGGCATCGTCATTGGACGAAAAGGCCGCGGGCTCAACGAAACGTTTACCGTCCGCCGCATTTCCTACGGCGAAGGGGTCGAGCGCGTTTTCCCGCTCCATTCGCCGCGTGTCGCCAAGATCGAAGTGGAAAAAGAGGGGAAAGCGCGGCGCGCCAAGCTCAATTATCTCCGCACCCGCAAAGGCAAGGAAGCGACCGCAGTAAGAGAGTGACAAGTGGCGTGTGACGAGTGACAAGCTCGGATCAATTCGCCTCCTTTTTTCTCGTCACTCGCCACAAGTCACTTGTCACTGGCTGCAAATCTGAAAAGATTTGCAGCGATGTATCGCCGCTGCGGTTTTCGCCACGAAAAGAAACTGCGCGCGATCGGTGTCGCCCGCATCGCCGGGATCGATGAAGCAGGACGCGGCGCGCTGGCCGGTCCGGTCGTGGCCGCGGCGGTGATTTTGCCCGAGAAATTTCGCCATCGGAAACTAAACGATTCCAAACAGCTCGCGCCGGAATTGCGCGAAGAAATTTACCAGGAGCTGATCACAAACGGTGAGGTCACGTGGGCCGTCGGCGTGGTCGATCACATCGAGATCGACCGCATTAACATTTTGCGCGCGACCCACAAGGCGATGCGCGCCGCGATCGAAGCGTTGATCAATCCGCCCGAGCATGTCCTCATTGATGGACTTCCGGTGATTCCATTTCCGTTTCCGCAAACCGCGATCATCGATGGCGATTGCTACAGTCTCACCATCGCGGCCGCCAGTGTCATCGCGAAAGTGACGCGCGATATGATGATGCGTGACTTTTGCGCGCAATTTCCTGAATACTGTTTCAGCCAGCACAAAGGTTACGGCACGGAACTCCACCTCACCAGACTCCATGAACTCGGGCCTTGTCCGATCCATCGCCGATCTTTCGAGCCGGTGGCGCAGCCGCTTCTTTTCCTCGAACAAATCGCTTAGGAACGCAGGAAAGCAGGAAAAACCGACCGCACAATCAGGACGCTGATATCATGCACTCTGAGTTGGCAAACGGAGAAGGCAAAGTCGGGGGTTTTTCTTCCTGCGTTCCTGCTTTCCTTAGAAATCTTTGGCGCCCAAAGAAATCGCCCGAGCATCTGCGGAGCGGAGTCCGCGGCGAGAAAGCGGCCGGCCGTTTTCTCCGGCAGAACGGTTACAAAGTCCTCTACCGAAATTTCAAGGGGCGCAGCGGCGGCGAGATCGACATCGTCTGTCGCGACAAAGACACGCTCGTCTTTGTCGAAGTAAAAACGCGCGGGAGCGAACGATTCGGCCGGCCGTTCGAAGCGATTCGGCCTGATCAACAGAAGCGCATCTCACGCGGTGCGCTGGCCTGGCTGCGGATGCTCGACAATCCCGACATTCTTTTCCGGTTCGACGTCGTCGAAGTCATCTTCGCCGAGAATGCCAAGCCGCAATTCGAGCTAATCAAGAACGCGTTCCAACTCTCCGCGCCCTACATTTATTAACCGCGCGGATTACGCGGATGCAGACGGATCAAAAAGAATAATCTGTCTTCCGCATCCGTGATATCCGCGTAATCCGCGGTTCTTGCCTCTGTAGGATTTATTAGCCAGAAAACAAAAACGCCTCTCCGGAAAATCTCCCGAAGAGGCGACTAGAAGGAAATCTTAACTCTACTTGCGGCGAAAACGTTGCACACCCGCGAGCAGCACCGCGCCAACACCGATCATCATCCAGGTCGAGGGCTCGGGAACCAAAGTAAGAGTTCCGTTACCGGTGAAGAAGGCCGATTGAAAAGTTGCGCCGCTGGTTGAGCTTCCGTAGGTACCCTGAGCCGTCTGCACCACACCCCCAAGCGTGATGCCGTTAACGATGTCGGTCTGTCCGAGCGCATAGTTCAGGTTTGTTACAGCTCCGCTCACGATGCTAATACTGGCGGTGTCCGCTATGTAATTGTTTGTCGCGCCGCTTTGCAGAGTCAGTGTAACGGTCCCGCCAGTTAGGCTCACGTTGCCGGTACCAAGCGCGCCGTCAGCACTCGCGATGAGCGTGCCACCGCTGATCGTCGTGCCGCCGCTATAAGTATTCGCGATGTTCAAGGTCGTCGTGCCGCTTCCGGCTTGCAGAAATTTGCCGGCTCCCGCAATAGCCGCTCCGCTAAAGTCAGTTCCCTGAACAACCGCGTTGCTGCGATTAATCGCGAAGGTTCCGGCAGTGTTTACCGTGATTGCGCTACTGGCTGAGAGCGAACCCGTCGTTCCGCCACTACCAAGTTGAAGGATACCGCTGTTGACCGTCGTTGTGCCTGTGTATGTGTTACTGGCAGTAAAAATTGTAGTTCCACCAGTTCCGGACGACACGGACCGATTATAACTGCCGTTACCGGAAATCACGCCGTCATAAGTATGGGTGGTGCCAGTCGCGTTGAAATCGGTAAGTCTCGCAGTGCCGCCAGTTACACCGTTGTCTATGACGATTGGCCGACTCATGGTGAAATCTCCACCGGAAAATCTTACGTCAAGTTGACCAGCTGTGGCGTCGCTACGCAGCGTAAGCGTTCCAGCAGTGCCGGAAAGCGTGCCGCTAAAGTTGAGAATCGAGGGGTTTGCAGTGGATGTCGTGCTTAGCGCGCTGTCTGCAGTTAACACCACATTGTTTGCCATGGCGGTGCTGTGGCTTGCGGTTATCTGGAGAGTACCGCCCGAAAGAGTTAACGTACCGCTGCCAAGCGGCGTCCCCGAGGCGCCGATGGTGATCTTGCTCCCACCGCTGAGCGTTGTACCACCACTGTAGGTGCTAACTGACGTGCCGAGAGCCAAGGTGCCAGACGCTAAATTCAGAGCGCCAGAACCACTGATCGCACCGGAAAGCGTGAGCGTGTTTACGGTAGGGTTCGTGATATCAAGAGAACTAGTCAAAATAATCGGGGCCGAAATGGTATCGCCATGGCTCGTGGCGGTTTCGTTAAGCTGGGCATTCGCACTGTTCGCGGTGTTATCGAAGATCAAACTAGCGCCACCGCTAGCCGAAATCGTGTAGCTATGGGTGTTATTCGTGTCCCCAATATCGATTCTGCGCACCGTACGCGATGTCGTGTCTATATCGGGATTGCGGGCTCCTGTGATATTGATCGTGCTAAAATCCGCGAGGCCGCCAGCGTCGGCGATCGTTCCACCGCTCCAATTCGCCGTGGTACTCCAGGGCGCTGCGGTGGCGTTAGTATTAAAAATCCAAACACCGTCGGCCAACGGCGCGAGCGGGGCGGCGAGCCCGAGCGCGAGTGTAGTGGCGCCGGCCGGAGTCGCATCTCCGGCAAATCTTTCCGCCAATTTGGAGGCGCCAAGGCGCGTGACCGAAGCTCCCTTGGCAATGCGCTGCCGTTTGAGATGGCGACTGCCGGCGTTGGCGACGGTCGCGCTTCCCAAAAGCGCGCAGAGGGTTAGCGCAACAAAAAGGTATGAGAATCGACTGGCACGTTTCATAGATAGGTCACTTTTGCTTTCCGAATTTTCGGTGTCGGGCGGAGCCTGACAAAGCGACACAAATTCGTCAAACCTTTTTTGTAGGATTTCGCCCTACTTGTCCGTGACGATTTCGTGACGAAAAGTCCGAAGACTTTTTCCTCGCCCAAAGTCCACAGCGGACACAACGAATCGGAGTTGCTTCTCCGAAACCTTCGTGACCGTTGTGGCCGTCGTGCGAGGTCCCATTACAGTAGCTCGTACGAGAGCACGCTGAGACAATAAATGGCAGCCGTTTCCACGCGCAGAATAATCGGGCCGAGCGTGATCGGACGACAGCCGTGACTCTTCGCCAAAGCCAGCTCGGCCGGAGTGAAATCGCCTTCCGGACCGACGAGCATCAAAACAGTCCGAGCCGGACTGGCATTTGCCGATGCGTAATCCGCTAAAATTTTCTTCAGATGCTGCGCGTCGGATTGCAGCGAACCGATCAATTGCAGATCGAAACCACTCTTCTGTGGTGGCAGCCGTGTCCGCTGCGAATCCGAAAGTCGTGCAGGCGACACGGTCCGAGCCGGACTGGCATCAGCCTCTACAGAAGAAAAAAAATCTTTGAGCTTTCGCGGAGTGTGAACCTCCGGCAGCCAGTTTTGTCCGCATTGTTTGGCCGCTTCGATCGCGACCTGCTGCCACTTCGTTTGTTTTTGCGCAGCATCTTTTGCATCAAGATCGACAATCGTGCGCTCGGAAATCAACGGCGCGATTTCCGATGCGCCGATCTCGACCGCTTTTTGCACGATGAGGTCCATGTTCTTCCCTTTCGGAATCGCCTGGCCGAGCACGATCCGGCATTGCAACGGCGGCGTTTGCGCTTCATGCAATTTGCGCAACCGAATTTCATTTTTTTCTCGAAGATCGACAACTTCCGCCGTGATCTCGCGTCCCTGCCCGTTAAAAACAACGAGCTTGTTGCCACGTTCCATGCGCAGCACATCGCGCGCGTGATGCGCTTCGCTTCCGCTCAAGACGAGCGCATCCGGATTCCAATTTTCCGGTGAGATGTAAAAGCGGTGCATAACAATTAACCGCGGATTACGCGGATAACGCAGATGGAAGAAGCAGATTTAATCAGGAAATGAGGAAAGCAGGAAAACAAACTCTCAAATCAAATTCCCATTCCTGCTTTCCTGCTTTCCTTATTAAAAATCTTTATCCGTGTTCATCCGCGTAATCCGCGGTTAAACCGATCGAGATGGCGTTTACTTTTCGCCGTGAAAGGTGCGAGTAACTTCGCGCAGCAGTTCCTTGTTCTGTTCCCAGCGCGACTTCAACGTCCAGGCGAGAATTTGATGATAATGCTCGCCGGTATCGACGGTGGTGTGCAGAAAAACTACGTCGGTCCTATCCTTTGTTCCGCTTAATTCGTCCTGGATCGCAGGATGATCGCCAATTGTTAACGAAACGGGCGCGCTCGCCGACGCATCCTTCATTTTCTCCGACATCCCGTCGCGCGTGGTTTGATGATGTTTTTCCAAGGACATGTTCCCGAGATCGGATTTCGCATCGGTCAGCACGATCAAATATTGTTCTTTCTCTTTATTGCCCACCCGTATCGGCGCCGCGTCGTGCAGTTGGGGTAGTTTGACCCAATCCCCGGGGACCATGACCCGGATCTTGCTGTCGTCCGAAGTCATTTCCTTCCTTTCGACGGCAAGCCGACGTACCCGCTCGCGGTCGGACTTTATCATGTCGATCAGAAGCGGAAGGCCCATCAGATTTATTGCCAAAGCGATGTAGCCCAGAATCAGTCCGGCAGTGGCGAGGCCCATGCCGCCAAGCGCGCCGCCCGATTTGCGAATGCGAGAACGAGCGACGTGACCGCAAATAACGGCTGGTATGGCCGTGAAAATGAAACCGCAGAAAAATGAAAGGATTGCGAGGACCAGGCTCCAACTGCGGCCGGAGCAGTGGCAAGGGCGGGTCGCGCGGGAGAAGGTGATTGAGGAGGTGGTGGCGGTATTTGATCAGCCATGCCGCCGTTTTAACGGAACCAGCGAATCAGAAAAACAGAAATCTGCGGACAGAGCCAACTACTCGATCTTGGGCGTGTCGATGCCAAGAGCGTCGGCGAGGTCCTGAAGATGTTCCTGCTCTTGCGCAATGATTTCGCGCAACACTTCGCCAAGCGCGTACTCGCCCATTTCATCAGCCTGCCGGACGCGCTGGCGGTAATTGATCAGAGTTTGCCGTTCGTTCTCGAGATCGAATCGCAACATGTCCTTGGGCTTGTCGGACATTTTTACTTCCTTGGGTTTGTTCGTGGGCGTGCCGTTGAAGTAATCGATCTGCTTGGCGACTTTGATGGCGTGCTGCAATTCTTCGCCGGCATGCGCTTCCAATTCCTGCGCGATATGATTGTATTCCGCGCCTTTCATTGTCTGACTGTAAATCACGTAGGCGATAATGGCCTGATATTCGCGGGCGAGATCTTCATTGAGCAAGTCGATCATCTTTTGGCGGGTGACCTTCGTATCTTCTTTCATACGAAATAGATTCGCACGAGGCGGCGCCGGTGCATGTCTCGAAATCGATGTCGATCTTGGCCGACAACCGCGGATTACGCGGATAACGCAGATGAAGAAGCAGAAAACTCAATCAGGAAATGAGGAAAGCAGGAAAACAAACTTTCAAATCAAACTCCATTCCTGCTTTCGTGCTTTCCTGATCAAAAATCTTTATCCGTCTTGATCCGCGTAATCCGCGGTTATTGGAAAAATTCCTTGGCGCGTTCGAAGAAGCTTTTGCGCATCGGCGTGTTTTCCTCGCCGCACAAGTTCGAGAATTCTTCGAGCTTCTGGCGCTGTTCCGCGTTCAAGCGCGAAGGGACTTCGACGATGAGGCGCGCGAGCAAATCTCCGCGTTCACGCCCATTCACATTGACGATGCCTTTGCTGCGCAGCTTGAAGATTTGTCCGCTTTGTGTTCCGGCCGGGACTTTGAGGTTCGCTTTTCCTTCGAGCGTGGGCACGTCCACTTCGCCGCCAAGCGCCGCGACCGTAAACTGGATCGGCACTTCGCAGTAGAGATTGTCCTCTTCGCGCTGGAAGATCTTGTGTTCCTTGACGTGAATGACGACGTAGAGATCGCCCTGCGGCCCGCCGCGGATGCCGGCCTCACCGTTGCGTGAGGAACGCAGGCGCGAACCGGTCGCAATCCCAGCCGGGATTTTCAATTTGATGCGCGCCGCCTTTTCAACGCGGCCTTCGCCGTCGCATTGCCGGCACGGTTTCTCGATGATGTGCCCGACGCCGCGACAGCGTGGACAGGTTTGCGAGACTTGGAAAAATCCGCGTGAGGTGATGACCTGCCCACGTCCGCCGCAGGCGGGACAATTGATCGAGCGCGAGCCGCCCTCCGCGCCGGTGCCGTTGCACTTCTCGCAGGTATCGAGCTTGCGCACCTCGATTTCTTTTTCGACGCCGAAAGCGGCTTCCTCGAGCGTGATCTGCATGTCATAACGCAGATCGGCGCCACGTTGTCGATCTTGCTCCGTCGCCGCGCCGCCGAAAAACGTTTCGAAGATCCCGCCGCCAAAGACTTCGCGGAAAATGTCGAAGGGATCGTGAAATCCGCCGCGGCCAAATCCGCCACCGCCCTGCGCGAAGGCGGCATGACCGTAGCGGTCGTAGGCGGCGCGTTTGTCGTCATCCATCAGCACGTCGTACGCTTCCCCCAGTTCTTTAAATTTTTCTTCGGCGTGCGCGTCGTCCGGATTTTTGTCGGGATGAAACTTGACCGCGAGCTTGCGATAAGCGCGCTTGATCTCCTCCTGCACGGCAGTTTTCTGCACGCCGAGGACTTCGTAGTAATCGCGCTTCTTTATCGTCGCCATTCAGAATAGTGATGAGTGACAGGTGACGAGTGACAAGAGTCAGCAGTCGTCGCGCCCAATTTTACTCGTCACTCGTCACTCGTCACTTGTCACGTTTTGGCCCGCTCGAAACGACCACGCTCGATGGCCGCAACAAACGATCTTTGAACCGATAACCGCGCCGCGTCTGGCGGACGACGTGCTCCTCCGGAACTTCGTTGCTTGGCTCGTGCGCGATGGCTTCGTGCAGATTGGGATCGAATTTTTGCCCGACCGCTTCGATCGGTTGCAAACCATGATCGGCGAGAAAATCGTTGAGCTGTTTCAGGACCAGGCTCATACCGGAATAGATCGGCGACTTCTCGCCTTCGCCGCGCGCGGCTTCGAGGCCGAGCTCGAAGTTGTCGACGATCGGGACAAGTTTCTCGAGCAGCCCCGTGTTGGCGAACTTGATCCCCTCTTCTTTTTCGCGGGCGCAACGCTTTTTGTAATTCTCGAAGTCGGCCTGGCTGCGGAGCGCCAAATCCCGAAAGCGATCGAGATCGGCCTGCATACTCGCCATGGGATCATCGCCGTCTTCAGTCGAAGTCGGCGCAGATGTCGATCTTGCGGAAGGGTCGGGATCGTTGGTTTTCTTCATGTCTTGCGAATGGCGATCAAGGTAATGTCGTCGTTCTGCGGCTGCGAACCGACGAAGTTACGCAGATCGTCTATTACTCGTGTAATAATCGCAGATGCGCCACTTCCCGCGCTGGCCTGCACGGCCTGGATGGTGCGTTCCAAGCCAAATTCGGTTCCATCGGCATCGAGCGCTTCGGTTACGCCATCGGTATAAAGAAGAAGGCAATCGCCGCGCTCCAGTCGAACGTCGAAGTCGTTGGTCAACCGATCGAAGACGGTGCCGCTGTCGATCCCGACCACGAGACCCGGCGGTTTCAACGTCGTGACCGTCTCCGTGTCGCGCTTGTAAAGCAAAGGCGCATCGTGTCCGGCGCGCGCGAGGGTGACCTTGTTCCGCGCATGATCGAGAATGAGATAAGCCATGCTGATGAACATGTCTTCCTTGATGTCGGGATAAAGCTGGCGGTTCACTTTTTTCAAAACATCGGAGGGCGAGCAATTACCCGTAGCCTGGCTGCGCAAGACGCTGCGGCAAATCGCCATGATGAGCGACGCCGGCACGCCTTTCCCGGAAACATCGGCAATGGCAACGCCGAGGTGTTCGTCGTCGACTTTAATATAATCGAAATAATCGCCGCTGACCTGGCGCGCCGGGACGTTGATGCCGCTGATCTCGAATCCGCTGATGGACGGCGATTCGGCCGGAAGCAAGATGCGCTGGATGTCGCGCGCGATCTCGAGGTCGTGATCGAGGCGTTTCTTTTCGTTCGCTTCCGAATAGATGATGGCGTTGTAAAGGGCGAAAGCGGATTGCTCGGAAATCGATTTGAAAACGACGAAATCGCTCTGACTGAAAGGCGCAGCGCCCGGGCTGTTGCCAACGGCGAGCACACCCATGTTTTGTTTTCCGTAGAGCAACGGCGTCACCATGACCGACGCGGTGGCGAGCGACGAGTCGCGCAGTTTCGCGAGCTCGGGCGCTTCGGAAACGTCATTCAAAGACACCGGTTGACCCGTTTGCCAAACGCGCCCGATCACACCTTCGCCCGCAATGACGGTGTGAAGACGCAGGTAACTTTCCAGCGCGATGGGCGTAATAGCGGCCTGCTCCAAAATGTGCGCCGGCACTTCGACCAGCGGCAGGCAACCTTTGGAAATAAAGGCCGGCGTTAATTTCGTGCCGGTGCGGTCGGCCAGATAAAGCGCGCCGCCTTGCGCGTCAAGAATGCGGGTCGCGCCTTCGACAATGAGACGATGGAGATCGTTAGGCCGGATCGTTTCTCGAAACGCTTCGCCCAGGCCGTGCAAAAAATCGAAGACCAGCGTTTCTTCGACCTGGATCTCCTCTTTGGAACGCTCGAGCACATGAATGCGGCGGGTCAGCGCCCGCACGCTGAAGGCCCACCCGACGAGAAACGCCACGAGCAGCGCGAGAAGAAAAATTGGCCACATGGCAAACCGGCCAGATTACTTCGCCGCGTTCTGTTGATGAAGGTCTTGCTTGAGGTAGTCGAGAACGTCTTTGAATCGGAATAAATTTTCTGGCGCCACCTGGCAGAGTGCTTCGTGTGCTTCCAACATCGTCCGGGTGGTTTCCCTTTTTCTCTGCTGCGCAGCGGCGGCAGCGGCGTCCTGGTCCAACTCCGAACATTCCGGCGAGACCGCGCCGTTGGAATGAATGCTGAAAATTTGATCCAACCCCAGACCGGAAAGCAGCTCGCGGCTGCGAGGTCCGCAATGGACCACGTGCAGGTGTCCGCGACCAAGCTCCTTCAAGCGCAAGGCGACACCGGCCATCGTGCCCATGAAGGTGGAATCCATCATGGCGCAGTTCTCCAGATCAATGATAAATTCGCGATAGCCGCGGTTTACCATTTCTTGCGCGAACTCTTTGAGGTTCCCGCTGTTTAGGAAACTTCCCTTCCCTTCCACCTTTACCCAAACGGCAGGCCCGTTCACCCCTACTTGAATCGATGACTGCACGGCTCAACTACAGAATACAAGATCGACAGGGAAACTGTCAAACGTCGGGACGGCGTCGCGTCTAGCGCCACATGAAGGATCGGTTCTCGGCCACCACGCGACCCTGCTCGATCAACAAACAGCGCCAGGCAACAATGCGGCCATTGTCGAAATAATCGTCGCCGACGACTTTAAATTCGGTCTTGCGGCTGCCGCGAACGCCGGCATAGGAAATTTCCTGGGCCTGGACGTGGGCATGGAGCTTTTCCTGGCGATATTCCAGACGCACCGTAACGTCAGCCGGTCGCCGGGCTTGCCAGAAAAAATCGAGGTAATCCCCAAAACGCTGATGCTGGTCGAGCTTAGTGACGGCCCCGAAAAGCCGGTATTGCCGCTCAAAGGTGATGGACGCCTCCTGCACCACACTGGTCGATTTAGATTTCGCACCGGCGTTTGCGCTCGTGTCCTCGCCTGCCTTTGAAAGCTGCTGTTTCTGTTTGGTGCCCGGCGCCGCCTTCTCACCCAAATAAAACAGTTTCGTTTTGCGAAACCGAAAATCGCGGTCCAACGCCGTCGGCAACGGCGTCACCCTTTCCAGCAATCTCGGTTCTGGCTCGGCGCGGACCCAACCGAGCGAGACCAACAAAGCAATTGCGGCAACCGCCATCCTCATCGGACTAATCAAACTGGCTCTATCTTAGCATGTCAATGCGGGCGCGATGTTTGGCGCGGGAAAGAGCGCGCGTAAATTCATGCGTGATTGATGTTCGCTATGAGCGCGGCCTTTACGTGCCGGAGGCAGATTTGTGGCTCGATCCCCGGGACGCAAAACGGTTCGCCTTTGTCTCGCACGCGCATAGCGATCACATCGCGCTGCATGAGGAAATCATCGTCTCGGAACGAACCGCGCGCCTGATGCAGGCGCGCATGCCGGGTGAGCGCCGCGAGCATGTCCTCCCCTTCGGTGAACGCCGCCGCGTGCACGATGTCGATGTTACGCTCTTGCCCGCCGGACATATTTTTGGCTCGGCCCAAATTTTTCTCGAAACCGCCAATGGCTCGCTGCTTTACACTGGCGACTTCAAACTTCGCCACGGCAAATCGGCCGAAGCGGCGGAGTGGATGCACGCCGAGACGCTCGTCATGGAAACAACTTTTGGATTGCCGCGTTATAAATTTCCGCCGACCGCGCAGGTTGTCGATCAAATCGTGGCCTTTTGCCGCGAATCGCTCGACGAAGGCGAGGTCCCGGTGCTGCTCGGTTATTCGTTAGGCAAAGCGCAGGAAATTCTCTGCGCGCTCGATGGCGCCGGGTTGGTTCCGATGTTGCACGGCTCGGTCTTTCAGATGACGCGCATTTACGAGCAGTTCGGCCAGTCTTTTTGCAAATACGAGCGCTACAACGCGAACAACGTCGCAGGCAAGGTGCTGATCTGTCCGCCGAGCGCGAACCGCTCGCGCATGCTCGAAAAGATTCCGCGCAAACGCGTCGCGATGATCAGCGGATGGGCGATGGATCCCGGCGCGGTCTATCGCTACCAGGTTGACGCCGCCTTTCCCCTATCCGATCACGCTGATTACGCCGACCTCGTTCGTTATGTCGATCTTGTTCGGCCAACGCGTGTGCTGACGCTGCACGGTTTCGCGGCCGAATTTGCGCGGGACTTGCGCGACCGCGGCATCGAGGCCTGGGCTTTGAGTGAAGAGAACCAAATGGAACTCGGATTGCAGAAGACTGTGGTGGCAGGCGTGTCGCCTGCGTCTGACAAAGTTGCGGCCGATACGGCCGCCTCTACAGAAGATCGACAATCACCGACCGAAGTGAATTCCGAGTTCTTCGAATTCGCGAACGTCGGCGAAGCAATCGCCGCGGCCCCGGCCAAGCTCGAAAAAATTCGGCTGCTCGCGGAATACCTGCGCACCCTCAGCCCCGAGCAGCTTCCAGCTGTGACCATTTATTTTACCGGAAAACCGTTCGCGCAAAGCGATCTGCGCACGTTGCAAGTGGGAGGCTCGATCATTTACCGCGCGATCATGAGCGCAGCGAAACTGAGCGACGCAGAGTTTCGCCGAATCGCCCACAGCCATGGCGACGCCGGCAAGACTGCGTTCGAAGCGCTCGATGGCCGGACGAATCCGGAGCCTTTCACAATTGTGCAGTCGCAAGAATTTTTCGAACAACTGCACAAAACGCGCGGCCCGATCGCGAAAACGGAACTGTTGCAAAGACGATTGTCGATCTTGTCGGCGCGCGAAGGTCAATACGCCGTCAAAATTTTGACCGGCGATCTGCGTATCGGGTTGCGCGAAGGCTTGGTCGAGGAAGCGATCGCGAAGGCGTTCGAGGGGCCGCTCGATGACGTGAAAGAAGCGAACATGCTTCTCGGAGACATTGGCAAAACGGCGAAACTTGCGTCGCGCAACGAACTGCAGAGCGCCGAATTGTCGATCTTTCGCCCGATCAAATCGATGCTGGCAAGTCCGGAACCGACGGCCGAAGCAATTTGGGAACGGTTTGTAGATCAAAAAACAACAACCGTTTATGCCGAGGATAAATTCGACGGGATCCGCGCGCAGCTGCATCGCAATGCAGAACGCGTGGAAATCTTTTCGCGCGATCTCAGACGCATCACCGACCAATTTCCAGAAATTGTCGAGCAGGCGCGCCAATTCGATGGCGACCTTATCCTCGATGGCGAGATCGTCGCTTTTGAACACGGACGGAAGCTGACGTTCTTTGATTTGCAGAAACGATTGGGGCGGAAAACTGACGGCGCGGATCTGTTCGCGGGAGCGTCAGCCGACGTGCCCGTGGCTTTCATCGCTTTCGATCTACTCTGGTTGAACGGCCGCTCACTGCTGAAAGCTCCCTTGCGCGAGCGGCGTGAACTTCTGCGCGGTCGAAAACTCCCTCCGCAATTCCAAATCGCGGAAATTTTCCCAGCGCGCTCCGCGGAGGAGATCGAGCAGATCTTTCAGCAGGCAAGAAAACGCTCGAACGAAGGTCTGATGATCAAAGACCCGGAGAGTTTCTATTCTCCCGGGCGACGCGGAATGTTCTGGTTTAAGCTAAAGAAAGAACTGGCCACGCTCGACGTCGTTGTGGTCGCGGCCGAACTCGGCCATGGCAAACGCAATCAGGTCTTGAGCGATTACACCTTCGCGGTTCGCGATGAAGCGAACGGCGAACTCTTGCCGATCGGAAAAGCTTACAGTGGCTTAACGGACGTCGAGATCGCGGAACTGACCGAGCATTTCAAACAAAACACCATTGTCGATCGCGGTCGTTACCGCGAAGTGAAACCGGATGTCGTGCTCGAGATCGCGTTCGATTCCATTCAGCCGAGCACCCGACACGCAAGCGGATTGGCGTTGCGCTTTCCCCGGATCAAAGCGATCCGGCGCGACAAAAACGTCGATGCAATCGACACGCTCGCGTATGCGCAGCAGCTCTCCCGCGAACGCGCAAACGCGGATGTCGCTCTTGCGCGGTAATTACTGCGGCTCGGCCGACGCGGATGGTGAAGGACTAGCCTCAGCTCCAGCTTCGCCGCGACGCTCGCGTTTGCGTTCTTTGCGTTCTTGTTTCCTGGACATATCAGATGGAGCTGCAGCGGTTTCGTCAGATGCAGGCGACGCGCTGGTCTCGGCAGCTGCGCGCTTACCCGGACGATTTGGACGGCCGCCTTCAATCGCCTGAGATGGCGTGGCCGACGGCGCAGCGCTCGCGGCCGGGGAGGATTCCGGTGGCGTGATTCCTAACTGTTGTCTGTTCATGCGCCGCTCGTGTGTACCTCGCGCCGGCGGGAATGCCGAAGATGTCGTGGTTGGCGGAGGCGTGGTCGCTGTTGGTGGAATGGTCGCTGTCGGCGCTTCCGTCGGTTTAATGGTCGGACGCGGAGGAAGCGGTTTTACTCGCGGCGTCGTTGTCGCCAAAGGCGATGCCGATGTTTCCGCTGCCGCAGATGGAGAAGGTACCGGCGTCACGGTCTCGAGCGGTTTCGGAACGCGCCGAAACGGTGTCGCCGTCGCCGCAGTACTGGCAGCTGGTTCCGGCGTTTGCGCCGGGCGCTGCGGAGTCGCGGTTGCAATCGGAGCAGCGATCGCAGTCGCGGACGGAGTTTGCGTTGCAGACACCGCAGCAGAGGTCGCGGGCGCGGCACTCGCTTCGGCCGTAGCTTGCGCCGGTTTCACGAAAACTTTTGAAGGCGCATCGGCAGGCGGAGGTGCTTCAGATTTCATCTTCGCGCGTGTTTTCTCGACCGCCTGTCGATCTGTGATTCCTTCCCAACCGCGATCGATTTCGACATGCGCGACCGTTTCCTTCACCGCGCGTGGTCTCTCGACCGCCTGGCCGCGCGCGATCAGCGGCGCTGGAATAACAAGCACTTCACCGCGAACGACCGGCCGCGGTTCGCCGAGGTTGATATTTACATTTACTTCGCGCTCGAGACGCAGCCGTTGGATCGGTTGTTGGGTGCGGGTGCGCAATTCGTCGTAGCTCGGTCCCTGGTTTACGACTGTGGTGTTGCTGTAGGTGATGTTCGTGACGTTGGTCGTTTGATTGATGATCGTTACGTTGCGCTCGCTCGGGACGACGCTCCGCTGCATGCGTTCGCCGCCGAATTCCCGGGTCGCAACGAAGGAATATTGGTCCGGGCCGACATCATAATAGCTGTCCGACCAATTATGAATGCCGCTGCGGCGATCGAAGCGCGCTTCCGGCGGTAACGGCGCCCAGCCGACGTAGTCATCGCTTTTGCGCCAGGAAACCCAGGCGGGCGCCCATTCATCGCCCGGCACCCAGACCCAGCCAATGTTGCGCAAGCGTGTCCAGCGTCCGTAGTGGTATGTCGCCCAACCGAACGGTTCTTCCGAGACCCAGGTCCATCCGACATCGGTGTAGACCCAGTGGCCGTTCGTGTAAGGACGCCAATTTCGTGACTGCGCCTCGCGCGGTTGCCAGACGTAACCGTAGTCGGATGTTTCGCGCCAATCGCCATGTGGTTCGAGCTTGGTGTAAAAGGTGGAATAAGATCCGGTCGGCCGTTCGTTAGCCGGTGCAGGGCGTTGCGGTTGAACGGCGCGTCTTTCCGGCTCGACTCTTTGTTTGGCCGCACTCTCTTTGTCTGCGCTTTCTTTGTCGGCCAGTTGCTTTTCCCGAGCGTCCAAATCGGCTTGGCGCTGGGCCAGTTGTTCTTTTTCCTGCGTCTGATGTTCGGCATCGAGTTGACGCTGCACCTCACGCTGAACTTCGGCCTGGCGCTCTGCTTCGGTCTGCTGTTTCTGACACGAACTAAAAATCGAGACCGCCACGACCAGCGGCAAAACAATAAGCTTCTTCATGTTCAGGCTTAGACCGCGATTCCGTTGGGATATTCGAACAAAAAGACCGCGTGAATGCCCGCGGCGCGTTTTGCTCTAAGGCGCGGTCGACGAAGGGGAAGCCGCCGGCATCACAATAACGGTTTCAACTTTATCGCGCCGCCAGCGCTGCACATTCGAGTATAAGGAAAGCAACGCCATCGCGATGAGGATTACGATCATGATTCTGACCGCGATCCTGGGAACGCGAGAGGAATCCGGTTGGCGCGGTGACGGTGGATTCATTGCCGCGCAATATCGATGTCGATCTTAGCCGCGCAAATCGGCGATGCTTCAGCGCGGCTCTTCTCTTTTGATGAAACTGATATCGCCGCTGCGCTCGACCCGCGCCACGCGCACTCTCGAGATGTCATCGATCTGGGCGTCGAGTCGCAAGTCCTCGTCAAGATCGTGTTTGGAAATGTGGTTGCGGCGCATCGCTGGCAAAATCAGATCACCATCCCCCACGATGACTTCGGGACTGCCTTTGATGAGGCAGCCAAACCAATGTGAATGATAAGCGATAAACGCAAGAAGCCGGTGCACGAGGACGATGACAACGCTGCCGCCAAGCGTGGCAAAGAACGCAGCACTGCCATTAATCGCGCGCGAGAGCACCGACGCGAGGATGACAATGAGCACCGCATCGAACGCGGTCTTGCGCGCGAGCGAGCGCTTATGTCCGATTCGGATCATGATCAATGTCGCAAGAAAGACGATGACACCGCGCAGAGAGATTTGGACAAAGGTCAGGTCCTTCGGTTCCGCGCCTAGACCGAGAATTGGATCAACAAAATCGTAGAACGCATTCATAGCAGAAACGGTTCGCCCGAGCCCCGCGCCCTGCGCGTATCGACATGCTGCACGACGAGATAAATCCAGGTTGACGCGCGGTTGCGTTTCCAACTTTCGCGTGGCATAAGACGACGCTCGGGCGGTTTTTGCAACCTGCCTAAGATCGACATCCACCATGCCAACGGCTCCTCCAACGACTCGAGATCCTAGCGTCGAAGCGCACGTTTTCTGGTTCCGTTTCAGAAACGAAATTATCGGCGCGCTCGTGCTGCTCGTCCTCGCGATTATTGGGCTGGCTGGTTATCACTTCTATTCTGAGCAACGTAATTCGACTGCAGCCGCAGCGTTGGCCACAGCGAAGAAAGCGCAAGATTATCAGCAGGTCATTGCGCGTTATCCGAACACGCCGGCCGCAGCTTCTGCGCAGCTTTTGCTCGCGCAGGCGCAGCGCAACGAGCGCGACTTTGCCGCTTCCAATGCCACACTCCAGGAATTCATCGATAAACATCCCAACCACGAGCTGATCGCGACGGCCCGAATGGCCATGGCCGCAAATCTCGAGGCGATGGGAAAGACCGATGAAGCATTAGCAATCTATCGACAAGTGGTGATGATGGATGCTCCGCCCGGAGAACAGTCAGTTGTCGACAAGATTCAAGACGTGTTTGGGAAGCAGAAGGTGAAGCAGAAGAATTTTAATGCGCCCCTGGCGCTGGTTTCGCAGATTCATCTGCTGAAAGCCAAAAATCAGCCGGACGCCGCGCGACGTGTTTGTGAAACAATTATCGCGCAATTCGGCGACAGCTTTTGGTCGGGCGAAGCAAGGCGCGAATTGCGTTCGCTCAGATCGAGCGCGCCACCCGCAACATCAACAATGTCGTTGTCACCGTATTCAGCAGGTCCGAGTTCGGTTCCGCCTGTTCCGCAGGGGCCGATGGCTTTGCCGGGTAACCCACCGGCGCCGCCGACACCGAGTTTACCAACGCCGCCAAGATAGATTAGCGCTTGGAGAATTGGAACCGCTTGCGCGCACCGGGTTGCCCCGATTTCTTGCGCTCTTTCATCCGCGGGTCGCGGCGAAGGAGTCCCTCGGCCTTCAAAGTGCCACGCAAATCGCCCTGAACTTGCAGTAAGGCGCGCGCAATCGCGAGACGTGCCGCTCCAGCTTGTCCGGAGACGCCGCCACCGGTGGCGTTGATCGCCAAGTCGTAGGTATTAACTGCTTTTGCCGTTTGTAGCGGCTGGAGAACTGTGTTTTGCAACGGCGCGGTCGGGAAATAATCCTCGAAGTTGCGACCGTTGATCTCGATCTTTCCGCTGCCCGGCGTCATTCGAATGCGTGCGACCGAAGTCTTGCGCCGGCCGGTTGCGATAAATTCCTGCGTCTGTGCCATGTTGAATTTCGATTGGTTAGGCGAATTTTACCGGCTCGGGTCGTTGGGCTGTGTGCGGGTGCGAATCGCCGCGATAAACTTTGAGTTTGCGATAAACGGCGCGTCCCAGGCGATTATGCGGAATCATTCCCCGAACCGCGCGCTCCACCAGCAACTCCGGGTGCCGGGCCCGACGCGCCCGGACATTCTCCGATTTGTGACCGCCGACAAATCCCGAAAAACTCATGAAAGTCTTGAGTTCCTCTTTCTTGCCGGACACTCGAACTTTTTCGGCGTTGATCACGACCACGAAATCGCCGGTATCGACGTGCGGCGTGAAAATCGGCTTCTCTTTTCCGCGCAATAGATTCGCCGCTTTGACCGCGACGCGACCAAGCAGTTGGTCTTTCGCATCGATGATCCACCACTTGCGTGGAACTTCGATGGCTTTGGCGGAAAACGTTTTCATCAGCGGTTGAAAAAGGGCACGGAAACTACGGGCGACACCAGAGAGTGTCAAATGGTTGGATCGACAGTGAGCGCAGGCACCGGCACGGATGAAATGAGCACGGGAAGCGCGAGATATGGCATTTGGCGTGCTTATGGAAATTATAATGATCCGCTCCACTTCCCTCGCTTTCTTCCTTCTTGCCGCCACCATTCTTTCTGCAAACCAAGCCTCCGGCGTTTCGGCCGCAGCGGTGGTTCGCGAGATGAATCTAGCTCGGCAAAACCCCGCTTTCTACGCAGATTATCTTGAGGAACTGCGCGGACATTTCGACGGTCGAGTGCTCGTGTTGCCCGGCCAAACGAAGATTTATACCAAGGAAGGTTTGGGCGCGGTGAACGAAGCAATCCGCTTTCTGCGCTCAGTTCGTCCGCAGCAGCCGCTGATCTTGTCCGAAGGAATGTCGCGCGGAGCAGCCGATCATTGCGCCGACCAAGCCAACGGCGCCACCGGCCATGGAAATCCCAGTGCGCGGATGAGTCGCTACGGAGTTTGGGGCGGATCGTGGGGTGAAAACATTGCCTACGGCAAAACCAACGCGCGCGACATCGTTCTCGCCCTCATTATCGATGATGGCCTGCGTGCGCGGAAGCATCGCAAGAACATCTTCAATCCAAACTTCAATTACGCCGGTGCGGCCTCTGGTCCGCATGCGCGTTTCCGCACAGTTTGCAGCATCGATTTCGCCGGCGCGTATACCGAACGCGGCCCGGCGAGCGTTGATTCGCTAGTCGCCCGGAATTTCTAATCTTTAGCGGCGGTCTATGACCGCCGAAAGTCGGCGCTGCAGAGCGCCGTTGCGTAGATGTCGATCTTGCGATCGACCTTATGAAATGGCCACTGGTCATTTTCGCCTCGCACGCTTAATTCCTGTCGCGATGTCGAACCCAACCGCAACCAAGACTGCTATCACACCGCGTCGGGAGGAAGATTTTCCCGAATGGTATCAGCAGGTCGTTCGCGCCGCGGAGCTGGCCGAGCCATCCGATGTGCGCGGCTGCATGGTGATTCGCCCATGGGGCTATGGCATTTGGGAAAACATGCAGCGAGATCTCGACGCCATGTTTCGCGCTACCGGCCATCGCAACGCTTACTTTCCGCTTTTTATTCCGTTGAGCTATTTCGCCAAGGAAGCCGAGCACGTGGAAGGTTTCGCCAAAGAGTGCGCGGTCGTTACGCACAGCCGGCTCGAAGTTGGCGCCGATGGAAAAATGAAGCCGGCGAGCCCATTGAATGAGCCGCTGGTGGTACGGCCGACAAGCGAGACGATCATCGGCGCGAGCTACGCGAAGTGGGTACAGTCCTATCGCGATCTTCCGATCCTGATCAATCAGTGGGCCAATGTTGTCCGCTGGGAAATGCGCCCGCGTTTGTTTTTGCGAACGACGGAATTTCTCTGGCAGGAGGGCCACACTGTTCACGAAACGGAGACGGAGGCGCGCGAAGAAGCTCAGCGTATGCTCAATGTTTACGAAACATTTGTGCGTGATCACTGTGCCATTCCGGTTTTTGCCGGTGAAAAATCGGAGAGCGAACGTTTTCCCGGCGCAGTCGAAACGTTGTCGATTGAAGCGATGGCGCAGGACCGGAAAGCAATTCAGGCGGGCACCTCGCATTTCCTTGGTCAAAATTTTGCGCGCGCCAGCGGAATTCAATTCCAGACCCGCGACGGCAAACAGGAATTTGGCTGGACGACGAGTTGGGGCATGACCACGCGCATGGTCGGCACTGTCGTCATGACCCACGGCGATGATGATGGAGTTATTCTCCCGCCGCGCATCGCGCCGACGCAGATCGTGATCCTGCCGATCGCGCCAAAGGAAGAGAGCCGCGCCCAAGTGCTGGAAGCTTGCGACAAACTCGCCGCCCAACTTCGCGCCAATAAATATGTCGATCTTGCCATCGACGTTGAAATCGACAAACGCGATCTCGGCGGCGGTGCGAAGAACTGGGAGTGGATCAAGAAAGGCGTCCCGCTGCGTGTTGAGCTCGGGCCGCGCGATCTTGAAAGTAATTCAATCACGATCAGCCGGCGCGATCAGCCGGTGAAATCGAAAGAGTCGATGTCGATCCAGGAACTTGTTGCTCGCGCGCCGGAGCTCCTGATGTCGATCCAGCAAAGTCTTTATGAGCGCGCGAAGAAGTTCCGCGACGACAACACGCGTAAGATCGACAGCAAAAAAGAATTTTACGACTTCTTCACGCCGAAGAATTCGGCCAAGCCGGAAATCCATGGCGGCTTTGCGCTGGCACATTGGAACGGGTCGCGCGAGGTGGAGGAGCAAATTAAGAACGACCTTAAAGTCACAATCCGTGTCATTCCGCGCGGCGATGCCGAGGCTGGGAAATGTATTTTCACCGGCGAGCCCAGCGCGCGCCGCGTCGTCTGGGCAAAATCGTACTAACGATCGAGGACTGTTTGTCGTACAATCTGCCTGCGTCCCAATGAGACCCGTCCGAGTTGACGCTGAATGAGCGACTTGTTTATTTCCGCACGAACCATGGAATTGAAATTGTACAGCCGTGAATGGTGTTCATGGTGCATCGACGCCAAGGAGTATCTGAGCGAGCGCGGCTACAATTTTACCGAGGTCGACGTCGGACAAGATCGGCAAGCTTATGAGGAGATGAAGGAATTGTCCGATCAAACTTACGTCCCGACGTTCGTGGCCGGAGACAAAGTACTGGCGAATTTCGATACCGATCAGTTGGAACGCTTTCTCCGCGAGCACGAGATCGATCCGTAATGCTTTTTGCTGTCTTCCTTACCCTCGGTGTCGCCGTGCTCAGTGTGGCGCTGCGCAGTTTCCAGAGCTCCTTCTCGCAAAAGGCGGGCGCGCTCGGGATTCTGATCGCGACATTTCTCCTGGTTTATTTTCTCACCGGAAATTGGATGCTCGGCTTGGTCGGCGCGGCGAGCTGGCTCTTTTTACCGTGGCTGGAAATTCTCACCCGCATCCGCGCTTTGCGATTGCCGAAAGAAAAACAACTGCGCCCGAAAAATCCACCTTCCACCGACCTCTTCCCCACTCTGAACGAGATCACCAAGGAGATTGAGAACGCCGGTTTCGTGCACGTGAACGACGCCGGTTGGGATTGGGAAGATTACCGGCAATTCTTTCGCTTGTTCTACAAGGACGAAGACCGTTCGCAGGCCACCATCTGTCTGAACGAACAGCACGACCTCTCCTTTTATTATCTGCGCATTTCTTCTCGCGCCAAAGGCGGCATTATTTGGACGACTTGGAATTATCCACTCTCATACGGCCTGAAGTTGACGCCGCAATTCCGCATCAATCGCCAGCGCCCCGATCAATCGTTCTGGCAACTTTACCAAAGCCACCGCGAATTTTTGCGCGACAACCAGATCGACGTGGGCGCGATCGATCCGCTCGATGAAGAGCGCATCCAACTGGAGATCGAGAACGATTTGCGCGAACAGATCGCGCACAACATCGACAAGGGCGTGCTCAAACAGACGCCGGACGGCGATGTGAAATATTCCTGGCGCGGAATGATCTATCTCTGGTGCCAGTTCCTGCTCGATCTAGTCCGGCTGTAAATGTGGGAGGGGCCTTAGTGCCCCGACTGTCGCGGCGCTGAGGCCGCTCCCACGTTGAATTTAGACCTTCATGATCTCGCCTTCTTTGCGCGAGAGATGATCATCGACCGATTTCACGAAGCGATCGGTAAGTTTTTGAACTTCGCTTTCGAGATCGTGCAGACCGTCTTCGGTCAGGCCGCCGGAAGCTTTCAACTTTTTCGCTTCATCGTGAGCGGCGCGCCGGTTCGCGCGCACGCGCACCCGCGCTTCCTCCGCCATTTTGCCTAGAGAACGTACCAAATCTTTGCGCCGCTCTTCCGATAGCTCGGGAATCGGAAGCCGGATAATTTTCCCATCAACCGCGGGCGTGATGCCGATCTTCGATTCTTTCAATGCGCGCTCAATGTCTGCGACAGTGCCGGCATCGAACGGTTGGACGACGAGCAGGCGCGGTTCCGGGGTGGTGATGAGCGCAAGCTGCTTCAACTTCATGGTCGAGCCGTAGGCCTGAACATCGACATTCTCGACCAGCGCGGGCGACGCCTTCCCCGTCCGCACCGCGGCAAACTCGTGCACCATATAGTCGACGCTTTTTTCCATCGACATCTCCGCTTCAAAAAGAATTTCTTCGCTCGTCATCTTCGAAACTCTCTAATCCGCAACCAGTGTCCCGACTTTGCGCCCGAGGATGGCGTCGCGCACGTTGCTCGGCTTGTTCATGTCGAAAACAACAATCGGGATTTTGTTGTCCATGCAAAGACTAAACGCGGTTGAGTCCATCACCTGCAATCGTTTCGTCAGCGCCTCGGTAAAAGTGACTCGCTCGTAACGCTGAGCTTTATCGTCGGTATTGGGATCGCGATCGTAAACGCCGTCCACCTTCGTCGCCTTTAGAATCACGTCGGCTCGAATCTCGCTCGCGCGCAACGCCGCCGTCGTGTCCGTCGAAAAATAGGGATTGCCGGTGCCGGCCACAAAAATCACCACCCGGCCGAGTTCGAGATGCCGAATGGCGCGCCCGAGAATAAAGGGCTCGGCGACATTTTTCATTTCGATGGCGCTTTGCACGCGCGTCTGCACGCCCAGCTGGTCGAGCCCGCTTTTCAACGCCATCCCATTGATCACGGTCGCGAGCATGCCCATGTAATCCGCCGTCGTGCGATCCATTCCACGATCGGCCGCCGCGAGACCGCGCCAGATGTTCCCCCCGCCGATCACAACCGCGATCTGGACACCGAGCCCGTGCACTTCCTTGATCCGCTCGGCGATTTCGAGCACCACTTTCGGCGAAATATTGTCGCGCCCGCCGCGTTCCTGCAACGCCTCGCCGCTCAACTTGAGCACAACGCGTTTATAAGCCGGCGCTTCCGTCTTCATGGTCGGTGAGATGAAACAGAACGCCGCCGCAATTTGAAAGCAAAATGAAAGTGGCACGGGCTCCAGCCCGTGAACTCATTGGCAGGATACCGATGCCACGTCAAAGCCGCGCGCGAACTCCGGAGCGCTCATTCGCCTTTTCCCTTCCAACTGGACCTGCTCCAGCGATAGCGCACCCTTCCCAGCAGCAATAACGACTTCCTTTTCGCGTCGCAAAACTGTTCCCGGCTTTCCGCTAAGATCGACAATTGATGCGGAATAGATTTTCAGATTCCGGTCTGCAATTTTCGTGAATGCGCCCGGCCATGGATCGTAAGCGCGAATCTTTCGTTCGATGACGTCAGCTGGTTCCGACCAATCGATCCTTCCATTTTCACGATTCAGTTTTGGCGCGAGCGTCGCGCGCGAGTTGTCTTGCGGAGCACGCGGCGCACTTCCTTCGGCGAGCAATCGCAAAGATTCCAGCAAAGCTTCAGGTGCAATCTCGCCAAGTCGATCGTGCAATGAACCGCCCGTGTCGTTCGGCTCGATGTCGATCTTGCGTTGCAACAAGATGTCGCCGGTATCGAGGCCTTCATTCATGTAGATGACGGTGATGCCGGTCTCGCGATCGCCTGCGGCAATTGCCGCCTGAATCGGTGCTGCCCCACGCCAGCGCGGCAACAGTGAGGCGTGCAGGTTCAAACAAGCGATTCTCGGAATCTCGAGAACAGCGCGTGGCAGGATCTGTCCATAAGCCATCACTACGATCACGTCCGGTTGAAGCGCGCGAATCTGTTCAACGGCTTCTCGATCTTTAATGCGGTTGGGTTGCAGGATCGGCATCTTCACCTCGCCCAGAGATTTTTTGATCGGCGTCGGTTCGATCCGCTGCTCGCGGCCGACCGGTTTGTCCGGTTGCGTGACCACGCCGACGAGTTCGTGCTCTTTGGAGTTAATCAAAGCTCGCAGCGTCGGCACGCCGATTTCACCCGTGCCGATGAAGACAATGCGCATTGTTTGCCAGTCCGGCTCGGACCGCCTAAGGAAGTTGCGGTTTCAGCGGAATGCGTCGCTGACGTCGTGGACGCGTTGCCTGCGCCGTTAATTTTTCGCCGGCGGTGACTTCACGCTGACCAACCGACGACGCGCAGCCCGTGCAGAGATAATCGAAAATTTCCTTGTCCGGCAGGACTAGGAGGAGCCGCTCGCGCACCGGCATGGGCGCTTTACACTTGTCGCAGTAAAGGCTGGAAGCAGTGAAATTTTCAAATTGCTGCTGCTGGCTCATGTTCGCCATCGACGCCGTTCACGCTGGCGAGGATGTCGAACAAAACCTTCGACGGCGGCTGCGTCGCGTCAACCACACTGATACAGTCCTTTGTATAATAACCGAGCACGGGCTTTGATTCGTTTTCGTAGATGTCGAGGCGGCGTTGAATCACCTGCTCGTTCGCGTCATCGAGCCGGTTGTCTTTCAAGGCGCGTTTCTTCAACCGATAAAACAGCGTCTCACGATTTGGACAGGAGAGATGGAAAACCTTTTTCACGTCGATCATTTCTTCCATGATCTTGGCCTGGCTAACATTTCGCGGAATGCCGTCGAGCACGAGCGTGTCGATGTCCGGTTTGAATTTGTGGGCATCGACCGCCGCATCGATCGCTTCCTTCCAAAGCTCGACCGTAATGTCGTCCGGCACGAGCTGGCCCTTGCTCGAAAATTCCATGAACGCCTTGCCGACTTTCGTGCGCGTATCGATCGAGCGAAAGACGTCGCCGCATGGACAATGAAAAAAACGCGGGATCGTTCCGAGCGTTTTGCCCTGCGTGCCTTTGCCGCTGCCCGGTGCGCCGAAAAGAATGAACGTCTTATATTTCATGGGCGAAATTCGTTTATACCGCAAACTCTCTGAAGCCGGAAAGCGGAAACCGGCTACCGAAAAGAAATATATCCCGCCGAACCCTACTTCTTAACGACAGGATCGACATTCACGCGTCGACCAGCGCGATCGAAGCGCACGTTCCCGTCGACCAAGGCAAAGATCGTGTAGTCGCGACCGAGGCCGACGTTTCTGCCGGGCAAAAATTTCGTCCCGCGCTGGCGGATAATAATATTCCCGGCGACGACCAGCTCGCTGCCGAATTTTTTCACGCCGAGCCGCTTGCTGACGCTGTCGCGGCCGTTCTTGACGCTGCCTTGTCCTTTTTTATGAGCCATGACTTAGGAAGCTTTCTTCGATTTGAGACTGATGCTTTTGATTTTCACGCGCGTCAATTTACGGCGATGTCCGACGGTGCGGTGATAACCTTTGCGGCGCTTAAACTTGAACGCGATGACCTTCTTGTCTTTGCGCTGCTCGACCACTTCAGCCGTCACCTTTGCACCCGAAATGAGCGGATCGCCATGCGTCAGCTGTTTGCCGTCGGCAAACATCAACACATCACCGAAGGTCGCGGTTTTTCCCGCTTCCACGTCGAGAAGATCGACATCGATTGTGTCGCCCTCTGCGACGCGATATTGCCGGCCACCGGTCTTGATAATTGCGTAAGCCATAGGAAGAGATTTTCCTGGGGGAAAAGCCGCGCAAAGTTCCACAGAACCGCCGCTTTGACAAGCGGAAAGGTGGAAGGATAGCGGCTCAATTTGGAATTTGAGCGAATGAAACCAGCAGTTGCCATATGTGCCGGCATGGAGATGTTTTCTCTATGCTTAGACGTTCAAGCAAGGACGAGGATACGAACCAGATCGCAGCGAGGGTGGTCGCGCTTTCGACAGGACAGCCCGTTCCGGTGGCTTCCGATGAAAAGAAGCTTCGGAGCGAGGCCGCGTCGATCTTGGGAAAACTCGGCGGTAGCAAAGGAGGCAAAATTCGGGCAGCAAATTTGTCTTCCACTAGACGCCGCGAAATTGCTAGAAAGGCAGCGCACGTTCGCTGGAAGGAGTAAAACATGGCCGAGCAACCCGAAACTCCAATCCCAGCTGCGCCCACCGTTCCCTCTGTTCCAAGGTCGAATAATGGCGGTACAGGAGAACAGCCCGGTGCGGCTGCTCCTGCACCTGCGCAACCAGCCACTCAGACTCAGACCGAAGTCTTTTTTGCGAGTATCCGACCTGGGCCTGATCGACCTATGCCCGAATCCTGCAATGGCTTCGCAAAGGCTGTGTTGGATTATGAGAAGGCGGTCGAATGTCCGGTGTACGTCCTCATTCAGAACGAAAGCAGGAGCGACGACATGGATCGTATAAGCGACTTGTTAGTCGAAGAGTTGATCGATTCCAAAGATCAGCTGGAAACAGGAAAGAAAATCCATCTTATTTTGCATACTCTCGGCGGCGATCCGCATGCCGGATACAAGCTCGCGATATTCCTGCAGAAAAGGACCAGCGGTTTTGAAGTAGTGATACCAGTCCATGCTAAAAGTGCAGGTACGTTGATCACATTAGGCGCGACGAAGATAATTATGGGAGACATGGCAGAACTTGGGCCGCTGGACATGCAGGTCTTAGACACAGAATCCGATCTCTGGGACTCAGCATTGAACGAGACCAAAACGCTGCAAACTCTAAGCCGAGAGGCGCTTCTGCTCTATGCGGAGAAGATGGAGGTTTTACAGAAGCTGTATAAGTGGAAAGAATTTGCGACCAAAAGTAAGATCGCAACCGAGTTTGTAAATGAAATGATTAAGCCATTAGTCGATAAGATTAACGCCGTCCACTATACCAAAATGGCCCGCATCATGGAGATAATGAAAAAATACGGACGGCAACTAATGAAGCGCGCGGGCTATACTGGAAAGGCCCTACAAAGCGTGGTCGATTCTCTGGGCGATGATTACCCAGACCACTCTTACGTGATTGACTCAAGAGAAGCGAAAGACCTCGGACTTAGGGTGGAAAATCCTAAAGCTGATATCGCGCCTTTCATCGATGAGATGAGGAAAATTTGCGGATGCGTCACCATCGTCGGCAAAGTGACAAGCAGTGTTCAGTAATGAAAAACATCGTAGATCAGTCTCAACCATCATCGGAACTTCACGATAGAGTTAACGAGCCCAGGCGCTCGAAATGGTCGATCATAATCGATACTGCCATTGATACTGCGCGCAAGAAGGTCTCGGGAGCCGAAAATTCGGACGACGAAGTAGCTCCTCCACCGCCGGTAAAGAAACAACCGGCCTAAAGACAAGCGACAAGCTGCGACGCGCACTTCACTTCTGCGGTCGTTTCGCGTAGGTAAACGGTTACAACCCTGAAATGAGCAGCACGATTTCGCCTTTCGGCGGATGCGCGGTGTAATGCGTCAGGAGCTCGCTCGCGGTGCCGCGCCAGAATTCTTCGAATTTCTTGGTCAGCTCCCGCGCAACGCAGAGTTGTCGATCTGGCATGATGTCGACGCACGCCTTGAGCGTCTTCGTCAGACGATGGGGCGATTCGAAGAAGATGGTCGTTTCTTCACGCTCGGCCGCAGCGCGCAACTGGCGCTCGCGGCGGCCGCTCTTCACCGGCAGGAATCCGCCGAAGAAAAATCCTTCCATTGAAAATCCCGAGCCAACCAGCGCGGTCAGGATGGACGATGGACCCGGAATAATCGTGTAAGGCAGCCCGCGCTTAATGCATTCGCGGATGAGCCGTGCACCGGGATCGGAAAGGCCGGGCGTTCCGGCATCGGTGATCAGCGCCACCTTTTCCCCGGCGGCGAGTCGCTCAATCAACTGTGCTGTGCGCATCGCCTCGTTGTGTTGGTGATAGCTTACGAACGGCTTGTCGATCTTGTAGTGCTTCAACAGGATTCCGGAATGTCGCGTGTCTTCCGCCGCGATAAGATCGACATGTTCTAGAAGCTTTAGCGCGCGCAGCGTGATATCGCCCAGGTTCCCGATCGGTGTCGCGACGACGTAAAGCATTTCTGATCATCGGGTCAGAATCCGTTTCGCGCCATCGATTGCACAAAGCCGAATGGGCGGTGGGAAACGAATCCACAAAGGAGACCGATATGAAATTACACATTTATTTTTTAGCACTGGCGCCGTTTGCGCTCGTTGGTTGCGCCGAACCCGTCACAACGACGACGACAACGGAAGTCACGCGAGAGGTGACAACGACAGGCCCGGTCCGCGGGGCGGTCACACGCGAGGTTATTGTCACGCAAGCTCCGCCCGCGGTCCGGATTGAAACGGAAACGGTGTCACCCGGACCAACCTATGTTTGGCAGAAGGGTTACTGGAGCTGGACAGGAACGCGTTATGCGTGGGTGCCCGGGCACTGGGTCGCGCGTCCGCGTGTCGCGGCCGTGTGGGTAGAAGGCCATTGGGTGCAACGCCCTGGCGGCTGGGTCTGGATTTCCGGTCACTGGCAATAGAGCGCGAACGCCTGAAACTTTCTTTTAGAAAAGTGGGTGCATCGTAAGCACCTTATGATGCATGCAATTCAGTCGAAAACTGCATCAGAAACAACGGCTGCCATGGCTATTGCGGTTAATCGTCTGCGTTGTCCTCGCGTTTTTGGCCGGCGTTTTCTTTCTCTATTTCCGGCAGCACTCGATGCTGTATCATCCGCGGCCGTACGACGAAAGCTACGCCACGACGCTACCACGAGATGGGATGGAACTGGAATTCACCACCGTCGCCGGGAAGCAGGTGGCGTTTTATTTGCCGCGCGGTAACGGCCAGCGTTTACCGAAACGAATCTGGATCGCGTTTTGCGGAAATGGATCGCTCGCGCTCGATTGGACCTGGCTCGTCACGCAAGATCGACAACCGGGCGACGCCTTTCTGCTCATCGACTATCCCGGTTACGGCAAGAGCGAAGGCTACGCCACCATCGCTACGACGCGCGCCGCGGCTGACAACGCAGTGACAGAGCTGGCCACGCGCCTCGGCGTCCTCGATGAACAGGTCGAGTCGCGCTTGGATGTAATCGGACATTCGTGGGGCGCTGCCGTGGCGCTCGACTTCGCCACGCATCACCCGGTGGAGCGCATCGTTCTTGTTTCAGTCTTCACCACATTGCGGGAAGAGGCCGCAACCATGGTTGGCGAAATGCTTTCCTATCTGCTGATGGAAAATTACGACAATCGCGCGGCGTTGCGTGAGTTGGCGAAACAAACGCCAGCGCCAAAGGTCGACATATTCCATGGCACGAACGACGAGGTCATACCATTTCGCATGGGCCGCGAGCTCTCCGAAAAATCGCCCGCTAAATTCCATCCCATTGAAGGCGCGGATCACATTAGCGTCTTGAACAAAGGTGTTCGCGAAATTCTTGCCGCGATGAATGACTAGATTTTCAAGCGGCGCCCGGTGTGATAAGTTGGAACGATCCAAGCTGTGGATACAGCAAGATGAAGCCGGCATGTCAATTTGAGACGCGGCGTTTCCCGCAGACGGATTATTTTTTCCACGCCGAGATAGGTTGGCGCGGCTACGGCTCGCCCTACGACGATGAAGGCGGAGACCGGCGGTCTCACAACCTCGGCCGGCAATATCTCATTGAATCTGCCCGCGAACACGCCAAAGAAATGGCCGTGCTCGCCGTCGTCGTCGTCGCTTCCGTTTGGCCCGTGATCTACATGATGATCACGGTGGTGAAGCTATTGCTCAACGGACCCCCGCTAACAGAATAATGATCGGCTCGACGCGCAGATGTCGATCTTGCGATTTCTATCGTTGCGGCGCTAATCAGGAAGACGAATCTTAAGCCATGATTGCGGGCGTCCGCCCGACAGCGACGGCGATTTTCGCTGCCTCCCTGCCATTACTGGCCATGCACGGCGCAGTGGCGCAGCAGACGACAGCCTCTCTCCGCGGAAAGAGCGACGAAGAACTCTTGCGCATCATGGTCGGCGGGAAAAATGAAGTGCAACTGCGCGACGAGGCAAAGATGAAAAGGGCGTGGCCCGAAAACTTTTGGGACCTGGCGCCGAAGAACGCATCGCTTGCATTGGTCAAGAGCAATTGCCCAGAGGAGCTGAAGCAAAAACTTCATTTCGTTTTTGAGACCGGCGGGAAAAACGAACCTCCAAATGGCGGTGAGATCGGACTCCGATGGGAATGTTCGCATTGTTATCTCGCGGAAAATGGCACCACGATTCTCCGCTATTCGGGGGCGAACTCGGAGTTGTTGTACTCCCGCGTCAAACTTTTCGACGACGTGAACGAGGCACAGGCACGACGAGCTGTAGATCAAACCAAAAGTATTCGTCTGTCCGAAGAGACCGCACGTCGCTTGTATCAAATCATCTGGTGGTTGACTCGGATTCGCTCGGCCGGACCCGAGCAATCGCAGTCGAATTCGAATCAAGCCGACGACGTTGGATACGTGATCAGCACAGGAAACGGACAAGCGACATTCTGGGTCTCACCGACTTTGCGTCGAACAAAGGTTACGCTTTATACCGACCCGATCGGTGATTTCTACAGCAACGGCATCGACCAAAATCTCCATGCGAGTTTTGCCGAACGTTTGTTGAACGATGCGCTCGCGAAACAAGGCGTTGATTTTGACTTTCCGACGGGCACGGTTGGGCGCGACCCATCGACGTATCCGGAGCGGAAGTTTTTGGAGAAAACACCGCCCGATCCGCACGCGATGGAAGAGACGCGCCGATGGGTCAGCCGCATGCTCGAACTCTTGGAAAATCCCAGACACCTCGTTCGTAACTGGATCATCGATGTCCTAGTGCCTGAGCGCGAGCCATTGCGATATACGGATGCAAGTATTGACGCGGCGCTGTTCCGATTGGTCGATCACGGATTTGTGCGCAAGCAAAATTCACGGAGTGACCATTACGGGCGATTCTCCGATGCAGGCGACGCAGCGTTGGCACTCGGCGCGCGCGGCCGTTCGGAATTGTTTCCGCGCTTGATGAAAGTGCTTCGGGCCGACAATAAGGAATTATGTGATTGGAAAGATAACGCATTAAACGCTCTCGTTCTGCTCAGCGCGCGGCACCTGGAGTTTCGTGGCCAACTCCTGGATTACGTGAAGGAACAACTTGTCGATCCGGAGAAGGCGCAAGCGATTTTCGAAGTGGCCTGGCGCGCCGATTTACGCGAACTCGACCGTGATTTGGAAAAGTTTGCCACCGCTTCACCGGATGAGGTCGAACCACAGAACGCGCAACGCTTTCATCGCGTCCGCGCGATTGTCACGGCCTGGCGCGAGCCTGACCCGCTATGCAAACTGAAGCTCGACGCGATCCTGGCGACATCAGTTTTCGAGCGAGTCCCAGAGTTCTTACACGCGGAATATCGAGCCCTGCCGGTAAATCAACAATCCTCGTTCCGCGATTTCCTTAACGGAAGCGCAATGCGAAACACCTGCTTCTACCTTTGGAAACCGTACCAAATTAAAGAATTTTCTGATCAAATTCTGGAAGCCAAGCGCTAGCGTTCGGGCGGCCACAGAAATTCGTCGCGGTAAAGCGGCGTTTCTTCGGGCGCGAAACCGTGACGCATGATGTTTTCCGTGACGACGCGCGGGACGACGAAGTTGAGAAGATAATCTTCACCGCCGGCTTTGGTGCCGCCGCCGCTCATCTTGAATCCGCCGAAGGGATGGCGGCCTACGACCGCGCCCGTGCACGAGCGATTCACGTAAACATTGCCGGCGACGATCTCGGCTTTGGCGCGCTCGATGTTGGCCGGACTGCGTGAGAAAAATCCAGCGGTGAGCGCGAACTCGGTCGAGTTCGCAACGTCGATCGCTTCGGTCAGGTCGCGCACTTTGATGACGCTGAGCACGGGTCCGAAAATTTCTTCGCAGCCAACGCGATTGTCTGCCCGCACGTTGGTCAAGATTGTCGGGGGAATGAAGTAACCTTTGTCAGGCACATCAGCTTTTTGATAGGCCAGCCGCGCTTCGGATTTTCCGATCTCGATGTACTCAAGGATACGTTTGTAGGCGATCTCGTCGATAACTGGCCCAACGGTGATGCCCGGTTCTTCCGGATTGCCGACACGCAAACTCGCCGCCGCGGAAAGTAATCGCTCCATGACGCGGCCATAGTTTTCTTCAAGAACGATGAGCCGCGAGCAGGCGGAACATTTTTGGCCCTGATAACCAAACGCGGAGTAAATCGTGTCGATGATGGCTTCGTCGAGGTCGGCGTCGGAATCGATGATGACGGCGTTCTTGCCACCCATTTCGCAAATGACGCGTTTGAGCTCGCGCTGGCCGGGACGCGTTTCGCCGGCGCTTTTCCAAATGCGCAGTCCGACTTCGCGCGAACCGGTGAAGGCGATAACATCGACATCTTTATGATCGACGAGGTGCGCGCCGATGACGGAACCCTTGCCGGTCAGGAAATTCAAAACGCCGGGCGGGATTCCAGCTTCCTCCATCATCTCCATTAATTTCGAGGCAATAATGGCCGATTGTTCCGCCGGTTTCATGATGACGGTGTTACCGGTCACGAGCGCGGCCGTGACCATCCCAGTCAAAATCGCGAGCGGAAAATTCCACGGCGCGATCACGAGCGCGATGCCGCGGGGCCAGTAATGATGATAACTTTCCTCGCCGGGAACATGTTGCGTCAGCCGTGGCCGGCCGATGCGGCGCATTTGCTGCGCGTAAAACAAACAGAAGTCCATCGCCTCGCGAATGTCGCCGTCGGCTTCCGCCCAAGCCTTGCCCACTTCGAAAACCTCGAGCGCGGAAAGTTCGTAGCGCCGCCGGTCCATAATCGCGGCGACGCGCTCGAGTAAACGGGCCCGCTTCTCGAACGGGGTGCGACTCCAACCGTCGAACGCTCTTTTCGCTGCGACGATGGCGCGCTCCGCTTCCGGAATTTCGGCGTGAGCCTGGTAACCGACGACTTGCTCAGGATTGCTCGGGTTGATGGAGGCTATCGTCTTGGATGTCCAAACTTTTTCGCCGCCAATAACGAGCGGATATTTCTGGCCGAGCGTCTGACGGACCTCGCGTAATGCTTCCCGGAATCGGTCCTGGTTTTCGCGATAGACAAAGTTCACCAGCGGCGCGTTCTGATAAGTGTCGCCCGGCGGCGTTTCGCGAGATGCGCCGTTGAACGCTTGTCGATCTTCGCCCGCAACTTCTAGATCTTTCGCACCATTAGGGCCCTGGTCCACGAGATCGATTGGATCGCGCAGAAGTTGTTCGGCGGAAACGTTCTCGGAAAACTTCGCGCGCAGAAATCCTTCGTTGGAAGTGTTTTCGAGCAAACGCCGCACGAGATACGACATCCCGGGCAAGAGCTCGCCTACCGGACAATACTCACGCACGCGATAGCCCATCTCGACGAGCGCGCGCTTGATTGGACCAGCCATTCCGTAAAGAAGTTGAAACTCGAACCGGCTGCGATCGATCCCGAGCTCATCGGCCACAGCCTGCGCGTGGGCGATGCTGCGGACGTTGTGCGATCCAAAGGCCGCGGTCACGATGTCTTCGTTTTCGAGCAGGACGCGGGTGAGCTGTTCGAAATTCGCATCGCTCTCCGGCTTCTGCAGAAACACCGGCACGTTCCAGCCATTCTGGCGCGCCTTGATCTTTTCGTAATCCCAATACGCACCTTTGACCAGACGCACGGTGAAGCGCGTCCCGCGTTGGCGCCCCCAATCGATCAGGTCCCACAAATCATTTGCCGCGTCGCGTAAGTAAGCCTGGATCACGATGCCGGCGTGGGGCCAATCGAAAAACTCCGCCTCAGCAAAAAGCGTTTTGAAAAGTTCGAGCGTGGTATTTTTGTGCGCGTAACTTTCCATGTCGAAGTTGATGAACGCGCCGACTTCGCGGGCCCGGCGCAAAATCGGGCGAAGCTTCGGGGCGAGATGGGCGATGGCGTCGGCCGGATCGGCCGGATTCATCTGCGAATAGAGCGCAGAGATTTTGACGGACAGATTTACCACCGGGAATAACTCGGCTCCCTTTCCGAGCGGATCGGTCCAACCTTGCGTTTCCTCGGCGAGATGATCGAGCAATTCCAAACAGCGCGCCGCGTACTCCGTCGCCTCTTTTTCGCTAACGACCGCTTCGCCTAAAAGATCGACCGTGAATCCGATGCGTTGCGCGCGCCGCTTACGCAGCGTCTTCATGACATCGTCGGGATTTTTCCCGGCGATAAATTGCCGGGCCATGCCGGAAACATTCCAGCGCAAGACCTGACCGCTCACCCACGGCATGATTTTGGCGATTTGAACTCCGGTTCGTATCAGCGGGGCGTAGCCGTTGCGCATGTCGTCGAAATATTCGTCGAGATGACGCACGATCTCGCCGCCGCGGCGCAGTGACGCGAGAACATCGACAAAGCGAAACATTTGCACCTTGAAATGCTCATCCCGCATCGAAAGCGCCATCATGCGCTGGTAAAAGCCGGCTTTGCTAAAAACCGACTCGGGATGTTGATCGACGAGGTCGAAGATCCGTTCGCCGCGTCGCTCCACTTCCGCTTGGAGAGCATTCATAGGGCGGGAAATTTAACTCGCCGGAGTAAGTTAGGCAAAGCTGAACAGAGGCGGTGGCGATTGTCGATCTTAGCGCTCGATTGCGGCGATCCGCTCAAAACGCAACTTTTAAATGACGTGCAGACAAGCCCTTGCACGAGGGACACACTCACTTTCCCCGTCGCGTCCGAATTCATTAGAAAAGGAAGTATGAAATTCATCAAGAGACTGAACGAAAAGGGCGCGATGGGGTACATTTTGCTTTGGCTCCTGGGGATTCCAATCCCGATTTTGCTGCTGATCTTCCTGTTGCGCGGTTGCACATAAATTTGGGGAGCAGTAGAGGGGATCTGCCTGGCGAGCTTTGAGGCCCAGGGCTCGGGCTCGCCAGGCAATCTTTTGTCCTGCAGCCGATTCGCGTTTGCCGGTAACGTCGAAGTCGATTAGCAAGATCGACATGGAGACGGAGAACGCGCGCCATCAATTCGAGAGCGACAACACGGCCACGATTTGTCCGGAAGCACTCGCTGCTTTGCACGAAGCCAACGTTGGGGCAGCGCCTTCCTATGGCGAGGATCGCTGGACAGCTCGCGTTTGCGACGCCGTGCGCGATCTTTTCGAGACGGATTGCGATGTCTATTTAGTATTCAACGGCAGCGCCGCCAATGCGTTGGATCTGGCACAGCTCTGTCAATCGTTTCACAGTGTCATTTGCCACGAGCGTGCCCACATTCAGACTGATGAATGTGGCGCGCCGGAGTTTTTCACGAAAGGATCCAAGCTCGTCACTGTCGGCGGCGGCAATGGCAAGATCGACATCGGCGAAGTCGAAAGTTTTCTGACACGGCCGCGCGATTTTCATGCGCACAAGCCGCGCGTCATTAGCATCACGCAATCGACCGAGCTAGGAACGGTTTACACGCGCGATGAAATTTCGGCGACCGCCGAGCTTGCCCGACGCCACGATATGCTAGTTCACATGGACGGCGCGCGGTTCGCCAACGCCGTGGCATCTCTGGGATGCGCGCCGAAGGAAATCACCTGGCAGGTGGGTGTGGACGTTCTGTGTTTCGGCGGAACTAAAAACGGTGTCGCGGCCGGCGAGCTGGTCGTGTTTTTTAAAAAGGAGATTTCTCGCGAGTTCGATTATCGGGTCAAACAAGGCGGACAAATCGGTTCGAAGATGCGCTTCCTGGCCGCGCCGTGGCTCGGTTTGCTCGACGGCGACGTTTGGCTCCGAAACGCGCGGCAGGCAAATCACGCCGCGACACAACTGGCAAATCAGCTCAAGCGCGAAGCTAAGATCGACATCGTATTTCCGGTGCAGGCAAATGCAGTTTTTCCACGCATGGACGAGCAAATGGTGACCGAGCTTCACGCACGCGGTTGGTTCTTCTACAAATTCATCGAGCCGGATGTTTATCGGTTGATGTGCGCTTGGTCTGTCAGGGAGGAGGAAATCAACCGCTTCGTCAAAGACGTGAAGGACTTACGCCCCACATGAGCGACGCTGCGCGACAGTTGCGCACTGAAAAGACGGTTGTATAGAAGCCGCGTGGAAAAACCGGTCTGTATTCTTATCGTCGGCTGCATTTTTCTGACCGGCTGCCGGGGCGCATATCATGCAATGACTGCTCCCGTGGATTTTGTTCATCGAAAGATCGACAAACCGCAGGCGACGGCGACATCCGATGTGACCAGCCCAGGAAGACCAGTCCCACCTGGCAGCACCGCAGCGCAAAAACGGCGGGCATCGCAGGCAAATGCTTCTCAGCCCTCGGCAACGCCGAGCTCCGCGTCGAAGCGCACATCAACGGCTCAGACAAAACCGTCCTCCTCGCCAAAAACTCCCACTGCGCAACCGTCATTTCCAATCGCCAAGTCCGTTCCTGGCAAACTTGGATATGTGTTCAGCCCATCCGACCCAGGCAAGTATGTTGACGTCAGCGGTTACGCTTCGGGCAGCAAAGTAAAAGATCCGTATTCGGGGAAGATCTTCCTCGTCCCGTAACGGGATAATTCGGGAACACGACTTTTCAGAAATTCTCCGGCACGCGCTCGGAAGACTTTTCGCGACGAGTCTTCGAAAAAATTCTTCGGCGAAAACGAAAATTTTCCGGGAACTGCGCACGCCACCTGCTTTCTAGTAATTATATGAATTTCCGAAAACCCCTGTTTGCGACGGCCGCGAGCGCCGTGGTTTTGTTCGCCGCTTTGAATGCGCGCAACGCACGCGCCTATGTTCTCGAAGGCCCGAAGTGGCTCGTCAGCACCGTTACTTTTCAATCGGCCCTCGGCAACGCCGGCCGCACTCTTCTGGATGGCAACACGTCTTGGGATGTCGCCATTGCACCAGCCCCAGGAACCTGGAATCAATCGGTGGCTAATCTGCGTCTTGTCGCCGCAACCAACCCGAGTGCGCCGACGACATCCGGCGATGGCGTCAATAGCATCTTTTTCTCTACCTCAGCGTTCGGTCACGCCTTTGGATCTTATACGCTTGCGGTCACACAATATTATTACAGCGGCTCAAGAATGATTGAGGCTGATGTCGCGGTAAATTCTCGGCAAAACTGGGACTCCTATCGGGGTCCTCTACGCTTCGGCGCTGGCGGTTATGCCCTCGCCGATATTCAACGCGTTTTAATTCATGAGCTGGGCCACGCTATTGGTCTTACTCACCCCGACTCGAGTGGACAACATGTCACCGCCATCATGAACTCGGTGATCAGTAATACCGACACAACCGCGGGTGATGATATCGCCGGCGCCCAGTTGCTTTATGGCATCCCGAGTGCAAGTCCGACTCCAACGCCGACACCAACTCCAACCCCTACTCCTACCCCGACTCCAACGCCGACTCCCACGCCAACACCTACGCCAACTCCTAATCCTACGCCGACGCCGACGCCTAATCCTACGCCGACGCCGACGCCAACTCCGAATCCTACTCCCACGCCGACACCGCCTCCCGCTAGCACTCCGGCTGTTAGCGTGTCTGCTAATCCCGCGAGTATTCGAACTGGAGAGTCAGCGACCTACACCGTAACGGCTTCGACGGTCAATCCGAATCCGGTTACCGTCACCTTTGCGATGAGTGGCACTGCCATCCAAGGGAAACATTACTCCCTGGATTCCTCAGGTAGCGTCACAATTCCAGCTGGAGCTTCTTCAGCTAACGTCACTCTAAACGCCGTTTTCATGGGCAACGTGGCGAAGACAGCAACGATGACTCTTACGTCCGGCTCAGGTTACACATTGTCGAACCCCAAAACCGCCACCGTCATGATCAGTAAGTAAACAATTCAAGATCTAATCCGAATCCAAAAGCCCCTTATGAAAAAAACAAATTATCTCCTCGTTCTCGCGGGTTTGATCCTCACCGCGCTTAGCATCCGAGCCACTACCGTTATTCCTCCCACGTTCGATCAATTGGTCAACGACGCCGAGTTCATCTTTCAAGGCAACGTCACCGATGTCCGATCGCAATGGATCGGCGAAGGCGGCCAGCGCCAGATCGTAAGCTATGTCACCTTTAAGGTTGATGACGCGATCAAGGGCAGTCCTGGCGCTACCTACACGATCCGCATGCTTGGCGGAACGGTTGGCGAAATAACCATGGCCATCAGCGACGCGCCGGAGTTCAAGGTTGGCGACAAAGACATTCTCTTTGTCGAACACAATGGCACTCAGTTCGTTCCTCTGGTCGGCATTATGCATGGACGCTTCCATGTCGAACACGATCAGTCCGGACAAGAAGTGGTCACGACCAATGAAGGCGACCCAGTTAAGAACGTTACCCAACTTGGCAAAGCGGAAAACGCTTCGCCGGCAGGAGCGAACCTAACCCCCGCCGCGTTCAAAGCCGCGATCCAGGCCAAGCTTCAATCCGCGAAATAATCGAGAAGGTCATTTTCCCAGCGACCGGCGACCGGTTCACCTGCCTACCACCAAACGGTCGCCGGCTCGCTTGAGCCAGAACCTTACCGGCTGGCGGCGTTTTTGAGATCGGCCGTAACCTGTCGGTGTAAAAAAGAAAGGGGGACATCGATTTCCTTGAGCGCGCCCGGCTTGAACTTCCATTGCATAAACGCCATCACCGCGGCCGCGTCGAGCTTTCGAGCACTGCTTGACTGCAAGACTTTCACCTCGTCGGCCATGCCCGTCTTCGGGTTGATGATCAAACGGTAAATACCTTGTCCTAACTGTCTCAACTCCGTGCTCGCGGGAAAATCCGGCTCGGGCGCGCTCAAAATAATCCCGCGGTACTTTTCAGGGATGTAAGCTTGTTGATTCGCGTCAAGATGCGTGGGGACAAATGCCAGCGTGACGATGGCGAAAGCGATCAGATGTTTAATCAGGAAGTTCATAGGGGATGGCGGGACTGCGTTTCGACCCGACCATGGCAGGTCCCGAACGCCGCTGCAAGAAACTGCTAAGTCTGTTTCCTATTGATCCTGCGCTTCTTTTGTTTGGGCGCGGGCGTGGTCTCTAACGTCGGCGGCGCGGTCGAGCGCGCGTTTCATGTAATTGTATTGGGAGGCCTGGCCGCGCGGAGCCGGAGTCAATTGCGGCGGAGGCGTCTGCTTTACCCCGACCGATTGCGACTGGGACACGACCGGCTTGGTTGTGACCGGCGCTGCTTCCTGGTGTTTCTGATGCCAGAAGACCACGCCCAGTCCGACGAAGAGCAAAAAAATTAGGAAACCGCGCATTCTCTATTTTGGAGCAACTGTCGAGCCATTGCTGCGAACAGGCCGCAATGTTAGTTTTCGTAATGAAGCTGGCCAAAGTCCTCAGCATCGCCAGCGTGTTGCTCTTGTCGATCTTAGCGACAACTGCTCGAGCGCAGACCTATCAAGGCCGCGAACTGGTCAAGGCCGAGCTGCTTGCCGACACCGATGCGATTGTCCCGGGCAAGCCTTTCACGGTCGGACTGCTTCTGCGCATGGCGCCCCATTGGCACACGTATTGGAAATTCTCCGGAGACGCCGGCCTCCCCACGGAAATCAAATGGAACGTGCCCCCAGACTGGAAAGTTGGCGAGATCCAATGGCCGATCCCGCTCAAGCTGAAAGATCCGGGCGATATCGAAACGTATGGTTACGAGGACGAAGTTTTCCTCATGCAGGAGATCACGCCGCCGGCGTCGTTCGATCAATCGACCGTCAAATTATCGGCGGTCGCGAACTGGCTTGTCTGCGAAAGGCTTTGCATTCCAGGCAATGCAAACCTGCAGCTCACGTTGCCAAGATCGACAACGAGTGGTCCGGCGAATACTGAATTGTTCGCACGCTTTCGGCGACTATTACCAAAGCCATGGCCCAGCGCCAATGCGGCAACAGCAAAATGGAGCTCCACGGGTTCCAATCTTCAGTTGCAGGTGACGAGCGCGACGCTCGCGAAATATCCGTACGTCGATTTCTATCCGGCGCCCGAGGACAAAGTCATCGTCGGCCATCCTGCCGTTGAGTCGCGCGCGGGCGATCAGATTGTTTTTCGCATTCCAATTGAATCGACCGACAAAAAATTATCGTCGATCCCGGGACTCATCGTCTTCGCCCAGCGCGTGAACGCCGAAGACCGCGCCGGCTGGATCATGTCGCCGGGCGAGCCGATTGTTACCTCTGCCACATCTGCTCCAGCGCGTGGCCTCGTCACTTTTCTTCTCTTTGGCTTCATCGGCGGATTCATTTTGAACCTGATGCCGTGCGTCTTGCCGGTGATCTCGCTAAAGATTTTCGGCTTTATTCAGCAGGCCGGACAGGATCGACAAAAAGTTTTGCGCAGCGGCCTCGCCTTTGTCGCCGGAATCTTCGTCTGGTTTATCGGGCTGGCGCTCTTGCTCATCTTCTTCAAGGCGGCAGGACATCAAATCACGTGGGCCGCGCAATTCACCAATCCGTACTTCGTCTTATTCCTCAGCGTGATTGTTCTCGTCTTCGCTCTGAATCTGTTCGGTGTTTTTGAAATTTCGCCGCCCCAAGCCATCATGCGGATCGCTGGCGCGACGGGACAGGACACCGCCGGATCATTTTTCCAGGGCGTATTTGCGACTGTTTTGGCAACCCCGTGTACCGCGCCGTTTCTGGGAACTGCTCTCGGCTTCGCGTTCACGCAATCGGCGCCAGTCATCCTGGCGATGTTTCTCGCCATCGCTGCGGGAATGAGCGCGCCGTACTTCCTGCTCAGCGCACAACCGGCCTGGCTGCGATTTCTTCCGAAGCCCGGGCCGTGGATGGAACGCGTGAAACAGTTCATGGGTTTTCTGCTCCTCGCGACATTGTTGTTTCTTCTTTACGTCCTCGGCGCGCAACGCGGTTACGAAGCGTTGATCTGGGCTTCATGCTTTCTGCTCGTCGTTAGTCTGGCCTGCTGGATCAAAGGCGCCTTCGTTACGCCAACCGCTTCGACCACTGCGAAAACGCTCGCCATCCTGACGATGTCGATCTTGCTCGTCGTCAGTGGCATCTATTTCATCGGCGACAAGTTTGGATCTTCGAACGCCGCGCCGAGCGCGCAATTGGCCGGCGACTGGCAGCCATTCACGCCGGAACGTTTGCAATCCGAGCTCGATCAAAACCACAGTGTCTTCATCGATTTCACCGCCGCGTGGTGTCTCACTTGCAAATTCAATGAGAAAAGCGTCCTCGAAAGCGCCGCCGTCCGCGAAGCCTTTCAGCGTCACGGCGTCACTAAAATCAAAGCCGACTGGACGAACGGCGATCCCGCGATCACGAAATTGTTGCAACAATTTGGCCGGCCGGGTGTCCCACTTTACGTGCTCTATCGCGGCAAATCGGAAGAACCGTTTGTTTTTCCCGAGTTGCTCACGAAAAGTATCGTCTTGGAGAAACTTGAAACCGTCACGCCAGCAGTAGCTTCACAATAAGTCATGAAAACAAAATCGATCCTCATCACCTTAAGTTCACTCGTCGCCGCAACCATTTTTGCCACCGACGTGCCACCGGTCGGGAGCGCCGCCCCCGACTTTTCGCTCACCGACGCAAAAGGCCAGACGCACTCGCTTTCGCAATATAAAGGCAAGTACGTCGTGCTCGAATGGTTCAACCCGGAATGCCCGTTCGTGAAAAAGCATTACGGCCCGGGGAACATGCAAAAGCTGCAGGAGGAATACACGAGCAAAGGCGTGGTTTGGTTGAGCATCGATTCATCGGCCCCCGGAAAAGAGGGCAGTCTCACGGCTGAGCAAGCTCAGAAGACGATGAACGAATGGAAGACCAAACAGACCGCGCTCCTGCTCGATCCTGAAGGCAAAGCCGGCCGCGCTTACGGCGCCAAGAACACGCCCGACATGATCGTGATTAATCCGGAAGGAAAAATTGTTTATGAAGGCGCGATCGACAGCAAAGCGACGCCAAATCCAGCCGACATTCCGACCTCAACCAATTACGTGAAAGTCGCGCTCGACGAATCGATGGCCGGGAAATCGGTCTCGACTGCGACGACCAAGCCCTACGGTTGCTCGGTCAAATATAAATGACTTGCAGCCCCTAAAATTCGGGGGCTGACACCAATCAAGATTGCAGAAAGGGAAGGACGACCTCAGGGTCGTCCTTTTCTGTGCTAACACGATGTGAACAGCCCACCTGACTTTCCCGAGGAACTGCTTCTTCATGAACCGGACCGGAATCGCCGGTTGATCCGGGAGTTTTACGAGCAGTATCACGAAACCGCGCGCAGCCGAGATGCTGCCTACGAGAGAAAAGGCAGACACGATGAGACCAAGGCGGCATTTTTCCGAAAAGCGCTCGCGGCGCGCGGTCATGATGGACAGAGCATCGGATTGGACGTCGGATGTCGCGGTGGAGTCATGATCAAGCTTGTCGAAGTTATTCGATGGATCGGCGTCGATATCGACGAGAAAGCGCTGGCGGTCGCGCGAGCCGCAGGCATTCCTTGCGCACAAATGGATTTCACATCGGCGCTCGGATTCCGCGACGAAAGCTTCGATGCCGTGAGCATGACCGATGTCTTAGAACACATTCCCTATCCGTCGATCATCGTTCGGGAGGTGCATCGAGTTCTGAAGAAAAACCCGGGTAGCATTTACTTCGGGTCGGTGCCGCTCGACTACCATTTACATCGGCGTTGGAAAGTCCTGCGCGGCAAACGACTCTCCGGCGAACAAACGCACGTCCATCATTTCTCGTTTCAGGAGTTGGACCGGCTGCTCCGATTCTATTTTGAGGCAGTCGATTACCTGCCTTTGGCCGGGACGGCGGCGCGCTATCCGTCGCTAAAATTATCCTACAACCTTTTCGTTCGTGACATCGCCTGGGCCGCGGCATCGCCAAAACCGAACCCCGGCCGATGGGAAGTAATCGCCGACAAGGGTCTCGAGCGTCGTGACACGTCAATTTCGCTTCGCGGAAAAACGCGAGCTCGATCGTAAGATCGACATTGGCGTCATTCGCACGAGAGACATCACGAGTTTCATGACAAAACCTGGAATGACTAACGCACGCTCGCGTTCAACCGCTTCGAGTCCGACGCGCGCGACCTCTTCGACGGAAACGTAGAAAATCTCCGGGGCATTTTCGACAGTTGCTTCCCCGGGCCGCCGTGCGACTTCGGTAAATTCCGTGTGAACGGGACCTGGGCAGAGTGCCGTTACGCGAACACCTGTGCCGCGTAACTCCGCGCGCAGAGCTTCGGAGAAACTATTCACATAAGCTTTGGTCGCCGCATAGACCGAGAACTCAGCGATCGGTAAGAAGCCGGCCGATGAGCTCACATTCAAGATCGCGCCGCGTTTTCTCGCGATCATGGCTGGGAGCAATCTCCGCGTCAGCAACGTCAGCGCGCTCACGTTCACTTTTAGGATTTGATCGACGCGCGCGGGATCGCTCGTGGCGAAGGGACCAAGATCGCCACGCCCAGCGTTGTTGATTAGAAGGTCGATGTCGATCTTATCGCGCTCGAGTGAGGCGACGAGCTCCTCGAGTTGAGTTTGGTCGGCAAGATCGACGACGCGAATGTGAACGTTGAGGTTTGGATTGCTGAGTTCGTCGCGCAGTTCCTCCAAACGTTGCCGGCGCCGCGCCACCAGGACCAACGATCGCGCGCGGCGCGCGAGCTGGCGGGCGATTTCCCGTCCGATTCCCGCGGAAGCGCCCGTGATCAGCGCACTGCAGCCGTCGATCTTCATCGCGCGCGTTGGAGACTAGCCAGCTCGGTTTTTGTCAGCATGCGCCAGTGACCAAGGGGCAAATCGCCAAGGCGAAGGTTCCCAACGCGCGTGCGAACGAGCCGTTTCACTTCATAATTAATCTCATAAAACATGCGGCGAATCTGGCGATTAATGCCTTGCCGCAAGACGACGCGGAGACGCGTGGGCGTGCTGGGATGAATCCGCGCAATTCGAGCGCGCTCGCCGTCGAGAAAAATCCCGCCCAGTAACTTCGGCGCGAGCGACGGGTCCCACGCGCGATCCAGCGTCACTTCATATTCCTTGTCGATCTTGTAACGCGGATGGGTGAGTCGTTGCGCCAGGTCACCGTCATTCGTCAGAAGGAGCAGACCTTCCGTCTGAGCGTCGAGCCGGCCCACATTAAAAAGCCGGCGAAATTTCGGCGGCAGAAGATCGAAAATAGTGTCGCGCGCGTGCGGGTCGCTCTTGGTTGAAACAAAACCGGGCGGTTTGTTCAGGACAATGTAAAGCGGCGGATCGACATGGACGAGCTTGCGGTCGACTTTGACGTGATCGCGCGCGGTCGGTTGCACGCTGAAATCCGTGCACGTTCGGCCATTGATGGTGACGCGTCCGGCGGCGATCAACTCATCGCAATGGCGGCGCGAACCGACTCCGGCCGCGGCGAGGAAGCGATTTAAGCGCAAGAGAGTCGAGATGTTGGATGTTTAAGAAGTTGAGGAAAAGGAAAGTCCGCTCAACCACTCAGCATCTCAACCGCTCAACTTTCGCTAAGCGTCCGGTTTCGTTTTCGGAAGACCGAGAACTTTGCTGCCTTCCTTCCACTGGCCGCGCTTTTTGAGCAGCTCGACGCGCTCGAAGCGTTTCAAAACGTTACGCTTGGCTGCGATCGTGCTGGCGCCTTTTAAACTGCGATGTTGCGACATAAATCTTCTCCGAAAATGAGCCCGCACGTTACGCCGGTCTGTTCATTTTTCAAATCGCGCTTACAGCTCGTTACTCAAGACCACGTAAGTCCCGCAAATCGTGACCTGATGGAAAATGTGAAAGCGATCCGTTAACAACGCCTGCCAGTAGGCGGCCCGCCGTTGATCGACAATTAAGTAGATGCCTTCGGGACTCGCCCATTTTTCCATAAGCGTCTTTTCATCCAGGAAAACGTCGGTCGCGGGTTTGCCCATCGGCGCCTCCTTTTTGCCATTTTGATCGAGCAAATAGAATTTCCGGTTCAAATAAAAAACAAGACTGCTGGCATCATCGAGCGGTCCCTCGAAAACAACCTCATCGCCTTTCCCGAGCTCGCCGTTTAAAAACCGGCCGGCATCAGCGAGTGAAAAATAGGGCGCCATTTTCGCGACGCCGTCGATCATGCTCAACCCGATCGGTATCATGGCGGCGGCGAGCGTGGCGCAGGCAAATTTGGGGCGATCGTTCACAACAAGATAAAGCGCGACGAGCGAACAAATGGTCAGCGAGATACCGATGATCGCCAGCATGGAGTGCAACATGAGCCAGGTCGCGGGAGGTATATCTTGCAATGCACGCCACGCCGTCCAGCGCGCGTCCATGTCGCCCCAACTGCCGTTCGCGTTTCGCACCAGTATGGGCAGTAACCACGCCAGACATGCGATCGCGACACCAATCGCGATGAGAAGAATGATGCCTAGGCATTGCAGTTTTCGCGGCGTCCGGTCCCACGCCGTGGCCGCCCAAAGCGCGAACGCGCTCCACATGCTCATCGAGTAGTAATCCTGGCGTTGTCCGAGCAAAAGCAGCGGAAGGAAAATCACCGCTATCCAACACAGCGGGAGTGCGTCGGAGAATTCCATTTCGCGTGGACGGAAGATTCGGCGCCACGCAAAAACAACGCCTGGCGACAAAACGATCGACCAAGGGAACCACCAGGCGAGATGCATACCGAGAAATTCAAGCCGCGAAGTGCCGTTGAAATCGTGCAGCGCGTCCGACCAGCCGGCGATGTGCCCGATCCATTCCGAACCGGCCAGATGACGAAAATATCCCGAGAAATGTAATTCGACCCAAATATGCCACGGCGCGACGATGAGGAGAAAGATCGACAAGTACTCCCAGCGCAAAAGCCCGGCGAACCTCATCCGCGCTTCCCGATGAAAGACCGCTAGAACACAAAAGATCGCGGCCGGGTAAAGCAATCCGTGAAAACCTTTACTTAAACAGGCCAGTGCGACGCAGATCCAAACAGCCAAGAACGAGACCCGGCGAAGTCGACGCCGCTGATAGCCACACAGGCCAAAAAAAATCGCGGCCGTAACGAAAGCGCTGAAGACCGGTTCGGGCATGACGATTCGTCCGAGCAGGAACGTGCCGCACATGCAGAGAAAAATCAGAGCGGCCAGGAAACCGCGCCAGTAGTCGCTCAATCTTTCGCCGATCAGGAAAATCAGCGCCGCCGTCGTCGCGAGGCAAAGCGCGATCGGCAAACGCGCTGCCGCCGCGCTCACGCCAAAAATCTTGAACGACGCGATGATCAACCAATAGAGCAGTGGCGGTTTTTGCAGACGCGGAATGCCGTCGTTCGTGGGCAAAAGCCACTGATGCGACTCGACCATCTCACGCGCCGCGCCCGCGTATTGACCTTCCGTTTCGCTGTAAAGATCGCCCCAGCCAACCGTCGCGACGTGCAGCAACATAGCCAGCGTGATCAGGAATACGAAAAGCGCGTGGCGGGTCGGCGGCGGACTGAGCGCCGGCGGCTCCGCCATCAATGTTTCTTCAATGCGAAAAGCGCGGGTGCCGGCAACCATACATCCTCACGACGTTGCCACGCGGTACTTTTCCCAATCTTCCGGCAACCTGAGTAATTTTCCCGTCGGCATTTCGATCAACGCGAGGCTTTGGCGGCACTCGACGATCAGGGCCTCATCCTTGGGTCGAGTAATTCGGAAGGCGCACCAAAATCGAGCCCGATCCACGCGATCGAGCCATCCTTCAACTGCCAGCCGATCCGCGAGTTTGGCCGCGCGCCGATAATCAATCTCAGTCCGCACCACAACCGGGTATCTCTGCGTTTGCGCCATTTCCGAGAGCGCGAGGCCAAGCTCTTCGGCCAACAATGTGCGTGCGACTTCGATAAAGCGCAGATACGCGATGTTGCTAACGACTCCCCCGCAATCGGTGTCGAAAAACATCACCTGCAATTCGGTGCGAATCCGTGGCGTGCTGGGATTCATGATGCTGAGATTACCACGAAGAACACGAAGGACACGAAGTCGAAGAGAATTAAATGCTGGTCACCTTCGTGCTCTTCGTGTCCTTCGTAGTGATTAAATTATTTTCCCTTTGCAAGATCGACAAGACGGCGTCGCGCACCTCTTCGACAGGGACCGCTTTCATGCAACGGAAATCGATCGGGCATTCGCGCAGAAAACAGGGACTGCATTCCACGTGATGGCGGAGAACAATGTGATCTGTCCCACTTGGCCCGGTCAGTTTCGGTTCGGTGGAACCAAAAATCGAGATGGTTGAGACACCGAGCAGCGCAGCCAGATGCATTGTGCCGGTGTCGTTCGTCAGGAGCAAACGACAGGTGCGCAGTTGTTCGATCAGTTGCTCGATCGTGGTCTGGCCAATCCGATTGGCGCAATGATCGCCAAGCGCCTCTGCGATTCGATCACCGACAGCTGCGTCCTTTGCCGTTCCGAAAAGGATCCAGTGCGCTTTACTTTCTTCGGCAATGGACAGGGCCACTTCGGCGAACCGTTCCGGCAACCAGCGTTTCGCGGGGCCATACTCGGCTCCCGGGCAAAGCGCCAGCTTTGGAGGGACGGCCTCTGTGCCGTCCCAAATATTTGGGACGCGACAGAGCGCATCCCTCCAATTATCGGGAATATCAGCGCCGAGCTGTTGTGCGATTTCCAGATAACGTTCGGCATGATGTTGTGGCGGACCGGGCTTGCGCGGTTCGCGCACGATTTGATTCAAAAGCCACGCTCGGAAATGGCCGCGATAACCGACACGGCGCGGGACGTCGCTCAGCCAAACCTCGAGCGCAGCTCGCAGCGAATTCGGAAAAAGCACCGCGACGTCGAACTTTGGTTGGCGCTCAATCAAGCTGATGGCAGCAAGCAACGACTTGTTCGGCAATGACACAATTGCATCGACTTCCGGAATCAGTTTCCAAATCGGTGCGAGATTCGCCGGTGTTACGATTGTGACATGAGCATCGGGCCGGCCACGTTTAATAGCTCGGACGGCAGGGACACTCATGACCGCATCGCCGAGCCAGTTGCTCGCGCGAATCAAAATCCGGAACGGTTTGAGCGCTTCCGGCCGCAATCCCAAATAAACGCCGCGTTTGTAGCGGCTGAGCAAAAAATTAGGCCGCGGCGTTTTCCAGCGGTTATGCACCCAAAACCAATCCGACGGCGCACGGCGGATTTGTTGGGCGATAATTTCGTTCGCCTTTGCCGTTAGCGATTCCACCGATTCGTTTCTCGTTTCCAGAGCCGGCTCCACCAGGAGACGCCAGCGCGCGACGCCATTCGTATACAGCGCCATGGGAATGAGCACGCCATCCGTGCGTTTCGCCAGTAATGCCGGCAACGGAGTTGTCGATGCGAGCTTGCCAAAAAATGGGACCCACAGCCCTTGATCGCCCGCGTGCTGGTCGCTCAGGATGCCAACGGTGCCGACGCTGCGCAGCAACTCGATCGGCTTCTGAAAGCCTTCGCTGCGATCGAACAGCTCCAGTCCGGTCCGGCTTCGCAAATTTCTAACATGTTCGTCGATGAAACGGTTGCCGAGTCTTTGATAGATCGTGCTGTTCCGAACGAAGCTGGCGAGGCGTGGAAATATTTGCGCGAACAGTTCCCAGGTACCGACATGACTCAGGACGAACACAACTGGCCGACCGGCGCGCAACTGTCGATGGACAATGTCGACATTTTCGACCGTAATACGTTTCTCCATTTCTTCCGGAGGCGTCAGGCTGAGTTTGATGCTGCACAAAAGATTCGCGCCCAACCGTTGAAAATGGCGGCGGACCAACCGGCGCAATTCTCTCCGCGACTTTTCCCCGCCGAACGCGATCGAAGCGTTGTGAAAAGCGAGGGCGCGGTACTTTGGAAGGACCGACCACGCGCAAAAGCCAACGGCTTGACCGAGCCGAAAAAGAACCGTTAACGGCAGCGCCGACAACAGGGCGAGCCCAGCGCGATAAAAAACATAAAGAAGGAACTCGCGCATCGGGACCGGAAATACGATGCGCTCAGAGTAATTTTGCCTGCGCTGCGCTTCAATTAATATAATGTCCGAGCATGGCGGCCGTTTTCACACTATCTGGTGACACCTTTTGTTAGGCAGGAAAACTCCGTACATCGACATGAGCGATCGAAAAAAACTTTGGGAAGGTTTGAGCGCCTCGGCGCAGAAGGCACTCAAATCACGGGATTATGACCGCAGCGACGTAAACAAGCGGCTCACCACAGTCGGAGTCGACGCCGGCGACCTGGTTGGGGCAAACAAGCGCGAGATCGCCAAGAGTTGGATTCCGGGTGTGGAAATTTTTTCACGTACAATTCATTCGCAACGCCACCGCGGCATGTTTGGCGAATTTGCCCGCCGCGAAGAAGGCGCCTTGGCTAAGATCGGTTTATGGCCGGCGCAATGGGCGACGGCACGTATGTACGCGCACACCGCCAAAGGATTCCACATTCATCCGCCCCATATTCCCGATCGAAAAACGGCCGCCGGTTGGCTGAAGAAATTGTTCGTCGATGAGCCGAAGAACTATGGACTCCGTCCCTACAATCACGAGCAATGGGACGTAATGTTTTTTGTCCAGGGCCGGGCCGAAATGTTTTTGCGCGACGTCCGGGCCGGATTGCCCACGCGAACGATGCGCTTCTTCGTCGATGGAGACAATCATCGTGGGCGCAACAACGCGGGTGTCGTCGTGCCTCCGGGCGTTGCCCACGCTATTCGAGTCGAAGGCTCGGAGGACGTGATCATGGTTTACGGCACGAGCACTCTGTTCCAACCCGAGTTCGAGGGACGTGTCGCGAGCGACATCGAAACCGCTCCACTGCCGGAGTCCTGGCAGAAATTTCTTGGTAGCTGAAACCGCCGCATGAAGCGGCAATTCGATCCGGCGGTGCCGGAATTGATGGATCGGCCGCAGCCGGTTTCCAAGGAACTGGCAGACGATCTCCGTAATCTCCGCCAACTAAATCGCTTTTTTGGAAGTTATGCGCTGGTAGGCAGGTTCTTGCGGCGCTGGATCAAAGCCGGCGACCGCTTGCACATTGTCGATCTTGCCACCGGTTCGGGAGACATTCCACGGATCGTGGTTGATTACGCACGCAAAGCCGGGGCGACGGTGAAAATTGACGCGGTAGATCGACAATCAGCCACGCTCGAGATTGCCAAACACCTAAGTGAAAACTATCCAGAGATCTCGTTCATCGCCGCAGACATTCTCAAGTGGCAACCGTCAGCTCCTGCCGAGGTCGTTCTCTGTTCTCTGGTGCTCCATCACTTCAGTGAGGAAGATGCCGTCCGCGTGTTATGTCGCTGTCGCGAGTTGTCGAAACAATTTGTTCTCGTCTCCGATTTACGCCGCGGCCTGCTCGCGAGCGTCGGCGTTTTTCTTTTGACTGAGCTTATTTTTCGCAATCCGATGACGCGATACGATGCACGTGCTTCCGCGGCACGCGCCTTCTCGTTCAAGGAATTCCGTTCGCTCGCCGAACGAGCGGGTTGGAAAGCTTTTGGTCACAAGAAGTTTCGCTTCGCTCGACAGGCGATCTGGCTGGACTAAAAATCGGGCTTTCTGCGCGATCCTCTAGGCCGCCCGACGGTTTGTTTGAAAGAAACGTCAAATTGCTACGTAGACATTTCAAACACTTCGAATTTATGTCTGAACAATCACCATCTGCCGGAGCGGCCGGCGTAGCAATTATCGTTGCCTCACTTCTCCTCGCTGCCGGGATTTCCGCCGGTGGCTTTTTTATCGGAGAAGGCGTGTCGAACCGAAACAGCGGGCGGCGAATTATTTCCGTGAAAGGGCTTTCGGAGAGAGAAGTGCCGGCAAGTGTAGCGGTGTGGTCAGTCGGTTATGGCGCGACCGGCAATGATTTGGGCGCGATCAATAGAAAGCTGAGCGATAGCACAAAAGCTGTTCTCGAATTTCTGAAAGGCTCCGGTTTCGAGGAAAAGGACATGGCCGTGCAACCGCCCGCGCTGCACGATGCCAGCATGGAGCCGCGCGAGAAAGATACACCACCTCCGCCAGAGCGATTCCGGGCCGATCAGTCCGTGCTGCTAAGAACGGCAAAAGTCGATTTGATTAAACCGGCCCTGGCCTCGGCCTCAACTCTGATGGTCAACGGAGTTCTTCTCACCGGAGGATCACATCCCAATTACATTTTTAATCAACTAAACGAGATCAAGCCGGGGATGATTCAGGAAGCAACCAAGAATGCTCGCATCGCGGCAGAGCAGTTTTCGCGAGATTCACAAACAGGCTTGGGCAAACTGCGCAATGCTTCGCAGGGTTGGTTTCAAGTGGAAGATCGGGACGCAGCCACGCCGGAGCGCAAGACCGTACGGGTGGTAGTGGACGTCGATTACGAAGTGAAATAGGCCGCCGACCACTCGACGGCGGTTGTGGGCTGTCAGTACCGTTTCTTAATTCGCACGGTGCCACTGAGTAGTTCATGGTTGCGGCGTGCAAATCGTGGCGACGATTGCGAACCTTCCACCTCGCGGCCCCTTGAAACGCCGTGTGCTCGTCCCAACCATGGGCGCGTTGCACAAGGCCCATGGCGAACTGATCCGCGTTGCCCGCGAGCAGGCCGGACGCGATGGCGAAGTGGTCGTCAGCATCTTCGTTAATCCGCTGCAGTTTGAACCGGGTGCCGATTTCGACCGCTATCCGAGACCGGAAAAGAACGACGAAGATTTCTGCCGCAATGCAGATGTCGATCTTCTATTCCGGCCGGCTCCGGCGGAAATGTATGCGGACGATCGCTCGGGTTTTGTTGATGAAACGTCGCTTTCACAGACACTCGAAGGCAAGTCACGGCCCGGACATTTCCGTGGGGTTTGCACGGTCGTTGCCAAGCTTTTCAACATCCTGTCGCCCGATGTCGCGGTGTTCGGTGAAAAAGATTTTCAGCAACTGGCGATCATTCGCCGGATGGTACGCGATCTCGATTTCAAGATCGACATCGTCGGCGTGCCGACGGTGCGGGAAGCCGACGGTCTCGCTTTCAGTTCGCGCAACCAATACTTGAACCCCGAAGAACGAAAGCAGGCGGTTGTTTTGCGTAGCGCGCTGCTTGCCGCTGCAAGCGCCAGGGAGAAATCCGCAAAAGCAATTGTCGATCTTGTGCACAAGATAATTGAGAAAGCGCCGCTGGCGCGGATTGATTATGTCGATCTTGTCGATGCCGAGACTTTGCAGCCAATCGACGTGATCAAACCGAACGCGCTGCTCGCGGTGGCGGTCTTCGTCGGCAAGACTCGTTTGATCGACAATATCCGTCTTCCATGAAGCAGTACGACTTCGTTGTCATCGGTAGCGGCATCGCTGGACTTAGCTTCGCGTTGAAAGCGGCCAGACATGGCTCGGTCGCGGTGATCACGAAACGCAAAGGCGCGGACACGAATACGGCCTGGGCGCAAGGCGGCATCGCTTGCGTGACGAGCGATGAAGATTCTTTTGCGCTGCACGTAGGCGACACGCTCGACGCCGGCGCTGGACTCTGCGACGAGGCGGTTGTGCGCACCATCGTCACAGAGGGGCCGGAGCGAATTCGTGAGCTGATGGAGTTGGGATTGCATTTCGATGAGCGCGAAGTCGCGGGGCATCGCGAGCTCGATCTTGGCCGTGAAGGGGGCCATTCCAAACGACGCGTCCTTCATGTGCAGGACGTCACCGGAAAAGAAATCGAGGAAACCTTGCTCCGCGAGCTGGGCCGGCAATCACATGTCGATCTTTTGGAGAATCACATGGCGGTAGACTTGATCACGGCGGGCAAGCTTGGTTTTGCTGCGGAAGATCGTTGCCTGGGCGCTTATGTCCTCGACGAGAAAAGCGCAGAAGTGGAAACGATCCGGTCCGATCGGATCGTGCTTGCGACCGGCGGTTGCGGAAAAGTTTATCTCTACACCACCAATCCCGACATCGCGACGGGCGATGGGGTAGCGATGGCATGGCGCGCTGGCGCCGTCATCGCGAACATGGAGTTTATCCAGTTTCATCCGACCTGCTTGTTTCATCCGAAGGCAAAATCGTTCCTGATCTCGGAAGCTGTGCGCGGCGAAGGCGGAATTTTGCGCAACAATCGCGGCGAAGATTTCATGAAACGTTATGATGAACGCGGTTCGCTGGCGCCGCGCGACATTGTGGCCCGGGCGATCGACGCGGAGATTAAGCGGTCCGGTGCGCCATGCGTTTTTCTCGACATCACGCAGCAACCACCGGAGTTCTTGCAGGAACGTTTCCCGCACATCTACGAAACGTGTTTGCGGTTCGGCATCGACATCTCGAAGCAACCAATCCCGGTCGTGCCGGCGGCGCATTACCAATGCGGCGGGATCAAGACCGATATAAACGGCGCGACTAACGTGCGCGGATTATATGCGATTGGCGAAGTCGCGTGCACCGGCTTGCACGGGGCGAATCGGTTGGCGAGCAACTCGTTGCTCGAGGGTTTGGTGGTGGCGCATCGCGCGGCCGAGGCCGCAGTCCGAACGCGGCCGTCGCCACATTCATCGGTTTCGCTGCCGGAGTGGCAATCGGGCGATGTCCAGGACGTGGACGAGTTAGTCGTGATTTATCACAACTGGGACGAGATCAGGCGCCTGATGTGGGATTATGTCGGGATCGTCCGGACTGATAAGCGCCTGCAACGCGCCAGCGCGCGACTGCGCAATTTGCAGCGCGAGATTCACGAGTTTTACTGGAACTTCAAGGTCTCGGTGGACTTGCTCGAGCTGCGCAATCTGGCGACGGTCGCAGCCCTGATTGTCGATTCGGCGTTAAGCCGCAAAGAAAGCCGCGGCCTGCATTTCACTCTCGATTATCCCGAAACCAAAGATCGACAATTCAAAGCCGACACGCGGCTGAGCCGCGGCTGAGGCTGGAATAGATAGTGCTCTATAATCCATAACCGCCGATGGCACTGGTTTTTCCATAGCGAAAAGCCCTTGCCTCCCGGTAGAATTTCGGATACAACAAGTCCGGCATTCGCCCATGAGAAAGATATTCACACTCCTCGTATCGCTCTCAGCGGCCAGTTTTTCCTTTGCGCAGTCTCCTTACGAGAGCAGCGCCGATTTTGCCAAATACGCGATGAAACTGCGCGAGCAGGCGTTGCTCAAAGTCGAACCGCAAGTGTTCATACCAACGACATCGCGGCCGGCGACTGCGCGGTTTTCCTGGAAAACTAACATCGTAACGACCGTGTTTTGGATTGGCGAAGAGGCGGGCGGCAACAATCCAGTGCCCAATCACAAGAGTTCGTGGGACGGCAACTGGGCTGGTTCCTATGGCGGCTTCGACAATCCCGAGTCGTCCGCCAGACGTAACTACATCCCGGTCGCGTTTACTCCGCGGCAGAATCCATTTTATTTCGCGTTGCCATACAACGACGTCACGCACGGGCAATTCAAGCCCGAGGCGCCGCTCGTGATTCCTTGGTTCAAGCAGTTCTATTCCGGGCCGGGGCAGTCGGTTTGCTGGCATCGCTGGATCGCGATTCGCAAAGGAAACCGCACCTGCTACGCGCAATGGGAAGATTGCGGCCCGTTCCGGACGGACCATTTTCAATACGTTTTCGGGAACGAACGTCCGAAACCCAATCTCAACCACGGCGCCGGGCTCGACGTTTCGCCAGCGGTCCGCGATTACCTTGGGCTGCAACCGACGGACGTGACCGACTGGCAGTTTGTCGATGTAAAAGATATTCCGCCGGGTCCATGGCGCAGTTACGGCGACAACAACAATTTTGTGCTGGCGCGCCGGCAGGGCGAGAAGCGACTGGCGGAGAAAACTTCGACTAGCACGAAAAAATAATCGCCGTTCAGCCGAGATCTTTGGCGAGGCGATCGAGCGTGACTTTCAATTGGTCGGCGCGTTGTAAGATCGGTTCGTAAATTCTTCGCTGCGCGACGCAGAACGCGGCGAGGGGCCGGAAGGCAGTCGTTATTTCGGCGTAAAAAACTTCAATCGCGCGATTGAGCTGTTCCTCGACGGCGCGAATTAACTCGGAACACTTGGCCTCCATTTGCGTCTCATAGGTCCGCAGGATCTTTCTTCGCTGACTGAAGGCGAGAAAGGTTCCCGTAATCGCTGCGGTCGCGGCGAGTAGTCCGGTCACGTCAGCCACCGCCGCGCTACTCATGGCGGCAATCAATGCGGCGATGCCGCCCACCGCTGCCACGCCGGCCGGCACTCGCAAGCGCGCCGAGGTTTCCTGAAAAAGCTGGGTCAGCTGTTCTTCCACGGACTTGCCGGCGATGTGCTCGACTAACGCGAGATGAACCGATTGAAGAAGATCGCGCCGTTGCCGTGCAAAATCGGGCACAGTTTTCGGCATCTGCTCTCGCAACTCGCGGCCGAGGCGCGTTTCGAGCATGTCGTGCAATTGCGGCCACAACCCGCGCAGATCGGTTTCAAGCAATTGCACAGCCTGTTCCACCTGCGGCTCGACCGTTTGGCGCAGCTTGATCTCGATCTGCATTTGAAATTCGCGCGAGCCGCGGCCGCGCGACCACAGAATTTTCCACGTCCGCCAGAGCGAAAGCTTTTCTCTGAGAAGTTTGGCGCCTTCGTTCGCGCAATCGCGACAGGCTTGTTCGACGCGGCGAACCAGACCGCCGACTTGCCGCAGTGTTTGTTCTTTGCGCGCCTGAACAAATTGATCAACGCGGGCCAAGCGCGCCTCGTCGCGCGTGATGACTTCGACCGAGGCCCGTATCTCGCTCGTCATTTCATCGAGGATAAGTCCCGCGGCCTGTTGCGCCGAGCGCAGCTTGAGCATGCGCGCACCAGATTCCGCCACAATCAGATTGATCTGCTCTTCAAGCGCGCCGAACTCGCTCTCGCGCCAGGATTTTTCCTTATCCAAACCACGCATCCGGGCGAGCAACGCCTGGCGTGCGGAAACAGCAAAGAGCGGCGGAACAAATCCTAACTTCTGCATGGCCGTGTCCTGCAGATGGCGCCGGATCATTTCCACCTCCGGGGGCTCACGCAGATCGGCCTGTTGCAAAACAAAGACGACATTCTTGAGCCATTTCTGCTGGACGAATTTCAAAAAATCCCAGGCCGATTGCGTCCAGGGATTGATGACGGAGAAAACAAAAAGGACGAGGTCGGCGCGCGGAACAAAATTCTCGGTGATGGTTTGATGCTCCGAGACCATGGTATTCGTGCCGGGTGTATCGACGACATTGAAGTCGCGCAGAAATGGGACGGGTAGATAGCGCTCGGTTAGTTTCGGCGAGACGTCGACCTGTTTCTCTTTGGCGCCGTAGCGGAAGATGTAGACTCGGTCGGTCGCCGGCAGAACATCGACCTTGGCGAATTCCTGACCGAATAATGCATTCAAGAGCGACGACTTGCCCGATTTCACTTCGCCGATGACGACAAAGAGCAGCGGTTCGCGGATGTCGGTGAGCAATCCGTGAATGGTGTCGAGCGTCGCACCCGGGCGGCGGAGCTCGGAACCGAGCTTGAGCAGATCGGCCAGCGCAGTCTCGAGTTCGCTTCGAAGCTGCAAATATCGGTCGGCGATCATGCCGCGAATAAATTAACCGCTCGGAGAAGGAGCTGGAACGGGACTTGTCGATCTTGCACCGGAAGTCGCAGGATGCGGCGAACTCTGCGCGCGTGGAGTTGCCGTCGGCTTCGGGGTTTCCGGGGTCGCCATTCCAATCAGCTCGGAGACGGTAACGAATTTGAAACCTTTTGCCTCGAGCTGACTCAGCGTCGCCGGCATTGCTTCAATCGTTCCCGGATGAATGTCGTGCGATAAAACGATCGAACCCGCGCGCGTTTCTTTCAAAATCCGATTGCAGACTACGCTCGGGCCCGGGCGTTTCCAGTCGAGCGGGTCAACGTCCCAGAGAATGACTTGATAACCGAACTCGTCGTGGACCAAACGTTTTTGCCGGACGGAGAGCGAACCGTACGGCGGTCGCATCAACGTCGGCCGGGTCCCAATTGTCTCCTTGATCAGATCATCGGTCCGACGCATTTCGCGCCGCACGCCATCATCCGACATTTTCCCCAGGTACGGATGTGACCAACTGTGGTTGCCGATTTCGTGTCCTTCGCGCGCAGCTCGGGCAAGAATTTGCGGATGTTCCGCCACATTCTCACCGATGACGAAGAAAGTCGCTTTGATGTGATGGGCCGCGAGAAGATCGAGCAGTTTCGGAGTCAGCTTTTCGCTCGGCCCGTCGTCAAACGTCATGGCGATGTAAGGTCCATCGACATGCACAGAGTTGAAGCTGATCCGCGGCTCTGCCGGTACCGGCGTCGCTTTCTTGACCGCATTTGGATCTGCCGCCGTGTCTTGCGCCCGGACCAATCCGGTTCCAAAAAGTGCGATTAACCCCAGAAAAAAAACCCGTGCAGTGAACATGCGAAAAAGAATGCGTGTATCTAGCAGAGACAGTTGATTGCGCAAGGTGTCGCCCTTGAACGGATGCTCGTAACACGCGAGTCGCCACCATTTTAGCGGAACAAAGCGGCAATTAATCTCGCTCCGATGTTGGCAGTCATCTTGCTCCCTTTTACCTGCAACCAGCGGTGCGGTCGGCCCCAGTCCCCCGTGGATTGCCAGACCCCGGGAATGATTAGGGAAAATGCATTAATAATGAAAATACTGCTGGTTGAGGATCACTTGGAGAGTCGCAAGAGCCTGCAACGGCTCATCGAACGGCGCGGCCATGAGGTCGTGGGCGTGGGTAGTGTTGAAGAGGCGAAGCGAGCTCTCGATGAGCAAAGCTTCCCGTTCTTGATCCTCGACTGGATGTTGCCCGGTAAGAGCGGGATCGATCTTTGCCGGGAATTGCGCGCGCAGGCGGGCGGCGACGAAATGTTTATCCTGCTCGTGACCGCCCGCGGCGACACGGAAGATCTGCAACAGGCCTTGAGCGCGGGAGCAAACGATTACCTGACCAAGCCGATCGACGTCGCGTTGCTCAACGTGCGCTTATCCGTGGCCGAGCGGCAAATCCGAGACCTGGCCGAGCGCAACCAGACCCGCGCGGCTCTGCAAGAATCCGCCCACACGATGACGAGCATTCTCGAAAACACGACCGACGGATTTTTTGCGGTCGATGGCGAATGGAAATTTACCTATCTCAATCCGGAGGCGGAGGTGTTGCTTGGTTGTAAACGCGACGATCTCATCGGTCAGGAACTTTGGCAGAAATTTCCCGAGCTGAACGGATCACCTTTCGAAGAAAATTATCGCCGTGTCCTGAGCGACAAGAAACCGATCGAATTCGAAGCGAGCGATGCCGCGGGAAAGATCTGGTTCGAAATGCACGCTTACCCGAGCGGTAGCGGGGTTTCGGTATTTTTTCGCGACGTCACCGAGCGCAAACGCACTGAGGAAGAACGGCTCACCACCAGCAAGCTCGAATCCCTTGGCACCCTGGCCGGAGGCATCGCTCACGATTTAAATAACATTTTGACCGTCATTTCGGGCAACATCGGCCTTGCTCAAATCGAGGCGCCAAGCGATGCCGGCAGTCTCCTTTCGTTCCTGTCGAAGGCCGGTCAGGCCGCGCAACATGCCGCGCACCTCTCCAGCCAGTTGTTGACGTTTTCCAAAGGCGGCGCACCGCTCAAACGCGTCTCGGCCGTTTCCGACCTGCTCGCGCAAGCGGCGGAATTCTCGCTTTATGGCTCGAACTTGCGGGCCGACATCGCCATTCCGGCCGATTTATGGAAAGCGGAAGTCGACCCCGGGCAGATTGAGCAAGTAATCAACGCGCTCATGATCAATGCGCGCGAAGCGATGCCGCATGGCGGCACGGTCCGCATTTCCGCGCGCAACGTGGAGCTCGAAGAAAAGCCGGGAACACCGTTGCCCAAAGGCCGCTATATCAAAATCATCATCGCGGACCGCGGCTGTGGAATTCCCGAGGAGCTGGCCACGAAGATCTTCGACCCCTACTTCACCACCAAACCAACTGGGACCGGACTTGGCCTGGCCATTAGTTATTCCATCGTCAAGAAACACGGCGGGATGTTGCACCTGGAAAATTCTTCGCCGGAAGGATCGACATTTTCATTTTACCTGCCGGCGGCAGAAAACCAGAACGCGCCAGTCGAGCAGCCGGTAACGGAACGCGTGTTCCATTTCAACCATCAGCGGATTCTGGTGATGGACGACGAAGCGGCCATTCGCGATCTGACTTCACAACTTCTCGGCACTCTTGGTTACGAAGTAACGACGGCGCCGGACGGCCTTGAGGCAGTCAGAATTTACGAACGCGCTCTGCGCCGTGGCGAAAATTTTCAGGCCGTAATTCTCGATGCCACCATCCGCGGCGGCATGGGCGGCCTGGCTACGATCGAACGCCTCCGCAGTCTCGACCCGCACGTGACCGCGATCATTTGCAGCGGCTATTCCGACGAAGCCGCGCTCTCCCAATTCCTCGCCTACGGCTTCCGTGGCGCTTTGCCCAAACCGTTTACCCGGCGCGAACTGGCCGATGCTCTGCAGCGCGCGTTCGAGACGGGAAAGAAAAACTAAGATCGACAATAACGATGGCCCGGCAATCTGCCGCGCGGCGACGTCAGCCTTTGCGCAACTTCTCCAATTCGGCGATGAAGGCCTCAGGGCCGCCATCGAAGTAGCCATCATAGCGCCAAACCTTTCGGCCATCGCCGTTGAGTATCACGACCGTAGGAAATCCTTGCACCCGATATTCGGACCCGAGGCGTTCGTTCTGCGCTTTCACGTCCGCGCTTTGCTCTTTGCGCCGCGGGAAATCGACCTCCACCAGAACGAGATTCTTGGCCGCGAAATCCTTGAACTCTTTTTTGGAAAGAATGTTTCGGTCGAACAGAATGCAATAACCGCACCAGTCCGAGCCGGTGAAATTGATCAGCAAAAGCTTATTTTCCGCTTTGGCGGTTTGCTGCGCTTTTTTGTAATCGGTTTCCCAACTCGTGTCGGCCTTTGCTGTAATCGCAACGGCAAAGCCGAGCGCAATTGCGACGCAAAGCAACGAGCGATAAATTTTCACGCCGCTAATCTCCCGCAAAGCGTCCCGCCGCGCAACCACGCCCCCCTTGCGTAACGCCGAGCTATTGCAGCGAAAAGGCCTTCGGCGTAACGCCGGCCGAAACCAAGTTCTTTTAGCGAATATGCCCCGAGACGAGTTTCGTCATCTCGAACATGCTGACCTGGCTCTTGCCATTGAATACGGCCCGCAAGGCATCGTCCGCATTGATCATGGTCCTTTTCTTTTTGTCCTGCAGGCCATTCTTCTTGATGTAATCCCAGAGTTTTTTGGTGAGCTCCGAACGCGGGAGTGGTTTCGAACCGACAATGGCGGAGAGTTTATCATCAGGTTGTACCGGTCTCATGAACGCGGCATTCGGCTTGCGCTTGGAAGGAGTTTTTGTTTTGGGCATAGAGGGTGATTAATGCTTCACCCGGGGCAGGGCAACACTAAATTTAAGCAAATAAAAAATATTTTTTATGTCATCCGGCGGACGACAAGCGCCGCGATGTCGTCCGATAAAGTGCCATCACCATCAACCGGTGCGGCTTGCTTCAACATCCGCGACAAAAGCGAATCGGCATCGCGCGCCTTATGATCAAGCATTCGCGCAAGCTTTTTCGGGTTGAGCCCTGTGCGTTTTGCTTGGCTGCTGCCGAACAAACCGTCGGTATAAAGAAGAAACGCATCGCCCTTCCGAAGATCGACAATCGTTTCGACAAATTGCGCGCGTTCCGCCAGCGCTAAAGGCGGCGCCGTCGACCAAACCAACGCGTGTTTGCCGTTGGCGCGCGAAATCATCAGCGGCGGATGACCGGCTCCCACCACCCGCGCGCGTCCCGTGGTTGGTTCGAGCGCAATGCACATCGCGGTCATCAATAACCGGCGCCCGAAGATGCTGCGAAAGTCGTCGTTCACTGCTTCCATGATCGCGGCCGGTGTCGCGTGCTCGAGACTGCCATGATGAAATAGCAATTTGGTCAAGGTCGTGAGCAATGCCGCTGACGCGCCGTGGCCAGTCGCATCCGCCATCCAAAACAAAATCCGGCCGTCCTTCATCGCCAGCCACCCGTAGATATCGCCGCCAACTTGGATCACTGGTCGAAAGCATGCCGCAATGTCCCAACCCGGAATTTTCAGCGGCTTTTGTGGAATGAGCGATTGCTGGGTCAACCGCGCCGCGGCCAGGTCGCGCTCGAGGTTGTGTCGCCAGGCTTCGAGTTCCTCCTTCTGTCCTTCCAACTGCCGCCGCATCGATCGCAACCGAAGTTGTGTCCCGATCCGCGCCCGCAACACCGCCGTGTTGATCGGCTTGGTCACGAAATCATCCGCCCCCGCTTCCAAACAAAGCACTTCGCTTTCTTCGCCGCCGTGACCGGTCAACATGATCGCCGGAACTTGCGCGATGGCCGGGTTCCGATCCGAGCGGAGACGTTTGAGCAACTCGGCCCCATTCAATCCGGGCATGTCGAGATCGAGCAGAACGAGCGCGGGTTCCCGGGCGTGCACGCGTTCCCACGCGTCCGTCCCACTTTCCGATTCCACGCACGTGTAACCTTCGGCCGAGAGAGTGCGAACCAGCAGTTTGCGGGTCAACCGATCGTCATCTACCACCAGAATTTCCGCGTCAGAATTTTTCTGCATTCCCCCTCAACCTAAGATTCGCAAATCACTCAACAGCCTATCGTATGCCTATGTCGATCTTTGCCGAAAAGCATCGCGTTCGGTCCCGGCCAATGTTAAATCCCGGGCTGCGTGCAACCTCTTCTTAGCACAACGGCTTTCACTTTCGACGGCTATCGCATTGCCCGGCATCTGGGATTGGTTCGCGGCATCATCGTGCGTTCTCGCAGCATTGTCGGCAACATTGGCGCAGCCTTCCAAACCCTCGTCGGCGGTAACATCACCATCTACACAAACCTTTGCGAGCGGGCGCGGCAGGATGCATACGAATTACTTTGCCAGCATGCGATCGCGCTCGGGGCCAACGCCATCATCGGCGTGCGTTACGATGCGACCGAGATCGCTCCCGGCGTCACGGAAGTTCTCTGTTACGGGACTGCAGTCATCGTGGAAAAAGTGGAGACCGGCGCCGCTACTCCAGCCATTTAAGGATTGGCATCGAATGAGAAGAGCGATAGCTTCGTCGAACCGATCCTTATGAAATCTTCGCTGTCGTTCGCGCTCGTTGCCGGCCTCTTCGTCTGTTCGTGCACTGAACCGGAGCAGCCGCCACCAAGCGTGAAACAGCGGGTCGCGAAGTATCCGAACCAGCCGCAGCAATACCCGCCACAGCAACAGCCGTTCAATCCGAACGGTCCAGCGCCGACGGAAACCGCCGCCACTCAGGAAACAACCACGACCACTGCCGGTCCAGCGCCGACCGCGGCCGCGACGAAAACTTCCAAAGGCGATTATCCTTACGGAATTCCGGTTCCAGGAAAAAAGAACTTGGTCGAGAGCCCATATTCGCCGGGCAAATATGTGGACGTGGAAGGTTTCCCACCGGGCACCGAAGTAAAGGATCCGTACACGCAGAAAATCTTTCTCGTGCCCTAGCGTCGGTATTGGCCGCGCGCGAAGATCGACATCGGATCGATGCGCGCTAGACAAGCGCATCTAATATCCGATGCTGTGCCTTCGCGCGGCAACGCAATTGCTGTTGCAATGGAATTGTCTCACTGATCTATGGAATTACGGGTAAAGCGAGCACCTCGAATCGACGCGGAAATTACCGTTCCGGGCGATAAGAGTATTTCCCATCGGGCGGCCATCATTGCTGCCCTTTCCAATGGTATCTGCACGCTGCGCGGATTTCTTCCGAGCGAAGACTGCATGCACACGGTCAACGCGTTGCGCGCTCTCGGAATTCAAATCGAACAACCCGAGCCTGACGTGTTGGTGGTGCACGGAAAGAAGCGTGTGCTTACCCCGCCGGCCGGCGAAATTGATTGCGGCAATTCGGGAACAACCATGCGCCTCCTCGCCGGATTGCTCGCCGGTCAGACATTCGAGAGCCGGCTGGTTGGCGACGCCTCGCTCTCGCGCCGCCCGATGGACCGCGTCATTGCGCCTTTGCGCAAAATGGGCGCCAACATCGTGGCCGAAGGACCGGAACAAACGCCGCCGCTGCGGATTCACGGCGGTTCGCTTCAAGGTATTGAATACAGCTCGCCCATCGCCAGCGCGCAGGTGAAAAGCGCGGTGCTTCTGGCAGGTCTTTTCGCCAAGGGCAAAACCACCGTCAATGAGCCTTCCGCCAGCCGGAATCACACCGAGCTGATGTTCAATTACTTTCTCGTGCGCACGGCCGCCCATGAGGACGGATCAGTCAGCGTCTTCGGCGATCAAATGCCGGAGTCGCGCGACTTCGACATTCCCGGCGATGTTTCTTCAGCGGCGTTTTGGTTGGTCGCGGCTGCCGCTCAACCTGGCGGCCATTTGCTTGTGCGCAATATCGGTTTGAACGACACGCGCACGGCCTTGCTCGGCGTTTTAGTTCGAATGGGCGCTCAAGTGCGCGAAGCCATTGAAGATGTCGATCAACTCGAACATCGCGGCATTATCGAGATAACCGGCGCCCCGCTCAAGGGCACTGTCATTCAGGGGAAAGAAGTGCCCCAGCTCATCGACGAGCTGCCCGTTCTCGCTGTCGCCGGCGCGCTCGCGTCTGGCACGACCATAATTCGCCACGCCCAGGAATTGCGCGTTAAAGAAACCGATCGCATCGCCGCGATCGCGCACAATCTGCGCATCATGGGCGCGCAGGTTATCGAGATGAATGACGGCTTGGAAATCCACGGACCGGCTCCGCTGCGCGCATCGCGCGTCGCCAGTTTTGGCGATCATCGCGTCGCGATGGCATTTGCTGTGGCTGGTCTCTTCGCCGACGGCGAAACGATCATCCAGGACGCCGATTGCATCCGCGGATCTTATCCCGGCTTTGAGAACGCACTCGACCAGTTCGTCAGTCCGAAGCGGATGGCCACAAGCACACCGGTCATCGGTTCGCTTTCCGTCGCGCGGATCGACGAGGGAGAGTAGCGAACTCTTCGCTTTCGCTCTCGCCAATCGTAATCTGCGCGACAGATTGTCGATCTTGCCGAGATGAAAAATGCCCATCGCATCATCGCTATTGACGGTCCGGCCGCGTCAGGAAAAAGCAGTGTCGCGCGCGAGCTCGCTCGTCGGCTCAATTTTGTTTACGTCAACTCCGGCGAGATGTATCGCGCGATCACCTGGCACGTGCTCGAACAGGGGATCGATCCCAAAGATTCCGCTCGTATCGCGAAGGTCGTCGACTGCGCATCGATCACGTCTGAGCTTCAGAACAACGAGTCGCACGTGCGAATCAACCATGCCGATCCAACGCCCCACCTGCGTGAGGATCGCGTGAATAACGCCGTCTCGGCCGTAAGCGCGGTGCCGGAGGTGCGCCGTTGCGTCGATGAAAAAATGCGCACCTACGCGCGCGATTACGATCTTGTCGTGGAAGGCCGTGACATCGGCTCGGTCGTTTTTCCCGATACGCCGTCCAAGTTTTATATCGACGCCTCGCCCGAAGTGCGTTCACGCCGGCGCGCGGCCGAAGGTCAACGGGATGAAATCGCCGAGCGCGATCGGGCCGATTCCCTGCGCGCGGCCGCACCGCTCGTCATCGCCAAGGACGCCGAGGTCATCGATACCTCGAACATGACGATTGATGAGGTCGTGAACGAAATTGTGCGCCGGCTTAAATCAAAAGGCTTTTCGCTTTAGCGCTCAGGTTACAACGGTGAATCCTTACTACTGGGTCGGTTACAATTTCTCGCGCCTGCTCGCGCAACTCTTCTACCGTTTCCGCATCTTGCATCGCGAACGCATGATCCAGAATGGCCCGGTCATTCTTGCGATGAACCATCAGAGTTTTTTCGATCCACCTCTGGGCGGCAATGCCTGCGACCGTCCCATTTATTTTCTCGCCAAGAAATCGCTCATGAAAGTGCCCGTGCTCGGTTGGCTCTTGCCTAAACTCAATGTCATTCCCGTCGATCTCGAAGGACAGAGTCCCGGCGCGCTCAAGGCGCTGATTCGAATTCTGCGCGGCGGCGACGCGGCGCTGGTCTTTCCCGAAGGCTCGCGCACACCGGATGGAAGTTTGCAACCCGCCCTACCCGGGCTCGGCTTTGTCATCGCCAAAACGCGCGCCCCGGTTGTGCCAATGCGAATCTTCGGCGCGTTCGACGCCTGGCCGATCCACGGCAAGATTCGACTCGGCCCACGCATCACCGTCGTCGTTGGCGATCCGATTCATTTTTCTGAGAACGATTTCGAAAATGAGGGGCGGGAACTTTACGCGCGCCTAAGCCAGCGCGTCATGGACGCCATCGCCGCCATTCGTTTGGAATAGCTCGGTAATCAACGTCAGCATTGGGCGTTGAACGTTGAGCGTTGAAAGTTGAACGTTTGCTGAATGCAGCCACACGACAAGCTTTTCACTCCCGGCCCAGTCGAAGTCTCCGCGAAAACTTTGGCCGCATTTTCGCGCCCGATGATCGGCCATCGCGGCGAAGATTTTAAGAATCTCTACCGCGACATTCACCCAAACCTGCAAACGTTATTCGGAACCAAACAGCCGGTCTTTCTTTCCACCTCATCGGCCTGGGGCGTGATGGAAGCATCGATCCGCAATCTCGTCGGCAACAGCCGCCAGTCCGGCTCCGGACTGCTCTGCTGCATGTGCGGCGCGTTCTCCGACAAATGGCTCGATGTTGCCAGGCGCTGCGGCAAAGAGGCTGAGCCCTTGCAAGTCGATTGGGGAAAACACATCGATCACAAAGATGTCGATCTTGCCCTCGCCACCGGAAAATTCGACACCGTCACCCTGATTCACAACGAGACCTCCACCGGCGTGATGAATCCGTTGCCGGAAATCTGCTGCACACTCGCGAAATATCCCAACGTCGTTCTCATCGTCGATACCGTCTCCTCCTTCTCTGCCGTTAAGATCGACATGGATGCGCTCGGCATCGACGTCATGCTGACCGGCGCGCAGAAAGCGCTCGCCCTTCCACCCGGCTTCTCGCTCTTCGCTGCTTCCGAAAAAGCTTTTGCTCGCGCCGAGAAAATTCCGAACCGCGGTTACTACTTCGATTTCCTCGAATTCAAAAAGCAACAGGCCGAATGGATGACGCCAACCACGCCCAGCATCGGCCACATCTTCGCTTTGCAATCCAAGCTCGACGAAATCTTCGACGAAGGGCTCGACGCGCGCTTTGATCGACATGCAAGAACCAACGCGCTCGTCCACGATTGGGTGCGAAAAACCGGCTTCGACTTTTTCGCCGAAGAAGGTTTCCGCTCAAAAACGCTCACCTGCGTGAAGAACAACAAAGGCATCGATGTTGTCGATCTTGCGCGAAAGCTCCGCGAAAAACATCACCTCGTCATCGATCCCGGCTACAGCAAGCTCCGGGGAAAAACTTTCCGCCTCTCAAACATGGGCGACGAAACGGAGGAGACTATTTCTCACCTGCTCGCATGCCTGGATGATTGCCTGAGGTAACCATCACACTACGGCCTCAGACCTGGTTAGTCAGGCACACGAGTTGCTAAAAATACCATAATTTATGGAGTTTCTCGTAGCCGCGACGATCCTGGCTCTGGCTCTGTTGGCCATGGAAAGGATCGTTGCTTCGCGAAGAGTGCGGCGGCGGGGGCGGTTTGGGATGCCCAGCTCGCTTCCCTATTCGAAGAAAAAGTTCTTCTTCTCGGCGGCCGAGCGTTCGTTCTACGAAATCTTGCGACGAATGGCTCCCGACCACACCGTCTTCGCCAAGGTGCGGATGTGCGATGTCATCGCTGTCTCTAAAGGGAGTGGATCGCGGCGAGCAAGTCGCAATCGTATTCAATCCAAGCATCTGGACTTCTTGATTTGCGACGCCACTCTCGCTCCAGTTGTGGCGATTGAGCTCGACGATTCCTCGCATGCGCGGGCCGATCGCAAGGCGCGCGATCAATTTGTCGATGCGGCCCTGGCGGCAGCAGAAGTCCCGATCGTCCGAATTCCAGCCAAGCGTTCTTACGCGGTCGAGGACATTCGGCGGTTGATCTTTCCGCACACTCGCGCAGTCGGTCCGCTCTGCTGAATTCTGTCAGTTGGGGGGAACAGTTAGATCCAGCGCCGGACACGCCGTTGTAGCCCAGATATTCCTCTCCGAATTTGCGCTCGAGGTAGCGTTCTTCGCGCGTGATGACGATGCGATCGGTCAGAATCACCCCAATTGGCACGGCCAGAAGCATCCACATGGAATTGGTTAGGATTGCGACCCCGAGCGTCCAAAGCGCAAATCCCATGTACATTGGATTACGACTGAAACGATAGAGGCCGTGCGAAACGATTCGCGTTGTCGGATTGAACGGGATTGGGTCAGTTCCTGCTCGCCGCTGCGTAACAAATCCGCCGATGTTCAAAGCCAGACCAGTAAGGAGAAACAACGAACCGACGATCCAGCGCAGCTTGCCATGAATGAAACTTGTCGGCACCAGCCACTCACCAAGAAAGGCCGCGGCAAGGGGAAAGACAAATAGAAGCGGTGGTGGAATCGGAACGCCGGGACGATCTTCTCCAGGCGGCAGTTCGGTTGGCACTAAATAAAGTTTAATCACGAAATCGTTGCCAGCGATTCGAATAAAAAGCGAAGGGCGCCCTCGTTTCCGAAAGCGCCCTTCATATGTGACGGCGGTAAGCCGAATTCTGTCCCCCGAATTTCTCCGGAGCGATGATCATTTATCTCAACTCACTTGCGTGAGCCGCCCGGCGAATTTTCATTCACCGTAATGCGACGATACCCGAGGATCGACGGACCGGCTGTCCTCCCTCTGTTTTGTCTTGCACCGCATGGGGTTTTTCGTGCCTCGCGAATTACTCCGCGAGCGGTGAGCTCTTACCTCGCCTTTTCACCCTTGCCTGCACTTTTCTCAAAGAACCGGCGGTGTCTTTTCTGTGACACTTTCCGTCAACGTTCGCTTGCGCGAATGTTGCCCGCGTTTTCTACGCGGCATGCTGCCGTATGGTGTTCGGACTTTCCTCCAGCGAATCTTGCGATTCACCAGCGATCATCTGCCATCAACGCGAAATCTAGCATAATCTGGACTCGATAAAACCCGGAGTTCTCGGACGAACGCGGGCAATCATTCTGAGTTCCCGCTTTGATGATTCGGTTTCGTTGGCTCAAACACCGTTTCCAACCAATGGGCGAGGAAGAATTTCTTTTCGCCTGGGAGAAAATGCCCCGATGTGCCGACGATTGGCCGCAGCGTCGTCATCATTTGCAGGCATACGACGACGAAAATAAATCCCCATAGCTTCAAGTGGCTCCGCACCGAGCCGCTCAGTAATCGCCCCATCGCGTCGATCAGGCGCAATCCAAAGCCGATCCCGATCGCCCACAGAATCAGATGCAGCGTCCCCATGAACGCGACTGAGTCGGTCGATTGCGAAAATATCCACGCGACCGGCGCGAACCCGATGAGCAGCAACGCGCCCAGACCTACCGCGGCAAAGAGGACGCCGCTGACCGTGCGCAAGCGTGCATCGATTCCGCCGAGACAGGCGAAAATGTAAAGACTCGGCAGACAGATCAAGATCGACAAGAGAGTTCCGAGCGCGATTTTTGCCGGCGCGATCCACATCTGCTGGCCGCCGGAAAAACTTCCGACGACGACGCCGTACGTGGCCATGCCCAGCAGCGCGAGGATGAGGAGCCAGAGCGCCAGCGCCGCTCGCCAATTATTTTGCAGCTCGTGAATGATCCGGCCCGGATATTTCAACAAAGCCTCGATGACGAGGACAGGCGATCTGCCATCGGGCATTGGTTCGAAAGCGAACCGCCCGGGAATTCGCGGTGGTGGTGGAGTTTGGTTTTGGATTGGTGGTGTAGTCATTGGTTTTGTTTTTGGTTTAGAGAAAGAGATGATGAAATGCGCGCCAGACGGCTTCGTAAAAATTTCCGCGCAGCGGATCGTCGCGGAGAAATTGCACCGCCAGTGCGGGCGAACCGATAAAGGGCCGAAGATTCCAGGACAGCTGCGCGCCGAGAAAGAGATTGCCCGCGAGCCAACTGAATAGAACTGCGCGCGCCGTCGCATCGCGGCCACTGATTCTTCGCAGCAACTCGAACAACCGCCGATTGGCCATAATGCCGGCGAAAGCAATCGCGCCGACGTGGCTGAGTAACATCACGCTGTGTCCAAGAATCGCAGTTGTCGATCCTAGCGGCGGCGCGTTGTACCAAATGAAAAGGGTGATGGGACTAAAGCCCGCCAGGATTATCGCGGCGATGGCGAAGCTCATTAGAATCGCGAGCGACGTTTGTTTAAAGGAAAGGCCCGAGCCAAGAACCTGCGCGAGCATTCCGTTGACCACCGCGTTCCCCGCGCAGGTAAGAAAAATCAGCAAGGGAAACTTGATCGCGGTGTAGGTCGATTGCAGCGGCGCCCGCCAAATTCCAAGAGTAAAACCGTAGAGGCCGGAGCCGATCAAAATAATCAGACAATACGCCAGCAAACGGCCGTAATTTGGTTTCACGAGCCAGTTCGCGATCCGCTCGGCGTCGCCACTTAAAAGGATCTTCAGATCGTTAATCATGTCGAAGCGATTTGAAGTAACCGCTGGTGGACGGCGTGCACGGTTTCCGGCAAAGTTGAAGTGCCGGCGGTGAGCCCGACGATGTCGATCTTGCCAAACCAATCGGCTTGTAGTTCTTCCGGCCGCTCGATGTGGAACACGCGTTTCCCCGCGGCGCGACAAGTCTCTACCAGCTGCCGCGTGTTGTTACTCGCTCGTCCCCCGACAACGACGATCGCATCCGCAACCTCGATTAATTTTCGCAGAGCCAACTGTCGATCTTTTGTCGGCTTGCACACGGTATCGACAAATCGCACTTCCGAATTTGGATGAGCGCGACGGACAAGATCGACAATCTCTCGGACGAAATCGATCGGCTGCGTCGTTTGCGAAATAATTCCGTAACGGGTGCGAAGCGGAAGAGGCAAAACATCTTCCGGCGAACTCAACACGATCGCTTCCGGAAAATCGCCAACGAGTCCGTTGACCTCGACGTGTCCGCGTTTGCCGATAACGACCGGAAAGAATCCGGCCGCGACGAGCTTTCGAAGTTGTTCGTGCGCGTGATGAACGAGCGGACATGTCGCGTCGGCGACATTGAACCCCGCAGCGCGCCACCGTGCGCGATTTGCATCCGACGCGCCGTGCGCGGTGATCATGACACGAGCCGATGTCGATCTTGTCTCGTCGAGAAGTGCTTCGCAAACGCCTTTGGCGTGAAGGCGCTCCCGCACGATCGGGTTATGCACGAGTTCGCCGAGAATGGTGAGGGGCGCTTCGGCCGCGAGCTGCTCGGCTTGGGCGATGGCGTCGCGAACGCCGAAACAGATTCCGAAATGTTCAGCCAGGATAATTTTCATCGTCCGTAACTCATCTTAACTTTGTGTCACAAAGTAATTCGGTAAAAATTTTTGAATCTTTCACTTTTTCCATTTCTTTACGATTTGCTCGAGCACTCCGATGTGTTCCCGAAAGGCCGCCCGGCCCTTCGCCGTCAACGCGTAGCTCGTTTGCGGACGGCCGCGCATCTCCTTGGTCACGGTGATGAGCCCGAGTCTGTGCAACGTCCGCATATGCGTGATCAAGTTGCCGTCGCTCATTCCCAGTTCCGCTTTCAATTCCTGGAACGACCAGCTCCGGCGCGAAGCCAGCAGAGCCATGATGGCAAGTCGCCACTTTTCGTGGATGATTTTGTCGAGCTTCGCGAACATCGTTCATTCGTCGGCAAATTGGACGCCGGCCGCGCCGCGTTTTCCACTCCAGGTAAAAAGAGCATAGATCAGGTGATACAAACCGAACGTAACGCCCATGACGAGATTTGGGACATCGCTCGCGACGCCCTCGAATGTGTTCGCCAGAACTGGAACCGTGACACCAGTGAGCAAACAGACCCAGCCGAGAAGGACAAGCGAGCGCGGTGCGAATAATTGGGTGGATAGCAACGCCAATCCGTAGAAGACCGCCCAGACGACGACCAGCTCAAGCTCGATCGCGCCGACGAATCCTATTTTGAGGAACCAAATCGTGAAAATCAGCGGCACAATCAGGTTCGGCCCGATCGCTCTCAGGGCGAGCCTCATGCCGGATGAAATGAATGGCCGGCCGCTGCTTTTCGCTTCGCGCCAGACAAAGAACGCATTGGCTAGCACGGTGAGAAACAGGACGTCGAGCCAGATGATGGCGAACTCGCGCGGTCCGACGGCACGGCCGAGCGGACTGCCGGGCGCGTCGCTCAGGTGAATGAAAGCGGCCGACAAGATCGACAAGATACCCCCGACCAGCGCCGTTGGCGCGGAGATGGCGCGATAGGTCGTGGCGCGCTCCATCAGGGTGCGGATGACGCGCAGATCTTCTTCTGCCCGAGACTGCTCGTTCATGTTGGGTTGACTTTGTATCACAAAGCTAAATCGGAAACAACCAGATTTCTGGATGCCATTTAATTTGGTAGGGACGCATCTCCGAGGCGTCCGTCGAATTTCCGAACCTGAATAAATCGGACGGCTCGGAGAGCGTCCCTACCAGTTCATATTGGTGAAGGCACCGTCATCAGGAAAATCGTGATCATGGCGAGCGCGATCATGAGCTTCCCGATCATCCCGCCAAGATTGCCAAGCAAACTTCCCCAACCCGCACGGCCGGCGTCGATCGCTTTTTTGCCGGCGATAAATTCACCAACAATCGCGCCGAGCACCGGGCCGACGAACAATCCGATGATGCCAAAGAAGAGGCCGACGAGCGCGCCGATGATGGCGCCGATTGTTCCCCACTTCGTCGCGCCGAAATATTTCGCACCGAAATAGCTGCCCAGAAAATCGAGCGCGTAGCTTGCTAGCGTGAGCGCACCCAAAATAGCGATCGTTTTCCAACCAACGCTTTTCTCCGCCCCGACCATCATTCGATGAATGACTGCCGCGGCGAAAATGATGACCGTTCCGGGAAAGATCGGGAGCACGGTGCCGATCAAACCGACCGCGAACAGGACAATTACAAAGAGCCACCAGAATAGTTCCATGACCGAGAACTCGAACAGTAAGAGATGTCTCGACTTCGCTCGACATGACAAATTGACCCGCCAGATGTCGATCTTATACTGAAATTCTCTATGCCACTCGCGGTTGGAACGAAAGCACCGGACTTCACCTTGGTGACCAAGACCAAGGACGGTCCGCAGCAGATAAAATTGAGCGACAACTTCGGCAAGAAAAACACGCTCCTCCTTTTTTTCCCGATGGCGTTTACCGGCACCTGCACGATGGAAATGTGCGGGGTGAGTCTGGATCTCGCGGCCTATAGCTCACTCAACGCGGATGTGTATGGAATCAGCGGTGACAATCCGTTCGCCCAGGAAGCATGGGCGGAAAAGGAAAAGATCACCGCGCCGTTGTTGAGCGATTACGAGCACAAAGTGGCGGAAGCCTACGACGTTGCCTACGATTCCTTCCTTCCGGAAAGAAATCTTGGGATGGGTGGCGTGCCAAAGCGCGCGGTGTTTATCGTGGATCGCGGCGGCGTGATTCAATATGCCGAGTGCGACGACGACGCGCGCGCATTGCCGAACTTCGACAAAGTGAAAGCAAAGCTGGCGGAAATGAAATGAGCTCGCATACACAGTTCTGTCATCCCGAGCGAAGTGAGGGACCTCGCAATCGAAGCTCGGATCACTCTAGGTATCGCGCGTGTTCTACTGGCGTGGCGAGCGATCCTTCGCATCCGCTCAGGATGACAAAGTAGAAAATGAGCGACGAATTCAAGACGCTGCAGAAATTCGATGCCGGCAACGGCCGCGAAGGCTTCTTGCATTCGTTGCCGACGCTGGAAGAGCAAGGCGTCGGCAAGATCTCGCGCCTGCCGGTCAGCATTCGCATTGTGCTCGAGTCGGTGCTGCGCAATTGCGACGGCAAAAAAGTTGGGCGCAAAGATATTGAGACGCTGGCCAATTGGAACGCGAAGAAGCCGGCGAACGAAGAAATCCCATTCGTGGTCTCCCGAATTGTTCTGCAGGATTTCACCGGCGTCCCGCTGGTTGTCGATCTTGCCGCGATGCGCAGCGCGGTGCAGCGACTAAAGGGCGACCCGAAAATTATCGAACCACTCGTGCCGGTTGATCTCGTGGTCGATCACTCGGTGCAGGTCGACTTCTTTCGCTCGGCCGAGGCGTTGCGGCTGAATCTGGACATGGAATTCAAACGCAACCGCGAGCGCTACCAATTTCTGAAATGGGGACAACAGGCGTTCAAGACGTTTCAACTTATTCCGCCCGGCATCGGCATCGTGCACCAGGTCAATCTGGAGTACCTCGCGAAAGGCGTGCTGCACACGAAGATCGACAATCGCGAAATGTTCTACCCCGACACGCTCGTCGGGACCGATTCGCACACGACCATGATCAACGGACTCGGCGTGGTTGGTTGGGGCGTGGGCGGAATTGAAGCCGAAGCGGGCATGCTCGGTCAGCCGGTTTATTTTCTGACGCCGGAAGTGGTCGGCGTGCATTTGAGCGGGAGGTTGGGCGAAGGCGTGACCGCGACCGATCTCGTCTTGCACATCACGCAGATGCTGCGCGCGCAAGGCGTCGTCGGAAAATTTGTCGAGTTTTATGGCGAAGGCGCGGCGTCGCTGCCGGTGCCGGATCGCGCGACGATTGGAAACATGTCACCGGAGTACGGCGCGACCATGGGATTTTTCCCGATCGACAACGAATCGGTCACTTATCTGCGCGCGACCGGACGAACGGAAGAGCAATGCGTCGCGTTCGAAAATTATTTCCGGGCGCAAAAGATGTTCGGCATGCCTGGCAAAGGCGAGATCGATTACAGTGTCGATCTCGCGCTCAATCTTGCCGACGTGCAACCGGGTGTGGCGGGGCCGAAGCGGCCGCAAGACCGGATCAATCTTCCCGCGCTCGGCGAAACGTTTCGAGCGCTCTTGCAAAAGCCGATCAAGGATGGCGGTTACGGAAAACAAGGTGCCGATCTTGCAGCGAAGCATCCGGTGCATTTGAACGGCACACCGCCGCGCGATGAAGACATGCCGTCGACGGACGATCCCAGGGTAACGATTCAGCCGGGCGAAGAGCGCAACAAGATGGAAATGGTGGCGAACCGTCCGTCGCCCGATTCCCCAAGTGAGATCCTCGAAGAGCTGAAAGATGGAACCGATTTATTTCCGCAGGGCCGAAGCCAGATCGGGCACGGCAGTGTGTTGATCGCGGCGATCACGAGCTGCACGAACACGAGCAATCCGAGCGTGATGCTCGCGGCCGGATTGCTCGCGAAGAAAGCGGTCGAGCGCGGGCTGCGGGTCGATCCGGCGGTCAAGACATCGCTCGCGCCGGGCTCGCGCGTGGTCACGGATTATTTGGACAAGACCGGACTGCAACCTTACCTCGATCAACTCGGCTTCAATCTCGTTGGTTACGGTTGCACGACCTGCATCGGAAATTCCGGACCGTTGCATCCGAAAATCGAGCAGGCGATCAACGAATTTGATCTCATCGCGGCTTCCGTGCTTTCGGGAAACCGGAATTTCGAAGCGCGCGTGCATCAGAACATCAAAGCGAACTTTCTCATGTCGCCGCCGCTCGTGGTCGCGTTCGCGCTCGCCGGGCGGGTCGATGTCGATCTTACGAGCGAGCCGATCGGCAAGGACAAAGACGGGAAAGAAACTTTTCTACGCGATCTCTGGCCAAGTTTGAAAGAAGTACGCGACGCGATGCAATCGGCGCTCAAGCCGGAAGTGTTCCGCAGATTGTATCGCGATTTCGCCAACCAAAATCCGAAGTGGAACGAAATTCCGTCGAGCGTTGGCGAAGTTTATCAGTGGGACGAGAAGAGCGATTACATCCACGAGCCGCCGTTTTTTAAAGATTTCTCGATGGAGCCGGGGCACATCACCGAACTCCGCGGAGCGCGTCCTCTCGGAATTTTCGGCGACTCAGTCACGACCGATCACATCTCACCGGCCGGCGCGATCAAACCGAGTTCTCCCGCGGGCCAATACTTGGTGTCGCGCGGGATTAAGCCGGAAGATTTCAACAGCTATGGCAGCCGGCGCGGCAACGATCTGGTCATGACGCGCGGCACGTTTGCAAACGTGCGGATCAAAAACCTGATGGTGCCGGGAACGGAAGGCGGCGTGACGATCCACTATCCGGACGGAAAGCAGATGTCGATCTTCGATGCGGCGATGAAATATCAGGCGGAAGGCGTTCCGCTCATCATCTTGGCAGGGCACGAATATGGAACGGGATCCTCCCGTGACTGGGCGGCTAAGGGAACCAAGTTGTTAGGCGTCCGTGCTGTCGTCGCCGCGAGCTTTGAGCGCATTCATCGCTCGAATCTTGTCGGCATGGGCGTGCTGCCCTTGCAATTTCTCGACGGCGTCACCGCGCAGTCGCTCGGCCTCGACGGCTCTCAGACATTTTCGATTGGCGGTTTGTCCGACGCGACTCAACCGGGTCAGCGCTTAACAATGGAGATCGAGACCAAGGATCGACAAAAACGTTATCTGCCGGTGAAATTGCGCATCGATACGCCGATCGAAGTCGATTATTACAAACACGGCGGGATCCTGCCGTTCGTGTTACGTCAATTGCTCTCGAAGTAGGACGGAGATCGGTGAACCCTCCGCGATGAAAGCGGAGCGCGGCGGCTGACTCAGCGTTTTAACGAACTGCTCGCCATAAAGTGCGGCGACATCAGCACGCAGTTCGAAAGTCTCAGCGTTCCAAATTTTCCAGCGCGGATGTTCGACTCGATATTCGCTGCAACCGGCCCGGACGCAGGTGTAACCCCAATAATGTTCGGTGATGAATTCGGCGTGCGAACCGGCGGAAATAGTTTGCGGCTCGCCACTCGCGCTCATCCTTAGCGATTCCCTTTTCGTTCCGCGTCGCCACGAATATTCGACCTTCACTCTAAGATCGACATGTTCGATGTCGTGCTTCATCGGCACGGCCAGATAAGGTTCGCCATAGAATGTGCGCGCAATCAAGGCGATGGCGCGCTTGGGAACGAGCTCGCGCACGAAGACAACGCCGCGGCGCCAGGTGTCAGCCGATTTTTTGCGCACGTAGAAGCGAAGATTAACTTCCTCGAAATCGCGGTGGAGTGGAATGGGCAGGCCAAGCAAGCGCGTGTCGAGAAAGAGAAAGCCAACGACGCTGACAAACGTCTCGCCGTTTTCATAATCGATTTCGGTCCCGGGCGGAACAAGCGGCGCGAGGATTTGTGGATCGACCACGAAATTCAACATCGCGAGATAACGCCAGTTGGCGGTGAGAAATGCTTGCACGCCGCGACAGGTTTAACGAATCGGGCGGACGCGATAACGGAGAGAAAAGTGTTCTGGCTCCGGGACTGGACTTAAGTCCGCCCGTTGCGCTGCCATAATCCAATCGGACCAAGTCTTGTCTTCCTCGCGCGGGCTGGCCGGCAGTTTCAATTCGATGAATTGCGAATTAGCGGGCTCGTTGCCGATCGAGGCGAAGAGCGATCGGCTCTGGCTGTGAGTCAAAAGATCGACATGTCCTGGAATGATGGTGACTTCGGCCTGTTTCGAAATCGAACTCCAATCGATAAACGCGTAACGATCCTGCCGTCCATCATTATAAAGAGCGACGCGAATACTGTAACCGTCGGGTTGCCCGGGAATCTTGATCGCAGCCGGAATGCGCAACTCGAAATCCAAGGCGAGGTGTTTGCCATCAATTGTCGGCGGCTTGTCCGAGAGCAAATAAGGGACGCCGATCAAAAGTCCGGCCACGAGGCCGGTGACCAGGATCGACAATCCTTGTGCGGCACCAAATCCGGCGAGACCGGGCCGGCGAGTGCGAAGCCCGACGATCAGTCCGATAAGGAAACCGGCGGCGAGGCCGAGCGGCACACAAATGAAAATCAAGGCATAGCCGCGCTGACCTTCGAAATCAGGGACGTGCAGAAGCCTGGTCAGATAATCGCCGACCGGAAACGCGAGGATACAGCCAAGAATGCTCGTGATTACGCCGACAACAATCGCGAGCGCAGGATGCAAACGTCGCGACGGATCAGAAACTTCTGACATGTCCGACGGACATACGCCGCGACAACAAGATCGACAAGAGCTTAGCGCAACAGTTTTTCGAGTGAGGAATCTGGCTGCGCGCCGAGCGAGGTCGCACGCGCGTAATGGCGCTTGGCCAGCTCACGCGCGGGCGGTGAGGCCGTGGCGTAAATGACCGCGAGATTGAAATGGGCGTCGGCGTAATCGGGATTGCTCGCGATCGCTTCGAGCATTTCTTTTTCGGCTGCTTCCTGCCACCCCTTCTGGCTGGCGGTGATGCCGAGATAATTGTGCGCCGTCGCGCTCTTAGGATTGATGGCCAGAGATTTGGTCAGCTCATTGAGCGCGTCATCGAATTTGGCCTGGCGATAATAAACGATTCCCAAAGTCGTATGCGAAAACTCATCCTTCGGCGAAAGCGCGACCGCTTTCTTCAAGGTCAGTTCGGCGGCCTTTAACTTGCCGGTGCGAAAATAAACGACGCCGAGGTTTGAAAGTGAATAGAGATTGTTCGGACTCTTGGTCAGGATCTCCTGATATAACTTTTCGGCGGTCCGGTACTTTCCGTGGTCGAAGCTCTCCTTGGCGTCGCGCGCGGTGCCCACGAGATCGTCGGGCACGTGCGGATGAAAGTTGCTGTCGCCGGCGGGGCGATTTTGTTCGGTTGCAGTTGCGCCACCTTCATCCGGCGCCGCTTTTTCTTTCCCATCTGGGCCGGTGACTTTGACGTTCGATTTCTTGGCAAAAGTGAAACTCGCTTTCAGTGCCGATGGATTATTATCCGAAATCGAAACGATCGGCTGGCGCAGCAAAGCGAGTTCTTCGTCGGTCAACTTCGTCACCGGTTGGGCAAGCAACTCGATTTGCTCGCTCAGCGTGTCCGATTTGACCTTCAGCTTGTCGAACTCGGCCAGCATCAGCTTCTTGGCCTGATCGCGCCGCGCCTCTTCCTGCCGTTCGCGAATCACGATGTTGCGCAAGATTTCGTTTTCTCGCGTTAAACGCGCAGTCTCTTCGGCATTGACCCCGGTGAGCTTGGCTTGTTCGAGCTGCTTGCTCGCGTCATCCAACTGCGTTCGCAGATCGGCCACCTTTACTTCGAATTCCTGATTCTGCTTCTGACTGGCCACGAGCTGCTGCTGAAGCTGCTCGATCTGTTGTTTTACATCGGCCAATTCTTTTTCTTTCTTCGGCTTGTCCTCGCTCAGCTCGCGCACGCTTTTCTCGGCGTCGGCCAATTTCTTGGTCAAATCCGTGTTCTCAGCGACCAACGCCTGCACGCGTTTCTCGGCGTCCTTTGTGCCCTTCAATTGCGCGACCACGTCGTCACGTTCTTTCGTGACGGCAGCAATCTTCTTGTTCGCCTCGGTCGCCTTAGCGCTGGCGGCGTCTCTTTCTTTCTCGGCCGAGCTGCGTCCCTGTTCGGCCGACGCGAGCGTTTTCTTGAGCTGCGCGATCTCGGCGCGCAACGCTTCCCTGGCCTTGTTGTCGCCCCCGGTCGTGGATTCGATCTTTTTCAGCGAAGTTTGTGCATCGGCCAGTTGGTCGCGAACTTTCTTCTCGGCGCCTTTGGCTTTCTCGAGTTCGCCCTGTGCCTTATCCAATTTCGAATTCGTTTCTTTCAAGCGGCCGCTGAGCGTTTCTTTTTCCTTTTCCGCGGTCGTGAACTGGTTGCGTGACTTTTGCAATTCGGCCTGCAGTTGATCGACTTTGTCCTGCAATTTCTTGGTCGCCGCGCGAATGGCTGCGTCATCCGGAGTTGGCGCGGATACGGTGGCCCTGGCTGTTTCGGAAGTTGCGGCTGGTGCAGCTGCTTTCGTCGCGCGCTGCGGCGTGATTTCGACGCTCGGTTCGGGCGGGCCAGGTTGATCGGGAAGAATGGCTGCGCCTTCGGGCAATGAGGTTGGACCGGTCGTAAGATCTTCCTGAGTCGAGACCTTGCCTTGGACGCGCAAAATGTTTTCCGAGACTTTCCGGCTGCGATATTCGACGATGGCCGGCTGCCAATCGGCATGCGTCTTGCGCAGTTGCTCGAGCAGGCTGCCGGCGAAACGATATTTTGCCAGCGCAGCTTTGAACTGATTTTCGTGTTCCAGTTTTTCCCCCTGCTGCGCGGTCATGTAGGCCTTGAGGAACGTTTCGCTCGGATCGTCCGCCTGCGAGCGGAGCTGGACGGGCGCAATGAAAAGAAAGAAACCGGCCAGGAGAATCGAACCGATCTTTTTCATGCGAGAGCGAGCCGGAAGAATAGACGACCGGTGCCCAGTATCAATGCCTGCTTCCACCACGGCGACAAAATAAGCGGAGATCGTGCCATGGGTGGGTGGGTTGCCCGTTGCAAACGCACTCGCAGAACCTAAAATCTAGAGCTTCACGGTGGCCGTAGCTCAATGGTAGAGCCCCAGGTTGTGGTCCTGGTTGTTGCGGGTTCGAGTCCCGTCGGCCACCCGCCCTCAAAGAGGCAGTGGCACAGTGGGTGCTAAACAGGTTGCTCATGAATCCGACTGCAGACTTCTTCGGCCAATCGGAACTTCGCATCATCACCCCTAATTTCTGGGAGCGCATCCTCAGCGACGAGCAATTGCGCCACTGCAACAATCTGGAAAAACTACTCGCTGGCTGCGAGATCATCGCCGTGCTGGACGGGGCGGATCTTCTCGCAGCCTAACGAGCAATTCCATTCCTCGATTTCAATTTTTGGTGAGCCGATTCCCCGGCCCATTGTCGATCTTAGCTCGACGAGCCGCTCGCTTCTTTCATTCGCCAATCGGCCATCGAAAATCTACAGTCACTGCCATTGTGCCTGTAGCTCAACCGGATAGAGCTTCTGACTTCGGATCAGAAGGTTGGGGGTTCGAATCCCTCCAGGCACGTGCTGAACACGTTTAGAGAAGATCGCGCATGCCTCAAGCGAGCGAATCCGCACCAATCCAATTCCCGCTTCTTCGCAAAACTTGGCAGCGAGCCGTATTTATTCTGGCGCTGGTGATCGCGGCGGCCGCGTTTCTGGTGATGCCGTGCGTTCGCGAACCGCACATCAATTTTCTATCTCGTGACGACCGCGCCGAGTGGATTTGTTTCCCGACGCCGCTCAGTCCAAGGGCCCATGTCATCGCGAACCTCGACACAATTTTTCGACGCGAGTTTACGTTGGAACATGAGGCGCGGTCGGCGCAGTTAAATGTGCGCGCGGCTAAGCGCGTCGAACTAAAGCTTAATGGAGCGCGTGTCGATCTTGGCGCGAGCGGCAATTGGAAAAAGACATCGAGCGTGGATGTCGGCGGATTTTTGCGAGCCGGCACAAACACGATCGAAGCAAGAGTTTTTAATGAGAACGGGCCGCCATCGTTGTGGTTGACGTTAGACGCGGAAACTGTCCGCCTACGGACCGATCAAAGTTGGGAAGCATCTTTCGCCGGCTCTTCGTGGCGGCCGGCGATCCTTGCTTCGACCGTAAAGAAACCGGGTCCGGGAAATGTCATCGCCGGCGGCGAAACAGCGTTCGGCGCGTTGGCGAAGGTTTGGCCAATCTGGTTGATGGTTGCTGTGGTCGCTGTCGCGATTTGCCTGATCGGCAGCAGATGGTTTCGAAAAAGTGGGAGCGATGACGCCAAGGAAATGTCACGGCGTCACACCACCATCTTGCTCCTGATCCTGGCGAGCTTGTGGCTGATTTTGTATTGGAACAACGCCGGCTCGTTGCGCGAAGACGAGGGCTTCGATACCGAAGCCCATTACGATTACATCCGGTTCGTGCAGGAACAAAAGGCATTGCCGCTGCCGACGCAAGGATACGAGATGTTTCAGCCGCCTCTTTATTATGTTCTATCGGCCGGTGTGCTGTCGCTCTGCCGAATTTCGATTAGAGATTCGTCGGCACTCACCGTCTTGCGCACGCTCACGATTCTCTTTGGCATCGCGCATTTTGTGCTGGTTTTTTTGTGCGTGCGACTTTGTCTCCCGCGTCGAACCGGCGCTCAACTAGTCGGGCTCGCTCTGGCCGCATTTCTGCCAATGCAGCTTTATCTATCGCATTATATAACGAACGAAACACTGGCGGCGGCGTTGATCAGCGCCGCGATTTATTTTGCGCTGCGTATCCTGGGAAGAAATGGCGCCGGACTTTGGGAGTACGCATGCCTGGGCCTTTGCATGGGCGCAGCCATGTTGACGAAGGCAACCGGACTTCTCCTTCTTCCTGCGGTTCTTACCGCGCTGCTATTCAAACTCGCAGTAGAACGAAAGCAGATCGCCATTGGACTGCGCAACATGTCGATCTTGCTCGCGATTTGCCTGGCGGTTTGTGGCTGGCATTACCTTCGAATTTGGGCGCATTTTGGAACGCCCTTGCTCGGCAATTGGGACATCGCTTCCGGTTTCGCGTGGTGGCAGGACCCGGGCTACCACATGGCTGGTGATTACCTGCGCTTCGGGCGATCGCTTATCGATCCTCTGTTCAGTGGATTCGCCGGGTTGGCCGATGGAATTTATTCGACGTTCTGGGGCGACGCCTTATGCGGTGGCAGAACCGAAATGGCGTTGCGCCCACCGTGGAATTACAATCTGGTTGTTGCCGGTTATCTCCTGGCAACTATCCCGACAATTCTAATTTTGATCGGCGCAGTTGCGGCGATTCATCGCTTCGTTCGCAATCCGACACCGGATTGGATTCTGTTGTTCGTTCTCTCGGGAAGTGTCGCTCTCGGATTGATTTTCATGACGTTGAGAGTGCCTAGCTACGCGCAGATCAAGGCCTTTTACGGATTGTCTGCGCTCGTCCCGCTCGGCTTATTTGCCGCCATTGGCTGGGAAACTGTCGCGCGTCGACGCAGGCACATCTTGTTCGCGGTTGCGATCGCTTTGCTGGTCTGGACCGCAAATAGTTTCGCTTCCGTCTGGATTCACGATCCTCCATCGCGACATGTTCGAGATGGTTTAAGATTGCGCCAGCAAAAGCAAATCGACGCGGCCATTGCCGAGGCGAGGAAGGCGGTCGATGCCGATCCGACGCATCCAGCCGCCAGACGATTTCTCGCCTTGGTTCTGAACGAGTCGGGACGCACGGACGAAGCGCTCGAGCTCGCCGAGAGCGGAGTCCGACTCATGCCGCTGGATAGTGCGTGCTATGTGCAGTTGGGCACGGTGTTGTTAAAGAGAAACGAACTGGATCGCGCGATTGCAGCGGGTCAGCGCGCCTTGGAGCTAGGCCCGGAAAATGCGGCTGCTTACGAACTCTTATTCAGCTGCCTCCGAAAGTCGGGGCGCGATACCGAGGCGATTAACCTGGCGCGCGACGGGCTTGCCGTCTCACCCTATGACGCCGACATGCATCATCGGCTTGGGTTGGTTCTGGCGCAGGAGACTAATTACCTCAGCGCAATCAATCATTTTGCTTATGCGATGATGCTTGGTCCTGACCCATCCGAACCGGAATCGAAACTTCGTATCGCGCTCGGTTTGCTGACCAAGACGCAGGACGGCGTGAAACAACTTCAAGAAGCCGCATCAGTGATCCCCGATTCACCGCGAGCTTTGAACGAGTTGGCCTGGCTCTTTGCAACGCATCCCGATATGAGATTGCGCAACGCCCGGGAAGCAATTCGGCTTGCCGAGCGCGCACCGGTATCGAGCGATTACAAAGCGAAACCAGCATTTCTCGCCACCTTGGCCGCGGCCTACGCTGAAGCGGGAAGATTTCCCGAAGCAATTAAATGCGCGCAAGAGGCATCATCTTTGGCAGAATCGTCCGGTGACGCTAACACGATTGCGCTCGCCCAGAAATTATTGACTTCCTTTCAAGCCAACAGGCCTTATCGCGACGAGAGCCTCAACCAATAGAATTCATCCATGAGATCTTCCGGCACGCACTCCGAACTCGACGGCATGATCGTCGAAATCGAACTGACTTTGGCCAGCATTGTTCAAGGCGTGGCCCTTTATTTCTTGATCGAGAATTCGCGCGCGGTCTTGTCGACGCAGCAACGCGCCTTCTGGCCATACATTTTTTCCGGACTGCTAACCATCCTGATTTTTTGGTCGCGCTCGGTCGTGCACACTCTGACGTTGATCCGATGGCCGCTCGAGTTCGGCCATAATTTCTTTTACATCGGTTGCGCGCTGGCGGAGTCGCTTCTCTTTACGCGCATCGCCGACCCTCAGGGCTGGTTTACCCTCGGCGCCATTTATGCCGGCATTGTCTGGCTGCTTTTCGTTTACGATTTACGCCTGATTCGCGCGCGCGAACGCGACAGCGCCGGCGAAGCGAGCAACCGCCTCTATGCATTGCTCACGCGCGATCAATGGCTGAACATTGGCGCGCTCGTTCCCGCCCTCTTTTTCTTGAACCTCGGCTGTGCGCTTTGCCTTTACTGGCGGCCCGATTATTTTCTCGCGCACCACGTCTGGCTCGGCGGGGCACAGCTCTTGTCCTTCTCGGGTTACTTACTCTACGTGATCCGGTTCTTTAAATCGATCGCCCCTTTGATCCAGCAATCGCGCCAGGAATGGCATGATGCTAAGGAGAAACTGCGGCCCCAGCAGGACTAGGCACCACCGATGCAGTCGGCGCTTGTTGATTTAACAGGAGCGTTTGCGTAATAATCGCTCCTTCGCGCAGTCGGCGACCCTTTCTGCGCAAAAATCTTTTGAAAACCATCACGCTCTCGCGAAATCACAATTCGGTTTCGGCCGATTGGCGCGTGCCCACTGTCGATCAAATCATGGTCGAAGAGCGCGCCGGCGCGTTCGCCAAACGCAGCATCAAGACTTCCGCGAAGCTCGCCGGTCTCAAGCTCGCCATCTCGATGATGGACCTGACCACGCTGGAAGGAAAAGACACGCCGGGAAAAGTCGCCTTTCTTTGCCGCAAAGCGATGCAACCGCTCGATCCGCGCTACCAGGTTCCGCCCTGCGCCGCGGTCTGCGTCTATCCAAATTTTGTGCGTGTCGCAAAAAAATTCCTTGGCAATTCGGGAGTGAAAGTTGCATCGGTCGCGACCGCGTTTCCAACCGGACTCATGCCGTTAAAATTAAAATTGGAGGAAGTGCGAAGCGCCGCGCGCGCCGGCGCCGACGAGATCGACATGGTGATCAATCGCGGAGTTTTTCTTTCCGGCGATCACGCGAGCGTGTTCGACGAGATCGCCGCCACCAAAGAAGCGTGCGGCGCGGCGCACTTAAAGGTGATATTGGAAACAGGCGAGCTGCAAACGTACGACAATGTGCGCGTCGCCAGCGAGATCGCCATGCGCGCCGGCGCCGACTTCATCAAAACATCGACCGGAAAAATCTCGCCGGCGGCGACCATGCCGGTGACGCTCGTCATGTTGGAAGCGATCCGCGATTTCTTTTACGCGACCGGAATGCGCATCGGGATGAAACCGGCCGGTGGAATTCGCACGGCCAAACAAGCGCTCGCTTATTTGGTCATGATAAAGGAAACCCTCGGCGACGACTGGCTCACGGCCGATCTTTTCCGGTTCGGCGCCAGCACGCTCGTCAACGATGTGCTCATGCAGGTCGTGAAGACGGTCGATGGAAATTATCAGAGCAGCGATTATTTTTCGCTGCCTTAGAAGAGATCGAGCAAACGCTGGCCCACCGCGAGCAGGCCGAGGCCGCCCGAGGGAACAATGATCGCACGAACGAAAGGCTGTTCCGTTAGCGGAGCAAATGCGCCAGTCTTGAGATCGCGGATTTCGGCGATGAGCTCATCGAAGGTGTGCCGTTTCGCTTCGCTTTCCTGACCCAAAAGGCGAAACCGCCGCAGATCGTTGAGCGCAGTTTGACGCAGTTGTTCGGCAGCGCGCCTGAGCAAAATAGCGCTGCCGAGCGCCCAGGCAGCCGTGATGGCAAAGATCAAGACGAGACTCGCTGGCCAGGTCCAGTTATCGAAAAAGGACGAACGAGCAACAATCATCAAGCTCAGGACGATGAGTGGATACCAAATCAGCGGCGCGACCACCTGTGTGCGCTGGGCGACGAAAAAGATTTCGTGATAGGCGGAAAGTTCCTTTTCGGTCAAGGGCGGATGGCGATGAGAGCGATCAACAACTTTGCGTCCCCATTTTGTTACCTCCCGGCCAAACATCCGAATAAAATTGCTGTTCAACTGGATAGCATCGACCACGTAAAAGAAGAGAAGCAGCAGACCCACCGTAGCCAGGGCACAAACAACCTCGTCAATGACAAAGGCCATCTCGCCTCGCGCCGGAGGCATCGGCTTGGGAAACAGCGTGTAAAGCGTGAAGGCGAACACTGAATACATGGTAAAGAGAATTCCGATTCTGATAAAACGCGGCCAAAACTTATTGCGGCAAAGATACGCATGCCACGCGTCCTCGGCCGAAAATTGCGAGGTTCGGGCGGGCTCGTTCATCTGCCAGTGCTCGAAGCCAATGCCAAGATCACGCGAGCGAAATCGTGTTAACGGCAATTCGGCGAAGGAAAAATCCTTCTCGAGTTCCCTCGCATTGGCCCGAAGAACGAAACTTGCTTTAGCCATGAAAAAGATCGCGAGCATGAAGGCGACCAGGCGCAGCATTTCACTTGGCCAGATGCTGATCCCGGAAAAAAATGCCAGCGGCTCTTGCGGAGCGAAGTACTGCGCAACCAGAGCAACCAGCAAAATAATGAGCGGTCCGCCGCAAACCAACCAGAAAGTTGTGTTAACCAGCGCACGCTTTAGACGCTCGAGAGCCGTACCCCCGCCTGACAATGTGCGCCGGGCAATGGTGATACTAATCCAGGCGGCAATGGCCAAGACCGTCAGCGCAACGATGATCAGCCGGGGGATCACGCCCGCAGTAAACAGCCAATCGCGAAACCACGGCTTCGCCTTCTCGTTCCTATCGTAGTGCGATTCGACGACAACGTCTGCATCGCCCTCGCGCCACAGATACCACGGCTGACTCAGATCGTAGGCGCCGCGCCGGCTGATCTCGAAGATGCGCGGTTGCCAGGAAAGACATTTCGCTTCTGGCTCTTTCATGCGGCCGGTCGCGACCAAGGTCCCGACGTACATGGAGGTTTGATTCGTATCGCGAAACGGCGCAATGTGCTGCTTGAGATAAATATCGGGCAACGTGCTCCCAAAGGGCGAGACGATGACCAGATTGTGGGCATCGTCCCAATCGTCGCGGCGTTCAAAATGCGCGTCGTAGTTGTTGGTAAAAAATACCGCTTCCGAAAACTGGGGACGCAACGCGCGCAGAATCATCAGTTTGTCATAAATGTCCGAACCGAGCAGACCAATGGCGCGAATCCCGGAGCCGTCCTCCCGCTTCCAGCGCGCGTTGTCCTCTTTCATCTGCCGCGCTAGACGCCGGAGATAATCGGATTGGTTTAGTCCTTCAGTCGCCTCGATCGCGACCGTGTCCTTACCGACTTGAGTTTTTTGCGCTAGCTCGCGCTGATTGTCTTTGCCGGAGTCGCCGGGCAGTTGTCCGTCAATTCCGCGAAGATAATGATAAGAATGAATCCAGGGCGGCCGTTTCTCCGGCTGCTCGACGATTTCGTTAACGGTTCGGCCGGAGGCCTGTGACTCAAAGGTTGCGGCTAACGACCGGCCGTATGGAGTATCCCATTCACTTAAAATTACAATGTGGGACAGCTTGCGAGGAATCGGGCGCCGATCTGGCGTCATTTGGGAGACAATGTCGATCTTACGTCGGGCTAGCTCCGCGATCAGTTCATGCAAAACCCAGTCGTCCGGGGCGATCGTGCGAACAAAATGCAGACCCGTGACCTTCTTTTCCAGCAACGTCTCCACTGTTTTGTCGGTTGAAGGTTCGGCCGCCTCTTCTGCGGAAGCAGGGGACGAAAGCAGCGTGAGGTCCGAGACGGTCGCCCGCGGCGAGATAATCGAGACTCCAGTCAGTGCTTCTTTGGCAACCGCGCTTAAACGGTCCCGATCCCAGCGCACTTCACGAACCATGTTTTGCAAGCCACTGGAATTTGCCGGCCCGATCAGCCTGACCTCAATCTTCTGGCGGACGTTTCCTGGTGCGAGCTGGTTGATCAGGTTGGCGAAGTAGCGCAATGGGCTGGGATTGAAATTGGCCGCGGGCAACCAGACCACGACCACACGCGTCATGTCCGGGGGGAAAACTTTCTTAGGATCGCCCGTCGCTTCGCATTCCTCCCAAGGAAGTAGCAAAACCGAGTTGGCAACGGCGCCAGTATTGCAATCATCTGGTCCGACGCGCTTAATCGCCGGTGACGGCACCTTTGGGGGCGACGGCGATGGCGAGTTCGGGGGCCATTTCGCGGTCACGAATCCTATGTGTTCACCATCGATCGGGACAAATCCGCTTTCGCTTAGTCCCTCGAGCACGGCCTGTCGCGCGCGCAAGCGCGATTCGCCTTGCTCACTGTAGGGCCCGGCATCGAGCATCACAGCAAACAAGAGAACTTTAAACTTGCTGGCGCGTTCGCACAGAAGTTGCGCCAGGGCGCTGATGTCGTGCCGAGACGAAGTATTTTCTGAGGCCCGCCCTGCCTTGGTCTCCGCATCAAGCGACGCTTCCTCCTTCTGTGCCACCGCGATCGGGTCCTGCCACAACCGCGCGTTAACATCCTGTTCCGCGATTACTGGAACTGGTTTTTCATTCGGAACCGTCGGGCGCGTGCTCACGAGCGGTTTGAATTGCGCAATCACTCCGGCGAGCGCCGCGAGGACGGGCAATAGCGTCCCCCAGGGTAAATCAAACTTGCGCGCTTGCTCTTCTGCCATGGTGAACGTCCCCCCGTGGCAATTCTGGTGGGGGCGGCATGATGCCCCGAACAGCAGTCCGTTTACAACTAAAATCGGCCCTCATCCCGGACCGGGTCGATTCACGAGAACGACGGCGTCTTTTTACGTGCGACGACGGTATCGTGTGATTAAATGGTCGGGTCGATATGCCGCGCAAAAAAAAATCCCGTAAGTCTGACCTGGTTGTGCTCCAGCGCGACGGCGCTGTTGCTCATCGCCTTCCTTTGCCGTTGCGCGAGCGGCATTTGAGCTTCGGCACGAAATGGGATTACGCTCCGGCGCCGGAGGCGAGCAATTACATCAAGCTTCGGCCGCGCTACCAATTGTTCATCAACGGGAAATTTGTCGCGCCGCGCTCGGGCAAATATTTCGATTCCATCAATCCCGCCACCGAAGACAAGCTCGCCGAAATCGCCGAGGCCAACGCGCACGATGTCGATCTTGCGGTGAAATCGGCGAGAAAAGCATACAACAACGTTTGGAAAAAAATGTCCGGACGCGAGCGCGGCAAATATCTTTATCGGATTGCGCGCCTGATTCAGGAAAAATCCCGCGAGCTTGCCGTTCTGGAAACGATGGACGGCGGCAAAACCATCAAAGAATCGCGCGACATCGATCTGCCTCTGGTCGCGGCCCATTTCTTTTACTACGCCGGTTGGGCGGACAAACTGGAGTATGCTTTTCCTGGCCGCACTCCGCAATCGCTTGGCGTAGCCGGCCAGATCATCCCGTGGAATTTTCCATTGCTAATGGCAGCGTGGAAACTGGCGCCCGCCCTTGCCTGCGGAAACACCTGTGTGCTCAAACCGGCCGAAACCACCAGCATTACCGCGTTGCATCTCGCGGAAGTCTTTCAGCAGGCCGAGCTCCCTGATGGCGTCGTTAACATCGTCACGGGCGCTGGCAAAACCGGGCAGGCGATTGTCGATCATCCCAACATCGACAAGATCGCGTTCACAGGATCGACATCGGTGGGCAAGATGCTGACGCGAGCGGTTGCCGGCACGAAAAAGAAACTGACGCTCGAGCTTGGCGGCAAAGCCGCCAACATCATTTTCGAAGACGCCGCGATCGATCAGGCCGTCGAGGGAATCATCTCCGGAATTTATTTCAACCAGGGCCACGTTTGTTGCGCCGGTTCGCGTCTCTTTGTGCAGGAAGGAGTTTTCGCGCCCGTCATTCGCAAACTGCGCGATCGCATCTCTACTCTGCGCGTCGGCGACCCGCTCGACAAGAACACCGACATCGGCGCGATCAATTCGCGGATGCAGCTCGACAAGATTTGCGAGCTGGTCGAGAGCGGCCTGAAGCAAGGCGCCGAGTTGGTGCAACCGCGTTTGCGATTGCCGGCCAAAGGCTATTGGTATCCGCCGAGCTTTTTCACCGGCGTCACTGCTTCACATCGCATCGCGCAGGAAGAAATCTTCGGACCGGTCCTGAGCGTGATGACTTTCCGCACGCCGGAAGAAGCGATCGAGCGCGCCAACAACACACCTTACGGATTGAGCGCCGGCGTCTGGACCGACAAAGGCAGCAAGATTTTCAAGATCGTGAACAAACTGCGCGCGGGAGTAGTTTGGGCGAACACCTACAACAAATTCGACCCCACCAGTCCCTTCGGCGGTTACAAAGAAAGCGGCTTCGGCCGCGAAGGTGGCCGGCACGGTTTGCTGCCGTACCTGACGCTCAATTGATTTGTAGCCGTCGCGCTCTGAGCGACGTTGGATTGAATTAATAGTTTTGCCCGGTCGCATCTCTAACTTCGCTTCGCACGTTGTTTCGTAAAACATCGAGGTTGGCGAAGGACAACACTGGATGTGGGTGGCCCTTGTGTTGAGATGTTCGGATGATTAGCAAATCAGATTCATTCGCGAGAAGCCGGGCGAAACGACGAAGAAAAGTTGGCGTGGATAAATCTCTCGCGCGTTGGTTGTCGCGCGTACCGGTCTAACGAGAATAAGATCAGCGACGGCTACCGAAAGCGAGCGTCGATCGAAGTGGAAGTGGTTTAATCATTGGGAAGTGTGGTCACGCAGCGGGTAGCCGTTCGCTGCATCGTCTGGTTAGGTGATTTTCGTGCTGAGCGAATATATGCGGCTCGCCAAGTAGACGGCTGCCAGCAGAACGCCCAATGCGAATGCCCAAAGCAAAACTCTCTCGCCGCGTCGCTTGTAACGATGAAAGCGATCCTGCCGGACGAGAATAGCCTCTTTGTCCTGCGCATCTTCCGCTCGTTCTTCAAGAGCGCGCCCCCACCAATAGCTCCACTGCGCATCGACGAAAGCGCTCCAAAGCGAGGCAAAAACCGCAAGCGACATACACGCGAGAGAGAATAGCAGAATAACCTTCTCCGATAGTCGCAAAGGCGGCTCGACCGCCTTATCTGTGGTCAAGGCTAGAAAGAAGACCGCCAGCGCTCCGCTTGAGAGCGCGAGGACGATCTGCCGCATTTCTTTGGCAGACTCGGCAGCTCGGTCGTGAAGCTTCTGCGGATCGGGTCCTGTTCTTAGTTGGAGCTTTTGCATTGAAGACGGGCTAGTCACCTAACGAGCTCAAGCTCAGCCATGGCTCAGGGGAACGCAAGTGGCAGCCCGTGAAAGCACACTAGCTACGCTGGACATCCGAGGGAACGACGCCGTCTGAGCCGTTGGCTGCAGCGCTTGGTTAGGTCTATTGGTGTCCATCTTCGTAGACCCTTACTTCAAGGGTTGCCGTTACCATGAAGACCCTCTATGTATCCATCGTAAAAGTCGTCGCCTCTGACTTCCCTTAGGGTGTTGAGCTGCATCAATGATTGCCGAGGCTCTCCGCGTTCCCGATGTATTTTTCCTGCCTCATAACCATTTTGCCAAGCAGCCGAATGGGATGCCGATTTTGCTGTCGATCCGGGAGCAGACGGAAAAGCCTCTTGTATCCATCGATTGTTCTCTCGGCTTAGGTCTTCGAATGACTTTCCCGCGGCGGGCGAGGTAGACGGCGTCGCGGTCGGGGACGGTTTGGATGTCTGCTCGAGCTTTCTCGCTGCGGGAGATGTGACTTGGTCACTCTTTGTCGTCGGGGTCGGAGTTGAAATCAGGGCCGGTGTCGCTGGCGGGGCTGGCGTTGCAGTCAGTATCGCGGCCGCCGTTGGACTTGCAGTTACCGTCGGTGTCGGTGTAGGCGTGGCAGTCGTGTGCCGATGGCCGTGCTTCCTGTTCTGCTTTGCGTGAATTGGCTGATTTAGGGACAGAAAAAGAAGAATTACAATGCTGTATCCTGCGCAAACACCGATGTGTGAGTTCATAGGCCTAACGAGAACAAGCTCAGCCACCGCTGACGAAAGCGAGCTTCGCTACGAATTTCAGTATTGAAGTTGTCATGTGTAAATTTTCGCGCTGCTCAGCGGTCGGCTGCAGCGCTTGGTTAGACCCCGGAAGAAAATCATACCCTCTCAATCAGGAACGCACGAATGATCGGAGACAAACAATTACCACTTCAACCGCCGCCGCAGGAATGACGTAGCCAAACAAAAAGGCATTTCCGACACCGAGACGGCGCGCCACGAGCGGGATCCAAGATATAACGAACACTAGGTAGAAGGTGACCGGAAGCATCCGCTCCGACGATTGCATAACCTCGTCCCATGCACGGAAGAGAAGCCACAACCAAAATGGAATGAAGTAGGCGATGTTCTCGCGCGAAATTACGCGCCCGCGCCACCAGAGCCTTTGAAATTCCGCGATCGCATTCGTCCAGCGCATAGGTCTAACGAGAATAAGATGAGCGGCGGCCACCGGGAGCGGGCGTTGCTTTTATTTCATCCTTCACAATTCATCCTTCAGCCTTGATACACAGCGGGTGGCCGTTCGCTCCATCGCTTGGTTAGATGGCGGCGTGTGAATATTTGGCCGCAGCTTCATCGTGTGAAAGAAGGTGGAGGCGGCGGGGACCTCCGCCCTGCATCTCGCCTTGTGGATAGGTCAGCTCCCACAACCGACCGTCTCGCGGGTCCCGATAGAGTGTCTCCCGGCCCGACGAATCATTTGCGATGCGTTCGAGCTTCTGCGTGGTGAGCGACTCGATGCGCTTCTCGATGGCGTCCGCGACAACCGAGCGATCTTTCTGCACGATCCAATCGCCGCGGAGATCAACTTCCTTCGATGTAAGCTCTGCCATCGGAGAAGCCATCTAACGAGAAAGAGATAAGCCACGGCAGGGTGTCGTGGCAAACACGCTGAAGTTGTTTCGCAATGGGGCCGTTGGCTTCATCGATTGGTTAGACCTTTTTCGTTGAATGTGCGCCTATTGGGCCACACACCGCAGAGAAGCCATGCCGTTGCCATTACAGCCCGCGTCGATTCCGCCGAACTCGCCGTCGAATCCGTAAGAAATATAATCTGCAGGCTTGCCCGCTTCGGACGAAGAAACGAAATATTTGCTCGAGATCCCGGGAATAACTTGGCGAATTCCATCATCCTCCAAGACAACGAAATCGCTATCGTGATTCGGGAAGCCGTTTTTGCCATTCAGGCTACGCGGATAGCCGGACGGCAGCCGCCAGCTCACGGACGTCAGATTGCCTCTGTGGTTCGAATAATCGGGCGAGTCGCACAAGTTCTGTTTCACTGCGAACTCGTGCGAGTGCTTTCCCATGTCGTCACTGACGTAAAGGCCACTTTTGAGATCCTTCATCACGCGGAACGTCCTGCTTTCCGTCGATATTACAGCCTCAACCCTCCAAGCCACGGACCCGCCCTTGGCTTTCACCACGCAGGTGTAACCTTTTACCGCTTTCGCGATTGTTTGAGGATCGCACGCTTCCGTCGAGCTTGTCCCGACATCGTCGGAACGCGGCTGGCTGGGCGACGCCGATAAATCAGCCCGTTTATTTGGACTCAGAGCCTGAGCCAAAAGAAACGCGGCGGTGGCAAGCAGAGTTCCAGTCAGAATGGATGTTATCTTCATATTCATAGGGTGTCTGAGGTCTAACGAGACGGAGCTCAGCCACCGCTGGCGGGAGCGAGCGTGGCAAGCACCGAGAACTGTTTCATTGAATCAAAATCTGGTCATCGCACCGGCCAGCGGTTGGCTGGAGCTATTGGTTAGGTGTATTTCGGAGATGTTCAATCTCCGTCCGAGAAATCTGATGGCCTTTAAGCATCTTCCATTCGCCCGAGACGTGGAACGAAGTATACCACGATGCGATCTCGTCGGCCGCTATCCTGTAGAGCATGATAGCGCCTCGCTTCGAAAGCGCAGACTCGCCGCTATACCACAGAAATACTGCGGACTTGCTGATCGTATGAAGGTACGGACTGGAAGAAGCGGCGCGGTCCCTAAAATCGTATAGCGGCGAAGCAATCGTTTCGGCAGCTCTGTCGGGCGAGATTTCGTAGTGCCTTTGCGACACGATGCGATTCCCACGAAAGGGCGGAAGTCGGCGGTCGCCGACGAACCCCAGCCATTTGAAATCGAACCACGTATCAACGTGGAAAAGATAGAGTTCCGCGGGCGAGTAAAGCTGGATCGTACCCGCAGCGATTTGCTGCACAATCGCCGTGAACGCGGGATCATCATTCGCGGGGGTCGTGTTCATTACACCTAACGAGACCAAGCTCAGCCACGGCTCGGGCAGGCGCAAGTGGCGGCGATTTGAATCACACTAGCGAAGATCGACATCGAACTCATGGCGCAGTAGAGCCGTTGGCTGGAGCGCTTGGTTAGATGAATTTCGTGAAGTCACTTCGCGAGCTTGATGTGCGCTGCCGTCAAAAGCGCGTCGAGCGTGCGTGACGAACCGGACATACAAACACTTCCAAGCTTGCGCTCGCCGGAATAACACTCAAGGCTGCCGCACTCGTAACAGATGACGAAATCATAAGTCTGCGAACCACTGGTAACGCGTATCGCATGGCGTGGATTAAAACAGCTCGCTCGCCATCCGCTAAAGTCGCGGACGGCGGTTTCGACCGCCGCTGCGATTTTCTGCCGCGTGGCTGCGTCGCTGACGTTCGTCTGGCCCAGAAGTCTCCAGTAGCGGAAGTGCCGGTACGACAAGCTTTCTGTCAATCGCGCAAAGAGCTTTGGGGAACGGAGCGTTGGATCGAGGGACATGAGGGTCATACTCGAGGCGTGTTCGAGAACATGCTGTGCTTGCTCGTCGAGGCAACTTCGCTTCCAAACTTCGTTCCAGTTGTTTTTCTCATTGCACACTCTCTTTCCGGCGAACGACGCCGTAGCAACGAGGATCACAACAATGCAGAGCGGCACCGTGCGCGCTTTATTCATCTAACGAGACAGAGATAAGCCACGGCAGGGTGTCGTGGCAAACACGCTGAAGTTGTTTCGCAATGGGGCCGTTGGCTTCATCGATTGGTTAGATGCAAAGGTATCAAATCACCCCCGGTTTTAGAAACGCGCAATCTCCGCCGAGATAGAAATAAGACGGCTTTGTCAACTGATAGCGGAGAGTGCCGACGACTACCATTGCCTTTCCTTCAGACTCGGCATCAAGGTCGGGTGCTGTGTCGGGATCGGGCTTCAGGTAGACCTGCACTTTCCCGGTATCGATGAAGGGGCCAAACTTACCATGAAATGAAAAGCGACCACGGACTACGACGGACCGGTCGACATATTTGTGGTAAGCCGCCTCAGACTCGCGAGAGATGTCCGGCGGACGATCGGCCGCAACTACAATAATCGCGAAGGCCAGGAAGAATGCCGCTCTGATCAATGCGCCACGCATTGCATCTAACGAGAACAAGCTGAGCGACCGCCACCGGGAACGAGCTCGGCTTCAACTGAAACTGTTTTAATCATCTGAAATGTGAACATGCGCCGGGTGGCGGTTCGCTCCAGCGCTTGGTTAGACCCTTCCACATCAATAAATCGGATGCACCAAAACCACGCTCCCCGTGACCCACTTGCCTTTTACCCGCTCCATCGACTCGTAACTTGAAGGCGAAGGTAAGCGGTGCATGCGGACCTCATCGTGACTGATCACCTCGATTTCGGCGATCTTCGCTGGGCCATTCCACAACGAAGTTTGATAAGCTGCCAGCGCGGCCTCGATGTCTGCGGCGGAAATGTCTTCAATCCGTCCGGTTGTACGGATGCCAGCAACACGAAATGGCGCAGCACAAGACGCGAACAGGATGGCGTTAGCTATGAGCAACAAAACACTGACGGGCGCGCGCATTAGGTCTAACGAGAACAAGCTCAGCCACCGCTGACGGGCGCGAGCGGTGCTGCGAATTTCAATGTTGATGTTGTCATGCGCAAATTTTCTCGTCGGTCAGCGGTTGGCTGCAGCGCTTGGTTAGACCGTTGGTCATCGCTCCCCCAATGAAACTCGCGTCTCTTCAACGACCGAAACCACCGACCACTTTCCATGCGTGCGAGTAAGCCTGACGAACGTTTGATTCTGGCCGTCGCCTCCGTGGACCTCGGCCTCGTCGTGGCGCCACACTTCGATCCTCGAAATCGGCTTCCGAATATCCGCTCGCGGCCGAACGATTGCCAGAATCTGCCGGACGTCACTTGCTGAGAGCGGATACCGCCCGCCAACGTCTGGCCAATCCGAAGACGGCGAACCCTGCGCCATCAGTGTCAAAAATCCGCTACAAGCGAAAGCGAGCAGGAATAGGCAGCGCATATGGTCTAACGAGAAGTAGACGCCAAAATGGCGTAATTAAAGCCTATTGCGATCGCTTGCGCGTAAAAGATGTCGATCTTGGATACCAAATTGGCTCGCGGTATAGCACGCGAACGTAACCGGCGTCGCGCTTCGCATAAACTCCGAGATCGCTGCTTCGGACGCCGCTGGTGAACGATCGTGTGACGACCGCGATCTCCTTCCCGTTATGGGTAAACATTTCTACCTTACCGCCGAGAGCAGATTGCGAAAATGTCTGGAGCTCTTGCGCCGATAAAGTCGGTTCACGATCTAACGCGCCTGCGGTCGCGAGGAACGCGCCTGCTAAAAACGCTAGCGCCGATCGAGCCGCTCTAGCTAAGATCGACATACTTCGTCTAGGTCGAGTCGACGTCTGCGTTCGCCGGTTCGTCCGCGGCGGTATTTTTCGCGTCGCCATAAAGCAAGACAAAGGCGATGCCGAGTAGCGGACGGAGCAGGGCTTGCAATATGCCGACGCCAAAGGTGATGAGATTGAAGCCTTCAGTTTTTGCGCTGGCTTTCATCGCCTCCAGAAACGCTTGCAGATCCTGCGTGGTGCTCAATTCGTGAAACTGCCGCTGCAACATTGGCCACGCCGCCCCGAGGTTGATGACAAGAACAAAGGCAAACCAAACCGAGGCGATGACAACGCCGCGCCACAACGGGCGCCGATACCACGGCAGATGATGGCCGCTGCGCGCGAGCCTTTTGCTTTCACGGAGCGCTTCCGGAGCGGACAAACCCTCCAGCACGATGCATTGCTGCCAGAACATGAAGTTGACGAAGAGACGGCCGGTGATCCAGACCTGAAACGCGAGCACGAGCAGGGCGAGAAAAAACGAAACTAAATTCGGACCGCTCAGCGCAATCACGAGAATGATCGTGACGGGCAGGAGCGTCCAGAAAACGTAGCTCAGATAAACGAAGACACAGGCCATGGCGACGCGCGGCCAAAATTTTACGGCTTCGTTGAGCGCGCTGACAAAACCGACGCGGCGGCCGGCCGCGAGAGTCGCGGTCACGATTTGGATTCCGGCGATATAAACCGGCCAGAGCGCCAAATAGAGAACGAGCATGCAAAAATCGAATCCGGCGGTCAACGCCATGCGAAGATCGACATCGATATCGGGGGAGGCCTCCAGGAACATGGTCGTTAACTGCCCGCAGACCGGCGGCAAAATCATAAGCAGAGCGAGGCAGAAAAACTGCACGAAGCCCTTCCCATAAATCCGAAATGTGGCGCGTAATATTTTAGTCGCGGCGCGCGGTTTTTGTTGCGGCGGTTTCGTCGCAACGGCGGATGTCACGGCCGCTCGGTCAAATAATCCCGGAATGTCCACCGCGCTTGTCCAAGCCTCGACGTCGGTCCGTCGCGCCGGATTTGTCGGGATTACGCGGCCTTCGTTTTTCCATTCACGCAGCGTTTTCAGATCGACTGGGCCGTATTCTTTTCCCTGAACGCGAAGGATCCACTCAGACATGCAGTCGCGATCATCCAGCATCTGGCAGCCAGAATCCAGCACCGGATTTTCGACGAATCACTTTAAATTCGCGCTAATCGAGCTAATCCTGTCTCTGCGTGAAACTGCTTTTGATCGACGGACACTATTATGTTTACCGGTCGTTCTTCGCCATCCCGAACCTCTCCAATTCCCGGGGCGAACCGACCAACGCCATTTTTGGATTCACCAAAACCCTGCGGTTGATGATCAAACATCTGCAGCCGGAACTGGGCGCCGTTTTTTGGGACGAGGGTCTCCCGCAAAAGCGAGTCGAGTTGCAACCCGCTTACAAGGAAACGCGGAAGGAAATGCCGCTGCCGATGGTGCCGCAGCTCGATTTCATTCAAAAATTGACGCCGTTGCTCGGGTTCAAGAATATTTCGCTGCCGAACACCGAGGCAGACGACCTGATGGGCTGTTACGCGATGGCCGCCTGCAAGCGGCGAGACATGGAAGTCGTGCTCGCGACCAACGACAAGGATTTATATCAACTGGTCGGACCCGGTGTGAAAGTTTACAGCACGGCCAAAGCCGACCTCGCGACGCCGAAGGACGCGTTTGCCCTTTTGGGCGAGGCCGAAGTGACCGCCAAGTGGGATGTGCCGCCAGGCTTGATTGGTGATGTCCTCGCCATCTCGGGCGATTCGGTCGACAACATTCCCGGCGCGGGCATCGGCCGCAAAACCGCCGCTGCGCTTGTGCGCGAACATGGGAGTCTCGACAAACTTTTGGCGAACATCGACAAGGTGAAAAACGCGCGCAGTCGCGAGAAGCTATTAACCGCGCACGATCAAATCCTGCAGAACCGCAAAATGGTGCAACTGGATTGCGATATCGAGCTGCCTGCGCCGATCGACGATCTCCGGATCCGGCCGGATTATCCGGCTCTCATTGCCGCGTTGGAAAAATGCGAGTTTAGGTCGCTCCTCCAGGAAATTCGGGACGAAGCGGCCAAACTGGCCGTCGGCACCCAGTCCGAGTTGAGCTTGTAGAGCGCAAGGACCGAATCGCCGAGCTTGTGAACAACTTAAGAGGGCTCAAAAAACCTTGAATTGGCTTAAAAAAGATCGAACGGCCTCCCACCCCCGCTGTCGAAAGAAGTAGGTTAAGGCGATTCGGGTAGCGGCACGTTTTCTCGTATTTGTTGTTTCTCCTTGGCGTGCGCTGCCCGAATCTTTTTTTGCCCTGATCGCGGCCCAGCATTGCCAGTCCGCTCGCTGTATGGTGTTTTCGTAGGCGCTGTCCTATGGAACAGGAATTGTTTGGCATTCGCGGTTTCCTAATCGACGCACCGGAGTTTGGTGCGCTTCGGGGCCGGCCTCGCGGCGCCGTCATTGTCGCAAATGGACGTATCGTGGAGATTGGTGACTACGATGATCTTCGGCGCCTGGAACGCACCAAGGCGGTGCGGTGGATTGACCGGAGCCGCGCGGCAATTTTTCCCGGGCTGATCGATTGCCACACGCACCTCCCGCAATACTCCGCCGTGGCCCGAGGCGAAAGCGAACTGCTTCCCTGGCTACGTCAGCACATCTTTCCGGTCGAGCGCGAGTTCACCGGACCGAAAGCGCGCGAAGAAGCGCCGCAGTTTTTTCACGAACTGGCGCGACACGGAACAACCACCGCGATGATCTATGCCGCGATTTACGAAGATAGTTGCGAAGTAGGCTTTGAAGCGGCCAAGGCAAGCGGACTGCGCGTCATTCTGGGCAAAATGATGATGGACATCGGTTCCTACGGGCAGCTCCAGCCGAAAAAAGTTTTATCGGTTTCACTGGTGGAGAGCGAACGGCTCTGCCGTAAATGGCACGGCGCGGAAAATGGACGTCTGGAATACGCTTTCAGTCCGCGATTTGCCGTCGCTTGCTCGGAAAAATTGATGCGCAGCGCCGCGGAAATGGCGGCACGCTTTGGCGCTTATTTGCAGACGCACCTCTCCGAAAACCGTGAAGAAATCGAGAAGGTGCACCACCTTTACATGGGCGCCCGGGATTACACTCATGTTTACGAAAAGTACGGAATGCTCACGCCCAAGACTATGCTTGGACATTGCGTTCATCTCACTGGGCGCGAGATCGCGGCCATCGCCACCGCGCAGGCAAACGTCGCCCATTGTCCGAGTTCAAATCTTTTTCTCGGCAGCGGTTTGATGAAACTCGACCAGATCTTGAAAGCTGGAATCGCGGTGGGGCTCGGCTCCGATGTCGCGGCCGGACCGGAGTTGAACATGTGGCAGGTCATGCGTGCGGCCATCGATGTGCAAAAAGCGCGCAGCGCCTACGAACCGAATTTGCGCCAGCTGCGTCCAAGCGAAGCATTCCATCTCGCGACCCAGGGCGGGGCGCGGGCCCTGAGCAAAGCGAACATCATCGGCACACTCGATCCCGGCAAAGAGGCCGACCTGATCGTTGTCGATCTTAGCGCGCTCGCGCCTTACCGAAAAATGCCGCTCAAGGATCTCTCGACCGAGGACGTCGTCGCGCTTTGTATTTATCGCGGCGGCCCGCACGCAACCGTCGAGACCTATGTGCGCGGCCGTTGTGTCTATCAAGCGCCAAACACAGGGCAGCCGTCATGAAAGATAATCACATCGATCCGATTGGCGCCGCGCTCGCTGAGGACCTAGGCGCCGGTGACATCACGAGCGAATCTTTTGTGCCGGAAGAATTGCGTGTCGCCGCACGAATTGTCGGGCGCGAGAAAGGCGTCGTTGCCGGCGTTGGAACCGCTGCGGAAGTTTTCCGGCGCGTCGACTCCTCCGTTGAGGTGGAGATCCTTCGACCGGACGGCAGTGAAGTCGTCGCCGAAGACGTCGTCATGTATGTGCGAGGCCTGGCGCGTTCGATTCTCACGGCCGAACGCGTCGCCCTTAACTTTCTTCAGCGCCTCTCCGGGATCGCGACCTTGACCCGCCAGTATGTCGATGCCGCCGGAGATGCCCGCGTCAAGATTCTCGACACGCGGAAAACCACGCCTGGCCTAAGAGTCCTTGAAAAAGCCGCGGTCGTCGCGGGCGGCGGCGACAATCATCGCTCTTCCTTATCGGAAATGGTCTTGGTGAAAGACAATCACCTCGCCTGCGGCGGCGGAGTCGGCGCGTTCGCCGATGCTGTGCGCAAACTGCGCCACGAGCGGCCCGGCATTCGCATTGAAGTAGAGGCCGATCGTCTCGATCAGGTGCGCACGTTTCTTAAAGTCGCCGATGTCGATGTGATCCTGCTCGACAATATGAAGCCGGCGCAATTGCGTGAGGCGGTCGCGCTTGGCCAAGGCCGCGTAAAATTCGAAGCGAGCGGCGGTGTCACCTTGAAAAACGTTCGGCAAATCGCCGCCACCGGCGTGGATTACATTTCGGTCGGTGCGCTTACTCATTCAGCGCCAGCGATCGATTTCTCCCTGGAAATCACGAACAACCCATAACCACGAAGGACACGAAGAGCACGAAGCTTGGATTTGATTTCCGCCACTCTTCGTGGCTTTCGTGATCTTCGTGGTAAATGTAAAAGCAACGGCCGATCGATTAAGCGCTGGAAAATTGCGGACCGATCTTGGCGAAGTCACAATCGGTCGCGAAATCGTTGTCCTCGAAGAAACGACTTCGACCAACGATGCAATCCTTCAGCGCACAACCAACGAAACAAAGGAAGGCGTGGTTGTTTTTGCCGAACATCAGACCGCGGGACGCGGCCAGCATGGGAAACATTGGGAATCTGCCCCGGGCAAAGGACTTTGGTTTTCCGTACTCTTGCGCCCCAAGATCGACATCGGCGAATCAGCGCGACTCACGACTTGGGCTGCGGAAACAATCGCCGCCACCATCGAACAAGAATTATCTCTTCGCGCAACGATCAAATCGCCGAACGACGTTTATGTCAATGGCCGCAAAGTCGCCGGTGTGTTGGTAGAAATGCGCGCGCAGAAAAACGCGCCGCATATTGGCATTCTCGGAATCGGCGTGAACGTCAATCACACGGCCGAGGATTTCCCAGCCGAATTACGAACTACCGCCGGATCGCTGGCGGCAGCAATTGGCCGTCCGTTAGATCGACATCTTCTCGCCGTCGCGCTTTTGCGCAATCTCGACCGCTCTTATCGCACACTCTTCGGCCCGTAACTTTGCAGAGCGCGCAATTTCCCGAGCGCGGCGCCGTTGTCGAGCTGGTCGCGGGCGAGCAAGATTCCTTCATGCAAGTCGGGAGCCAGGTCCGCGACCACGAATGCGCCCGCCGCATTTGCCACCGCCATCTCGCGCTTCGCCCCTTTCACTTCACCTGAAAGAATTCCTTCGAGTGTGCGCGCGTTTTCCGCTGCGTTCCCGCCGCGCAATTCATCGAGCGGACAGCGTGGCAGCCCCAGCCACTGTGTATCGAGGACCGCCGAAGTAATTTTGCCATCCTGCAACTCGGCGATTGTGGTCGCGCCGCAGATGGAAATGTCGTCCATGCCGTTTGTTTCCTCGGCCAAACCATGGACAATCCAGGCGCGCTCCCGGCCCAATCGACGCAGGACCTCCGCAAAAACGGTGGTCAAACGCGGTTCGAATACGCCGAGCAATTGTCGCGGGGGGCGGGCCGGATTCAAAAGCGGGCCGAGTAAATTAAAAATCGTGCGCGTGTTCTCACGCGCCAGTTGCTCGCGGATTTTCGCGATCTCACGAAAAGCCGGATGGTATTGTCTGGCGAAAATGAACGCCAAGCCGTGGCGAAGCAACGATTCTTTCATCTCCTCCGGCGGCAAATGGATTGGCACGCCCAGCTCCTCGAGCACATCCGCACTCCCGCAAAGGGAAGTCACACTGCGATTGCCATGTTTGACCACGGCCGCGCCGCCGGCCGCCAGAATAAACATGATCGTCGTGGAAACATTAAAGAAACTGAGACCATCGCCGCCGGTTCCGCAGACATCGATCATCGGACCGGACAATTCCTTCGGGTTGATCTCCGGATCGTTCGCGCGCTCCATGAAGAGCTCGACAAAGCCCGCAATTTCCTCAGCCGTCTCTCCTTTGCGGTGCAGTTCGGTCAGGAATTGCGCCTTCAACTCTGCTTTGACCGCGTCGGACAGAAGCAGCGGCACGGCGTAGCGGATATCGGCTATCGTCAGGTCGATCCCGCTCTCCAGTTTTGCGACGAGCGCTTTCATGCGGAACAGGTTAAAAAAGTTACAAACGTTACATCGTTAAAACGGTTGCCAATGTAACCTTGTAACTCTTTTAACTTTGTAATGTTTTTAACCACTGCCGATAAATTTGCGGCGAAATCTCCGATGGTTTGATCTCACTGCGCCCGCCCCAAAAAACGTTGGTGTAAGAAACCGGAATGCCGCTGGCATCAAGATGGCGATCTATCGCCGCTTTGTGCTCGAGCAACAATTGCTTATCGGTGCCGTGCGCGACCGCCATGATGTTCACATTCTTGAAATCGGGCCCGGCTTCGCGCCAGTAACAGTGCGTCAAAATATGATGGCGCCCGACTTCGCCGCCCGCTTCGATTTCGCGACCCGCCGGCACCGCCCAATGAAAAAGCGCGTTGAATCGCGTCACGCGCACGCCGCCGGTAGAGGGTTTCACATGTTCGAGAAAGGTTGAGAACCGACCAATGATTTTGCGGGCGCTCAAATCTTCCGCCACGCGATAAAATTCATCGAGCGAAACGCCGGCTTCATCCGCGCGTTTTTTCCACGGTGAAGGTGCAATCTCCTCCGGAGCGAACTCGCGTTTGAGCGTGAGCAAAACCTTCCATTCGCCTTCGCTAAGATCGACAACTTGCACCGGAATCATTTTCGCCGGCGCGTCGGCTTTACTTCCCGGCTCAACGGTCTTGCGCCGGACGTGCCCGACACCAAGCGTGAAAATTCCTTTCGCCGGCATGAGTCGAAAATGTTCCGCGCCCGTTTTTGTCATCAGCAATTCGCCATGTTTCTGGAGCGAGAACCCGTGCGGAACTTTGAGCGTCGTCCAAAGTTTGTAATCCGATCCCGCCGCGACGGCGTCGGTCGAGCGCAAGACGACGTGGCCGGAAAACGGATCGCGCTGAAACATCCAGTCGAACGCATTGTCGATCTTCTCCTCCGGCACTTTCCAAGCCACGAGCGCACCGTCGGCCAGATTGGTCGCGAGCAAAGTCTGCCGGACGCGGCGGATCGTTCCCGCGCGCAGCATGGCCGCGATGCGCGCCATGACAAGATCGACATCGACACCGGACCGGCGCGCGATCTCTTCAAACGGTTCGCGCACAAATCCTTCGATCTTGTCCTCGGAGATGGCGAGGATCTTGGCGTTAATCGCATCGTTGTGCTCGACCGGCAGCATGTGCTTACTAAACGCTATCGCTTCCGATTATCCAACGCCCGCTGCATTCGACGTTGAACGTTGAGCGTTGGACGTTGAACGTTTGCTTGAGGTGATTAAGGCCATCTTCTTCGATGCCGTCGGCACGCTCTTTTATTTAACCAAGACAGTCGGCGACCATTATGCCCTGGTCGGCGAAGAAGTCGGCTTGTCGCTCGACGCGCAAAAACTGGATCGCGCCTTCTTCGCGGCCTGGAAACAAATGCCGCCGCGCGCGGCCATCGATGGCCCGCGCGAAAACGACGACAAGGATTGGTGGCGCGAACTTGTCGATCTTATCTTCAAGGACATTGCGCCATCGATCAGCGAACTGGATCGCGACAACTTTTTCGAAATCGCCTACGAACATTTCGCCGAGGCCGGCGTCTGGGAATTGTATCCGGAAGTGGTCGAGGTCCTGGAAAGCTTGCAGCCGCGATTTCAACTCGCGGTCGTTTCAAATTTCGATGGTCGCTTGCGCATGATTCTGGAGCACCTCGGCATTTCGAAATTCTTTTCTCACGTTTTCGTTTCGAGCGAGATCGGCGCCGATAAACCCGATCCGGAAATTTTCCGGCGCGCGCTGAAGTTCATCGATCTCAAACCAGCCCAGGTCATGCACGTAGGCGACGATGCAGTACGAGATTGGCAGACCGCGAGCGCGGCGGGATTGTCGATCTTTCGATTGGATCGGTCAAAAAATTCGCTACGCGACTTATTGTCGATGCTGTGATTGGCTACAAGACTCCAAGTCGCATAGACGCCACCTACACTCGAAATCCCCCGCCTCGGCCTATTGTGCCCTTGTTTTTGAGCTATCCTTCTGGATTCGCTCCCGAATATTCATCGGTGCAGCAAATAACTTTGTTCTCCCGCGCCCTTTTCTTGCAAACTCGAGCAAACCCGCCTTGCTCAGACCCAACAGGTCGCGGCGCGCAGTCTCATAAACTGTGTTGTGACTGCGTTGGTGTCCTTCAACTGAATACAAATTTCCTGGGTGCCGCAACGCGTGCGTAATCAATGAGATCTGCCGATGGTTTAGATATTCCCATCCACGCAACAGTCTTTCACTGTTTTGCAATTCCTTTGTCTTCCGATCAATATATGCGTGCAAACTAAGGATTGCTCGTCGAATCACTTCGGCTTGATGTACCAAAAAGTAAGTCACATCGTCGTCGTCATTCTCGCTGTATAGAAAGGCGCGATAGTACTTGGCGGGGGCGCGATGAAGAATGTCGGAGATGGAAATGAACTCGAAGAGCCAGTATTCACGGTGCAGCATCGACCAATAGAATAGAGCGCGGGCTGTACGCCCGTTGCCATCGACGAATGGATGGTCGTATCCGACCCAAAAATGCAATAGGATTGATCGTATTACTGGATGGATGAAAAAATCTGGAATGTCTCCGTTCGCAAAATTGCACATGGTTTGGAGGCGTTCCTGAAGCTCGGCTGCAGCAGGAGGGTTATGAAATACTTCGCCCGTCTCGTCCTCGACCCTCACTTTTTCATCATCCCGACGTAAACGTCCCGCAGCGCCCTTTTTCTCAAGGGTGTCTTTTGTCACGAGTTTATGGATTTCATAAACCAAAGTTGGCGACAGTTTTCGCGCCTTTAACTCAGTAATTCGCTGCATCGTAAGAAAGTTATTCAGGATCATTTTCTCACTGCGATCTCGTGGGGGGCGACCGCTGCGCAACATTTCTTTCGCGACCTCACGAGTGGTCACCGCTCCCTCTAGTTGGCTAGATGTAATTGCTTCTTGAATCAGCGAACTCACTACGTACTGATCGCGAACCTGCGCATTTGGAACTGCTTCGGGCATCCCTATCTTGCCTCCAGCGCCCATATCGATCTCATGAAGTTGCTCTGCGACTTCGTCGGGCACGCTGAATTGGAAAGGCTTTTTGTTTTTGTCCTGGAGCGGTAGTGGTTTGAGGCCCCGCATTCGACCGATCTTGATCGCCGCCCACCAATCTTCATGGGTAAAACCTTCAGGAGGCGAAAGCCGACGTAGTTTGTCCCAGTGAATATACGGTCGACTGGGAGCGCCATGAAGAAGAGGCTCTATCCGCGTAAATAGCTCGGGTTTAGATATCAAACCACGAAAGTCAGGTGGTTGTTCGGGCCTCTTCATAACAAAACTATATTAAAACTAATTAATGCATTAATAGTAACACACCTCCGACGGTTGCAAAACTAAATTTGCATCAATTAGTTTATATTTAGTTTTATTCATTCCTCCCGGGGGACCCGAGAGAGTTGGGTCGGCCGGGACTCGAACCCGGAACCAACGCCTTAAAAGGGCGCTGCTCTACCGATTGAGCTACCGACCCGCGCGGGTTTCGTTTGTAAACTAGTTCGATTTGACGCGCAAGCCAGGCACCGAAGATTTGAGGCAATGGATGTCTCCAACCTGATCAACGCCATCGCTGTCACCGCGGGCGTCATTTTTTCGCGGCCGCGCAAATCGGCCATTGCGGAACCCTAAGCTAGCGCAGATTCAACTCCGACGCGTGACAAATCTTCGCGAAAAGGGCGGCAAGACTCTTCCTCAGTCGCGGAACATCTGATGCGTGCGGCAGCCTATTTCGCGTTGTCTGGAATCGACCAGAGGAAATCCGATTTCAGCGTTCCACGAAATCGCGGATCGGTAAGATCAATGTATCTATCTCCACTGTAAGCGGGCGCATTAGGCACGTTCGCGCTCGTGTAATTTGCGCTGCCGTGACAGCTCATGCAGTTGGTCTGAACGCCATAGTTGTTTCCGACCTTTTTCCCCTGCGAGATTCCAGAGATCGAGTCGGGCAAATCTTGCGGACCAAAGCCGGCCTCCAACCAGGGATTATAGGCATACACTGACTCGCCCGCATTTTTTCCTCCAACATAGGGTTGCACCGGCGCGACCATATTATAGGCCAGCGCCATGGCGTAATTGCGAGGCGCGCCCTGTAATTGCGCGGGACGAAGCTTCGCGATTTCCGGCGAGCTGGGAAGATGCGGAGCGTCCGGAGTTGGAGTCCACCAAAATGTCTCCCAAGTCCAACGGGTGATCTCACGTCCGGCCACGTGCATAGCAAGGAGGACTGAATAATCACCGGAGGCAACGTTGGCCTTTCCACCCATTTCTTTGATTGCGGCATTAGCTGATGCCGCATCCTGGGCACTCATTCTAAAGTTGATAAAGCTTGAAACTGGATAGGTCGTTGCGTCCGTTCGTGAACTTCCATCATCCGCTCCGGTAGCGTCGATTTGGCCCTTGCCCTGACCCCCTCCTTGAATGTCAATCCAAATCCACCCTTTCCATTTCGTTGATGGCCACTCTTGCGGCGTGTCCGGTGGCCCTGGCCAAACCGCGAGCTTATAATAACGACCTGCGACCGGATTTCCGCTGAGGGGTCGAAAAACCGGTTTGAGGGCGAAGGCCGTGACTGGAAAGCTGGGAATAGCATTGGCGCCCGCTTGCAACAGAGCGCCGAGATTCTTTTTGGACAACAATCCCTGCTGCACAATGTGGGAAGCCGCGCTCGGATCGTACTTAACGAAACCGGTAATGGTTTGGTCGGGATTGATGAGTGCCGCCGCTCGCAGCGGATTCACTCTCCCTTTTGTTCCCTTCACGTGACCGAATTGATGAAAAGGCTGGAATGACGACCGGCTGCGCGGAGCGGTAAGCATGAGAGCGGCACCTTTGGCATTGGGTGGCGCTGCCATTACATCCTGCGGCGTGGGCCAGGTTTCGAACGTCCGCAATTTCTGGCCGTCGAAGACCTGATCGGTTTCCATGGTCAGCGCCGTCCAAATTCCCCAACCGTGAAGATGAATCTTCGCAAAACTTTGTGGGCCTGACGGCGTCTTATTACTGGCCTGAAAGACCCAGTCCACAATGGTCGATTCCGCCTCTGGAAATTGGAACCCCGGAATTTTTGGATCGGGCAGTGGAACCGCAACGAACTGCGCGTTGGTCCTACCGGCCGTTAGAAGAACCAAAATAGAAAGAGCTGTCGAGAGACGAATGAAAGAGGGAACTGCGGTGACGATGCAACGCAGACCATGCGTTTTGGTGTTCATAATTTGGGGGTGAGTGGAACAGCGCTAACGAACCGACTGCGCCTGTTACGAGACTATCAATCGGGCATGACAATACAATCAAAAAAATCGCCAGTTCCGTTCCGCCGGGAATGACCGTCGGAGGAGTAACTTAACTGCCCATCGATCATGTGCGCAGCAGATGTAAACGGATGCGGATCCGTCTTCTTAAGATCGACAATGTGCGTGACCTCGACGCCGCGCGCTTTTAGAAAATCGGAAATGAGCGCGCGATGGCAACGCCACCAGAGCGCTTCCGCGCACATGATCGCGGTCGCGCCGACTTCGTTCGCTACATCGACGAGCCGCTCCACGCCTTTGCGGAATTCTTCTGTCTCCATGTAGTCGGCATAACCGCGGAATGCTTCGTTGCGCCACGCGGCGTTTTTTGAATCGGGTTTCGGTCTTCGGCGTCCACCTAATTCTGGAAAATGTTCGTATCGGATTCCGTGCTCGTTCAGCGCCTTCGCGAGCGTTTCCTTATTGAACTGTGGATAACGTTTTGATCCCGGAAACATCCGGACATCGGCGATCGACTTGATCCCGTTCTCTTCCAGCAACGAAATGAAGATGTCGATCTTGCGCGTGGAGTGCCCGATCGTCCAAATTCTTTGCATCAAATTATGAAACGATGGTTGGCAGCCATTGCAATTTTGTTCGTGGCAGCGTTTGGCGCCCTTTACGCCATCGGCTGGCTGCTCGCGAAACCGGTGCAAATGCGGGTCGGTAATGCGCCCCCGGAACTAAATGCCCAGCCAGTCAGTTTCGCGAGTGATTCTGGCGCTACAGTTCATGGCTGGTGGTGCCCAGTCGCAAACAGCGGCGTCGCCGTTTTACTCTTACCAGGTGTCCGCGCAAATCGTCTAAGCATGGTCGGCCGCGCACGCTTTCTGCGCGGCGCCGGTTACTCAGTTTTGCTAATTGATTTTCAGGCGACTGGGGAAACGAAAGGTGATCACATTACTTTTGGTTGGAAAGAAAGCTGCGACGTAATTGCCGCGGTCGATTTTATTAATCGCAATGAACCGTCGCAACGTGTGGCCATCATCGGAAGCTCGTTAGGCGGCGGCGCCGCGCTGCTGGCCTCATCTCGACTAAAAGTCGACGGGCTTGTTCTAGAAGCAGTTTATCCAACGATTGAGATCGCCACGCGAAATCGGATGGAGAATTATCTAGGCGCTTTCGGCCGAATACTTACGCCTCTTGTCTTGAAGCAACTGCGCCTGCGGCTCGGTGTTTCAGCTTCGCAATTGCGGCCGATCGATCGCATCGCCGAGGTTCAGTGCCCAGTCTTAATTATAAGCGGGGAGAAAGATGCGAACACGCGGCCGGCTGACACGCGGATGTTGTTTGAGCGAGCGCGATCTCCGAAGGAACTCTGGCTTGTGCCAAATGCCGGACATGTCGATCTTCACCAGGCCGGCCCGCGTGCATATGAAATGCGAGTCTTGGAATTTCTCGCCCAGATGACAGAATCGAGATGAATTGAAAGTGTAACGATGAGATCGCGATTGCCTTTGATCATAAGTTGCTTCGCGATGTGCTCGGCTCACGCCGCCTCGGAGACGGACCAACTCATCGAAGACGGTCTTGAGGCTTACAAAGCGGGCGACTACGACGTCGCCATCGGTAAGTACACAGAGGTAATTCAAAAAAATCCGAAGAACGACATCGCTTACAATGATCGCGGTCTCGCATACAAAGAAAAAAAAGACTTCAAACACGCGATTGCCGATTTCACGGAAGCGGCGCGGCTCAAGCCAAATTGGTCGATCTATTACAATCGCGGAATTGCCTATCATGAAAATGGCAACGAAGATTCTGCGATTGCCGATTTCACAAAGGCGTTAAAGCTAAATCCGACGCCGACGGCTGCCCGCGCCGACTGCCTGATCGGACGCGCGCATGCTTACTTCAATAAAGAAAAGGCTGCGCCAGCAATGGCCGACCTGAACGCAACGATCAAGCTTGGAGGAAGAGAAGCGGAGCCTTATGTCCTGCGCGGCATCCTTCACAAAGTTAATCACGATTACGAGCGGAGTCTGGCGGATTATGAAACGGCTGTCTCGCTCGAACCCTTGGATGCGCGTTCCTACAATTTAGAAGCGTATCTCTTGTCCGTGTGTCCGGTTCCGAAATATCGGGACGCGAAAAAGGCCATCGCCTATGCGACGAAGTCTTGCCACCTGACGAACTGGAAAGACGCCTCCTATGTAGAGACTTTGGCGGCGGCTTACGCCGAGGCCGGACGGTTCGATGAAGCCATCAAGTTTCAAACGAAAGCTACGGAAATTGACGCAAGCGTTGTCGATTCAAAGCGACTGGCTCTTTACCAACAGAAGCAGCCGTATCGCGAGTTGAACCGCAAGGGGACGGAGCAAGCCGTGGCAAATCTCGCGAACATTAACGAAAAGCTCGTCATTGAGATTGGGCAACAAATGAACGCCCAATTCGAAGTGAAAGGAGATCAACTGGTCGATCCCAAGATCGGCTTGGCGGGCAAAGAAACGCCCAATTCACTGTGGCTGGATTTTCGCAAAGACAAGCAGGGGCACGTCTTGTTTCTGTGGCACTCATTCACGCGAAATTTGCAAGCCAGATGTCTGGCTCGTCTGAAAGGCTACGACACCTACTTTGAAACCGATATCCTTCCAGTCCCGAAGAAAGTCATCAATCGCGAACTTTGGAACGAGCCAATCGAAGAATTGGTGCTCTTCGATTTCAAATTGATCGAAGCGAAACACCGCTAAAGGCGATTGTCGATCTTGCGCGCGGCGTGCCCCGATCGCTCAAACTTGGCTGATCATTTTCTTTAATTCCCTTTAATGCGAGCCGCCGTCTGGTAAGCTTTCTGCCGCATCGGAGACGCAAAAATGAAGAACATGATCTTGTCAGCAATCATCGCTATCGGCACGCTTGCTCTCATGCAAGCAGCCGAACCACAAAAACAACCGGCGGCGGGAACGCCTGCGCCCGATTTCAGTCTCACGACGGGCGACGGCAGCCAGGTGAGCCTGAAAGATTATCGGGGCAAATGGGTCGTGCTCTATTTTTATCCGAAAGATTTTACGAGCGGCTGCACGTTGGAAGCGAAAAACTTTCAGCGCGATCTGTCGAAGTATCAGGAGGCCGGGACGGTAATTCTGGGCGTGAGCGTGGACACAGCGCAATCGCACAAAGACTTTTGCGCCAAGGAAGGGCTCAATTTCAAACTGCTGGCCGATCCGGACGCGAAAGTGGCGGACCAGTATGGATCGACCATGGAATACAAGGGCGCGAAGATGGCGGCACGGAACACGTTTCTGATTAATCCTGAAGGTAAGATCGCGAAGGTCTACATGGGCGTGAAACCGACCGAGCACAGCGAGCAGGTGCTAAAGGATTTGGCGGAACTGAAGAAGAGCTAGCCCCCTTTTTTCTAACGGAGGCACATCATGCGGTTAAAAAAGGCGCGCATTCAAAAATACCGCAGTATTCGCGATACCGGCTACTTCGACATCGAAGAAGGCAAAACGATTTTGGTCGGACCGAACGAAGCTGGTAAGACCGCGTTGCTGGAAGCGCTGCAAAGGATCAATCCGCCGGGGGGCATCCGTAATTTCGACGCGTTGCGCGATTATCCGCGTTCCGAATTCAACGACATCATCTCGGGCAAGACTCAGTTTCAAGATACGACGACGGTCGAGGGCCATTTTTCTCTCGAACCGGAAGATAAGGAGGCAATCACGGAAGAGTTCCGCGAGTGCGATTACGTCTTCGGACGGCGGGTCGACAATAGTGCCTGGCACATGCTGACCGGTGGGCCCTCGACCACGACTTACGGAGATCTCAAAAAGGATCTTTCACGATTGTGCGCGCACCTTGACGCGCAGCGGCAGGCCCGCCCTGATCTGGCGACAAGTGTTCCGAGCTTGCTCCTCTCCTCTATCACGCAAAACTGGCCGGATGCGGAAGAGATCAAGGGACATCGCGCCGCCGAATTAAGGGCGTGGCTGGACAAAATTTTTCCGCTGGTTGAGGAAGGCAACGAGATCGAGGAGAAGCGCTACGATGCCATCATGGCGGCGGTCGGAGTAGAGGAGCGCCGTTATGATGCGCTCAAGATTCTGAATCAACGGCTGCCGGTTTTCATCCGCTTCCGGGATTATTTCCGGGTTCGCCCGCTGGTTCATCTGGGACATTTGGCACAACGACTGGAAACAAATGTTCTGGACGGCGACTACTACGATTACGGCAATCAGTGTTTGCTGCGGCTGCTCGGTTTCACCGCGCGCGAGCTGTCGGATTTGGGAAATGCGGAAGAGCCGGAGCCAGGCAACGTCGACGCGATGCAGCGCTATCGCGACCAACTCGATCGTCGATCTTATCAACTGAATGCCGCCAGTGTCCGCTTGACCGAGGAACTTCGTAGCGTCTGGAAACCAGATGCAAAACGCGGCGAAGCCGAGCGTTTGCGCATCGTCGCCGACGGCCAGTACTTGAAAGTAGTGGTGGAAGACGATCTCGGCGTCGAGATCGAGCTCGATCAACGCTCGGAAGGTTTCCAATGGCTGGTTTCATTCTTCATCGTCTTTTTCGCGGAAGCGGCAGACAAGCATAAGAATGCGATTCTCCTGCTCGACGAGCCGGGCCTTAGTCTCCATGGATTAAAGCAACAGGATTTTCGCTCCACCATTTCTCGACTGGCGGCATCGAACCAGACGCTCTACACCACGCATTCGCCCTTCCTGGTCGGACCGGATGAATTAAATCTGGTGCGCGTGGTGGAAATGACCGACCGCACGATCGGCACAAAAGTTCATACTAACGTTACGGCCGAAGATCCGGCCGCGCTTTTGCCCCTACAGGAAGCGCTCGGTTACGATCTGGCCCAAAGTCTTTTCGCTCAGCAACGCAATCTCGTCCTCGAGAGTCTGACGGACTACTGGTATGTCGAAGCGGTCGCGCAGTTATTGCGTGAAGCGAACATTGTCGATCTTAATGAGAAGATCGCGCTGGTTCCGGCCAGCAGCGCAGCCAAGATTGCTTATTACGCTACCATCCTGCATGCGCGGAAACTGAAAGTGGCTGCGATTTTGGATTCCGATAGCTCCGGCAACGGTGCGATCAACCAGGACGCGTTGGTCCACACCCTCGGCAACAAATCAGTCTTGCGAACAAAAGACGCCTACTCCGGCCCGGTGTCCCAACCCAAGATCGAGGACATGCTGCGCGAAACTCTCGTGGAACTAGGGAAAAATGGCGCCGGCTGGGACATCGCCGCGGCCGCCTCCGCACAACCGGAACGACCGATCACGGAAATCTTCGCGAGCGAGATCGGCGACTTTTCAAAATATCGCCTGGCCAAGGAATTCGTGCGTTGGACGCGCGATCACAAGGCTTCCGATCTTTCGTATAAGGAACGGAGCCAGTGGAAGGCGCTGATCGAAAAGATCAACTCGATCCTGAAATAGCCCTGCGCAATTTCAGTTCGTAATTCCGGCCAGATCCTCCACCAGTTTCTCAACGCCGCTGACGACGAGAGCGAAGCGATCGTAATCGAGTTTATCCGGAGTGTCGGTGGCGCGGTGGTAATGCGGGTAGCGAAAAGGCGCGGTGTCCGTGATCATGATTCCGGGATAGCCGTGTTGCCAGAAGGCCCATTGATCCGACCAACCCACGCCCGGAATAAATGCGGGCAAGGCGGCGCCTTCCGATGGAATCTTTGCTTGCTTTCGAAATATCGCGATGGCGCGGCGGACCAAGGCGTTTGAACGCACGTTTCCGACGAAACCGATGAAGTTCCCGGTCGTGGGATAAAAGATACCCAGTCCGGGAGCGGGATAAGTCTGCGATCGCGGGGCGTCGGAAAAATAGCCGATCGTTTCCAAACTGATCATCGCTGAGATTTGGTCGCCCCGATCTTTGCACCGGCTGGCGTAAACAAAACTTCCCATCTGTTTCGACTGGAAAAATGGCGGCTCTTCGTTAACAAAAGCGACGAAGCGCAGCGTGGACGATGTCGATCTTGCAGCAAATCGGCGCGCGAGCGCGAGCATCGCCGCGACGCCGCTGCCATTGTCATTCGCACCGGGTGCGCCGAAGACTGAATCGTAATGCGCTCCGATCAAAATAATTTGCGGAGCGGAACCGCGAATCTCCGCCTCGATATTGTGAAAAGCTTTTCCTTGTAACTCATAAGTGTCGCGGCGCGGATGAAGTCCGGCGCTGGAAAAAGAATTTTCGATGAAATCGGCCGCGGCATTGAGTTGCGGATAATGCAGCATGTTTCGCTCGCCGATCTCACCTCCCAGTGTCCGGACGTCAGCACGCAATTCTTCACGCAGCGTGATTTCTTCCGGCGACAGCGACGCCGCGTTCGTAATATTTCTGCCCGGCATTCTCACTCCAAACCACCAGAGTAATGCGAGTACGGCGACGACTGCGAGAGTAACGCGCAATGCGCGGAACAAGAACCGGCGCAACATTTCACATCATCCGATTTTTTTGCGGAAACGCAGCGCGCAGAGAACGAAGAGCAAGATCGACATGATGATGAGGATGACGAGGTGCGGCCAGTATTCGAACAAGTGCGCGCCGCGAAGAATGATCGCGCGCATGAGCGAAATGAAATAAGTCGCGGGCATGAGCGCGCCGAGGGCGTAAAAAATCCACGGCATGGTTTCGCGCGGAAAAACAAAACCGGAAAAGAAAACGCTCGGCAGCATAAACACCATCGACATTTGCAACGCTTGCATCTGGTTCTCCGCCTTCGTGGCCACGAGCAGGCCGAGACTAAGGAGCGCGAAGACATAAACAAGTGTCGCGAACATCATCGAGAAAACATTTCCGTTAATCGGCACGGCGAACAGGAATCGCATAATCAAAAAAAGAATCACCGCCATCGTCATGCCAATGCAGAGATACGGTACGAGTTTGCCGAGCATCAGGCCCCAGCGGCTCAACGGACTAACGAGCAAAGTTTCCAGCGTCCCCTTCTCGCGTTCGCGCACCACCGCCATCGCGGTCGCGAACGTCGTGCCGATTTGCAGCACAATCCCGATCACGCCTGGAATGTAAAAGTTCGGGCTCTTCATCGCCGGGTTGTAAAGCATTTGCGGCCGGATCTCGATCGGCGTAGTGCGTTTGCCCGTCTCGCGCAGCAGCGCTTCGACCGATTGGGTGAGCCCGACGCCGAGAGCCGTGTTGAGCGCTTGCAAAGCGGTGGTGGAATTCGATCCGTCCACCAGCAATTGCACATGCGCGGGAAATCCGGCGCGCAGATCGCGCGTGAAATGCGGCGGGATTTGCAGACCAACGTAAGCGTTGCCTTTGCGAATCTGGCTCGCCATTTCGTCGATGCTTTGCACTTCGCCAACCACGCGAAATGTTTCGGTGTTGACGAAGCGATCGATGAATTGCCGACTCTCGACCGTCCGATCTTCATTCAAGATCATCATCGCCATGTGTTTCACGTCCGTATCGAGCGCGTAACCGAACGCGATCATCTCCACCAGCGGCGGAAAGAACATGAAGAACAACGTCATCGGGTCGCGCCAGACGACGATGAATTCCTTAAACAAAATTGCGCTGAGCCCGCGGAAAGGAGCGCGCTTCATAAAACCCCAAGCACCAAAACCCAAGCACCAGTGAAACTCCAATGCCCAAGCTCCAAACGCGCGGCTTCACTTTTAAAGATTGGAGCTTGGAGCTTCTCTGGGATTTGGTGCTTGGTGCTTGGTGCTTTCCTCTTCATGCCGCCTTCTTTTGCTCGCCCGCGTATTTCGCACTCAACGTCACAAACACATCCTCGAGTGACGGACCGATCTCGTGAATTTCAGCATGGCTGATTCCGACGCCGTGTAGTTTCGCTTCGATTTCGGATTCGGCCAGGTTTTGATCGACAAGCAAGTGCATCGATTGACCGAACACGGTGGCGCTGCGGACACCGGGAAGCTCATGGACTGCACGCAAGGCTGTCGTGACATGATCGCAGGTGACATCGAGCCGGCGCGTTCCGGGCGGACTCACTTCCGGCATTTGCTTCAGTTCGTCCGGCTCGCCCCACACAATCAACTTCGACATATAAATATAACCGACGTGATCGCAGCGTTCCGCTTCGTCCATGTAATGCGTGGTGACGAAAAGCGTCATGCCCTGGCCGGCGAATTCGAAAAGCAAATCCCACAACTCGCGGCGCGCGACCGGATCGATGCCCGCCGTCGGCTCATCGAGAAACAGCACCGTAGGTTTGTGCATGAGCGAACACGCCATGGCCAGGCGTTGGCGCCAGCCGCCGGAAAGCAGCGCCGCGCGCTTGTCGAGGTAGGGCTCGAGATGCGTGAGCGCGATCAACTCGTCGCGGCGCTGCGTCAAAGCGCGCCCGCTCAATCCGTAAAGCTTGCCGGAGAAGATGAGGTTCTCGTTTGCGGTCAATTCGTCATAGAGCGAAAACTTCTGCGACATGTAGCCGATCATCTCCTTGATCGCCTCGCCTTCCTTGATGATGTCGTGACCGCCGATGCGCGCCGCTCCTTCGGTTGGTTCCAGGATTCCGCACAACATCCGGATCACGGTCGATTTGCCGGAACCATTCGGGCCGAGAAATCCGAAGATGGAGCCTTTGCCGACGGAAAACGAAACGTGATCGACGGCGGTGAATGCGCCGAAGCGTTTCGTCAATCCCTCGCACTCGATCATTGCATCCATTTTAGATCACCACGAAGGACACGAAGCTGACGAAGGCAAAACAATTACAAAAACTTCGTGGCCTTCGTGTTCTTCGTGGTGTTGCCGATCTCATTTCACATTTGGAAAATAGATGTCCGCCGCCATCCCGGCGCGCAAATGATCATCATCACTGGGCAAGCGCACTTTCACGCCGAAGACCTGGCGAATTCTGTCCTCGACCGTTTGCACATTGCGCGGCGTGAACTCAGCCTGGCGATTCACCTGCTCGACAACTCCGTCAAAATCTTTTCCGGGAAAAGAATCGACGCGCGCGCGAACATGATCGCCCACTTTGATCAAACCGAGCCACGTTTCCGGCACGTAAACGCGCACCCAGAGATGTTGCGGCAGAAGCAAGGTCGCGACCTCGCGATTAGCCGGAAGGACGTCGCCAACTTTCACGGTCAAGATTTCGAAGATCGAGTCGGTCGGCGCTTTCACGTCCATCTCGGCAAGTTGCGCATCGATATCGGCAAGTTGGGCGCGCGCCTGGATCACCCGTGTCTTCGCCGCCTCTACAATCTTCTCCTGCGCTTGAGCGGCGCTGGCCGCTTTCTGTGCATCGCTGGGCGAAACGACTTTTCGTTTCAGCAAGTCCGCCTGCCGCTTGGCATCATCACGCAGAAACTCCAACTGCGCCGCTTGCGCGTCGGCATCGCTGATCGCGGCATTGATTTGCGCCGCGGCCAGGTCCCGGCGCGCGCGCAATTCCGACGCTTCTAATTGCACCAGCAGTTGCCCGGCGTGCAATTTATCGCCTTCCTGTGCAAGAATCTTCTCTACCCGGCCGGGCATGCGCGGACCGACATGCACTTCGTCCACTTCGATCGTTCCGGAAACCGCGTTCTTTCGATTCTCGCAACCGCCGTGCAAGATCGACAATGCAATCAAAGCTGCGCCGAAAATGAGATTGTCGATCCTGGCTCGCACGATGATGCCGCTTACCTTCGCATGCGCCGCGCAATTGTTACAAGCCGCGTCTTGCCACCGCGACCTCCGTGATAAATCTGTTGATGGTGGCTGGCTACTCCGGAACTCCGCTCGCGCAAAAACTCGGGATCAAGTCTGGCGCAACGGTGATCGCGATCGAGGCGCCATCCAATTATCGCAAATTATTACGCGGTCTTCCGCCCGGCGTGAACTTTACCGGTCGCGTAACGGCTGGTTGTAACTTCGTCCATCTTTTCGCGAGCCAACGTCGCGAGTTGGAAAAGCAATTGCCGCGGCTGCGAAAGAAACTCGCAGACGCCGGAACGCTTTGGGTTTCGTGGCCGAAAAAATCGGCAGGCGTAGCGACGGACATTACGGAAGACGTCATCCGCGCCGTTGCGCTACCGCTTGGATTCGTCGATGTAAAGGTGTGCGCGGTGGATGAAACCTGGTCGGGATTGAAGCTGATGATTCGGAAAGAAAACAGAAAATGACAACGCGACGGCTCGATCACATCGATTTGCGCGTAAAAGATTTCGCGACCGCGATGAAGTTTTACAAAGAACTTTTGCCGGCGCTCGGATTTACCTGCGACCGCTCGGATCCCGACTGGGGAACTTTCTACGCAGTTGGACGCGACAAGCCGTCCGAATTTTTCGGCTTCACCCAAGATCGACATCATCAGCCTAACGACACGCGAATCGCTTTCTGGGCAGATACGCGTGAAGAAGTCGATCGCATCGCCAAGCTTGTCCGCGAGATCGGCGGACGAAACCTGGAAGGCCCGGAAGTTTGTTCAGGCTACAGCCCCGGCTACTACGCATTTTTCTTTGACGATCCCGACGGAAACAAGCTGGAAATTTGCTGTCGCAAACAACCGATCGTTACCGAATAACCGAATCTCAAAGATGCACGAGCCCGATATTGTTTTGCAGCCGCGAAAACGCGTTCGCTATCTCAAGCTCATCGCGCTTTTCAAAATGGCCAAAGGCGTGCTGCTGTTTTTGCTCGGATTTTCGCTTCTCTTTCTGAACAGCCGCACGCGTTGGCTCGATCAAATTTCTGATTGGGCCGATGAAGAACTGTTGCTCGCCCACAGTAAGGCGGTCACGTTTCTTTTGAACAAGTTGCAGGCCGCGCTGGCCGAAGGGCATTTGCGGGTGACAGGATTTCTGGCGCTTTTTTATTGCGGCGTTCTTTTCACAGAAGGAATCGGCGTTTATCTGCAACAGCGCTGGGCCGAGTTCCTCATGATTATTGCAACCGGTGCGCTCATCCCGCTGGAGGTGCGACATCTTTGGCATCGCCCGAGTCTGGCCGCGCTGCTCATCCTCTTGGCCAATTGTTTCATCGTTTGGTTTTTGTATCGCGTCCTCAAGCGCGAGAAACCGAAGCCACCGGTCAGCCGCCCGGCGGAATTGGCCGAGACGCGTTAGAAGACTTCGGCTTGATGCCGAACTGAGCGAGCGCGGCTGTCGTCTTTTCCATCGGCAAGCCGACAACGTTGGTATAGGAACCTTCGATTCCTTCGATGATTTCAGAACCGTGGCCCTGCGCGGCGTAAGCGCCTGCCTTATCCAGCGGATTTATCTTGTGCAGGTAATCGTCGATCTTTGATTGACTCAGCCGGCGAAAACGGACGCGCGAAATTTCATCAAAGGTTGTCGATCTTGCTGTCGCCAGATGACAAATGAAGACGGCCGAACAAACTTCGTGAACGCATCCGCTCAACCGCCGAAGAATTTGCGCGGCATCGGCGAGGTCCCTCGGCTTTCCAATAATTGAATCCTCCAGCACGACCAGTGTATCCGCGGCGAGCACGACCTTGTCCCGATGTTGCCGTGCGACCCAAATCCCTTTGCGAATGGCGTTGCGTAACGTCAATTCGCGCGCGGTAAGATCGACATCAGCTTTTTCGTCAACGTTTGGGGATAGATTTTCAAAATCGAATCCAGCGTCCGCCAGCAATACACGGCGGCGCGGCGAATTGGATGCGAGCAAGAGCGAAGAAACCATGCGCGGCGCTCCCCGGCGCGCGGCTTAAGGCGCAGGCGAAGTGGTGGCCGGTTCTTCGTTTTTCTCGAGCAAACTGCTCATTTCCGGCACCTTCACCTCTTTAAAATCTTTCGGAACGGCGAAGTCCGCGTCGCTGAGCGGGTCCTGTTTCACCGATATGACAGTGCTCGTCACGACCGTGCCGCCCATATCCATAATCGTCTTGATCGGTAGACCAGGAAAATCGCGATAATCGGGCATGTTGCTATTGGTCGGGTTCCAAATCTCCGATTTCAACGACTGGAGCTGTTTGAGAATCGCGGCGCCGTCGGGGAACTTTGGGGCGATCCAGTAGGTCGCTTTGCCGAAGGAAGTATCGCAAACGTATTCTTCGGCTTCATATCCGTTGATCGTTTCTTTCTTACCGGTGCCGGCGAGTTTTGGCTTCCCAGTTGTTTCGTTCTTGTTCGTGTATTTGCTGATCATGTCGGCCGCGGCTTTCATCTTCTCGGCCGACATCCGCACGATCGTCTTCTGATCTTTCATCAAGTTGATCACTTCGCCGGTTTTTCCATCGACAATGGTGGTGAGCTGCGGTGTCGCATCGATGCGCGCCTTGTCGCCTTTGATTTTGATCGTCATTTCCGCCGGCGGCCCCGCGCCTTCGACCTTTTGCACGATGGTGAGATCGGCGCGCGCGGAAGCAAACGCCGTTATAACAAGAAGAGCTGAAAAGCCGGCGGTTTTCATGATGCAATCAGCTAGGCACCAAGCATTAAAATAGCAAGTAGCTTGTCGACGGCGAACGCGCTTCTTGGCCAGGAATCGAAAAAGAACTTGGCAGTGCTGATGCGTCGCGGCAGCTTATTTGCTCACGCGGGCATAGCTTAATGGTAAAGTTCCAGCCTTCCAAGCTGGCCATGCGGGTTCGATTCCCGTTGCCCGCTCTGTGCACGGGCGAGAATTCAGTTGACCCCTCTCCGTCCCGGGTATTAGAAAGAACAGCTACAATTTAAGGGGGCTACATGAAAAAACTGTTCAATTGCGAGGGCATAACTGCGTCCACGCTCACGACGACCGTGGCGGCATTGGTGATGGTCACGGTGGTGTCGAGCTTGTGGATGACATCGCTTCCAGCAGCGTCCATGACCCCAGCCGAGATGATCCAGAGCAAGCTGCCACTGAATACGACCATCGCCACAGCTACCGATGCCCAGCTTTTGCAAGCGGTTTATGAAGCGGTCAAGCAATGGCCGAAGGACTTTCGTCTCATTGTCAGGACTGCCGCCGGCGCGCGCAAAAGCATTCGGTCGGATATTTTGTGCATGGCTATCCGCGGCGCGCGTGAACGCAGCGCACTCGATTGTAACTGGGTGCTGGAAATTTTGCGCGAATGGATCAAGGCCGACCCGAGTCTCGCCAATCAATTGACGGAAGCGGCCATGCAATGCGCGCCCGAGTGCCGCGAGGCCTTGCAAAATCTAACTTTGGGCGAAGGCGGCTTTACTAATCCACCAAGTAACATTAATGCTCCGCCGGGATCGGTTGGCGGAGGCGCGGGCGGGAATGTCTGCATCGTCTGTCATAACGGAACGGAAATTCAGATCGCTTGTTCCGACCTGGACAGTTACCTGCGCAGCCATCCGGGCGACACATCCGGTCCGTGTGTGCCAACCCCGGTCGCCAATCCGTAATCACGAAGCTCTGATTTTCGAGAATGCCGTTGCTCTGCCAAGTGCAACGGCATTCTTGTTTCAAGCGCAGACGAAACCACAGGACGATGTCGATCTTCGACACGCGTACAGTTTCATAAGTGACCTCCCAGACAGCGCCTAGCTCCCCACTGATTGTTCGCGCGGTTGAAATTCTATCCGCCGCGCTGCTCACAATCGCATTGCTGTCGATCCAGGCGCTGATCGGCGGAACGCGATTGCTTTTTGCTTTCCCGGCCTACGGCCTCATCGCCATTGTCGGCCTTCTCAGTCTCGCTTCTCTTCGTTCGGTAAAACCGAAGCCCGACCAAATCTGTTTGTGGAGCGCGGTTCTTTTTTTCGGTTATGTGCTTGGGCGCGCGATGTTCTCGCCACTGCCTTATCTGGCGCGCTCCGATATTTACTCAGTCCTCGCGGGATTGATTGTTTATTTTTTTACGTCTTGTGTTTTGACTTCGGCCAAAGCGCGCATGTCGATCCTGGTTTGTTTGCTGGCTGCGGCCGTCGCTCACGTCCTGGTCGGAACGATCCAGTTTCGAAGCGGCAACAACTTCATGCCGATCTCATTCCTGCAGCGATTTGATTACGGTCGTCGCGCGAGTGGTTTTTATGTTTGCCCAAATCATCTGGCCGGTTTGCTCGAAGTGCTCGGCGTTTTCGGATTGAGCATCGTTTGCTGGAGCCGCTGGCCGGCCTGGTCGAAATTGCTGATCGGATATGCCGCGCTGGTTTCGTACCTCGGCGTAATTCTGACCGGGAGCCGCGGCGGTTATTTGAGCACAGCAGCAAGCTTGTTGGTCTTTGCAGTGCTCAATCTCGCCATCTTGCGTGAAGGCGGCTCTGCTTTACTCCTGCGCATTGGCGCCGCGGGCGCAATTGTGGCGGCGATCGGGATTGCGTCGGCGGTCTTTCTAGTTCGGCAGAGCGATTTCCTGACCGATCGAAGCAAGAATGTCCTCGACTACAAAAATATGCGCCTGGATTTGTGGCGCGCGGCTACGGAACAGTGGAAACAAAGCCCGCTGATCGGAACAGGCAGCCGCACCTACCTCGTTTACGGCCGCAAGTACCGGACGGAACAGATGCAGCTCGATCCGATCTACACCCACAATGATTACCTGCAGCTTTTAAGTGAATACGGGATCGCCGGTGGACTCGCGTTCCTTTGCTTTTTCTTTGTTCACCTGCGGCGCGGCTGGATCGATTCGCGCCGGCTTGGCCCGAAGCGAATCGCGGTCTCACATCGACTGGCCAGTAACGCGATGGCCCTCAATATCGGCGCACTCTGCGCTTTGGCTGCTTACGCCGTCCATTCCGTTTTTGATTTCAATCTTCATATTCCGGCGAACGTATTGCTGCTCGCCTTCGTTTTTGGGATCATCGCAAATCCGGGCGTGACGCATGAAAATGGCGCGACGCAGCCCGCGGCTGGTTTGATCTTTTGCCGCATTGTCATGTTCGCTCTGGCCGCGTTCCTTGGCTTGCAGGTGTGGCGGTTGACGCCGGGCGAGTATTTCGCTGAAAAAGCACGCGCCGCGTTGCGCGATTATCGGTTCCTTAACGCAATTGATTTTGCCCGAAAAGGTCTCGAATACGAGAAGCAGAATCCGCTCTTGTTTTATTATCTCGGCCGGGGGCGCGTTTTGGGTGGCGATTTGCAACAAAGCCCGGAGGCGAGCGCCTCATTTTATGAGGCCGCTTTGCCAGCTTATATGAAAGCGCGCGAACTGGCGCCGCTCGATAAGACTTATGCGATCGAACTGGCTTTCACTTACGATGCTTTAAATCGTTTTAGCGAAGCGGAATGGCTCTTTGCCGAGGCTCTCGCTTTGGATCCAAGATCGACATCGACTAAAAGGTATTACCAGGCCCATCTCGAAAGCTGGAAGAACGGCGGCCTTCCGGCCCCTTAGGAACAATCCAGTAATTATGATCCCCATACGCGTGATCGATTCATGGAATCCGAATTACTTACACATTAAAAAAAAGATTGCCCGATTTCGTGCTCCCACCTACCCTCAGAGCCCGAACCGGGTCTGCTTCGAGAAAGTTGCGCATTCAAAAGACGACATGATGAATTTCAAAGGCTGTAGGGGAACAGTCATATTAATTTCGGCGGCCTTAATCTGCTTGGCGCCGGAGATTGGTAGCGCCTACGAAGAAGGAACCGAAGCGCCAATCGCCAGCACGGCTTCCAAGGGTCAAGTCGCGACCGAGGCGCCCGAATCACAAATTAGTACCATCGCGGCTTCCGAGGCACAGGTTACTTCGGTCACGTCTTCCGAGGCCCAAATCACGTCCGTCGAAGAAGTGAGCACTGGAAATTATTCCCGGTTCCCTTTCCGCGTTTCGGTGTCGGTGCGTGGCGGCTATGACGACAACGTCAACACCTCAAAGATCAATAAGCAGGACTCCACATTTACGAACGGATCGGCTGCGATCACTTACGATTTCGGAAGTCCTCGCACACAATTAAGCCTGCAGACCGGGGGCGGCGTGACCTACTATTGGGATCATCTTCGTAACATCGGCATCAATAACAACGATTACGACTTTAATGTCTATCTCGGCTTGCAGGTCGTGCACAAGTTGTCGCCGCGCTTGACATGGACATCGAACGATTACCTGACTTACCAGACAGAACCCGATTTTACGCTCGCCGTGGGGCTCAACCGCCGCAGTGGCAACTTCTTTTATACCCAGGACAAATCCACCATTGCCTATCTTTGGACTCCGCGGTTTTCCACAGCCACAAGTTCCACCTTCGTCGCGGTTCGTTATGACGACAGCGGAGTTGGGTTCTTTGAAGATCGAATTGAGAGCACGGTTGGAAATGAGTTTCGTTTCTTGTTATGGCCTACGACAACGCTGGTGGCCGAAGGCCGCGTCCAGTTCGTAAGTTACTCGCACGACGGCGACCAGACCGGCCCCCCCATTCTTCTAGCAAATGGAAGCACATTTGTGCCGCGGTTTCGGCGCGATTCCATGACCTACTTTGCGCTCGGCGGTTTCGATCACGCATTCAGTTCGCGCTTGAGCGCTTCAGTTCGTGGCGGTGCAGAGTTTCGAGAGTATGACAACAGCTTGGAGGCAACCGATCAAAGCGCGCCCTATTTTGAAGGCACCCTCAATTATGCCGTGGGTAAAAATACTTCGGTATCGTGGACGAATCGCTACGCCATCGAAGAACCGGACGTGCAGCTCAATCCCAGCCGCACAACGTTCCGCACCGGTTTGCGTGCGAAGCATGATTTTACCGCCCGCATTAGCGCTAACGTTGGCGCCTACTACGAGCACGACGATTACGACAGCGTGAATGCGATTACTGTGATCAGTCCCGCCTTTACAGAAGAAGCGTTCGACGCTGCGGTCTCGCTGCGTTTCGCCGTCACACGCTACCTGGGTATCGAAGCCGGTTTCAATCACACCGAAGTGTGGTCGGATATTTTCTTGCGCGAGTACTCGCGCAATCGCTATTGGGGCGGCGTTAATTTCCTCTTTTAGGACCCCGTAACGGCGGTTTACTCGACGGGAATTCTCGATAGATTCTTCGTCCCCCGGGAAGGATATCGATATGGCGCAAACGGACGAAGTTAAGCTGCACTTTCTCGACTACTGGCGTGTCATTCGCGTCCGATGGGTCTTGATTGTCCTGGCTTTTCTTTTGGTGCTCATCACCGCCGCCGTCGTCACTTATTTTCAACCGCGCGAATATCAGTCCTCTGTTTTTATTGAAGTGCGCTCGACGGCAGAAAACCCTCGCATCTTTGGTACGGGCGATCCAAACATGCCCATCCACGATCCGCAGCTGGCGCCGACCGTTTTCCAGGTCATTCAACGCACCGGTGTTCTGTATCCGGTGATCGACGAACTGAAGCTGCAGGATAAATGGGCCCGGGAGGGCGCCCGTCCTTCGCGCGAGGCGGCTTACGCACGGTTACGCAGCAAACTCGACGTCGATGAAGTGCGCAATACCGACCTCTTGCAGATCAGTGTTTTCGATACCAACCCCCAGGAAGCGGCCGACATCGCTAACAAGATCGTTTCCGTTTACCAAGACAAACGCGTCGAGGAAGAGAAAGAGGTTCTCAATCGTGCCGTGTCCACCATGAATGAAGAAGTGGCCAAGCAGCAGAAGCGAGTCGATCAAGCGGCCGCCGAAGTCTCTCACATTCGAGACGAAGAGCACATTGTCGATCTTAATCCGGAAGGGACTGAGGACACGCAGGCGCCGGTAAACAGCATCGTCATCAAACAAGAAGGCGAGGTCAATGATGCCGAGACCAAGGTCGCGACCTTATCTTCCAGACTCGAGCAAATTGAGAAGCTCAAGGGTGAGGATCTAATGCGGATGCTTTCCACCCTCGAGATTCAGGATCCAACCATTCAAAAGGTCCTGCCGAACTATCACGATGCCGCCGCCCAGGAGGCCTTGCTTTTAAACTCCGGATTGGGGGAAAACCACCCCAAGGTCAAAGCTATCCGTGCACAAAAAGAAGTTTATACAAAGCAACTCGAACAGCAGATGACCAGCATCCGCAGTGCGCTGGAGAAAAATCTTACGACCGCGCAAACGACTCGCGATGAGTTGAAAAAACGACTCGACCAGATCAACACCAAGCAGTTGCAGACAAAAAATCTGAGCGCGAACTACACGCGCGCGAAGAACTCCTACATCAAGGAAAAACTGCTTCTCGACGCTGTCCGGACGCGTGCCACCACGCAAACCATGGAGTTGGCCATGCCGCGCGTTGCGGTCAGCGTCAAGCAAGTCGCCGAACCTCCCGGTTACGCCGCCCGTCCGCGGGTTGGACTTAACCTGATGCTCGGTGCTTTGGTGGGCCTGGTCGTCGGTCTCGGTCTCGCTTTCTTCATCGAATATCTCGATACCAGCGTCAAAACAATGGAGGATGTCGAGAGTCTTCTCGGCGTCCCGGTTCTCGCCATCATTCCGAAAAATATTCGCCTCCTGCACAAGGAAGCCGGCGATTCGCCCGATGCCGAGGCTTACCGGATCTTGCGCACCAACATCGAGTTCAACCGCAAAAATCCGCAGGCCAATTCGATTTCCATCGTCAGTGGCGGTCCCGGGGAAGGTAAATCCACTACCATTGCCAACCTCGCTTTTATTTGTGCGCAAGGCGGATACTCCACTCTCGTTGTCGATGCCGACTTGCGGCGTCCGGTTCAGCACGATTTGTTCGATATCGATAACCAGAAAGGTCTTACCAATTATCTCACGACCGAAATGCAGCTCGACGAAGTGATCCTGCCGACATCGGTGGAAAATCTTTCTGTCCTGCCCAGCGGTATTTTGCCTTCCGATGCAGTCGGAATTCTCAACTCGCAACGCATGTCGGACATGATCTCCGAGTTGAAGCTGCGTTACGATATCGTCTTCTTCGATTCTCCTCCGATGCTCGGCGTGAGTGACGCCTCTGTCCTTGCCAGTGAAGTCGATCAAACCATCATCGTGGTGCAACATCGCCGCTTCCCGCGCGCGATGTTGACACGCGTCAAGCAAGCCATCCTGGGAGTTGGAGGAACGGTTCTCGGTGTCGTGCTTAACAATGTCGATCTAAAGCACGATCAGAACTACTACTACTACACCAACTACTACGGCTATTATCAGACGCGCGATAAAGAGACACGCCGCAGCCGCACCTCCAAGCAAACCGCCACCACCCCCCGAAATGGCGCCTCCGAGCCCGACGATTACTAATGCGACCGTCTTTGTTTCTGCTCATTTTTTTCGGTCTGGCCGCGGTTGCTTTTGGTCAGGCCACCTTGCGCGTGGGCGACCCGGTGGAGTTGAAAGTCGGCGGCGTCCCTCAGGAGGAACAATTGCAGCTCAACAACACTTATACCGTGGATGCGACCGGCTCGATCAACGTTCCCTACATCAACAAGATAAAAGCCGAAGGTTTGACTCCGGCACAGTTATCGAGATCAATCGAGGAAACATATCGCGCAGAGAAAATTTTCACCAACCCGAACATCACCATTCTGATGCAACCAACCGCCAGGTTTGTAAACGTGGGCGGCTCCGTTCGGACTCCGATGCGGGTCCCCTTTACTGAGGACATGACATTGCTGGCGGCAGTCAGCGCTGCCGGAGGGTTCAACGACTTTGCCGATCAAAAACGGGTGCGCGTATTGCGAGGCAACGAAGTCAAAGTTTACGATGTCCGGCAGTTTCGCCGCGATCCTTCGCAGGACGTTAAGCTTCAGCCCGGCGACCGAGTGGAAGTGCCACAGACCTTTTTCTAAAACGCTCTTTTACTGATCCGGCGCGATCAGCTCACGGTTTCGCCAGGCGAAGCCGATACCGGAGTAAATCGTTAACGCGACCATGAAGTAGACCAGAATTGGTCCGGCGACTTCTCGCGCGCGCAGCCACCAGGTCGAAGTTTCATCGACGTATCGCAGTTCGCTCGCCGCCAGCAGCGCGAGGAAAAAGATGACGGTGACGATTTGCCAGGAGGTTTTTTGTTTGCCGAGCCGTTCCGCCGGAAGCACCCGTCCTTTCGCCGTCGCCATCAGTCGCAAACCGGTGATGAGAAAGTCGCGCGCCACCACCGTCGTTGCGACCCAGGCCGGCACGGCCCGGAGCGGCACCAGAGAAATAAATGCCGCCGCCATCATGATCTTGTCGACCAGCGGATCCATTAACTTGCCGAAGTTGGTGATGACCCCGTAACGGCGAGCTATTTCGCCATCGATAAAATCGGTCAGGCCGGCGATAAGAAAGAGCACCAGCGCCGCAGTCCGGCCGTATTGCCACGAGGAATTCAGCGCGATGACGAAAAGAATCGTCAACCCGAGCCGGCTCAGCGTGAGACGATTGGCCCAATTCATACCGGAGAAGATGCCGGAGTTTTTTCTTTGCCCTGCTTGTCGCGCCGTAGCCTTGGCGAAGGCGGATCGATCTTGAATCTCGGGTGTTTCCAAATCGGAACGCATCTCTTCAACTCATCCACGATCCAACGGCTTGCCTCAAACCCTTTCGCACGATGCCGGCTAATCACCCGCACAAAAAGAGAGCATTCGCCCGCGCCAACGAACCCGACGCGATGATGGACAAGAACACGTGCTAACCCAAAATCATCAGCGGCGCGTCTGGCGATCAGCTTGCATTGGTGCTCGGCCATCGTCTGGTGTGCTTCATATTCAATTCCCTCGATCTCACGCCCGTCTTCCATCGATCGCACCACCCCTCGAAAATCAACCATCGCACCGGCATCAAGATCGACAATGAATTGCGCCGATGCCGGTTCTTCCAGTCGCTCCTTGGTTAATAAAACTTCACAAACGGGATTTGCCATGCGCTCTACCTGCTCGCTACAGTTTGGTGTCGCTATGATTGTGGCCCCGGAAAAGGAGATACTCAAATGAGCGCGAATCAATCTGATATCGGTCTGATCGGCCTGGCCGTCATGGGCGAGAACCTCGTCCTCAACATGGAGTCGAAAGGATTCACGGTGGCGGTTTTCAATCGCACCGCCGAAGTGACGAAGAAATTTGCCGAGGGCAAAGCGAAGGGAAAGAATATTCGCCCGACCTACACGATGGAGGAATTCGTCGGCGCTTTGAAGAAACCGAGAAAAGCGCAAATCATGGTCAAGGCCGGCCCGCCGGTGGATGCAGTCATCGCTCAGCTCGCGCCGTTGCTCGACAAAGGCGACGTCATCATTGACGGCGGCAATTCGCTTTTCACCGACACACAACGCCGGTGCAAAGAACTTGAAGCAAAAGGAATTCACTTTGTCGGCATGGGCGTTTCCGGCGGCGAAGAGGGCGCGCTCAAAGGTCCATCGCTCATGCCGGGCGGTCCGCGCGAATCATGGGAAATCATTGCTCCGATTTACCGCAAGATCGCAGCGCAAGTGGACGGCGAGCCGTGCTGCCGCTACATGGGCCCCGACGGCGCCGGCCATTACGTCAAGATGGTGCACAACGGCATCGAATACGGCGACATGCAATTGATCTGCGAAGCCTATGCGATCTTAAAAGACATTGTCGGCATGAATGCGAGCGAGTTGGCCGACACCTTCAGCGACTGGAACAAAGGCGAGCTCGATAGTTATCTCATCGAAATCACCTCGCAGATTTTCCGGAAGATCGATCCCGACACCGGCAAGCCACTTGTCGATGTTATCCTGGATAAGGCCGGGCAAAAAGGGACCGGTATGTGGACATTGCAATCCGCCATCCAGCAATCGGTCGTTATCTCAACGATCAACGCCGCGGTTGAAGCGCGCGTTATTTCCTCCCGTAAAGATGAACGCGTTGCCGCCTCCAAGATTTTACCCCAGCCGAGACCGAAACAATTCAAAGGCGATCGCAAACAATTTGTCGATGCCGTGCGGAACGCGCTCTACGCGTCGAAAATTGTTTCCTACGCGCAGGGAATGGAGCTGCTCGGGGTGGCCAGCCATCAATACAATTGGAACCTGAATTTTGTCGACATCGCTACGATCTGGCGCGGCGGCTGCATCATTCGCGCTAAGTTTTTGAATTGCATCGTCGACGCTTATCAACGCAACCCCGCGCTTCATAATCTTCTGCTCGATCCCTATTTCACCGATATCATCGCGAAGACGCAGGATAATTGGCGCATTGCGGTTTCGACCGCAGTCGAATTCGGCGTCGCCGTCCCGGCATTTAGCGCCTCACTCGCTTACTTCGACAGTTACCGTTCCGCCCGTTTGCCGGCGAACTTGTTACAGGCACAACGCGATTTCTTTGGCGCCCACACCTACGAGCGCGTCGATAAGCCGGGCGTCTTTCACACGGAATGGATCGAATCCGATCACAAACCGGTCGAAAAACCAGCCGAGCCGAAAGAACCGGCGAAACGTCACGCCGGAGAATAGCTTGAATGTGGGAGGGACCTCAGCGTCCCGACCAAACGAGAATCGCGGCACTAAGGCCGCTCCCACATTGTTTTGTCCTAACGAAAATCGTGTGACTCGCTCCCAACGAGCTTCTCATGTGCGAGCGGTCTAATCTCACGCGTTTTAATCAGGACAACGTTTTCCGAATTCTGCACTTCGCCTTCAATCACGAGAAAAGCTTCCTCAGTAATCAAGAGACGAAAGCGCTCGAACAGGTTTGGATCGACAATCGCATTGGCGACTCCGGTTTCGTCTTCCAGGCTGATAAAGACAAACCCCTTCGCCGTCCCCGGCCGTTGCCGGCAGATGACGTTGCCCGCGATCTGAACCGTTGCTCCGTGACGCGCGTGGATGAGATCGGTCGCGCGCCAAATGTTTGGTAAACTTTCGCGCAACAATTTCATCGGATGCGGACCAGTCGTTAAATTCATCGTGTCGTAATCGGCCTTAACCCGCTCTGGCAGCGTCATGCGTTTCAGCGGAGATGAAGATGTCGATCTTGCTGTTCTGTCATCCCGAGCGGAGCGAGGGACCTCACAAACGGTCATGGAACTTTCGCCGTCGTCAGCGTGATCAAAGCTTCGTGGGCGAGGTCCTTCGCTTCGCTCAGGATGACACGCGTAGTTTGTGAGCAAATCGTCATGCGTTGTTTCTTCCACTCGCCACATGGCCGCGCGCCGATGCTCGGCGAAACAATTGAGCGCGCCGAGCTCGGCGAGCGTGCGCAGTTCTTCTTTGGAAAGGAGAACTCGCCGTTTGAAATCCTCGAGCGAATCAAATTGTCGATCTTCGCGTTGCCGGACGAGCTCTTCCGCGTGTTCCTGGCGTAATCCATTCACCACGCAAAATCCCAATCGCACCGTATCATCCGAAACGACCGCGCAGTTCCATGTCGATCTTTGCACACAGACAGGCTGGATCTTTAGCCCGTGCCGGTGCCCATCTTTCACGATCGTCGCCGGCGTGTAAAAACCCATCGGCTGATTGTTGAGCAGACTGGCGTAAAACTCCGGGGCCCGATGCACTTTCAAATACGCGCTCCCGTAGGCCAGAATAGCAAAGCTGATGGCGTGCGATTCCGGAAATCCGTAAAGCGCAAATGAGCTGATCGAGTGAATGATCTTGTCGATCTTATCCGATGGAACATTTTTCCGCTCCATGGCCGCGCGTAGTTTCACGCTCACTTTGTTCATTCGCTCCTCCGAGCGATGAAAACTCAATGCCCGCCGCAGTTCCTCCGCTTCGTCGCCGGAAAAATCCGCCATCACCATTGCGATTTTCAGCATCTGCTCCTGAAAGAGCGGAACGCCGAGCGTGCGCTCGAGGACCGGCTTTAATCGCTCGTCGAAGTACGTGACTTTCTCTTTCCCGGCGCGCCGCGCGAGATAGGGATGCACCATGTCCCCTTGAATCGGTCCCGGGCGAATGATCGCCACTTCAATGACGACATCATAGAAACATTTCGGTTTCATCCGGGGCAAGGTCGCCATTTGCGCACGGCTCTCGATTTGGAAAACGCCGATCGTATCGGCCTTTTGCATGATCTCGAACGTGGCCGCGTCATCCTTCGGAATGTGAGCAAGATCGAGAGGCCGATCGCGTTCGCGACAAAGCTCAAGCGCATCCTGCATGACCGACATCATGCCGAGCCCGAGCAGATCAACCTTCACGATGCCGAGGTCTTCGCAGTCGTCCTTGTCCCATTGCGCAACCACGCGACCGGGCATCGATGCATTCTCGAGCGGCACGAACGAGCTGAGTTTGTTCTGGCAGATGATCATGCCACCGGAATGCTGACCGAGATGTCGCGGTAAACCGTAAATGGCTTGATACAAATTGATGAACGCCGGCATACGCGGATGTTCTTTCGGCAAACCGGCCTGCTCGATTTGCGATTGCAGCTCGAGCGTGTGGGGAAAATCGCCGCTCGCGAACAAATGCGAAAAGCGATCGATGATATCGGGCGCAAAATTTAATGCTTTCCCAATCTCACGGGCGGCGCTGCGACCGCGATAGGTGATTACGTTCGCGGTCATGGCCGCGCCGCGTTTACCGTAGCGTCGATAAATTTCCTGGATCACGCTTTCGCGCCGATCGCCACTAGGAAGATCGAGATCGATATCGGGCCAGCCTTTGCGGCCTTCGCTGAGAAACCGTTCGAAGACCAAATGATTGCTCACCGGATCGACCGGTGTGATGCCGAGGCAATAACAAACCGCGCTGTTCGCCGCGCTCCCGCGTCCCTGCACCATCACGTTGTGCTCGCGGCAGAAATTGATGATGTCCCAGACGATCAAAAAATATCCGGGGAACCCGAGCTTCTGAATCAAAGCGAGCTCTTCCTCGAGCTGGCGTTTTACCGCCGCGCTGATGGCAGCGTAACGTTGCTGCGCGCCGAACCAGACGATCGTGCGCAGAAATGAATCCATGCTGTGACCGTCCGGCACCGGAAACGAAGGAAACTCGTAACCAATGTTCTCCAGTGAGAACGTGAGCCGTTCCGCCAGCCGAGATGTGTTGTCGATTGCCTCCGGCAAATCGCGAAAGAGCCGACGCATTTCGCGATCGCTTTTCAAATGACGCTCGGCGTTTTGAGTCAGAAGTGTGCCGGCGGCGTCAAGATGAGTGTGTTCGCGGATGCAGGTGAAAACATCGACCACCTGCCGGCCGTACGGTTTGGCATACTGCACGCCGTTTGTCGCTAAGATCGACAATCGATAATGCGCGGCAAGATCGACAAGTTCCCGATTAATCCGTTCTTTACCGCGCAGGAAATGGCGCTGAATCTCCACAAAGATGTTTTCGCGACCGAACGTGTCGATTAACAATTGCGCGCGGGTTGCGGTGGCTAATAAGACGATAAGTCCTTCAGCGAACTCCGGCAGCTCGCTCCATTGCACCGCGCATTTTCCTTTTTCACTGCGCAGATGTGCCTGGGTCAGGAGCTCGCATAGATTTTTATAGCCGATGCGATTCTCGACGAGCACGGGCAGAATCCCGCCATCTTCCATGGTCAGCTCGCACCCAATAATCGGGCGGACGTTGTGTTCGCGCGCGGCTACGGAAAATCGTTGCGCGCCGTAGACGCCGTCGCGATCGAGCAACGCGAGCGCCGGCATTTCCAGTTCGGCTGCGGTCTCGGCTAATTGCTCAGGAAAGGAACCGCCGCGTAGAAAACTAAAGGCGCTGCCGGCGTGCAACTCGATGAACGACATAAATTCATCAGTCGTAAATGCCGTCGATTTGCCATCCGTTTGGATTTTGATGGCAACGCAGCAGCGCGCCATTCGCCAGCTGTAAATCCCATTCCGCGCGCATCCACGCCGTCCTGTCCCACCAATTGCCGGAGGCTAGATACGGGCCGCTTTGCGCAACGGTCGACCCGTTCATTTCACTGTTGCGCACATGGACTGGCTGATTTTTTTCGAGCAAGACGGAAGCAGACGGCCTCGAACGAAACCGTCTTAACGCGACTGATGGCGTCGGCTGTGTTGGAACCGGGCGAGTCCGAGCCGGACGGGCATGGTCAATCGCCCCTACCTGCCATTGAAATGGTTCGAGATGAAATGCATCCGGTCGATGCGTTTCCTCCATGACCGGTGTGCCAACACGATCGGTGCCGAGCAATCCGCTCAAGCGCGCGAGAGTTTCAGAAAGCTGAGTTGGATCGCGCAAGGCTGTTTCGAAGAAACGAAATTGCTGCCGGGTCGGCTTGGAAGGTTTGGCATCCAGTGAAACGGCAACAATGGGATGTTCGGATTTAAAATTTTCCAGATGCGTGTGCAGCATTCGAAACAGAACATCGACATCGTTAGTCGGGTGCGGAATTTTGAAACCGCGCCGGTAGTGTTGCTTATTGCTGAAATCAATTCGCAGCGCCAGTTCGGTCGCGACCAGATAAATCGCACTGAGCCGGTGCGTGAGCTGTTCGAGAAAACGGCGCAGGATAAAGAGCAGCGGGTCGAGCGTTTCCACTTCGTTTTCAAACTCGAAACTTTCCGCAAACGTCTCCATCGGGCGCACGAGCTTGAGCAAACGAATCGAGTTCCCGTTCGCGCGTTCCCAAAGTTGGACTGCGAGCGGCCCGAGGCGCGCGTTTAGTTCTTCCTTATCGAGCCGGGCTAATTGCCCCAGGGTGTCGATCCCCCATTTGCGCAAGATCGACAAGATATGCCGCAGTTCGTCCGAATGTTTCGCGCTGCTCCCCTTGGCCATATCCAGTTCACTTTTGTTGGAGGAGCTTCGTTTTCATTTCATCGGGCAACGGCGCGGTATGGAGCCAATCGCTCGCGCCGCTCGGATTTGTTTTCATCCAGTTGCTGACAATCGATTCCACCTGGCTTCTGCGGATGTTTTCATTGCCGATGGAAATGGCCCATTGCGCCGCCGTCTCCGGATCGGATGCCCCGATCCGCTGGGCAAAATTGCTGATGCCGGTATCGCGGGAAGCGCCTTCGGGCAAAGTGCCCAACCAGGATGCAGTAGCGTAAGGATCGTTCTCGGCCCAGCGATTGACCAGGTTTTCGAATGCACGTTGCCGGGCGAGACCTTCCGGAAAAGATGTTACCCACTGACTGGCCGCACGCGGATCTTCCGATGCCCATTGCCCGGCCACGGCCCCGGCGGCGTTCGCTTGCGCTTCGTTAGAAGAAATTTTAGTGACCAAACGCGCCGCTTCGCGCACATCGTTTTCCGCGACCGTTCCGATAATTCCCGGCAGCACGGCATCGCGTGCACTGGTATCGGAAAGATTTTCCGCCCAGTTCAAAACCGCAGCCGGATCGGCATGTGCCCATTGTCGTGAAAGATTCTCAAGTAAACCGCGCCGGTCTTCGTTTGAACTCTGGCGCAAAACAAATTCAGCGGCGGCACGCGGATCGGACTGGCTCCACTGTGTGACGATATTGTTCATCGCATTTTGTCGCGCCTGACCGGCTGGTAATTTTTGCGCCCAACTCGCCGCGCTTTGGACATCGGTCGAGGCCAATTGCATCGCGACAGTGGCGATGGCTTCTTCGCGAGCTTTGCCCGCGGGCAAAGTGGAAATGTATTGCGCGGCAGAGGTCGGATCCGATTGCGCCCACGCAGCAACCACCACACGCAGAGCACGCGATTGGTCCTGCCCGGAAAATTGCTGCGCCCAGGCCAGGGCGGCATGCGGATCGTTCTGGGCCCATTGTCGCGCGAGTCCGTTGATCGATTGCTCGCGCGCCGGTCCGCTCGGCAATGTTAAAAGAATGGAAGCGGCTTTTTCCGGATCTTTGTTCCCCCAGGTCGAGAGGACATTTTGTAATGCGCCATTGCGACCGCGACCCGGTGGCAAGGTGTTGACCCAGGCATAGGCGGCCTCGGGATCCTGGTTGGCCCAATGCGATGCGACGGCCTGCCACGCCGCCTCGCGGTTTGCATCCGTTCCAAGTCGAGCCGCTACGCTTGCCGCTGCAGCAGGATCGGTCGCGGCCCATTTATTAAAAACCGGCCAATACAGATTCTGGCGCTGGTGGCCCGCTGGCAGATTTTGCACAAAACCGAGCGCGGCTTCCGGATTTTTATCTGCCATCGCGGAAACGACTGTTTGCATTGCCTGATCGTGGACCGGACCGGGAGGAAGTTGTTGGACCCACGCAATCGCTGCCGCCGAATCGTGATCGGCCCAGCCATTGATTGCGCTCGTTAAAGCGGAATTGCGGGTCGAGCCGGGCGGAAGTTTTTGCGCATAAGAAACCGCCGCTTCTGCATCAAACTCGGCCCAACGCGCAATAATGGCCGAGAGCAGCATGTTTTTCTCAGGCTGACGCGACAGAGCCTGGGCGAATGCGATCACCTCGCGCACATTCGTTTCATCGACGGAGTCGGCGAGCTTGTTGAGTTGGGCATAAGCATGGCGATTTCCTGAACGCATCAGGGCCGCTTTCAATTCACCGATGATTTTATCGGCGGAAACAGGCGCCTCATTCCGGGATTCAATTGTCGACCTACCGGTCGACAGCGGCGGTAAGATCGGAGTATCGGTGGGATTAGCGATTTGCGCTGGCAAGTTCGTCGACACCGTTCTTTTCAACGGTGGAGCTTTTGCCACTGGAAAGGCATAGCGCCCGACCACGATTCCGAGCAGGAGCGCAATGAGGGCTGAGATCAAAGCGAGCTGCTTCACGGAAAGATGATTAATATACTTCCTTAATATGTTCAAGTGAACTTATTGAATTAAATCACTTTTACCGGGCACTTCGGTAAGGCTTGCAGAAAAGCCCGCCCATATGGCTTCGTCACGATTCGATTATCGAGAATCACTACGATGCCACGGTCGCTCTTTGTCCGGATAAGACGACCGGCCCCCTGCCGGAGTTTCAGAATCGCTTCCGGCAACGAATATTCCAGGAACGGATCCCCGCCTCGTTTCTCGACCAGCTCCAGCTTCGCTTCAATCAGCGGATGATCCGGCACGGCAAAGGGCAATCGCGTGATAATCACATTCGACAACGCCTCACCTGGAACATCGACGCCCATCCAAAAGCTGTCCGTCCCGAAAAGAACACTCCGCGGCGTCGTCTTGAATTGCTCGAGCAATTTTCCGCGTGGAGCGCCGGCTCCCTGCACAAGCAGATTCATTTCCTTGTCGATGAAAAATTTCTGCAAGCGTGTCGCCATCTGCTGCATGCCGCGATAACTGGTGAAAAGAACAAAAGCGCGGCCCGCGGTCTCCTCTACAAAATGCGCGATCCAGGTGGCAAGCGCCTCATCATAACCGGTGTCGCGCGGATCCGGCATTTTGCGCACGATAAAAAGCTGCATTTGCTTTCGAAAATCGAATGGACTGCCAAGCTCGAGCGCCTCGGCATCGCCGGCTCCAATGCGTTGCCGGAAATAAGCGAGGTCCGGCCGTCCAACCGCGAGCGTCGCGCTGGTCATGACGCACGAGCACGAATCACGAAAAAGCATTCGCCGAATGACGGGCGCGATGTCGATCGGTGCAGCGTTTAGCGAAAGGAAATGCCCGGTTTTACCAGTGCGCTCGACCCAGTAGACATGTTCTTCCGCGCTCTGCTCCAGAAATATCGCGATGCCTTCGCGCGCGTCGCGAATCCGCCGGCCAAGTTCCTGCAGTTCCGCTTTCAGAAATTCGTCGTCGGCCTTTCGCGCGACTTCAGCAACGCGGGATTGCAGCGCAATTAAGCGGCCGGTGATCGAATCGGACACAAAATCCGGCGCACGCACGCGACACTCCCGGCCTTTGGTGAAATCGCACTGCGCTTCGACCGCGCGAAAAAAAGTGTCGACCTCATCGACCAACTCGGCCGCCAGCGTCACGCCTGCCGCGTCGCGCATCACCGTAAAGAGACCTTTACGAGTGCGCGCGTTGTAGAGGCGTTGAATTGTCGATCTTAGCCCGTATTGAGAAACACCGATCCCGATTTGCCGCGAGGCTACCTGCTCGACGGTGTGGGCTTCGTCGAAAATAATGAAATCGTCTGGGAACAAAAATCCGCTTTCACGGTCGGCCTGCTCCTCAGGAGTTCCGAGCAACATGAACAACAGCGTGTGATTGACGACAATGATGTCGGCGGAGAGCAGACGTTTGCGCGCCTGCTGATAGAAACAGCCGCCCTGTTGCCCGCAATTCTTCGCCGTGCAGATGTGGGCCTCACTGCAAACCTGCGCCCAAACCTTCGGATCGGGCTCGAAATTCAAATCACTCAATGATCCGTCTTTCGTCGTGCCCGCCCACTCCGACAGCTGCTGTAACTCGCTCTTCTCGGTCGTGGTGAAAAGTTCGTTGGCCTGTTGCAGCGCCCGTTCCAACCGGCGCGGACAAAGATAATTTTGCCGGCCTTTCATCAGCGCAGCCTCGAATTCGACCGGCAGGATCTTCTTCAGGATCGGAATGTCTTTATAAAGAAGCTGCTCCTGCAGGTTAATGGTGTGCGTGGAAACGATCGCCGTTTTCTTTTGCTCGAGCGCCAGGAGAATGGAGGGCACCAGATAAGCGAGCGATTTGCCTATGCCCGTGCCCGCCTCCACCACCAGATGTCGCTCTTCCTCCAGCGCGCGCGCGACCGCAATCGCCATCTCTTGTTGCTGCGGGCGGAACTCGAAATTCTTTGCCTTCGCGAGCAATCCGTGCTCGGAAAAAATCGTGCCGACTCGTTCGATAAAGTCGCTTCCAAGAGAATCTTTGAGCGCAATCATGCAGATGCGAAACGGGGCCGGCTACGGTAAACTGAATCTGGTCAAAACCCTACTTGGAATTCTGTCGTGAAACTGCTCGATCGCTACATCAGCCGCAATTTCCTCCAGGCCTATGTCTACTGCATTGCCGGTTTCATCTCCATCTGGCTCATCTTTGATATCAGCGACAACATCTCAACGTTTATCGACCAACACATCGGCTTTGTCCGTGGCGCCCAATATTATCTGACCCAGATCCCGCAGATCCTGGTGATTCTTCTCCCGGTTTCTCTCCTGCTGGCGCTGCTTTTTTCTCTCGGCCGAATGTCCCGGGCAAACGAAATCGTGTCGATGTTGACCGCCGGTGTGAGCATTCCGCGCGTCCTACTGCCATTGATCCTCATCGGCTTTCTCACCGTCGGGGCGACCATGGCCCTGAATTACCAGCTCGCGCCCCACGCGGATTCGGCCCGCAAAACGTTTCTCTCCTCCGATCGTCTGCGCAAGGAAACCCAAATTGAAGGACAAATTTTTCGCAACCGCAGCGACGCCAGGACCTGGTTCATCCAAAATTTCCGGCTGCACCACAACGTGTTTAACAACGTCCAAGTCCTGCAACAGGATGCGAATGACAACATCGTGACGAGTTATTTGGCGGCGCGCGCTGTCTACCAACCGGCCACAAAAACCTGGGACCTTGAATCGGCAAAGATCATCAACTACGACGCGGCTGGAAACATTTTGCACGAGGAAATTCGGCCATCCCTCTCCATGACGAACTGGAGCGAAACGCCATTCCGGCTAAGCAGCGCAAATGTGCGCGCGGAATATTTGAGCGTGCCCGAGCTGCGGGAATATCTGCATTACAATTCCGATTTTCCGGCAACGCTGCTCGCACCGTTCAAGACGCATTTGCAATACCGTCTCGCTCTCCCGTGGACTTGTCTGGTCGTTGTTTTCATCGCCGCGCCGCTGGGCATTGGCTTTTCGCGCCGTGGCGTTCTTTCCAGCGTAGCGGCTTCGCTAATTCTTGTTTTCGCCATGAATTTTCTGACCCATCTTTTTCTCGCGCTCGGCGAAGGTTATCGCATTCCTTCGTGGATTGCCGCATGGACGCCGAACATCATCTTCGCCGTCATTGGGTTGTATCTTCTCTATCTCCGCGCCACGAATCGTGAAGGGCTGGGCTTTCGCCTCCTGTTCACGCGGCGTATAATTGCCAAATGAATCCGCTGGCAACCGAATGGGCGATCAAACATCGCTCCGATGTCTGCGCAGGCACGCAGCGGCCCTTCGCGCCCGGAGAATATTTTTACACCCTGCTCTTTCGCGATGCCGATGGTTTTCGACGTGAAGACTTAAGCGAGGAGGCCTGGCGGAAACGCAACGAAAACATCCAGCCATTTTCATTTTGGAAGAGTCGTTACGAACCGGCCCCGCCCGCGCCGCCGGAGCCCTTAGCCAAAGAAACGGCCGAACAACTCTTTCGCCGTTTGGTTTCGTCGGAGAATGCTCCGCCCAACGCATGTTACGTTTTGGCCGTAATGCTGGAACGAAAGCGCGTCTTGAAACAGATCAAGACCGATCAGACCGCAAAAGGCCGTGTCCTGATCTACGAACACCGCGAAAATGGCGACGTCTTTATCGTCCCCGATCCGCAATTGCGCTTGGACGAACTGCAAAGCGTGCAAAACGAAGTCGCCAGCCTGCTGCGCGCCGGCGCGCACCATTGAAAGATCGACATGTCCTCATCGCTGCCTTGGTTCGACAATCAATTCCCGCTTTACCTCGCCCCCATGGCCGGGGTCTCGGACAAGATTTTCCGGCAACTATGCAAGGAACACGGTGCCGATGTTCTCACGACTGAGTTCGTTTCCGCCGAAGGAATTTTTCGCCGCAACGAGCGGACCCGCGAATATCTCGAGTTCGACGAAATCGAACGGCCGATCGGCGTACAACTTTTCGGGGGGAACGCCGAGCACATGGCGGAAGCCGCTCGCCAGGTGGTTGATTGGGTCCGTCCGGATTTTATCGATCTAAACTTTGGTTGTCCGGTCAACAAGGTCGTGGCGAAGAACGGCGGATCCGCCTTGCTCAAAGATTGCCCGACGTTAGCAACAGTTGCGGCAGCCGTCGTGCGCGCGGTCGCGCCGTTGCCAGTCACGGCAAAGATTCGCATCGGCTGGGATGCCGATTCCATCAACGCGGTGCGCGTGGCGCAGATTTTAGTCGACCAGGGGATCGCGGCGCTAACCGTCCATGGTCGAACCCGTGCCCAAGGTTACTCCGGCGCGGCCGACTGGAACGTGATCGGCGAAGTCGCTTCTGCGGCACGCATTCCGGTAATCGGAAATGGCGATCTCTCCAATCCGGACGACGTGGTGAAACGACGCCGTGAAACAGAAATTGCCGGCGTCATGATCGGCCGCGCCGCGATGAGCGCGCCGTGGATTTTCAATCAAACCAAACGCTACCTCGCGGCGAATGAAATTGTCGATCCACCGACGCCGCGAGAAAAATGGGATTTGATCCTGCGCCATTGTCAGCTCGCTGTTGACGATTGGGGCGTAGAGGAGCCGGCGATTCGTTCCATGCGCGCGCGTTTGATGGCTTATTCAAAAGGATTTCCTGGCAGCAAAGTTCTGCGGGAAAAATTTCAGCACGTCTCCACGCTCGCCGATGTTGAACGAATCGCGCGCGAACATTTAGAGCAGACATTTGACCCAACACCGAATTTGGCCGCCGCCTGATGGAAACAGCAACCAGCAATCAACCCAATTACAAGATCGGCAATGAGCGCCTGATCAAAGTGACCGAAGGTGCGTCACGCAAATTGACTTCGCTGCTCGAGAAACAGGGCCGGCCGAGCGGGGCATTGCGCGTGGCGGTGATCGGCGGCGGCTGTTCCGGTTTGCAATACAAAATGGATTTGGTGGATGGACCGGCCAATCGCGACATTCTCGTCGAATCATCGAAGGTGCGCGTAGTTGTCGATCCAAAAAGTGCGCTCTTCGTCAGCGGCTCCGTCCTCGATTACAGCGAAGACCTGCAGAAAGGCGGCTTTAAGGTCACGAATCCCAACGCGGTGGCGCATTGTTCCTGCGGCGAAAGTTTCGCCGCATGACCGATTACTTCGCTCTGCTCGGCCAGCCACGAAAGCCATGGCTCGATCCCGAGCAGCTGAAACAAAAATATCACGAGCTGGCTCGCCAATCTCATCCAGATAAAAACGTCAACGAGGCTTATCGGGTTCTGGCCGATCCAAAATCGCGTTTGCAACATCTGCTGGCCCTGGAAGGCGTAGCACTGGCCGCATCATCAAATGAGATTCCGGAGGAATTAACCGATCTGTTTATGGCGATCGCCCCGGCGCTTAACAAGATCGACAATCCCAATGTTAAGTCCGTCGATGATCTGATCGCGCGCGTGACACAATTGTACGACCAGGCTTTGGCCGAGCTTCAGCGTGTCGATTCAAGGTGGCGCAAGGAATTGCCACAACTCGAAAAACTTTATTATCGGATCAGCTACCTCACTCGCTGGCAAACTTTGCTGGAAGAACGTCGGTTCCAGTTGTCTACCGCGCCGTAGCTGCGCGAAGGCGGGTCGATCTAACGCCCTGGAATGTTCATTTGAACTTGCGCATCGTGCCCGTCCGCGTAACCATGAGACATGCTGACTGATCGTCAGAGGAACATCCTCGATTTCATTCAGGCCGAGCAGCGCGAAAAAGGACTCACGCCAAGCACGCGCGAGATCCAGCACCATTTCCGGTTCGCGAGTCAGACTTCAGTTATGCAATATCTCGCTGCGCTCGAACGTAAAGGTTTCCTCAATCGTCATGCCCGCAAAGCGCGAGCACTGATCACGCCCGTCCAGAAAGTGCGGATCACCGACATTCCTATTTACGGACAAATCCCCGCCGGGATGTCGACATTGACCGATCAAACCATCGAGGGGCATGTCTCACTCGATATGCGATCGGTCAACGCTTCCAAGAACGGGCGCACTTTTGCTTTGCGTGTGCGCGGCGATTCCATGATCGATGCGCACATTGTCGACGGAGATATTGTCATTCTGGAGGACCGGAAAGATGTCCAGAACGGCGACATTGTCGCGGCGTTGATCGACGGGGAAACGACGTTGAAACGTTATGTGGTCGAGCGAGGCCGTCCTTGTTTGAAGGCGGAAAATTCGCGCTATCCGAATCTAACTCCGGCGCGGGAACTACGAATCCAGGGCGTCATGGTTTCGCTGGTCCGGAAACAAGAGCGGCGAAAACACCGCCAGTAAACTGTTCGCTTGAACATATTCGCTTGGCCTGCCATATTCGGCCATGGCAGCGCGCAATAAGGTTATCGATCTTCGAAATCTTCTCGCCGAACGTTTCCCGCACGCGCCGCTATCTCTTTCGACGCGTTTGGTCACCGGTTTAAGTTTTCTCGATCAAGTAATCGGCGGCGGTTTGCCCAAAGGCGCGATCACGGAATTAGTCAGCCCGCAGATCAGTGCGGGCAGTGCTTCGCTCATCTCTGCTCTCCTCCACGCCGCGCAGCGCGATCAATATTTTGTCGCACTGATCGACGGGCGTGATTCGTTCGATCCGCAGCCGATCGGCAATTCCTGCTTGGGTCATCTTCTTTGGGTGCGTTGCGGCAAGGCGCTCGAAGCGATTAAAGCGGCCGATCTTTTATTGCGCGATGGCAATTTCCCATTGGTGATTGTCGATCTTGTCCTGAACGCGGCGGAGGAACTGCGGAAAATTCCGCAGACGAGTTGGTATCGGTTGCAACGATTGGTCGAACCGACCTCGACTGCGTTTCTCGTCTTGTCACGTCAGAGCATGGTCGGCAGCGCACAACTTAAACTCGTTCTCGAAAATCAATGGACCCTGGCGACTTTCGAAGAAGAGAACACACTCTCGCAGCTGCGAGTTCGCGTTCAGCGATCTCACCTCAATCAAACTCTGATGGCGGCGCAGGCATCCTGATGTTCGCGACCATTTACACTCCGAACTTTTATTTACAGGCTGCGTTACGTCATCGAACGGAATCGCCGATGAATCCAGTGGCGTTAATTGAGACGCACGAAAGAAAAGCGATCATCGTTCAACTCAACGAAGCGGCCGAACAAGCCGGCGTCCGAACGGGAATGACGCCGAGCCAGGCCTTAGCGCGCTGTTTGCACGTGGCGATCAAAACGCGCTCGCGTGCGCAAGAAGCAGTCATGCAAGAAATCCTGCTTCATTATGCCTTTACCCTGAGTCCATTCGTCGAAGCAACTGCACCTGGCATTTGCACCGTTCAATTTACCGACCATCGGGATCTCGGGCGAAAAGTGTCGCGCGCCGTCGAACAATTAGATCGATCCGGAATTAGCACGCAGGCCGGAATTGCGCATACGCCAGACAGCAGTTTTCTTGCGGCGCATTTGGCACGACCTGTTTTACAGATCGAAGAACCAAAAGAATTTCTCGACCCGCTCCCGATCGAGACGCTGGCGATTGGTTGCGAGTCCTAGGAAACCGCCGCGGCCGGCTTCCGCTCGTAAAAGATTCGGTAAACCAAACCGCCAAGCGCGCCGCCGAGCAGCGGGCCGATCCAATAGACCAAATGGTCCTTCCAGAAATTTGCGGCTACGGCGGGACCGAACACACGGGCAGGATTCATGGCGGCACCCGTGAGCGGCCCGCCGAATAAAATATCGAGTGTGATTGTCGATCCAATGGCAAGCGCCGCAACGCTACGCTGCGCGCGCTCATCAACGGCAGTGCCGTGAACGACAAAAACGAGAAAAAATGTCAGGATCGCTTCGACCAGGATGCCCTGTCTCGGGCTGAGATCGATCGCCAATTGCGGCGTTCCCGCAATCACGACATCGCGAGCAAACAGACTTAGGCAAATGAAAGCCGCGGCGGTCGCCCCGAGCAATTGCGCGATCCAATAACGAATCGCGGCTGGAATCTTCATGTGACCGCCGCAGACCAAACCGAAGGTCACAGCCGGATTAAATTGGCCGCCCGAAATGTGCAGCGTCGCTGCTACGAACGCGGCAATTGTTAAACCGTGGGCGAGCGCAACGGCGAGAACGTCGTGTCCGGCGGTTTTGATTGCACCAATTCCAACGAAAACGAGCGCGAAAGTTCCGATAAATTCTGCAAGACAGGGACGAAGCTTATCCATCCCTCGATGCAATCAAATTGCGGGCTTTCTGGCAACCGCGTTAGCGTTGGCGCGTCCCGGAGGGACGCGGCTACAGAGATGCCGATCTTAGCTGCTTCCGGCGTAATTCGGATATTTCTCGCGCAACTGACGCGCGGCTCGATCGGCTTCGTCAGTTTTACCGGCCCGCTGATAGGCGGCCGCGGCCTTTTGCAACGCGCGCGGCGTCACGGCGGGATCATCGTAAAGCAGGGCCACTCCCATGAACGCTTTGCCTGCCTCGTCGAAGTTCCCGCGCTCAACCTGGACATCGCCCGCGAGCAATCGCGCCTCGGCATTGACGCGTCCTTCCGGCTGCAGCTTCATGATCTCCTCCGCAATTTTCTGCGCATCGTCCGGCTTGTGGGCGCCAATCTTGGTGGCACCAAGCGCAAGCAGGACCTTGGCTTTGCCGGCCGGATCGGTCGCGGTCTGCAAATAGCGGCCAAAGGCGTCTTCCGCTGCGGGAAAATTCTTTAGCTTTGACTCCGCGTCACCGAGATAAAACCAAAAGTCCGGTTTGATGTTGGAGGGATTGTCGATCTTGCCGAGCGCGCTCAGATATTTTTCGGACGCCGGATAATTTTTCTCATTGTAATACTCGATCCCAAGCCACTCGAGAATCTCAGCCGGGACAGCGGCATTGGGACTCTTCTCCATGAACGCATTAGTTTCTTTTGTGACCGCGGCCCGATCGCGCAAGCCGAAGTAGGAAGAAATAATTCTAACCGTCGCCTTCTCATAATATTGGTCTTTGTTCTGTTGCCGGGCCGTATTCAGCTCGGCGATTGCGGTCTTATAGTCCTTCGACTCAAACGCCACTTTGCCGATGTAATAATGGGCCTGCGACGCCGCCGGGCTCTTCGGAAATTCTTTGAGCAACTGCCGGAAAGTGTCACTCATTCCTTTCCGGTTCTCCTGTTGGCCAAGGACGAGCGCTTTTTGCTGTAAGGCCGCCTCGCGTTCGTGCGCGCCGGGGTACTTGGTCACGATCATGTTTAGATCCGAAAGGGCGGCCTCGTAATTTTTGGTTTGCTCATAAACGAGTGCGCGCTGAGCGAAAGCCGAAGGCGCCTGAGAATTATCCGGAAACACTTGCACGTAATAGGAAAAGGCTTCGATGATCCCGTCGACGTCTTTCATCTGCACGGAACAAGAACCGAGCTTGTAAGCGGCTTCCGCGCGTAACTTAGGAGAAAGCTGGCCGACGCGAAGTTCGGCATAGATCGGCGCCGCCTCGGTGTAATTTTGCTGTTTGTAAAGAGCTTCCGCTTTCAGCAGCTTTGCCTGATCGGCGCGCTCGACCGTCGGATTCGAGTTTAAGTATTCATCGACCGCGGCGAGGAGGCCTGGCGGATCGGAATTGTAGATATTAATCAGGCGCTGATATTGCGCGTCCTTCGCTTCTTCACGACTGGGATATTTCGCGATGATTTCGTCGTAGAGCGCGCCCGCTTCCTGGCTGTGCCCAAGCTGACGCTCGGCGTTGGCAGCGAGCAACATCACTTCGGCGCGCGCTTCCTCCGGCAACTTCGGTTGCTCCTTTTTGTAATCGCTCAGCAATTGGGCGTATTGACCGGTGTGATACTGCAAACGAAAGAGCGCGACCTGCGCAATCGCCCGAAATTTTCCCGCCTCCGGGATGGTCCGGCCCTTTTGCAGCAAACCGGCCGCCTTCTCCGCAATTCCCTTGTCGATCTTACCTCTGTCGGCTTGGACAAGATCGACACCAACCACTCCGCCGCGCACGGCCGCTTCGGCTTTCAGAGCCGGCTTCTGCGCTTCGTTTGAAAGCGCCTCATACTGCTTGAGCGCATCGAGCTTTTTGCCGCGACTTAGAAAGATCGACGCCGCCGCCATGCGCGAGTCGTCGCGAAATGGGTTCGGGTTTTTCGCATCGATCACCTGCAAATAAATTCCAGCGGCATCATCTTTCCGGTCGAGCGTTTCGAGGCAACGCGCTTCAAAATAACGCGCGGAGAGCGCGATGGCTGCTTCTTTGGATTTGGCAGCGGCCCGATGAAAAAGAGGCAGAGCGGCGCCGTAATTTTTCTGCGTGAACTCGGTCTCGGCCAGGACATACGCAGCCGGGCCGGCAAATTCGCTCTCGCCATGATTTTCCAGCACAGCCTGAAAATTCTTGCGCGCAGCCCCGCTTTTGTTGAGCGCGCGATACGATTCGCCGAGAAAGAACAGCGCATTCGCCCGACCCGGGCCGTGGGGGTATTCATCGAGATACTTTTCGAATTCAGGAATGGCGAGGTCGTAAAGTTTGCGGCCGAAAAGGCCATCCGCGTATTCGAGCTGGCGCTGATCCGCACCTGCATTGTCGGCGGCCGGCGGCTGGGCCGGTTCTTCGGCGCGCGGTGGCCGCGGCGAAATCCCGGTGTCCTCGGCCGGCAACGCGCGCGGGACCGGAGTTTCCTCGACTGGCTGAGCCCGACGAACCGGAGCGCTCTGCGCAACCAAATGATGAGCGGTCAGGACAAGCGCAAGCAATCCCACAACGCCAGACGCGTTGTGCGCAATTTTCATTTTGCGGTCGCGAAAGCGACGTTGGTCACGCCCGCTTCGCTGCAAATGTTAAGGACACCGACAATGTTTTTGTAAGCACCGGCTTCGTCGCCGCGAATCACCACCGCCTGCTCGGTGTTGAGTTGCACAAGGTTCTTGAGCAGGTCGCTCAATTCCGGTCCGGTCAATGTTCGCCGATTGACAACGACGTTGCCGTCCGCTTTGACGTTTACGACGACGTCGCCAATCGGCGCGTTCTTTTCTTTTGCGGCCGACGCTTTCGGAACTTTTACATCCAGCTCGTTTTCGTTGCGAGCCGCGTTCCAAGTCATGAGAAAGAAAATCAAAAGCAAAAGCAGAACATCGACCAGCGGCGCAAGCTGAATGCCGGGATGTTGAAAAGTGATACGACCGCGCAGATTCATCTCAAGAAAACAAAGGGCCGGGGTTTAGAAATCCGACGCACACCAATCGCGCTTAAAATTCATCCTCCAGAAGCACCGGTGTGCGTTCGGGTCGCTTGTCGTATTGCAACGAGAGCAAAGCCAAAACGTGCGTGATGGCCGATTCCAAATCGGAAATAAATCTTTGCGCCCGCCCGCGGAAGAAAGCGTAAAACATCATGGCCGGAATACCGACGGCGAGACCAGCGCAGGTGTTGACCAGCGCTTCACTGATTCCTTTCGACAACAACACATAGCGCGCCGTGCCGAGATCTGCACCGAGCGCACCGAACGACCGGATGATGCCGATGACGGTACCAAGCAAACCAAGCATCGGCGCGATCATACCGATGTCGGCCAGGTAGGTAACGCGGTTGTTAAGACTCGCGGCAACGCGGGTTCCTTCCGTTTCAGCAATTTCCCGAACCTGAACAAAATCCGCGTTTGGGTTCTTGGTCGTGAAGTCGAGCACCTTTTGCACGACTCGCGCGATCGCTTCGCCGTGCCGATTCGACACGGCCAGAAGACCGAGATAATCGCGTTTACGCAGGAGCGCGTCGGCCGTTGCCATAAAATGATTCGAAACTACGGCTCCTCGTCGAATGGTCATCAAATAAACCACCACCAGCATGACGAAGAAGACGGAGAGCGCGAGAAGCAGAATCATGACCGGGCCAGCCTGGATCATGGCATCGAGCAGCGTCTTGGTACGCGGCAGTTGGACCAGAGGTGGCGATCCTTGAGCGAGCAGCGGCGGTGCGATCGCCGCGGCGATCACCAGGGACAGAATTTTCATGCGAAAGAGTGTGGTTACGATAGACAGCCCAGAGAGCGATGCAAATAACTGAGCGCTACAAACTAAACACAGCTCAGCGGAAGAAGTTGCTAGAGAAACTGGTCGCCGCCGGCCCAGCGGCGCACGCGAAAAATATGCGCGGGCTGGATCTGCGGATCCAGCTCGACGTAGTTGCGCCGCCCGTACCAGACATAGCGGGCGTCGCTGAGTAAATCATGGACCTGATAGGGGTCGCCCTCGATCGAGCCAAACAATTCGATCGGTAGATCGACATATGAATGTTGCTTGCGATGCGGGTCGAGATTGACCACGACCAAAATGATGTTGTCGCCCGCAGTTGTCCCTTTGCTGTAGAAGAGGATGGCGTCGTTGTCCGCCTGGTGAAAACGCAAGTTATCATAAAACTGCAAAGCGCGGTTCTGCCTGCGGATCTGATTTAGGCGCGTGATCCAATCCTTAATGTTGCCCGGCCCATCCCAATCGCGCTCTTTCAACTGGTACTTTTCCGAGTCGAGATACTCTTCGCGTTCGGGGAGCGCCGCGTTTTCGCAGAGTTCGTAGCCGCTGTAGATGCCGTAAAGACTCGAGAGCGTCGCGGCCAGCGTGACCCGAATCATAAACGCAGCTCGGCCGCCATCCTGCAATACGAAAGGCAAAATGTCGGGTGTGTTCGGCCAGAGATTGCCGCGAAAATATTCGCGCATGGCGGTCTGCGTTAATTCGGTGAAATAATCGATGAGCTCTTGTTTCGAATTCCGCCAGGTGAAGTAGGTGTAGCTCTGCGTGAATCCAGCTTTAGCCAGCGCCTTCATCATTTTGGGCCGGGTGAAAGCTTCGGCTAGGAAAAGCACATCCGGATACTCCGCGCGCACACCCGAAATCAAATATTCCCAAAACGGCAAAGGCTTTGTGTGCGGATTATCGACGCGAAATATGCGCACACCGTGATCGGCCCAGAAAAGAATGATGCTTTTCATTTCCGCCCAAAGTTCTCGCCAGTTTTCGCAACGAAAGTTGAGCGGATAAATGTCTTCGTATTTCTTGGGCGGATTCTCGGCAAATTTGATCGTGCCGTCCGGCCGCTTGTAAAACCATTCCGGGTGTTCTTTCACGTAGGGATGGTCGGGCGAACAGTTGATGGCGAAATCGAGCGCGATTTCCATCCCGCGACTGCGCATTTGACCCACCAACCAGTCAAAATCTTCCAGTGTCCCAAGCGCTGGGTCGATTGCCTTGTGTCCGCCAGCTTCGCTCCCAATCGCATACGGCACACCGGGATCACCGGGCCGGCTGGTGATGGAATTGTTAGGGCCTTTCCGATTTGTGTGACCGATCGGATGAATCGGCGGGAAATAAATCACGTCGAACCCCATTTTTCTGGCGTAATCGATGCGCGGTAAAGATTCTCGCAGAGTCGATCCACGATCGGTGCGGCCTTCGGCCGAGCGCGGAAAAAACTCATACCACGTCGCGGTGCGTGCCGCCCGTCGATCGACAATTGCCCGCGGCGGCGGAGCGTATTGCGTGGCCGTTGAGCGATCGGGATAGGTTGCCATCAGCACTTCGAGTTCAGCCGATTGAGCGATCGCATTGATCTGTTCGTTGTCGCCAGTCCGAAGATCTTGTGCAAACTCGCGCAAACGCGCCGCGTCCGAAGGTTCGTGGGCACGTTGCGCGGCCGCCTCTAGCAAAGCAGCTCCTTCCAGCGCCTCACTCTTCAGCGAGGAAATTCCCGCCTCAAACTTAGCCGTGAATTCGCGTTGCCAGCCACGGAACGTATCGGTCCAAGCTTCAACCGTGTATTCATAAATGCCATCCTCATAAAACGTGCACGCGCCGCGCCAGCGATCGTTGTCGATGTGGGCCATGGCGGTTTCGTGCCACTGATTTTCGCCGGCCATTCGCCACTTCAAACTCGCGGCCACGACATCGTGCCCGTCCTTGAAGACATCGGCTTCGACCACGACGTCTTCTCCAATCACCCGCTTGATCGGGTAACGACCCCCGTCAATTAGGGGCTGCAGGTTTTCGATAACGACCGCCGGAAAGGCCCGAAGCATGGGCCTTCAATCAACTGATATTCCGCCCCTATGAAAGAGGAAATCTCCGCACCTACAACGCGAAATAAAACGCGCACTCGTACAATCCGGAGTTACGGGTTTCTTCGCGGCGCACGCTCGTTCCGAGCACCGCTTCGAACATATCCTGTTCCAGGCGTCGCACGATCGGATATCGATCCAGCAGGTTCAGGATGGGTGAATGGCATTCGAGGATCTGCGGACCATCCTTTTCGTCGGTGGTAAACTGCGCCATGTGTCCTTCGGCATCGCGAATTTTGACGAGGGCCTTGGCTCGATCGGCCACAGTCTCGCCTTTCACCTTGGTCTTAAGCGCGGCCGTTTTCCGCTCAAACAAATTGTAGAGCAGTTTTTCCGGCGCGTTCGGCCCATAAATTTCCTGGCTCGCCGTCAGTAGCTCGAGCGTGAGTTGATTGCTGTCCGCTTGAAATAGGTCATGCGTCCGTGACGTAAGCCGATAGACCATTTCCGGACGGCCCATTTTTTGCGGCCGCCGCCAAGTATCAAGATACCCATCGCGATGAAGGGTCAGGCAATGCTGCTTGATCCCCATGTAACTCATCTTCATTTTCTGCACGAGCTCGTTGACCGACATCCCCTTCGAGCGCTTGAGCGAATTGAGAATCTCGAGCCGTTGCGTCCGGCCGATCTCTGCTAAGAGGCGTTGATTCATAGATTTGAGACGCGGGAAAAATTGCGCGAAGAACGTTTATACGCGGGCATATTTAATACCGCAATCCCAAAAATTCATGCAAATAGCGGGGCCACAGGAAATTACGTCACGCGCGGGATATCTTCAACCTCTACTCAGCGAATGGAAGATCGACAATCGCTACCCGGGAAACCAAATCCCCGACATTTGCCGGCTCGACGACATTGAGTTCGGTGCCGGTCTCGTTTGCGCCACGCTTTACATAACCCAATGCAATTCGTTGCCCCAAACGTTGGCTTTCGGTTGCGCTCGTGACCCAGCCAACTTCCTTGTCGCTTGTCGTTAGGCGCATGCCCGGGACCAGCGTTGGGTCGCCTTTCGCAATCAAACCGCATAATTTTTTGTTGCGTTGCCCGGACATTTTCATGCGCGAGATAATTTCCTGTCCGATGTAACAGCCTTTCTCGTAATCGATGCAGCTCTCCGCCAGACCTGCCTCCACCGGAATGATCTCGGCCGTCAGCTCACGCCCCCACCGCGGAATGCCCTGTTCGATCCTGAAAACTTCAGAGCAATCGTCGTCGCAGAAAGGAACTCGAGCGGAGAGCTGTTCGAACAATTCATCGCGCTGCGCTGCATCGAACCAAATATCCCATCCCGCCTTTCGGAATCGATCTGCAGATACAGCCCTGCAATTGTCCGGCAGTTCCGGAAGCGCTTCGGTAAGAGCATGAAAGATCGATAATCGATCGCTGACATCTTGAATTTCGACATCGTCGGCAATGACGTACCGTTCCAGGCGCTGCTGCAGAGTCTCCCGCAACTCCGGCTCGGCATCGATTGCAAACGAATCGGAATCGGCGGAAACAAAAATATGCGCGTCGAGCCGGCCTTTTGCATTCAAAACGCAAGCTGCGATCGCGTTTGAGGGAGTCACCTTGCGGACATCGTTCGTGATTTGACCGTTTAGGAAGCGCAGCCGGTCCTTGCCGCTTATGCGGAGCTTAAGGCGCGCTGAGAAATCAAAAAAAGCGCCGCTTAATGGATTGAACGGCTCCGCCATTCTTCGCGAAACGATCGCCGCCTACTGGTTCGCGCCGCGACGAAGGAAACGGCCAAGCAAACTGTGTGGTGCTTGCGGCGATCCTTCTGCGGGCGGTTCCTGCTGCTGCACTTGGGCTGTCTCCTGGTCTGGAGCGGCTTCGTCGATTGTCCGGTCGACGGGCGCTTCCTTTGGAATATCAGACACCGCAGCGCTCATCGGTGCAGGAACAAGCTGGGATACGTCGAAGTGTTCTTTCGTCTCGGCGTCTTCCGGAGCGGGCTCGGCGACTGTGGGAATTGGGTTACTGCTTGCAACATCGACATGAGGGGCTGGCGTCGCCACCGCCGGAGCGCGCGGCTCAAAGAGCTCGAGGTCTTCTTCCTCGCGGCTGGCTGAACGCACATCTGGAAAATATTTTCGCGCGATCGCAGAATAATCTTCGTCGCCATAACCGCGCTGCATTTGCTCGAGGAGACGATCCCGCGCGGCTGACGTGACACCGAGCTCGAGATGTTGCGATAGGCCCATGCGACTCGCGATCTGCATATCTTTGAGCATATGCTTTACCGAAAAATGCGGCTCGAAGTTGCCTTCGATCATCTTGGGCAATTTCAAGCTGAGGGTTTTTGAATTGCTGGCATTCTCGCGCATGGCGGCGACGAACTTTTCCAATGGGACGCCAGCCGTCTGCACAAGCGCCATTGCCTCCGCTGCGGCTTGCACGCTCGCCGCGGTCACCATGTTCGTGGTAATCTTAACCGCAGTGGCCTGGCCCACCTCGCCGATGGCGATGACTTCTTTCGCGCTCGCCTCGAGGATCGGTTGCGCTTCGCGCAAAGCAGCCTCATCGCCGCCGACATAGTAAACCAGTTCGCCGTTTTCCGCCGCCTCCTTGCTGCCGGTGAAAGGCGCTTCCAAAAATCGCGCGCCGCGATGTTCCACGATTTCGGCGGCCGCGAGCATCGAGTGGGGAGCGACGGTCGAGTGGGCTATGACCACATGGCGCGGTGCGAGAGCCGGCGTTAACTGTTTTACGACCTCGATGAGAGCGTCGTCGTCCGAGACAAAAATTTGGATGTAGTCGCACATCTCGGCGAGCTCGGCCGGCGCTCCGACAAAGTTTGGCACCGGTCGTGGCGTCCGGTTCCAGACGAACACGTGGAAACCTTTTCGGCGAAGAACTTCCCGCACTCGGCTGCCGATAATGCCGAGGCCAATCAAGCCAACGTTCCTTTGCGTTCGCCGGGACATGTGAGGTAGAGCGCCTCCTCGGAATAAAACGATTCAGCGCACAACCAGCCTGAAGTCAAACACGCTGGCGTGCAATCCCGAAGTTCGCCGAATTGCTAATCGATATGGCTCGGGAAACGCACGAAGTCAGCACGATTTGAAAGTTCCGCTGCGATCGCCGCACATCCATCTCGTCGCCTCTCGTTTTCCAGGATTAAACTGATCTCCGGCTCCGCCTCACCGAGGCTCATCTGTCGCGATGCTTTTATCTCCAATAGCTGAATGATGTGAAAGCCAAGGCGCGTTCGAACGATAGGGCCTACTTCTCCTGCTCGAATATTTTTGACTGCGGCGATGAAGTCAGGAGGCATTCGATCCTCGGAAAAAAATCCAAGATCACCGCCGCGCGTTTTGGTCGCTTCGTCTTCAGAACACAATGCGGCGAGCGCAGCGAAATCTTCGCCATGCGCGACTCGCGTTCCAAGCATTTCGATCGTGCTCTTTTTCACATCGACCACTTCGGGCGGCGTTTCCGGCGGCGAAGCCAGGAAGAGATGTCTCACGTGAAATCTCACCGGCAAAACATAATCCGCCTTGTGGGCAACGTAATACGCGCGGGTTTGTCCACTTGTCACTTTCGTTTGATCGACAAGTCGGTCCTTGATCAATCGCTCACTCTGTAGGTTCCGGACGATTTCAGCACGAAAGGAATCTGGAGAGAGCCGATACAACGCTAAAGCTGCGTTCCAAGTCGCTTTGTCGCGGAGCTGGGCCTGAAGAACTCCATATTCATGATCGACCGTCGACTCAGGAATTGGCTCCCGTTGAGCTTGATGACGAAGGTCGGCGTTCATTATCAGGCGCGACAACACCGCCCGCAGTTCTAGCACAGATTTTGGCGTTTCGGTGCTGCCGCTGACGTAACGCGTTTCTCGAACCACCCGCGAGACGTCCTGCTCGTAAATTCCTTCGCCCTTCACCAGCGCCAGTAATTCTCCGCGCCCAAACAATAGGCCGAACACGCCACGACACGGGACCAATCCACTTAATGCACGGCCGGTAATGATGCCGGCAATGCACGCTATCCCCAGGCTGCCAGCCGTAAAAACTTTACGATTCATTTTAGCGCAGATTCGGAAAGATAGTACGCGGTTACCCTGCCGACGATGTCGAGACTTTGCGCGCTCACTTTATCGATGGTGTCGCCGGCGGTGTGCCACCAGGCAAAATCGAAGTCGATTAGATCGATCGTGGAAATTCCAATCGCATTCAGCGGCGTGTGGTCGTCGGTGATGTCCCGGTCAAAATAGGTGAAATAATTTCGCAACTTGAGCGCATCGGCTGCGGCAAAAATATTTTGCGCTATTTGCGAAGGCGAATTCGGCGCGAGTGTGATGGTCAGAGAAGCGTCCCCGACCATGTCTAACAAAACGCCACCGCGAAACTGTTTTGCAGCTTTGGTTTTTTGCAGGTCCCTGGCGAAATAGCGACTGCCATAAAGCCCGTCGGTTTCGGAAAAGTTTTCATACGCTTCCTCCCCGTCGAAGAAAACCAGCTCAACTTTAACGGCCAGGTCTGGTTGCTGCGCCAACACCCGCGCTAATTCCAGGAGCAGCCCGGTGCTGGACCCGCCGTCGTTGGCTCCGACAAAGCAAAACGTTTCAATTGGTTTTGTATCGTAGTGGGAGCATAACAAAAAAAACGGCGGAGATGACTTGCTTCCCGGGCCGCGAAAACGAGCGATAAGGTTGACGAACGTGACCTTTCCACGTGGCGTTTCATCGGTGAACGTCTGTCGCGTTACCCGCCAGCCGAACTTCGAAAGCTGATTGTCGATGTAGACGCGGGATTTTTCAATTGCATCAGAACCAGGCGGGCGTGGACCGAGATCGACCAAATGCCGAACGTGTTCAAACGCCTTCTCGCCGGAAACTTCTTCCCAGAGCCTGCTTGCGTGAGACAGACACGGCGTCAGCAGACCGAACCCCAGACAAAAAACGAGGGCAGTTTGCAGATGTTGCCGAAACGACACTGCGAGATCAGCTCTCGGCTACCGACAGCCCGAGAGCCGCGACGATGCGGTCGAGATCATCAGCGCCATAGTACTCGATCTCGATCCGTCCGCGTTTCTCGCCGTGTTGAATAGCGACGCGCGTGCCGAGATGTTGTTGCAAGCGGTCTTGCAGGTCATCGATTGAAGCTGGGTTGACATTAATTTTTAGCGAGCGCGATTTTCGGCGCGATCGATTTACGCCCAAATGGCGTGCGACCAGCCGTTCCGTGCCACGAACGGTGGCGCTGCGGCGCAAGACCGTTTCAGCGATGAGCAGCTGTTCCTCGTGCTCTTTTACCGCCAAGAGAACTTTCGCGTGGCCGACCGAAAGAAGATCCTGAGTCAGCCAGATTTGGATTTGCGGATGGAGATCGAGCAAACGCAACGAGTTCGCGACTGCGGCGCGGCTTCGACCAACCTTCGTCGCAATATCTTCCTGGCGCATACCAAATTCCCCGGCGAGCCGGGCGTATCCCTGCGCTTCTTCGATTGGGTTGAGATCAGCGCGCTGGAGATTCTCAATGAGAGAAATCTCGAGGACTTCGAGATCGCTTGCGCGCCGGACGATTACTGGAACGTCATTAAGTCCAAGCTCCTGGGCTGCGCGCCAACGGCGTTCGCCCGCGATCAGCTCATAGCGGCCGTCGATCTGCCGGACAATGAGCGGCTGAATAATCCCGTGCTGTCGAATTGAATCGACCAACTCCTGCAACGCTTCGTGCCCAAACTCCTTCCGCGGTTGCAGCGGACTAGGACTGATGTCATCCAAGCCGACCTGGTGAATTTTTTCGCCAGAGTCGGGAGCCGGCCGGCCGGGAATGGGGCGAGTGCCGATAAGCGCGCCGAGGCCTTTGCCGAGAGCGGATTTCGCCATGTCGCTCAAGGCTACCGAAACGAGTGCGTAACGCAAACAACAAGACAATCCAGTTTATCAGGCAAATCATTGCGCTCGTTCGTGGTGGCGGATAGCGTGCGCACGTGTCGAAGGAATCGCGCGAGTTCACACTGGGCCATTCACCGGACCCGGATGACGCGTTCATGTTTTACGCGATGGCGGAAAACAAGATCGATCTGCGTGGTTATCGTTTCGAGCACCGGCTCGAAGATATTCAGACCCTCAATGAGCGGGCGTTGCGCGGCGAGTTGGACATCTCAGCCGTCTCGATTCACGCCTACGCTTATGTGGCGGACAAATACGCGTTGCTGCCTTGCGGCGCCAGCATGGGAGATGGCTATGGACCGATCGTTATCACAAAGACCATGGAATCGTTGCCCAATGGAGATGTCGATCCTCGCGATTGGCTGCGACAACACGTCATCGCTATTCCCGGCCGTATGACCAGCGCCTATCTGGCCTTGCGACTTTATCTTGGCGACTTCACAGACCTGATCCTTCCCTTCGATCAGATTTTCGACGCGGTTAAGAGCGGTCGCGCCCAGGCCGGTCTGATCATTCATGAAGGACAATTGACCTACGGGCATTCAGGGTTCCGAAAGATTGTCGATCTTGGCGAATGGTGGAAGCGCGAGACCAAATTACCGCTTCCGCTCGGCGGTAACGTTATTCGCAAGGAAATTCCGCGAACAGTGCAGCGGGACCTCCTTCAAATTATGCGTGAAAGCATCGAGTTTGGGTTAACGCACCGGGGCGATGCTGTGCGTCACTCGTTGCCATATGCCCGCGACATGAACGCAGCATTGGCCGACAAATTTATCGGGATGTATGTGAACGACTTTACGCGCGATTACGGAGAGATCGGACGCAAAGCGATTCTGCGGTTTCTCAACGATGCGCATCGTGCCGCGTACATCGACAAATTACCTGAAGTGGAATTTGTCGAATAAGGAAAATCGTTTCCTATTTCTTCTTCTCCGCCGGTTTGCTGGTAGTTTGTTTTACCACGAAAGCTTTCACGCGTTCGAATTCAGTTTTGAAACCGGGCACAAAATCGTGCGTTCCGTACTCGAAGAGGACGACAAAACTGAAGGTAAAAAAAACAAATAAAGCGAGCCAGAAGAGGCTCCGTAGCAACGCCATCGGCTAGATCGTAGAGCAGGTGAGGTGCCAGGTCAATGGTGCGTCCGATCTGATTGAATCGGGTTGAACGATGGGACGAAGCTGCCATGCTTTTTCCCTTCTATGCGCGTACCGCTGCTGGATCTAAGCGAACAATATCGACAGCTGTCCGGGCAACTTCGGACCCGGATCGACGCCGTCCTGGCCAGTCAACAGTTCATCCTCGGGCCCAATGTGGAGAGATTCGAGAACGCGATCTGTCGTTTTACCGGCGCCGCCCACGCGATCGGGGTTTCGTCAGGAACGGACGCGTTGCTCGCAATCCTGATGGCCATGGGGATTAGCCGCGGCGATGCTGTCGTGACCACTGCCTACAGTTTTTTTGCAACCGCCGGCTGCATCGCCCGGCTCGGCGCGATTCCTCTTTTCGTAGATATCGAGCCGGCGACCTGCAACATTTCGGCGCAGGCTCTGGAAGCATTTCTCCGAGAAAAATGTGAGCGAAAAAATGACGTCGTGATTGTGCGCGAAAGCGGCGCAACTTTGCGCGCCATTGTCGCCGTTCATCTCTTTGGTTTGTGCTGCGACATGAACGCTATTCATCGGATTTCTGAGGAATATCAGCTCGATGTCGTCGAAGACGCGGCTCAGGCGATCGGCGCAGAGTTTCCGTTTCAGTCCGGGACGCGGCAGGCAGGAACCATGGCTGAATGCGGTTGCTTCAGCTTTTATCCTTCAAAAAACCTCAGCGCAGCGGGTGACGCCGGCATGATCGTTTGTCGAGACGCGGAATTTGCAAAAAGAGTGCGCATATACCGGCAACATGGGATGGAACCGCGCTATATTCATCACGTTATCGGCGGCAATTTTCGTCTCGATGAAATCCAGGCCGCGATTCTGGACGTAAAACTTCCGCATCTCAGCAGTTGGTCGGCATCGAGACGTGCCGCGGCGGATTTCTATCACGAAGAATTCAAACGCGCCGGTTTGGCGAAAGGGATTGTCCTGCCGTCGGAACCATATCGCAACAGCGGACTAACGAATCATCACATTTACCATCAATATGTCATTCGCACGCCCAAGCGTGATGCTTTGCGCGAGCACCTGACGAAACGCGAGATCGAAACTGCTATTTATTATCCACTCGGGCTGCACGAGCAGGAGTGTTTCGCATATTTGGGTCATAAACCGGACGATTTTCCGGAAGCGAAACGGGCCGCGCGCGAAACACTCGCGCTGCCGATCTATCCGGAAATTTCGCACGAGGCCCAGCGCTACGTTGTGAATGCCATTGCCGAATTCTTCGAATAGAAGATCGACAATCGCCTTTGCTAATTGTGAACGGCGCCAGCCGTCCAAATCACTTGCAGCACGCTGGGCACGAGCCTATATCAACGCTCACTGGCGGGTAGGTACCGAAGTGGCCAAACGGGGCGGACTGTAAATCCGCTGGCTTACGCCTTCGCTGGTTCGAATCCAGCCCTGCCCACTTCTATGCGTTATCGCCGCTTCTTGCCTCGAGCGCGGGAAGATGTCGATCTTTTCCGACCGCGAACTTTACTTCCTCGCGACTTTTTCGCTTTGGAGCGAGCAGACGATCGCTTCTTAACACTTTTCTTGCGCGACGCCTTTTTCCCACGAGATCTCGGCGAGGAGGAGCGCTTAGCCGCGGCTTTGGTTTTCCTTACCGTTTTTCTGACCGCTTTCTTCACCGTCCCCGACTTGGCAGCAATGGCCCCGACCACACCGCCGACGACGGTGCCGATTGGGCCAGCAATACTACCCAGCGTCGCGCCAGCCACAGCGCCGGCGGTTTCTCTAGAGATAGACGGGATTTGGATATCCTGATCTTCCTTTTTCTGTGCGTCTTGATCGTTAGCCATAATATTGCGGAGCCTCCTACAGGTGATTGAACTGTAAAGATACTTCGAATAAGACCGGCATCACAGCCGTGGCGAAATTGAAAATTCGCGGGAGTGCCTGGAAAACAAAAAGCGGTCGCCGGAGCGACCGCTTTCTGGGTAAAGATTATTATTGGCCGCGACGTCCGCCGCCATCCCGGCGACCACCGCCCCCACCACCGTAGCCGCCACCACCACCGCCATAACCACGTCCGCCACCGCCACCGCCCCCCGGCGGACGGGCTTCGCGCGGACGCGCTTCATTGACCGTCAAGGGCCGCCCTTCGACGGTTTGACCGTTCAGCTTCGAGATCGCATTCTGGGCGTCCTGCTCGGACCCCATCGTGACAAAGGCGAAGCCGCGCGATTTGCCAGTGAATTTATCTTGCATGAGCATCACTTCCTGGACCGCGCCGGCCTGTGAAAAAAGCTCCTGCAGTTCGTTTTCCGTCGTGTTGAAGGAAAGATTTCCAACGTATAGTTTAGTTCCCATTGAGTTTATTTTGAAAACGCCGCTAGGATTGTTCCCGCTTATCGGATTTCAAATCGCCACTGAATAAACTCAACTGACAATCCACCAACTTCCGAGCTTCCGTTTTCGTTTGGGGCTCATTAGTAAAGGTTTCGCCAGAGAAAGCAACCAAGAATTGAGCGTCAAAAACCGCGAGATGCAGACATCTACTGCAATAGACGTAAAAACACTGCCCGCCCGTGTCGCAGTCGTCGGCGCCGGTATCGTCAGTCCCCTCGGTTTCGGGCTAATTGAGACGCTGGAGGCGCTGCTGGCAGGCCGGGACTGCGTTACGCCGGTTACCCGGTTCTCCGTCGACCGCTGTCGATGCAAAACAGCCGGTCAAGTGCCGGATGAAGGCCTTATTAGGCAAACTTCAAATGGCATACGCAGCCGACGTTTGCATCGCGCTTCGCAGATGATGGTGTCTGCCCTTTCAGAAGCTCTGGCGGAAGATCGACAATTTAAGCCGGACTTGGCCGTGATTGGCACAACCAGCGGCGGGATGTCCTTTGGCGAAGATTACTATCGCACTCTACAGCGACATGGCGCGTTACGGCGAACGCCGCGATGGATTGCGAATTACCCGCCCCAAAAACCAGTGGCAGATGCTCTCGCACAAGCCGAGATATCCGTCCCCTGCCACATCATTGCGAATGCTTGCGCGTCGGGCACGAATGCAATCGGGCATGCTTTCGAATCGGTGCGATCACGGCGCTACGACCGCGTCCTCACCGGCGGTTATGATGCGCTCTCGGAATTGGTGTTTGTCGGGTTCGATTCGCTGGAGGCCTCAACACCCGAAAAGTGTCGTCCGTTTGACCGGGGACGCAACGGTATGGTGATCGGCGAAGGCGCGGCTGTAATTACGTTGGAGAATTTAGACTCTGCCCGACATCGAAATGCCAACATCATCGCGGAAATCACAGGCTACGGAATTTCGACCGATAATCATCATCTGACACAACCAAATCCGTCTGGAGCAGGTCCGCGCGACGCGATGCAAGGAGCTTTGCACAGTGCAAAAATCGCGCCGGAAGAAGTGGACTACATCAACGCCCATGGCACAGCGACGGTTTTTAACGATGCCGCCGAAGGCAAGGCAATCTCTGAGCTATTTGGCAAATCTGTTCCGGTAAGTTCGACCAAGGCGATGATGGGCCATTCGTTAGGGGCGGCCGGCGCCATCGAAGCCGTCTTCTGCCTTCTGGCGCTCCAGCACCAGTTTCTTCCGGCGAACATCAACTTTCGAACTCCAGATGAGAATGTCGATCTAAACATCGTCGCGAACGAAGCGCGACCGGCCGCGATCCAGACGATTATTTCAAATTCGTTTGGTTTCGGCGGAACTAACGCTTCCATCGTTTTTCAACGGTTCCGCGAATGAGCCTCCACATCGCGGGCATGGGTTGGGTCACGCCGCTGGGCAGCGGTGTCGCTCCGGTTTGGGAACGCTTGCTTCGGGGCGAAGAAGCGAGGGTCGAAACGATTTCCGATTCGATATCGGAAAACAAATACCCTGTATTTCGCGTTTCGCCTGATGCTCTGGCGGGTCTTCCGCCACATCCGCGGTTGCGCCGGGCCAGCGCAATTTCGCGTTTTGCCGCAGCGGCAGGTTTAGCAGCGCTCGATGACGCAAGATCGACCCGCCTTCGCCAAGGCTACGGCGCGGCAGGCAATCGCAAGATCGACATGAAAAGGACCGCGCTGGTGTTCGCTATTTCAAATGGCGGCGTGATTTACACAAAGCGATTTTATCACGACATCGTCGTCTCGGGTGCCGACGCAGCGAGCCCGCTTCTGTTTCCAGAAACGGTTTTTAATGCGCCCGCGAGCCATCTGGCCGCCATCCTCGGCATAACCGGCGTCAGCTACACTTTGGTAGGTGACGGCGCCGTCGGACTCCTCGCCATCAGAATGGCAGAAGACTTGATGACCAACCGGGAGCTCGATTACTGCCTGGTCGTGGGCGCCGAAGAAGCCGATTGGCTGTTGTGCGACGCTTATCGGAGATGGCGTCTGCTCCGTTCCGCCCCGCCAATCGAACCGTTCCACCGGCCGGCGAAAGGAATGATTCTAGGCGAAGGCGCAGGCGCGATTTTGCTGGGACGCGAAGGAGCAGTCAAAATCGACATGACACATCCCGGCGAATATTATTTTGGGCGACAAAAGGCGAGTAAATCTCTGCAGCGCATTGTCACTGAGCTTGCGGCGCCGGAAATGGAAATCGTCGTCGCAAGCGCGAACGGCACATTTATCGACGAAGTGGAAAGGCAGGCGATTGGGAAAGTCCTGCCGAAAGCTTCCGTTTACTCGGTAAAACCAGCACTGGGCGAAAGCGTCGGAGCGAGCGGCCCATGGCAGGTGATCGTCGCGGCGCAAGCGTTGCGCACGGGTCGCCTCCCACCTCTTCTCCACGCCAGTCCGGACCGAGTCCCCGGTTCTCCTGGCAGCGCAGTCGAGTCCCGGCGTGCGCTGGTCACGAGTTGTGGATTAAACCAACAAGTCGCGGGAATTCGATTGTCGATCTAAGGCTCGCCAAGATAGGCTCTCCGGGGGAGCTGCGAACCCGTTTTACCTTTGCAAGCCAGGGCCTCTAAAGTACGTTCGGCGTCCGCCATGCGAAAGCCGCTTTGGTTCGTCGTAACCCTTTTTTGCGCGGCTGGCATTGTTCGGGGCGCGATCAGCACACCGCGAGACCAGCCGGTGGAAATCACTTCCTCTGGCCAAACAAACTACGAGAACGGACTGGCGACGGCGCGCGACAATGTGGCGATTCACATTGGGGACACCGATATTTACGCTGACTTCGCACAGTATAATTCGCGCACCCATGAAGTTTTAGTGGAGGGCCATGTGCGCATTTATCGCGACGTCAATATGTACGTGGGCGAGCGCGCGATTTATAATATCGATACCAAACAGATCAAGTCTGGTGAGATGCAGACTGCGTATTTTCCATATTTTGTGACCGGCACAAACGTGTCGTCGCTTTCGGAAAACGCGTATCTCGTGCAAAACGGGAATTTCACCACTCACGATTCGCCGACCCCGGATTTTTATCTTCGCGCCCGGACGGTGCGCGTTTATGAGAACGACCACGTTGTTTTCCAGAACGTTACGTTTTACGTGCGCAACGTCCCAATTTTCTGGTGGCCCTACGTCTACCAATCGCTCAACGACGCTTTTAGTTTTTCGATTTCGCCAGCGTACCTGAGCTCCTGGGGCCCGTCGATTTTGACGCAGGTGACGTTTCCGATCACGGAGAATATCAAAGGCCGCCTTCGCCTCGACTATCGCGGCCGGCGCGGTGTGGCGGTGGGCTTCGACTCGAATATCGAGTACGGCAAAGACAAGAACAGTTGGGCCAATCTCAAAACATACTATCTCCAGGATCAAAACCCGCTATTGAACCAGACCGATCTGCGGCGTGGTCTGGTTTCGACGGGACGGTACCGGGTTACGCTCGAAGACCGGACGGAGTTCACCAAGGATATCTACGGGATTGTCGATGTTACCAAGCTAAGTGACGAATTCGTGATGCAGGATTTTTACCATACCGACTTCCGCCTCGACCCTGTTCCCGATGACGTCGTTGCCGTCGCAAAAACAAATCCGTTTTACACCTTGACTGTGATCTCGCGCTTTCAGGCGAACCAGTTTTTCGAACAAACCGAGCGCATGCCAGAAGTCGTCCTGGACATCAAGCGGCACGCTTTGTTCGGTGGGCCAATCTTTTACGAAAGTGAAACCGGAGTTGCTAATCTGCGCCGCCAATTCGACAACGACTCCGACTTTCAAAACTACGGCGCCATCCGCGCCGATACTTTCCATCAGCTTCTCTATCCAAACACTTATTTCGGATGGCTCTCCGTAGTTCCACGTGGTGGATTTCGCGAAACTTATTACAGCCAGACGCGCGACCTCGGGAAAACCATCTTCGACGTCAGTGAAAATCCACTCGTTCCCGATTTTCTTCTTGCGGATCCCACGCTGGAAGAACCGCTGGCGAAAGGTGGGGACACCTTTCGCACCGTTTTTAATGCCGGCGTCGAAGCTTCCTTCAAGATGTCGCGAGAATGGGAAGACGCGCAAAGCAGGGCGCTTGGTTTAGATGGCCTTCGCCACGTCATCCAGCCATTCACGAATTTCTCCTGGGTATCAGATCTTGGTCCCGATCCGAAAAGCATCCTGCAATTCGACCGCTTCGAACCTTCCACGCAGCTTCGGCCGATCGATTTCCCACAATTCACTTCGATCGATTCCATCGATCGCTGGACCGTATGGCGTCTGGGAGTTCGCAATCGACTGCAAACGCGCCGCGACGATCTCACTGTGAGCTGGCTGGATTTGGAAACCTACGCCGATGTTAACTTCGAGAATCCGTACGATCGCACGCCCTACTCGAATTTGTTCAACAAACTGCGATTCACGCCGCTGCCGTGGGCGTCGCTCATCGTCAATTCGCAGGTGCCGGCTTTTGATAAAGGTTTCACGGAGGTGAACACGAATATCGTTTTTCAACCCGCGGCGAGTCTTGAGGTCAGCGCGGGCCACCGATATTTGAATACCAACCCCTTCTTCCCCCACAGCAGCCTATTTGTCGTAGGCGGATATTATCGTCTGAATGATAACTGGGGTGTCGGCGTTCAGGAGCAATACGAAGCGGCCACGGGAGTTCTGGAGCAGCAACGCTACTCGGTTTACCGAGATCTCACCAGCTGGGTCGCCTCGCTCGGCGCGGTCGTTCGCGACAACGGCGACAAAAAAGAATACGGCGTGTTACTCACGTTTACGCTCAAGGCCTTTCCAAAACTCGGATTCGATCTCAACTTCGATCCTGGAAGTACAAGTTCGAGCCAATCTTCAACTACGGGGGTGGCCCCCGCCTCCGGCCAATGAGCCGCACTTCTCCCAACTTGCGATCTACCCGTCTCGCGTATTGGTTGTCGATCCGTAGCTAAGCTGCGCGATTTCTAATTTAACATGGATTTATCGATCATCGGTTCGGGCTATGTCGGGCTCGTGACGGGCGCTTGCTTTGCCGACGTGGGCCACAACGTGATCTGTGTCGATAACGACGCGGCCAAGGTCGAAGCACTAAAGGCCGGAAAAATTCCGATCTACGAACCGGGTCTCGAAGAAGTGATTCACCGCAATGTCTCGGCGCATCGGTTGCGTTTTAGCGGAAGCATTAAGGAAGCGGTCGATAATTCACAGATCGTCTTCATCGCCGTGCCTACGCCGCAGCAACCGAATGGAGATGTCGATCTTAGCTACATCGAGAAAGTCGCGCGCGAGATCGCCGGCGTTCTTACGAGTTATCGTGTGATCGTGGACAAGAGCACTGTGCCGGTAAAAACCGGGGAGAAGGTCGCGGAGTCGATAAAACGCTACAATCGCCACGGCGCGAAGTTCGATGTCGTAAGCAATCCCGAATTTCTGCGTGAAGGATGCGCGGTCGGCGACTTGATGCATCCGGATCGAATTGTGATCGGCGCCCAAAGTGAGCATGCCGTCGATCTAATGAAAAAGGTCTATGAACCATTCATGGCGCCGATTCTCGTCACTGATATTAACAGCGCCGAATTGATCAAACATGCGGCCAATTCGTTTCTCGCCTTGAAAATTTCCTATATCAACGCCGTCTCCGCGATATGCGAGGCAAGCGGCGCCGATGTCGAAAAGGTGGCCGATGGCATTGGGATGGACCGTAGAATCGGTCGCTCATTTCTGAACGCCGGCATTGGATACGGCGGATCATGCTTCCCCAAAGACATCGCCGCTTTCATTACCATCAGCGAACAGTTAGGCGTGCCGTTCAATTTGCTCAAAGAAGTCCAGCGCCTTAACGCTGAGCAAAAGGAGCGCTTTCTCAAGACGATCCGGGAAACGCTCTGGGTCTTGCGCGAAAAGAAAATCGCCGTTTGGGGACTGACCTTTAAGCCGGACACCGACGATATTCGTTCGTCCGTCGCGATCGACCTCGTGGCCGATATGTTGCGCGAAGGCGCGCATGTCGTGGCGTATGATCCCAAAGGCATGCCTAAAGCGCGCGAGGTGAAGGCAATCGCGGAGGCAAAACTCGCCTCCTCTGCTCTGGAGGCGATTGATGGGGCGGAAGCGCTCATCATCGCCACCGAATGGAGCGAATTTGCCAATGTCGATCTAGCGATTGTGAAGCAGAAAATGACTACGCCAATCGTTTTCGATGGCCGAAATTTGTTTGATCCGGAAACGATGGCCCAACTTGGCTTTCACTATCACTCAATCGGGCGCGCGACGGTTGCGCCCCGTTAAATTTCGTGGCGCAAACCTCTGCGCGTGAAGCTGCGCTGGCCGCTCTGCAGACATGGCAGGACTACGAAATCCGAGCGGACTTTGTCGTCTCGGAAGTTTTAGCGAAAGCGAAATTAACTCAATCCGACCGCGCTTTCGCGCTTGAGCTTTTCTACGGGGTATTACGCAACCTTACGCTCCTCGATTTCTGGATCGGCTGCCTTCGGGCCAAACATGTCGATCTCGATCTTCGCGACATTCTGCGCCTGGGATTGTATCAACTCATGTTGCTTGGAACTCCCGAACACGCCGCGGTGAATGAGTCTGTCGAACTAGCGCCGGCGAAACTTCGTGGATTTATTAATGGAGCGTTGCGCACGGCCGTGCGCGCGCGGGATGAGCTGCGAACACGCGCGGGTGGCCAGCCATTATCCGTGCGAATGTCTCATCCCGAGTTTCTCCTCTCGCGCTGGCAAAGGAATTTTGGAGGCAAGGCCATGGCAGCGCTGTGCGCGTGGAACAACCAACCGCCGCCACTTTACGCGCGAATCAACCGATTAAAGCTCGATTCCGAACAATTCACGAAGCGGTATCCGGATTCGCAACTGCTACCGCGCAATCCCGCTTTTGTGGAAGTGTCCGATTTCACAACGGAAGCCCTGCGGCGCGGTCATTATTATATCCAGGATCCCAGCACCACGATCGCCGGCCGTCTATTGGATCCGCAGCCTGGAGAAAAAGTTCTCGACGCCTGCGCTGCTCCCGGTGGAAAGACAAGTCATCTCGCGGAATTGATGCACAATCGCGGCGTGATCGTCGCCTGCGATCGCGAAGCGCGACGCATCGCCGTGCTGGAAGAAAACATTGCTCGATTGGGAATTGGAATCGCCCAGGTCCATCGCCACGACTGGACGCGAGCACGAGTTCCAAAGGAAATAGAATCGTTCGCGCCGTTTGATCGCATCTTGATTGATGTGCCGTGCACGAACACCGGGGTGATGCGTCGCCGGGTCGACGTAAGATGGCGCTTACGACCGAATAGTGTAGCTGAGATCCGAAGCCAGCAACTCGAGATCGTGCGGGCCGCGACGCGATTGCTCAAGCCTGGCGGCACTCTTGTTTACAGCACATGCAGTCTCGAGCCGGAAGAGAACGAGCAGGCTGTGCAACAGTTGTTGGTGGAAGCTCCGTACTGGCGGTTGATCGAACAAAAGTATTGCCGTCCTTTCGAAGACGATTTTGACGGCGCCTACGCAGCGAAGCTTGAACGCGTGGCGCCAGCATAGTACAGGCGCGAGTGCGCGGTTTGCATCTCGAGCGAGGAGTGGAATCATAACGCTCTATGCACGACGCCCGTTTCGACCAGCTTGCCAAACTTCTCGTCGAATATTCGATCCGACTTAAGCGCAACGAAAAGGTGTTGATCGAGTCATTCGACGTGCCCGACGAAATGACAATCGCACTGCTTCGAGCGGTGCGAAAAGCAGGCGGCATGGCTTTTGTTCAGATACAGCGCGTGCAGGTGAATCGCGCCCTGGCCCTTGATGCAACCGAGCGCCAACTCAATCTCGCATCCGCTCATGAACTCGCGCGAATGAAAAAGATGGATGCCTACATCGCGCTTCGCGGCAGCAACAACGTTACCGAATTGTCGGATGTGCCGGTCGAGCAGATGAAGCTGCTAACCAAAAAAATGCGTCCGGTGATCGACCAGCGAGTAAAAAAGACAAAATGGGTCGTGTTACGCTGGCCCACACCCTCCATGGCGCAACTCGCTGAAACGAGCACCGAAGCGTTCGAAGATTTTTATTTCGACGTCTGCACTTTGGATTATCGCCGGTTGCAACCCGGGATGAAGGCATTGAAAGCTCTGCTCGAACGAACCGATCGCGTAGAGATAAATGGACCAGGAACCGATTTGCGCTTTAGCATCAAGGGAATTCCTGCGGTTATTTGCGGCGGCGACCGCAATATTCCCGATGGCGAGGTTTTTACCGCTCCGGTAAAAGACTCGGTGGAGGGACACGTCAGTTTCAACGCCCCTACGATTTATCAGGGTACGAGCTTCGACGGAATTCGACTCGATTTCCGTCGCGGGAAGATTGTCGAGGCGACCAGCAACGAGCCGAAAAAACTGAACGACATCCTCGATTCCGACGCGGGAGCGCGCTATATCGGCGAGTTCTCGCTGGCATTCAATCCGCGAATTTTACAGCCGATGCGGGACATTCTTTTCGACGAAAAGATCGCGGGCTCGTTTCATTTCACTCCCGGCCAGGCTTATGAGGAAGCGGACAATGGAAACCGCAGCCAGGTCCACTGGGACATGGTGAGCATTCAGCGACCGGGATACGGTGGCGGGGAAATCCGCTTCGACGGCAAACCGATCAGGCGCGAAGGAGAATTTCTTCCAAAGCAGCTGCGCTCATTAAACCGCAGCAGTTGGACAAAGAAAACCAGTCGCCAGTAACGCGACACGCCGCTGCAGCGTGGTCGACGCCGGAACAGTTGTGGATCTTACGCGCTCTTATGCCCGCCTCGGTCCGTGACCGAGAAGGTTGAGCTGCATCATACCGACATCGCCGCTGGCACCCAGCTGGAGGTTCGCGATATCGAATAATGGTGCGCCTTCAGCGCTTACGGCCCCGGGCAATTGCACGGAAACCTGCTTGGAGGACGCGTTCAGAACGATCGATGCAATCTCAAACGACGGCGAGAATTCGACAGTCGCAATTTGGAACGAGCCGGTGACAAGCACGGCCGCTTGCTGAGAAGGCGTGAGCTGGACAGGCGCCGCTTCGAAGTTCGAGACGAGTTGCAATCCGGCAACGGTAAACGAAGGCGACCCACTAACTGTCGGCCTTTGCTGTTGCGAGGGAGTCAGTCGCACGGTGCCAAGTCCGCCGCCGCTGGGCTGGATCTTTGAGATCTCGAAGGTCACTTGCAAATTCATCGCCGGCTGCGGCTGTTGCGCAGGAGCGAGGCGCATGGTGACGACCTTTGAGCTGGGCCGCAATTGCAACGCGCCCATCTTGAAGGTCGGCGTGAGTTGCATCGAGGCGATCTCAAAGGAGAACGTAAGCTGCACAGCAGTGAGCATGGTGCTGGCTGGTTGCGGTGCGCCCCCTGTAGCTGGAGTTCGAATTACTGGAGCGGTTGGTATTTGGACGGGTTCAGGCATGGTTACGGGTGTGGTTGATTGAATTGAGGGCTCGGTAGATACAACTTCGGGTACGAACGCGGGCGTTTCAACTGTTTGACGTAGTGCACCGATTTCGGCGATTGGCGTGTCGGTCGCGATCTCCGCTGGCAGTGGTGGAGGCTGTTCGACTCTTGGCTGCGGGACTTCCGCGACAGGTTGATCGACGAGTTCGACCGGCATTTGATAGGGAATTGGTTGGCCTTGGCCAATCGGCTCGGTTTCGGTAATTGGGGCAGCAGCGGCCACGACTTCCATCGGAGCCTCGACGACTGGAGCCGGGGCGGTCTCAATTTCCATCGGAGGTTCGACGACCTGCTCGCTTACAACCGGGGCGGATTCCAAAATCTCCGGCGTCCATTCCACCGGTGCGGGTATCGCGGGTATCTCAACGATCTCGGGCGCGCTCGGTAATGAATCAACAATTTCGGGTTCGCTCGGCAATGAGACTTTGCTCTCGGGCATGAAATCAACCGGCATGGCCGAGCCTTGCTCAAAGACTGGTCCAACCGAAGACTCGAACATCGTTTCGCCCAAAGGAGCGAATTCAAATTCACGTTCGGGCGCGCGATGAACGGCCGTTTGTGCCGCAACTGGCTCCGCCACTGGCATAGCTGTCGATATCGGCTCCGACACATGCGCGGGTTTACCCACGGGACGGACCGTACGTCGAAGCGATGGTTCTGAGGCCTTTAACTGCAACGAGATTTGGCGCGGGCCGCCGGTTAATTGCGTGCGTGCAGTGTGTTCTCCCGCTGCTCCATGGCCGCTTGGCACTACGACCGGTCCCGTAACCGGAGCGATGCGACGATAAACCGGAATACCGCCGATGCGGCGCCGCACTTCCGGAATAATAACCCAGGCCAGCAAAACGATACCGGTCAAGACCAGCGCGACGACAAGGAAGCTTCTGAAATCAATCCAGCGTTCTAATCTTTCGCTCAGCGAGGGCCGCGACCAATCGCCAACGCGCGCAGGCGCCAGGACGGTTGCTGGAGTAGCCGACGCAGCAGGCGGTGCACTGACTGTTCGATCCGTCGCTGATTTCTCGGTTTCGGTCGCGGCAGTTGTCGTAACGACTGATTGCGCCGGAGACGATTCCGCAACTGTAGTTTCCACGGTCGGAGAAAGTGTAGGCACGGCTCGAGCCGGAACGTCTTCGGGCCTGGCCGGAGTACCGGCGGCGATCAAGCCACGCGAAGCAATAACGGGCGCCGCTGCAATCGCGGCGGGCGATTCACTCGCTTGCGACGTGGTCGCCTCCATCCCAACAATCACCGGAGCTGCGGCCGGCTTGCTTAAGGCAACGCTGGCTCCGGGAATCGGGCTGGGTTCAATCGCAGGACTTGGTTCTATCTGCGCGGACATGACCGCCGCGGCCTGCGAAGCTGGAGCAGGAGAACCGGCAAGCGCTGGGCTCTCCATCCAGCCCAAATCGTAAAACGCGTCGGCAAAGACGCCGTTTAAGGCTGGCGAATAAATCTTCTTCGCTGAAGTAATCCAGTCCGTCGCCTTGTTCGGATTGTTATGTTTAAATTCCCAGGCCGCTTGCGCGTAATACAAAGCCGGCGTGTCGCCCGTGAACTGGAATTGCTCCATCATTTTTTGGGCGCGACTATCTCTGCCCTCGAGCAACAGCGTCATGTAAATTTTGAACTTAAGCAGCTGCGCTCCCTGATTTTTGTCGCCACCGGGCGTTTGGGCAAAGAGTGCTTCGAACCGATCACGTGCCTTTGCGTAATCTTTTTTCTTGAATGGAATTTGCGCGAGGTTGTATTGGGCCTGGCGGAATTTCGGATCGATCTTCAACGCTTTCTTAAAAGCCGCCTCGGCCTCGTCGAATTCCTTCTGCTCCATCAAAATCTCACCGCGAAGATTCACGGTCGCCGTTTGATTAGGCTCGGCCCCATCAGCTTCGTCGATAAACTTGCGCGCCGTCGCAAGATCGCGTTGCTGGAAAGCCTGTTGCCCCTGTTCGAAACGGGAACGCGCAAAGGCCTTGTTCTTGGCGGCACGTTCCGCTGGTGTCGTTAGCTCGAGTGCCGCGCGCGCCTGTCCCGCCTGTTTTTCCAACCAGCCGACTTCGTACAACGATTCGGCAAAAAGCTTGTTTAGCTGGGGCGAGAAATTTTTCTCGGCCGCAACCATCCAGTCCTTCGCCTCCTTGCCGTTTTTGTGCTGCAGCGCAATGGCAGCGTTCGCGTAATGAACCGCCGGCGTATCAGGAGAAAGTTCAAACTTGGCCAGAATCGAATCGACCATGTTCTCCTTCCCTTCCAGCAAATAGGTCAGGAGAATTTTGTACTGAATAAGCTGCGCGGCCTCGCCTTGTAATTCGGACACATTGTTCGAGAGCAATTCCTGAAAGCGACTGCGCGCCTCGGCCCAATTTTTCTGCAGGAAAGGAATCTCCGCGAGATTGAATCGTGCGTTCCAGAACTTCGGATCGATCCGCAGGGCTTCCTGCAACGCGGTTTCCGCTTTGTCGTAAATGCCTTCGCGCATCAGGATTACACCGCGGAGATTTTGCGATTCCGCCAGGTCGGGCTGCCTCGCGTCAATAGCATCAAGATCTTTCAGTGCTTCCGTATAATTGCTCGAGTCGAATTCTCGAAAAGCCTTGTCGTACATTGCCTCGAGTTCTGACTTCGACGGGGCGACGTTATTGGCCGCGAAGGAACTGAGAACCAAGACAGTGATCGCCGCAATTTTACGGATCTTCATGCGCGCTATCATTACAACCTTTCAAGGCGACCGATGACAAGTCTAAAATTTATCGGCGTTAGATGCAAATCTGACTTTGTGGCCGAGCAGGAATCAGGCCCGAAAATGACTGGTTCCTAGCGGGAAATTGGCCTTTCCGGCGTAAGATCGACAATCTGCACTTACGAAAACCATCCTTGGAAGGCCGTGAACTCTAAGGATTTAGATTTCCGACAATGCGAAGGCCTTCCAAAGTGAGATTAGGATGGATGGCGTCAACTTCGGGCAACCGGGAGGCAATCAAATGCGCATAACCGCCTGTCGCCACCACTCTGACTCGGCGGCCCCGGAATCGTTCGGCTTTGATCTGGGCAAGAATTTGACGTACTAAACCGCGATAACCGAAGATCGCACCCGAGCGCATGGCCTCGATTGTCGATCTTCCAACCGCCCGGCGCGGTTCTCGTAACGAAAGCTTTGGTAACAACGCCGTCCGTTGATAAAGGAAATTGGTCATCGCTTCGAGACCCGGTGCGATTACTCCGCCGATATATTTTTTCTGTGCTGAAATAATGTCGAATGTAACGGCAGTTCCGAAATCGACGACGACGGATGGCCATCCATAAAGCGCGGTGACAGCGGCCGCATTGGCCAGCCGATCTGCTCCGATTGCTTTCGGAGCCGGATAATCTATGCCGACGCCAAGTTTCTTTGCCGGGCCTAACCAAAGCATTTGTGTTTTTCCAGCCGCTTTCCTGACCTCACTGTTTTTTTTCGGCACGACTGATGAGACGATGAACTTGTCGATCTTGCGTTGCTTTACGAAAGACCGAATAAACCTGCTCGTTAGTCGTGCCGTTTCGATTCGAGTAGGTCGAGCAACTCTTTTCCGCGAAGCAAAAGCGAGTTTGGTGAACGAATTACTGACGTCGATCAACAAGTAATCGTGTGCGCGAGTCATTAAATCAGGATTGCGTCCAGGCAACGCGCTAATGTTAACGCAGCGCCGCGTCAAGTCGGTTAGCGGCTGCACTCGTCCGGGGCGAGCTTGCGACGGGTTCCCTGAATGCGTAGCCTCGGATTGTGAGGAAATTGGTCCAGCGCCCCCGTCGTTTGCGCCGTTCCCCGGCATTACGAAATCTCGTCCGGGAAACCAACCTCACTGCACACGATTTCGTGTTGCCGCTTTTCGTCAGCGAAAAGATCGACCGTCGCCGAGCGATCGAGAGCATGCCGGGTGTGTTTCAATTCTCACCGAAGGAAATCGCCGATGAAGCTCGACGCGCGCACGATCTGGGGTTGCAGGCCGTTTTGCTTTTCGGCATTCCGACTGAAAAAGACGAGAAGGCATCTGGCGCGTATGCGCCAGACGGCGTGGTCCAGAAATCGTTGCGCGCGGTCAAAAGCAAATGTCCCGATCTGGTCGTGATTACCGACGTTTGTTTGTGCGAATATATGAGCCACGGGCATTGCGGCGTGACGCGAGTCGACGGTGATCATTTTCACGTGCTGAATGATGAGAGTGTCGATCTTTTGGTTCGAACGGCGCTTTCTCACGCCGAATCTGGGGCTGACATGGTGGCGCCGAGCGACATGATGGACGGCCGCATCGGCGCGATTCGCGAAGCGCTTGATGCGAACGGTTTCGATCAAACCGGCATCATAAGTTACGCGGCCAAGTTCGCCTCTGTCTTTTACGGACCTTTTCGTGAAGCTGCTGAGAGTCCGCCGCAATTTGGCGATCGCCGCTCCTATCAGATGGATTGCGCAAACGGCGATGAGGCTTTGCGCGAAGTCGCGCTCGATATCGATGAAGGCGCCGACATCGTGATGGTAAAACCGGCGCTGCCGTACATCGACATCCTATGGCGAGTGCGAGAGCGATTTGGAAAACCAACGGCTGTTTATCATGTGAGCGGTGAATACGCCATGGTCAAAGCGGCTGTAGAAAAGGGGGTTCTCGATGAGCGCGCCGGCGTTCTCGAAATCATGACTTCGCTCAAGCGCGCTGGCGCGGACATCATCGTTACGTACTGGGCGCGCGAGCTTGCCGGATGGATTAGTGAATGAGTGAGGAAGCGTTGACGATGGCAGGCTCGAACATTTGACTTTGGCGCGCTAATTTATGTTTTCACGCACGCGTCTGGTCGCTCTGCTTCTTTTTGGCTCAGGCTTCTGCGCGCTTCTCTATCAGACGACTTGGCTGCGCGAATTTCGGTTGGTCTTTGGCGCTTCAACAGCGGCGACGGCGGCGGTGCTGGGCGTGTTTATGGCCGGGTTGGGATTCGGCGGGATTATTCTTGGACGACGCTCGGAAACGAAAGCGCGCCCGCTCGCGTTTTATGCAAAGTTGGAATTGTTGATTGCGCTAAGCGCGGCGTTGTCGCCGTTCCTCATCCTGGCGGCACGCCATTTCTACATCGCGCTCGGCGGGACAAACGCCATGGGCATGGAACTGGGAACGATCATGCGCTTGATTCTTACCGCCATCATCATTGGGATACCGACTTTCCTGATGGGCGGGACGTTGCCCGCGGCGGCGCGGGCCGTGGTTACACCGGACGACATCACCCGCCGCTCTATCGGCGTTCTCTACGGGACGAACACGCTTGGCGCGGTCACCGGATCCCTAGCCGGCACTTTTTATTGCTTCGAAAATTTCGGCAATCGCGCCACGCTCTGGCTCGCGGCGGCTTTGAATATCGTTGTCGCGCTGAGCGCCTTTTATTTGGCGCAAACGATGGCCGACGGAAAGATTGCCTCCAAAACGTCTCGCGAAAAAGAGAAAGAAGAATCGCACACACAGGCGCGTCCGTGGTTCGTCTTTAGCGCTGCCGCATTGGTCGGTTTCGCCTTCTTTCTAATGGAGCTCGTGTGGTACCGCATGCTCGGACCCCTTCTCGGTGGATCGACATTCTCGTTCGGATTGATCCTGGCCATGGCCCTTCTCGGAATCGGAATTGGCGGCGCGGCCTACGCCTTTCTCGGATTGAAACGATCGGCTTCGCTGCATTTTTTTGCGTTAACATGCGCCGCCGAAGCCTTATTCATCGCAATCCCTTACGCATTGGGAGATCGACTCGCGATGGTGGCAATGCTCTTGCGACCATTGGGCACGCTTGGATTTTACGGACACGTTATCGCCTGGTCGGCGCTTTGCGCGATTGTTGTATTTCCGGCGGCATTCATCGCCGGTCTCCAATTCCCGCTACTGATTGCGTTATTGGGCAAAGGCAGAAAAAATGTCGGATCGCAAACGGGCGCAGCCTATGCCTGGAATACAGTTGGCGCCTTGATCGGTTCGCTGGCGGGAGGGTTTGGATTTCTTCCGGTCTTCTCTGCGCCCGGTGTATGGAAGATCGTTGTCGTGTTGCTTTGTGCAGTCGCTGTCGTGGCCGCGCTTCTGGCCTTGTCCGAAATGCCTCGTTGGTCGCGATTAATTCCTGCGTTCGGGATCGCAGCGTTGGCGCTCGCGATGTTGCAGGCGACGGGACCGACGGCATTCTGGCGTCATAGCCAAATCGGCGTAGGCCGAATTAAACAATTCCAAGCTTCGCCAAACGAAATGCGCGATCTCGTGCATAGAATGCGGCGCCAGATTCTGTGGGAGACGGAGGGAATTGAAAGCAGCGTCGCCGTGACTAAACGCGATAGCTTGTCTTTCATTGTGAATGGCCGGTCGGATGGAAATGCGAAATACGACGCCGGAACCCAGATTATGTGCGGTTTAATCCCCGCGGCGTTACATCCTCACCCCATGAAGGCCATGGTCGTCGGCCTGGGAACCGGCAGTAGTGCTGGCTGGTTGGCCGCGGTTCCGACGATGGAACGCGTCGACGCGGTTGAGCTGGAGCCGGCAGTTGTGCAAGTCGCGAAAGATTGCGCGGCGGTGAATCATGACGCGCTTCGCAATCCCAAACTGCGCGTCACATTGGGCGATGCCCGTGAAGTGTTGCTCACGACACGAGAAAAATACGACATTGTCGTCTCGGAACCGTCCAATCCTTATCGCGCGGGCATTGCCGGACTGTTTACTCGCGAATATTACCGCTCGATCGATCGGTGTTTGCAGCCGGGCGGAATTTTCTTGCAGTGGGTGCAAGCCTACGAGATCGACGATCGGACGTTGCAAATTTTTTATCGAACACTCGGCTCAGTTTTTTCTAACATACAATCGTGGCAAACCACTGACGGCGATCTCGCGCTTCTGGCGTCGCATCAACCAATCTCATGCAACGTTGAGCAGTTACGGGCGCGCCTCAAAGAGGAACCCTTTCGAGGTGCCATGCTTGCCGGCTGGCGGGCGGATGGCCTCGAGGATTTCCTGGCGCATCACGTCGGCAACGAAGCTCTCGCCGAAACTTTGCAGCAGCCCGCGTCGGGTCCGCTGAATACCGACGATCGAACCGTAATCGAGTTCGCTTTTGCTCGAAGCGTGAACCTGACCGGTGGATTTCCATTGGCCAACTTGCAAGCCAGCGCCAAGAACACGCACAACGATCGGCCGCGCCATGTTGACGGGACAGTCGATTGGGGGCGAATGGAAGACGCGCGTTTGAGCATGAGCCCATTGATGAATAAAGCTCCCCAGTTTCAAGAGACGATGACGCCGGAACAGAAAAGCCGCGCGGCCGCCTTTGTCAGTTACTCGGACGGCGATTTGCCGGCGGCGTTACGACACTGGCGGGCGCAACCGGACGAACCTCGCACACTTCCGCAGATTGCGTTGCTCGCCGAATCTTTGGCGGCCGAAGGAAATGATTCTGCTCTCGGGTACATCGACAAGTTGAGTGAGACCCTCGCTTCCGATGCTGAAGCAATTCGGAGTGAATTTCTCTGGCGAACGAGGAGACCGCAGGAGGCAGCGGAGATGCTGGAGAAATTCTTTCACGATTTGCGAGACGATCCGTGGCCAAGTCGTGAATTGATCCTTCGTTCTCTCAAGCGCGCTGAGAGCATCGCTACTTCCGATCGATCGAAGGTAGCTGCTCTCTTTCTCTACAACGCGTTGCGCACGCCTCTCGGCATTTTCAACAATGAAAACGACCGCATGGCGATGGCGCTCGCCATCGCGATTTATTTGGACGGAGATCGCCCGGGCCATTACACCCAAGAATTGCTGCACCAGTACGAGCCCCATGTCTTATGGGAGCGCAAATTCCTGGAAGTGCGAAGGGATTGCTACAATTTCACTCATGATCCGAACACGGCACGCGCCAATCGCGATTTCGATGAGTTCATGAAATATCAGGCGGCGCGCGCTGACGTAACCAGTTTGACAAAAGAGATCGAGACTCGCGCGGCGCATGGCAATCCCGTGACCGATGCTACTCCCGCTGAAGGACGCGACGTCCGCCCTTAGCGACGCAACTTCGCTCCTGCCGATCTTACGATGGATAAGGCCTTAAAGAATCACGCCGAAACGGAGACGCATCTTCGACTCAAGCGCCTTGCGTTGCTCTGGGCACAAGCACACGACTATTCAGCGTGCGCGCTCGAAGTAACCTTGCCACGGTGTCGGTATCGCGCAGACGTGGCCGCCTACCGGCCAGATGCGAAAGAAATTGGATCGACTGTAATATTTGAATGCAAACAGGCCCGGCCCGATTTACGCCGTGACAACGGCTGCAGCGCTGAAACGGCGGAACGTCTCGATAAACTTTTTCGCCGCCGCCAGGTGCTCGAGAAACATTTTCGCGTTCATTATCCGGCGCTGCGACTAGCCGACTCCCTGTTTGCTGAGTTCGATTCTCATAACTTCGGCGCGATCGAGCATCACGGCTATGCCCGCGTCGTGCGAGAGATGAGCGCGTTACAAAACCGGCTTTTCGACTGCACGAAGTTCGAGAAACTTGTCCGCTACCGCTGCGCCAATTTGTTTTTTCTGGTCCTGCCTAACGATCTTTTCCGCGAATCGGAAATTCCATTCGGTTGGGGCGCACTGGCGGAATCTGAGGAAAAGCTTGTTCTTGTGCGCAATCCAACCTGGCATGACGTGACTGCTGAATATCGAACTCGCTTTTTGGAGCGAATCGCCCGCGCCGGAACAAGGGCGCTGAATCGACGATTGGAAATCACTTTCGACGACGTGAATACGGCAAGATGTCGATCTTGTTCGCGAGGTCCAAATATCCTTGAACCCAAGCGGACCGATTATACACCGATTTTGGGGTCAAGTGCTCGGCGTCATCCCAGATGAAGCCGGCATGTAACATCGGTTGGTAGACAAGGATCGTCGCCGCGACTAAAAACAGGGCCCATCCCCAGTGTGCCCGCCACAAACTCCGCCCAATCCGCACGTCGCCCTTCCTTATCTCATAGCGCGTAGCGGCGCCGATAAATTACAACCGACCTATTCTCGAAAATCTTTTCCGCGTCTCGCAGAATCGCGCCCCAGCCGAAGGGGCTCTGTTCCAGCGATTGTTTAAATGCTCCATCGGCGAAAATGAACTGAATGTCATTCGACCAGAATTCTCGCGATCTATTCCTGTCCTCGATATTTGCGAAAAGGTTTTTCAGCCAGCTGGCACGCTCGTTCTGATCGACCGACATCGCCCAATGCCCCCACACGACTGTGTTGCCTGAAAGGGCGGGAATCAGTCGACTAGTCGTGAAGCTTGCGAAGACAACGTCATTTGGTTTACTTCGCTGCTTTAGGACGTTCAGCGCTTCCACCATATCGCTGCTCAGGAAATAGGCGCCCTCGGCGTTTCCTTTGACTTGCGCGCGTTGGGTGGCGACGAGATATAACGGAGTCGCCGTAACCAAGGGAAGTAGGATTGCTGCTGTTCCGATCAAGATCGACTTGCGCCGAATTGGTGTCCACCTGGCCAGGATCGCATCCAAAGAAAGTGCGGCCAGTATACATAACGGAATGTGCGCGCCGAAGATCAGCTTTCTCTGAAACCAGAAAGGCGCATAAGCCAGTGCCACCGAGAGAAGAAACCAAAGAATAATGTGCCAGTATTTCGAAACCAAACTCCTTCGGGCCACCATTAAGCCGCCAATGCAAAAGAGTAGCGGTAATCCGAACCCGAACACATACATCATGAAAGACGGACTTTTCATCAGACCGAGGACGCTGTGTCTCGCCACCAGAGGATTGAGCCGCGAGAGTAAGGCCACATAGATGGCGAATGGAAGTGCGGCCGCGAAGTAGCGAAACAAGTATGCTACCGCCTTCAGTCTTTTGCGAACAATCGTGATGCTCGCCGTTAAGGCGGAGAGCAGCGGCAGCGCGTAGGGATGAATCAGAGTCATCACGCCAGCCGCGAGTCCGCTGAGCCAAAGATCGCGTGCGCGTTCATCGCGCGTGCCGCGATCAAGCCAGTAAATGGAGAGCAGCATCAGAGTCAGCGAGAATGGAAATAGCGGATTCCATAAAAGCGCGAAAAAGGTGCTCACTTCCGGCATCCAAAGATCCGCTGGAGTCAGGGACGAAGGCCTGAGCCAGCCAGCCAAAGCGAAAATGCCCCCAATTCCGGACGAAATACCCACGAGGATTGAGGCAGCAGTCGCCTGAAACCTGTTTAGGCCGAGATAGTCTATATAGCGGTAGAATGTGACTAGGAATACGCCCGCACCTATGGCCTTCGCTGCCCAGAAGATTATGGCAATATCACACGAAAGAAATGCGCTGATCCATCCGCAGAGCAGGAAGAATGGATGAAACAAGAAGGCCTCGTGTGGCAGAGCGGTGTATTTAATTTTGAATAACCACGCACCGTGGGCTGCCTGCTGCGCCCATGCGATGTAGCCAAAGGAATCTTCCGGATACGGCGGGACGATCCATGTGTAATGATAGCCGGCCGGCGTCGCCAGCCAGTTGAACACGTAAGGCGCCGATATCGCAACAACTACAAAGGCGGTCCACGCGATCCGAAACGCAGATATTCCCTTCTGCCTCATTGTGTATCGTCCGAACTGAGGAACAGGGCGTTTATCATCTGCGTTCAATCAAATTCCGACCGGTCATCTCTCGAGGTTGAGGTAAACCGAGCAAAAACAACAGCGTCGGCGCCACATCAGCGAGAATTCCATCGCGGCAGCGGAACTTTGCTGCGTCTTTCGCGACATAAATGCAATGTACCAGATTGGTGGTATGCGCAGTGTTCGGCGAACCGTCAGGGTTGCGCATCTGTTCGCAGTTGCCGTGATCTGCGGTGACAACGCATTTGCCATCAAGATCGAGAAGCTCGGGAATGATTCGGCTAGCGCATTGATCCACGGTTTCGACTGCCTTGATCCCCGCTTCGACAATTCCAGTGTGGCCAACCATATCGGGATTGGCGAAATTCAAAACGATCAGATCGTAATTCGCCATCCGCGCCAGGACCTCATCAGTGACCGCCGGCGCGCTCATTTCGGGCTGAAGATCGTAGGTCGCAACTTTCGGTGAAGGCACGATCTTTCGGTCTTCGCCGGGAAATGCGCGCTCGATTCCGCCGTTAAAAAAATAGGTAACGTGCGGATACTTTTCCGTTTCGGCGATGCGTAACTGTGATTTGCCAGCGGCGCTGACGACTTCGGCAAGGATGTTTACCAATTCTTCCGGAGCAAAAATGTACGGGGACGGGTAAGTCACGTCGTATTGCGTAAGCGAAAGGAAATGCACCTCCGGCCAAAATTCTCGATCGAAGCAGTCGAAATCTTTGAATAGGACTGCCTGCGATAATTGCCGCGCTCTATCCGCGCGAAAGTTGAAGAAGAGAACGGTGTCGCCGTCACGAACGCGCCGCTCGTTAGCAAATCCGAAAATGAGCGGTGGCATGAACTCGTCCGTTTTGCCAGCAGCATATTGTCGATCTAACGCCGAGGACGGCGGCGGATTGCAAACCTCACCGCGACCAAGAACAATGGCGTCCCATGCTTTTTTTGTCCGGTCCCAACGGCGGTCACGATCCATCGCAAAGTAACGGCCGACGACAGTAACGATCTGAGCGCCGGTTGGTTTCAATTTCTCTTCGCAGATTCTGAGATAGTGGGCGCCGCCGGTGGGAGAGCTATCACGTCCGTCAGTAAACGCATGGACGAAGATCTCGTTGATGCCGGCCGCTTTCGCCGCGTTGGCCAGTGCAATCATGTGCTCGTAATGACTATGCACACCGCCGTCGGAGACGAGACCGAGGAGATGCAGCCGATGCCCGCGCGCATCCGCGAAAGCCCTTTGCAAAACGGAATTGCGCGCTAGCTCGCCATCCGCAATCGCCTTGTTTATCCTGGTCAGGTCCTGATAAACCACCCGACCGGCGCCAAGATTAAGATGACCGACTTCGGAATTGCCCATTTGTCCCTCAGGTAATCCCACATCGAGTCCGCTTGCGCTGAGTTTACCGCCGGGGTAGTCGCGGTAGAGAGAATCGTGAAAAGGAGTTTTAGCGAGCAAGGTCGCGTCTCCATTTTGTTCCCGCTTCTCTCGCCCTCCCGGATTGATCCCCCATCCATCGCGAATCATGAGCATTATGGGGCCGGGCATCGGCGAACTCTGCCGATGATTGCGTACATCGACAAGCGCTTCTTTCGTTGACAAGACCAAGCGAGTGCATCTAGATCGCCCCGTCGTGAAGTGGCGCAACCAGTTGCTGGCGCTGTTTTGTCTCCTCGCCTTCGCCGGCTTCGGAGTGCTCTATTTTCAACACTGGGTTATCCAAAAGCCGTTTGGAATTATTTTATTTATTGGTGAAGGCCTGGCTCCAAATCGTCTCGCGGCGACACGTCTCTACGTAGGCGGAGCGGATGCCAGACTGGCACTCGATTCCATGAGCCACGTTGCTCTGCTCATGAATTACTCGAAGGATTTTGCTGTGCCGGACCAGGCAGCGGCTGCGACTGCCATCGCCACGGGCGTGAAAGTAAACAATCGGGCAGTCGCGGTCGATGCGGACAACAAGCCGATCACTACGCTAATCGAGTTAGCGCGCGAACGTGGACGCGCCACCGGCTTGGTGACCAACGCGAAGCTAACGGATACCACATGCGCCGCATTCTATGCACACGCGTCGGACGGCAACGATGCCGACAACATTGCGCGCCAGTTTGTCGACGGAGGAAAGATCGACATCGCCATCGGTGGGGGCGTCACCCATTTTCTGCCCGAGTCAAAAAATGGACAGCGCACGGATGGCCGCGATCTCTTGCTTGAATTAGGTGGCAATGGTTTTGATGTGATTCGGACCAGGGCCGAATTGGAAGCGGTTCCAGCCTGGAAGATACCGAAACTTTTTGGCGCGATCGCCGGAGCCGAGTTGGCCTATGCCAAGCAGGTCGAACAAAGAAATGAGCAGCCAAGTTTATCGGACATGGTGCGACGCGCGATTGAACTGTTGCAGTACAACGCGGGCGGTTATTTGCTTGTCGTCGATGCTGGACTGATGAGGAGGGCGGCGCAGGAGAACAATGGTGAAAGAACCCTAAGTGAAACCGCGGAATTGGATCGCGCAGTCGCCATCGCTCGACGTTACGCCGGCCAAAGAGCGACAATTATAGTCTGCGGCGATGTCGCGGTCGGCGGCTTGAGTTTGAACGGTTTTCCGTTTCGAAAAGACAGCGGAATCGCGTTGTTAGGCCTGAACTCCGCGGGCGAGCCATGGATCACATGGGCGACCGGTCCTCATGGCCTCCGGTCCTACGGAGCGACAAAGTTGATACACAAAGATGAAGTCATTTCCACAGACTCATTGAGAACCGAGGACCTTGAACCGGCCGCGGTTTACGCGCGGTCGGCGCTTAACACCGTCGACGACGTGATTGCGCTCGGCGCAGGGCCGGGGACTGAGCGACTGCAAGGCTGTGTTGAGAATACGGTTGTGTTCAAAATAATCCGCGATGGCCTGTAATTGCCGGAACACAGCGCAAATCAGAAACCAAGTGGCACCTGCGCGAAAAACAAAGAGCCCGTCCGGCGGACGGGCTCTGTTTAAGAAATGATCCCGAGTTACTCGCTGATCAGCGGCACAAAAGTGAAAGGCGGCGGATCCGGAAGGTTTGGCGGCGGACCTTCAGCGGGCCCTTCTTCAGGCATCTCTTTGCCCATGTCTTTGAAATCTTTGCCTTCAATCATTGTTTTTCCATCATCCGAGGCAACCTGTCTTTCACTTCCACCAGCCGTGTTTGCGGCCATCAGACTGCCGGATTTGTTGCCACCAAACGCAGCGATTTCTGCAACTGAGAACGAACCCCCTGCCTGAGCTGCTGGAGCCCATTTCAGCATAATGTAGCGCCCGCTAGTTTCCGGAAAGTCGATCGCGCCGTGACCAGAGCCATCTGTTATCGAGCCAACCGGCTGAAAATTGGCGAGTTCAGCCTCGTCGACTCGAAGAGTTTTCGGCGCGCGATCCTCGGTGGTGCCAGGCAATGATTGCAGAACGTAGAAATCGACCCGGCCTTGTTGCGGCGCGTAAACGGCGGAAATGCGCTGCAATGTCGTGACTTTTCCAAGATCGATGACCGCGGCTGGCGCAGCATCGTCTGCAGCGAATGCGTAGCTGGTAGCCGGCTGATTATCGATCATGTTGTTTGCTTCGTTTAGATCGTCGCCCGAACTCACGTAAAGAGCGCGCGCTTTCGCGTGCACATCGGTAAGATTGTAGCTGATCAACGCAAGACTACTCGAAGGATCTTGGACATTGGACTTTCGCGTTCGCGGCATTGTGAACGCTGCAACCGTTGGAGTGGAATAGACGCCCAAAGCGGCAATGCGACCGGGCTCGTTAATGTTGAACGTCAATTTGACATACTTCGCCTCGCTCGGGCCGATTTTAGCCTTCACCGCATTCGGTGTGAGGTCTTGATGCGAAAGATGGTGCCACTGAGAGCTGTCAGGTGAAAGTTTCGCATTTGACGTCGCGATCGTGACGTCGCCTTTCGCGCCGTGGTTAAGAAAAGAAATGCTGTCGATGTTTTCGATTTTCGAGAGTGAAACCAGCAAAGTCGTAGCGCCATTGGAGAGCGCATAACCGACAGTTGGGTCATCGCAAAGCAGGGCGGCCGCCGCCGTATTGCGATCTTGCGATTGAGAACTGAGCTGTAGATTTCGGACGGAATTGCTTTGTGACGCCGCTTCTACCTGCGCCCCGAAGTGGTAGCGGGCAAGATTCTCCGGATAAGCAGGCGCTTGCTCGACCGTAAGAGGCGGAACCTTTTGTAGGTTTAAATCGGCAGCGACCGACGTGATCGAGAAGCAACACAGAAGGCCGCAAAAGTTGATGAAACGTGAAGAACGTGTGCTCATAATTTCCATAGCTACAAAAACGATGATAGCCACAGCGCACGCTACTGGCAATACAAATCTTCGGGTAGCCGCAAGTTTTTTTAGGTAGCCTTCAACACGCTTGCGCCAGCACCTCGTAGCCCGCTTATCGCTTAGCCAAAAAGAGGCGAGCCGAAGTCTTTCGAGTACTTATCGGCTTCTCTCAACCTTACCTTTTAACAGGCTGGGTAGAGGAGCGCTAATGGTCGACTGCGACCACTAATTCTTCGCGTATAACGTCGCTGCAGCAGCGCGATATTTGTGGGCGCCCGCGTAGGCGTACAGCGGTATGTAAGAGCGGGCCCCCAGATCATTTACGCGACACGCCGCCCAATTGATCGTGGGATCCAAAACATATGTATTCCCCTCAATCGTCCACTCCAGCCACGCATGAGTTTTACGGCTCATCGACGTGCGTTTTCCTATGATAAGCCGAATATTTTGGGCGCCACAAAGCTGCATTTTATCGTAAAGTGCAACTGCCTTGCCCTTGCAATCTGCAACTGGAGCGGTCTGGACCTCGGCTGGCGTCTTCCATTCAGGACTGAATCCGTACGGGATGCTTCGCAGATCACCGATCCATTTGTTTACGAGCATCATTGAAAGATTGCCTTGATGAGCATTGCTTTTCGCAAACAAGACCGGTTGAATTCGCGTCATTTGGCGATCGTACGGTGTTGAGTTAACGCTCAACAGGGCCGACTGCGCGAAACAGGAGATAGAGGAGAGACAAATCAATCCAGCGATAAGCAGGAAGATTTTCTTGAATTGGAAGGGCTGGATGCTTACGAGAATCATGGTAATTATGGAATCTATAAGCAGCAGCCATGCCAAAGCATGAAGGCTCGTTTTCGGGATTCTGGAGGTTTTTTAACGCGCTCCCGGATAGGCAGGAGTACAGGTGGCGGACCCGAGGACTAACTACCGACCTCCCGCGGGTATGAGATGGGATGTGGAGACCTGGTCGGGTCCGGCGGCTTGCCTCGAACAAACGCGCGGGCAGTAAATCATGGCGAGCCGACGCGGCTCTTAAGAATATTTAATCGCCCTGGGGCGCGCCCGCTCGAAGTGTACCGTCGCAATCTGCTGCTAATCTCTCCGAAGCGAGAGTTGTTGCGGGACGGAAGCGGACGAACAATTTACGCCGTAATGCAAAGCGGCCGAGCTTGGTTTCAAGCCCGGCCGCTACAAACTTCTGTTTTGCTAAGCGAGTCTAGAATTTCTTCTTGATCGCAGCATACCAAAACCGGCCTTTTGGATTTGCTGTCTGCTCATCATAACCGTTTTCGAAGGCCGCGGACACAAACGGCGGTTGCTCGTCGAACACGTTGTTCATACCGAGAGTAACGGTCGTGTTATTCAGCCAAGCTCTCCAACCGCATGGATTGTATTCCGCGGTCGATACTGGCATAACATTCTTATCCTTGCCGTCCTTCGACTTTCCAACTTTTCCACCGTCCTTGGCATAGCCGGCGACCTCGGCCTCCGCCGCCGGGGCCGGGAAGTTGAATGTGTAGTTCAGGATATAGTCCAGAGTGATCCACTCGCGTATTTTCCGATCGGTAAACCCAACAACCGGGAAGTTATTCTTTCCGTTAGCACGGGTCTCAGGCACCATTGAGAACACCCCGTTTCCGTAGGTATCCCAGTATTGGCCGATGAAATGCACAGTCGCGCCAGTATCGAGCTGGCCACCCCAGACCCCATCTTTGTCGTAAAAAAGGCTGGCGTACCAACGATTGTGCGTCAGCGAACCTCCGCCGTTCGCACCTAAGAAGCCGCCACCAAACTTGCCCACGGCCACGGTTTCGGGACCATCCGGAATTATCTGGACCACCGCGCGATCGATATACGTGCCATTGAACGTTGTGGTAAGAGTTCCCCAGTCGCCGTGCCCCAGTCGGTTGGTATCGAAGATATATACCATCTCGTAATCGATGCCTTCCTGAATGAATCGACCCAGATTTTGCGTCGGAGTATCTATATTCAGGATGGGGCCATTTGGCCCGTTACGTTGCACCTGGTTCTGAAAACCCCTGTTGGCGAAGGCCTCATTAACAACGACCTGTGGATTTAACACCACCGTAATCGCGCGGAGGTCGATATGGTAAAAGTCCGCGCTCATGGTCAAACCCTGGAGGGCGCCCCACCATTTGCCGGGCGTGACGATCGTGCCATAAGTCCATTCATAAGCGGTTTCCGGCTTCAAATTGGGGTTGCCACTAATCGTCTGCTGGACCTGCGGTTCACTCGCCTTCATAGGATCTCTGATAGCCGGGAACGACTGCGCCGCGCCGCCGAACAACTCACCCAGAGTCGGAGCATGGAACGCCTCATTGTAAGTGGCGCGAACTGTCCAGGCGGAATCCAACGGTTGCCAACGTGCCGAGACCTTCGGTCTCTGGGTCCCGCCGAAATCGCTGAAGTTGTCATACCGTTCCTGATAGTTTAGCTCCAAGCTGTACAAACCAGGGAAGTTCCAGGTCGGGCTCGTTATCGGGACGCGAAGTTCCCAATACGTCGACCAAACGTCGCGACTGCCCTTCGTCGGAGAGAAGTTCGTGGCGCCAGTCGTTTGACCCGAAGCGGTCAGCGCGTCTGGGTTATCGGCCGCGTGCTCCCTGCGATGCTCACCGCCGACAGCGAATGAAACCGGGCCGCCTGGAAGCGAAAAGAGATCGCCGTTTAATTTGGCATCTTCCAGTTCCAGAAAGGTCGAACCAACGTGATTAGTCGTGACGAAGACACGATCAATCGCCGCCTTCGTATTTTGATTAAGTCCGAACATGTTAAATGCCGTTGCCGGATTCGTGTCGAGCAAGGCCTGGCGCAAGGCATTGTTGTTCACGATGCCACCGAAACGCTCGAGACGATGATCTTCGTTGAAACGGAAACCGGTTTCCCAGTTCCATGTCTTCATATAATCGCCGAACTCGCCCATCTCGCCTTTCATGCCGGCCGTAAACAGGTAGTTGTCGGTTGTGATTTTATCTGTGCGCAGGCCGGCTTCGAGGGAACGGTAACGGACACCGGTAATAAACTGTGTGCCTGCCGGCGGAGCGCTCGCCTGAGTCTGAGGAAACCTCGGGTTACTTCCGCCCACCGCAGTGTAGTCGACCTCCGCCAGAAACGGATTGAACGGGTTTTGCGTCGGAACGCTCATACCCGTAGCGCTGATACCGAATGTCTTATTATGTGTCGTATCCAATCCGCCGACGGAAAAATCAGTCCACACATCCGGCGTGAACGGAGTCGGCGCCAAGCCACCGTTGAAGAAGGAACGCGCGTATTTGAAATCTGCAAAGATGACCAAATACTTTTCGCAAACGTCACGCGTGAACGAACCGTAAAGATGCTCGCGATCCACGTCCGCTAGGTCCGGCGTAAGATCGGCAAAGTTAAATAGGATCTTTTCACGCGGAAGCGACAGACGCGCGACATATTGAGGGTGAGTATTGCGCGTGAAAGGCCCTGGTGTCGGAGTCTTCGCACCGCCAGCCAACCGAGGTTGGAATTGGCGGGCTCCCACACGGCCGGCGTAGTTGCCGCTGCGGTTGTCAGCCGGTCCTCCTATGGCCGCAGGAGCGGAGAAACCGCCAAATTCACTGTGATCAGCATCGTGCGAAACATCGAGGTCACGCGAGTAGATCGCGGCGCGATTGTACCATTCCGCAAAAACTACGAGGTCGGTTTTATCGTCACCGGTGCCGGCGAGAACGTATGCTCTGTATTCGGCTGCGTCGCCCGCAAACCCGAGATTGGAATTGCCAGCACTCATATACACCTCCACCCCGCGGTAGCGATGAGTGAACCAGATGTTGAACACACCTGACACCGCGTCGGATCCGTAAATAGCCGACGCGCCGTCTTTCAAGATGTCGATATGATCGATTAACCCAACCGGAAACGTATTGATATCGACAGTCGATCCGGCGAAGCCGACCGGCGCCAAGCGACGGCCGTCCAGCAAGACGAGCGTTTCTTTGGCCAGAATACCGCGGAGGTTGATTTCCGCGCGACCGTCACCACCGTTCGTGTTGTTCTCATTGATCGTCGACCCAGTCGCTGCGGGCAGTCTCTGGATTAGATCAGTGGAAGAACGCACACCGAGTCGGGTGATGTCGTCTCTGCGGTATGTGTCGACCGGATTCGGGCCCACCTCTTCCGCTGTCGGAATGTTTGAACCCGTCACGATGACGCGCTCAACTTCAGCCTGGCCACCTCCTGCGGCGGCGCCTGCTGGCGGAATGTTCGTACCGGTTGTGGGCGTAGCTCCAGCAGCTGGTGCCTGCGCGAACGCGTTTGAGACGATAAGCAAAGGAAGTCCTACAGCGACTGCAAGCGCGACGCGGATGGATCCTAACGTTTTGAGCACGTTTCTAGTCATTAGTTTCTCCATGGGTTTGGTTAGGTTTGGGCTACGGATTAGTGAAGATTCGCAATGGTGACAAGCTTTTTTTCAAAAATTTTGAACGGCTCGCGACGGCACTTGTCCCGCCGAGACTCCGTTTTGCGCAGTTCTATCGGATTTCGAGGGACGTGCCTAGAAAAAAATGAAGAAAATTTCGGCCTGTTTTTATGGCATTTTAAAGGCGTAAAAAGCGGCCAAATCGGAGCATGCGTAAGCAGCAGACGTTGACGTCCCGCCTCGCACGAAAATCGAAATTAATTGAAGCGCCCACTACTTCGTTGCAGCCTCTTTTCTTTATGTTCACCGGCTTGGTTGAAGAGATTGGCAACGTGCTTTGGATTCGCGCCACTGACCGCGGTACCCAGCTGCAAATCGCCGCGCCCCTCGTCGCTGAAAAGATCCGGACTGGCGACAGCGTTGCCGTCAACGGTTGCTGTCTGACTGTCACCGCCCGGCGCGCGGATCAAATCACTTTTGATCTTCTTCAGGAAACGCTCGACCGCACGAATCTGAAAACATTGCGCCGCGATTCGCCGGTAAATTTAGAGCGCTCGCTTTCCGGCGACGGATCGATCGGCGGACATTTTGTGCAAGGCCACATTGACTGCACAGCGCATATTTTTTCCTTCGACGCCGCGGGCGCGGATTATCGACTCGAGATTGAATTGCCCTCCGAATTCGCCCATTACATCGCTTACAAAGGTTCCGTTTGCATCAACGGCATCAGCCTCACCGTCGCGGAAGTTTTGCCGAAGAGTTTCGCGGTTTGGATCATTCCGCATACGAGACGTTCGACCAACCTAAGCGTCGCGCAGCCTGGCGACTCTTTAAACATTGAATTCGACATCCTGGCCAAATATGTCGAGCGCATCCTTGCGCGTTACGTGCCCCAAGCCTGAGGGCGATTGTCGATCTTTCGTATATGAGCGGTCGGCAGCACCGCTCTTAATATATATGTACGCCGCTCATTTTGCGCCCAGGCCCATGATCACCGCCGGAATCGTCCGCAGCAAAATCTTGAAATCGAGTCCCAGCGACCAGCGGTCGATATAATCCAGATCGAGTTTTACCCAGTCCCGAAAATCGCGGACCTGATTACGTCCGCTAATTTGCCAGAGACAGGTCAACCCTGGTTTCACGCTCAGCCGACGGCGCTGCGCCGTATTTTCAAACTTCTCAACTTCATAAAGCGGCAGCGGCCGCGGGCCGACCAGGCTCATGTCGCCCATCAACACGTTCACGAGTTGCGGCACCTCGTCCACACTCGTGCGTCGCAGCCACCGCCCGAACGGCGTGATCCGCGGATCCTCCTCCACTTTAAACACCGGCCCGTGCATCTGATTAAACGGCTCCAATTCCGCGCGCCGCATCTCGGCGTCGTTGGACATGGAGCGAAACTTGTACATGACAAACGGCTTCCCGTACTTGCCGGCGCGAAGCTGCCGAAAAATTACCGGGCCACGCGAGGTGATCCGGATCAGTAACGCCACGATCATCATCGGAATCGCGAGCAGCACGAGTGCCACGAATGCTCCCACCCGATCGATCACTTCCTTGACAAACAAAGTCCAGGAAACCTCCGGCGTTGAGCGAAACACCAGCATTGGCCGGCCACCGAATGCATCGAAATCGGGTTTCGCGATTGAGGTGCGGATAAAATCCGCCACCAGCCATGCCGGCACACCTTCCACTTCACACGCACCGATCGCTTCCTCGACGCGATTGAGCTGGCTGTGGCCGGCCGCAAAAATCACCCGCGCCACGGAATGTCGATGCATCGCCTCGACCAGATCGGAGAGCGGCTGCTTTTCGATGTCGATCCGATCCGCCACTTCCAGCAATAACGTCTGCTCCGGCGTGAAAGACAGCTCGAGCGCATCGATGTCCTCGCGCACACCGGCGAGCAAAACGCGCTCCCGTATTTCTCCGCGCATCGCTTTGCGCCGAATGCGCTGAAGAATGATTCGCTCTTTCACCAGCAAAATCCCCGTCCCGATGCCGATGAAGAGCAGCGGCACCGATCGATTGGCTAGTGGCAAGCGAAGAAAAATCACGCACGCGCTCACGATGATGCTCAGATAAATCATCGCCCGCATCACCTGCGCGAATGACTTCCCTTTCGTCTTGTCGATCGGCGATTCGTAGAACCCCTGCAGGTCGAGCAGAATTGGCCCGAAAATCATGATCACTATCACCAGCCACCAGTAGTTTCCAAAAGGATCGATCGACTTGTGTAAATCAAACCAGCTCGTGCTTTGGTCGCGCAACGTGTGCGCGAGGAAGAGCGAAAAACCAAGCAGGAACGAGTCGATCAACTGCTGGATCTGCGTGTTTAATTCCTGTCTTCGTGCAAGCATGCTAAAAACGCACAACCGGTTGGCGCGATTATCTTCGCACTTCCGGGGCGGATAAGATATGGCAGCGCGAAGACCGGTCAAAATTAGGAAGAAGCTTCTCGTTGTGGCTGTCATCACAACGCCGGCCGAGCTGCGCCGCGCCACACGACTGTCCGACCGGCCGGATTTGTTCGAACTGCGGCTCGATCATTTCGTGGGCGAGGAAGATCAACTCGAAGCGAAGATGTCGATCTTCCCTGCGCCCCTCATCATCACCGCCCGCCATCCCGCCGAAGGCGGCGCCAATAAACTCTCCGTTCAACATCGCCGCGAATTGCTCCTTCGGTTTCTTCCGCGAGCACGATATGTCGACGTTGAATTGCGTTCGGCCAATGCCCTTCGCGCGATCATCACGGCCGCGCGCAAAAAAAATGTCCGGTGCATCATCTCGTTTCATGATTTCGATTCCACGCCAACTGCTCGGAGTTTATGGAACAAGGCGCGCGCGGCGAAACGTTTCGGTGCCGACGTATTCAAAGTCGCGACGCGCACCGATACACCTACCGAGCTGGAGCGGCTGCTCGACTTCATCAAGAATTCGAATCTCGATCTTCCATTGAGCGTAATGGGAATCGGAAAGCTTGGCCGCAAATCCCGTCGCGAGCTCATGCGACACGGCTCGGTCCTAAATTACGCGCACATGGGTCGCACACGACTCGCCGGCCAGCCCTCGCTTGCTGAAATTCGGCGTTGGACGTTGGACGTTGGACGTTGAACGTTTTCTTATGGATTTACCGCGCGAGATCCCAGTCATGCCATTGCCCGGCGCCTTGCTTTTTCCGCATGCGCTGCTGCCGCTTTACATTTTCGAACCGCGCTACCAGCAAATGCTCGACCACGCGCTGCAACATCATCGCATGCTTTCGGTCGCGCTCATCCGACCGGAACGCGGCCAATGGCAATCGCCCGAGGATTTTTTTCACATCGCCGGTGTCGGCCTCATTCGCGCCTGTGTCGGCCGCGGCGACGGCACTTCCAATCTGATTCTGCAAGGATTGGAACGGGTGCGCTTCACCGCCTTCGAACAGGAAGCTCCATTTCCCATCGCGACGATCAATCCTCTCGAATCCGATTCTGAATCGTCCGTTGAAACCGAGGCGCTCGCCGCCAAGGTTCTCGAGCTTTATTCCAAGTTGAAAGGCAACGGGCGACAACTTCCCGCTAAAGTCGATCGCTACTTGTCCGACCTGGGCGATCCGGAAATGCTCGCCGATCTCGTCGCTTCAACTTTCATCAACGACCCGATGCGCCGCCAGCACATCCTCGAGGAGCTTTCCGTCAACCAGCGGCTCCGGCTTGTCATTCGATATTTGAGCGAAGAACCCGGGAGCGCTCTCGCCTAACGATTCTCACGGTGATAGATTGCGACGGATTCATTTTCGAAAATCTGCCGGGCATTCCTGAGAATCGGACTCCAAACGAACGGGTGACGTTCTATATGTTGCCTCAATTCTCCATCCGCGAAAATGAATTGAATGCCGCTGCCCCAGAATTCAGACGCCCTGGTCTCTGCGCTGAGATAGGATCCAACGCCGATGCTATCGGCTAATGCGGCTTGCCGCTCCTTGTAATCGACCGACATCGCCCAATGTCCCCACACGACCGTGTTACCGGCCAAAGCCGGGATTAGCCGGCTGGTCGCGGGTGTCGCCAAAACCAGATCATCCGATCGGGCATGCTCCCGCAAAACTTTCAAACCTTCGATCATCGCGTTCGGCACAAAATAGGCGTTATCCCCGTTTGCTTTGACCTTCTCTTGTTCACTAGCGAGGAGATATCCCGTAGTGAAAACGAACAAGGGCAACAAAAAGATCGCGGCCATCACTCGCATCAGCGTCGATTTGCGCTCGGGCACCCAGCGTGTGACCGCGCAATCAAAAGCGAGAGCGGTAATGAGACAAATCGGAATATGAGCGCCGAATATTAGCTTCCGCTGAAACCAGAATGGAAAATATGCGAGGATCGCGGCAAGAAAGAACCATAGAACAATCTGCCAGTACTTTTTCAGCAGCTGCTTGTGGAAAACGACCAGGCCGATCAGGAAAAAAAGCAGTGGTAATCCAAATCCAAGCGCGTATCCGGTAACCGGAGGGCTTTTCATCGCCCCGGTTATACTGTGTCGCGCCAGGAGCGGATTTTGCCAGGTCAATGCCACCAGATAGATGGTGAACGGAAGAGATGCGGCGAAATACCGGCATAAATATCCGACGCACTCTGTTTTTCTGCGGCCAACCGTGACTATCAGTGTTAGGACGAAGAGCAGCGGCAACGCATAAGGATGGAGCGTGGACAGCATGCCCGCCGCCAGCCCGCTTTTCCATAAATCGGCGCTGCGTTCCATTCGCGTTCCGCGATCCAGCCAGAAGATCGACAACAACATCAGGGCAAGTGAGAATGGAAAGAGAGGATTCCACAGGAGCGACCAAAATGTGCTCACTTCCGGCATCCACAGATCGGTAGACATGATCGCCCACGGAGCCTGAACTCCGGCCCAAACGAGAATTCCTCCCAGGCCTGAGGATACACCGACCAAAACGGAGGCGGTGATGGTTTGATTCGCGTTAAAGCCGAGGTAATCGACGTAGCGATAAAATACGAGGAAGAACAACCCGACGCCGATTGCTTTTACGACGAAAAACACAATTCCCATCTCGCAGGAAAAGAGCGCGCTCAACCATCCGCAGATGAGAAAAAATGGATGAAACAAGAACGGGGCGTGCGGCAGCGCCGTGTACTTAACCTTGAATAACCACGCACCATGCGCCGCTTGTTGGGCCCAGGCCATGTAGCCAAACGAGTCTTCGGGATAGGGCGGGAGAATCCACGTGTAGTGATAACCTGCGGGCGTCGAGTACCAGTTTATGAAATATGGCGCCGAAGTCAGCACGACGACGAATGCCGCCCAACCCCAACGAAAAAAACTCAGACCGCGCCGGCTCATTGTCGATTCCTGATCTCTTACACGCATCCAAAAGCTGGTGAAGTCAAAGATTCAAATGCCGGCGCTATTTGATCGCACGCTGACAGCAGAGCAATATCGAAACGGTGAAAGCCCGCCAGAATAAATCATCCCGTCAGTTGTCGAAGCGGCCGAACCGCCTTCCGCGCGCCCCGGCTAGTTCGTTGCCAGCGTGGAGGCAAATTTTAAACTCAACTTGGACGAAAGGCTTCATCCTGGTCGCGATCGCAGTCGTGGTCTACCTCGCGGTGCTGCACGCTGGTTTCATTTGGGATGACAATGAGCACCTGACCGGAAACCCCTGCATCGTCGGTCCACTTGGATTCAAGGATATTTGGACTGCGAGTCAGAGTTATTACTATCCGCTCGTTCTGACCAGCTTTTGGATTCTGCACAAATTCGTGGATCTGAATCCGCTGCCCTATCATCTGCTCACCGTTTTCATGCACGCCGGCTCGGCCGTTCTACTTTGGCGTCTTCTGCAACGGCTTGGCGTCAAGGCAGCGTGGCTGGGCGCGGCCCTTTGGGCGTTGCATCCGGTCATGGTTCAATCCGTCGCCTGGATTACCGAACTCAAAAACACGCAATCGTGTTTTCTTTATCTCTTGTCGATCTTGTTTTTTCTCAAGGCGAGCGACGTCGATGAAGCGCTGCATCAGCGCCGATGGCGTTTTGCGATCTCCCTTCTTTTCTTCGCCATGGCGATCACGAGCAAGTCCGCCACCGTCATGTTGCCGGTCGTGCTGGGGCTTTGTCTTTGGTGGCGAAACGGACGTGTATCCCGGCGCGATCTTGTCCAGCTCCTGCCATTTTTCCTGATCTCGGTGGTTGCGAGTGCCTGGACGATTTGGGAACAAAAATTTCATTCCGGCGCGCTCGGCGTCGAATGGTCGCAAACATTGCCCGAACGTTTCGCCATCGCCGGATGGGACATCTGGTTTTATTTAGGCAAGTTGATTTGGCCGAGCGGACTCAGCTTTTTCTATCCGCAATGGAAGATCGACACTGGCAAGCTTTCTACCTTTCTACCGCTGGTCGGAGCGATCGGCGGTTTGTTTTTCCTGTGGTACGCGCGCAATGGCCGACTGCGGCCATTGTTTGTCGCGGCTTTTTATTTTGTCGTTTCGCTCTTTCCGGTCTTGGGCTTCTTCAATGTCTATTTCTTTCGCTTCTCGTTTGTCAGTGATCATTTTCAATACCTCGCGGCGATGGGACCACTGGCCCTGGCCGCAACCGGCATCGCCGAGCTCGGCCAGAGCATTGCAAAAGGAAAATCGTGGCTGCAATCGGTGCTTGGTGGAGCGCTGCTCCTGATCTTAGGAATACTCAGCTGGCACCAGGCGAACTACTACACCGATGCCGAGACGCTTTATCGAATGTCAATCGACCGAAACCCGAAGTCCTGGGTCGCTTACACCAATCTCGGTGCCGTCTTTTTGCAAAGGCGACAACTCGACGAGGCGATTAGCTATTGCCAGAGAGCACTCGAAATCAAACCCGACGCTCCCGAAACGCAATACAACCTGGGTAATTGCTTCCTGGCCAAGGGTGATTTCGCCCTGGCGATTGGGCCCTATCGAACCGCGCTTCGCACGGAACCAGGCAACGTCAGAACGCACAATAATTTGGCGGCATGCTTGGCCGGGATTGGCCGGATCGAGCAAGCGCTCGAAGAGTGGCGGGAAGCGATTCGAGTCGATCCGAATTTCGCCGAGTCACATTTCAATTTGGGATACGTTCTCATGCAAGTTGGCCACCGCGATGAGGCGGCGAAACAGTTGATCGAAGCGATCCGCCTCAAGCCGGATTATGCGATAGCGAGAGAAAAATTGCGCGAACTCGGCGTCCCAGGTTTTTGATTCAAGCTGCGCGCGCTAACCGGCAATCCGCCCAAATTCTTCCATCAAATAACGGTCCGTCATTCCCGCGATGTAATCGCAGACCGTGCGATGCAGACCTTCCGCTTCGATTCGCTTCGTTGCCGCTTCCCCTAAACGGTCCGGCTCGAGCACATACGCTTCGAACACGCGGCGCAACATTTCGCACGCTTGCTGGTTCACCTCCGCGACGCGCGGATGATAATACACATTTTGGTAGAGAAATTTGCGGAGCCCGCGGTTCGCCTCCAGCAATTCATCGCTGTAGCGAATCAGCGCCGCCGGTTGTTTGCGCACTTCATCCGCGCTCTGCACGCCAAGATCGACAATCGATCGCGCGCTTGTCGTCACCACATCCTGGACTTGCACGTCGATGATGTCGCGAATGATCAATTTATGCAGCTCCGGTTCGCGCGCGTCCGGGTAGCGCGTTAGGACCGCACGCTGACTTCGCTGCCAGACCGCATTTTCCTCCAACTGCGCCGCCGTCAAGATCTCGAAATCGACCGCGTCATCCAGATCGTGGCTGTAATACGTGATCTCGTCCGCCAGATTGGCGATCTGCGCCTCCAGCGAAGGACAACGATATTTTTCTTCGCCTTTAGCCGGCGGATCGTAAAACGCCTCATGTTTTCGCAAACCCTCGCGGACTTCGAATGTAAGATTTAATCCCGGAAAATTCGGATACGCATTTTCAAGCAGCTCAACCACGCGCGCGCTTTGGCGATTGTGATCGAAGCCGCCGTGCTCGCGCATGCATTCGGCCAGCATCTCTTCGCCGGAATGGCCAAATGGCGAATGGCCGAGATCATGCGCGAGCGCGATCGCCTCCGCCAAATCTTCGTTCAGCGATAACGCCCGCGCGATCGTGCGACTAATCGATGCGACTTCAATCGAGTGCGTCAACCGGGTGCGCAAATGATCGCCCGTCCCGTTCAGAAAAACCTGGGTCTTATATTCCAGGCGGCGAAACGCGCGTGAATGAATGATGCGGGCCCGGTCGCGTTGATACTCCGTGCGGTATTCGTGGCTCGCTTCGGGATATTTGCGCCCGCGCGAATCGGCCGATTTCTGCGCGAAAGGCGCGAGCGTCTCGCGCTCGGTTGCCTCCATTTGCTCGCGCGTTTTCCAGCCGTTGTGTGAAATCGCCGCCGGCGCCGATTTCATCATTTCCGCGCCGACCCCTGGGCATCCGGTTGCGAGAATTTTCCCTGCAACATTCGTTCCGCTTTTCGCGCGTCCAACCGCACCCTCACCAAATCGAAAGCCGCCAGCAACATCGCGGTCAACGTGAGCCAGCCGCAGACAAACCAAAACAGGATGAACCAAACGGGATGTTGATGCGGATTCAACAACGATTGCAGGAAGGTCGAGCCGGCAAACAAAAGCACGAGCGCAATCACCAAGAGCGTGAACATGGTTTTCCGGCGCGTGTTTTGATCGCGGACCAATCCGCGCGTGGCGTGCGCCGCAAACGATAAGATCGACAATTGCTTTTCCGGTTCGGGCACGAAGCAATCGTCGCTGACGACGTTGTCCTGCGCAAGATCGCGAATCCACTTCTCACCGATGGGCTGAAGTGCTTTCATAGCGGCGCCATGAAAAAGGCAAAAGCGAAAACCGCTAAGGCGCGAAAGACGCGACCGGCTAAACGAAAAGTGGCGCCAAAAAAATCTGCGGCGAAAGCCGATTCCTTGCTGCAAGCGCGCCTCCAAGCCGAGTTTTCGGAAGCGGTGAAAAGCGCCACCTCCTACGTCGGCGATCCCGAGCGCCTGCGCGGTCTCGTGAGTGAAGCCGCCAAGAAAGCGTCATCAATGCCGCGTGATGCTTTCAAAGAAACGTGGGCCTATTTTCAGGCGATGCTGCGGTTAGTCCGCGCCTACTATCGCGGCGACTACCGCGACGTTTCCGCGACGACATTGGTCATTGTCATCGCCGCCATCATTTATGTCGTGAATCCATTCGATATGATTCCCGATTGGGTCCCGGCCCTCGGCCTTCTGGACGATGCTTTTGTCCTCGCCCTCGCCGTGCGTAGAACGCGGAATGCGTTGGACGACTTCATGCTCTGGGAAACGGCCGCGATTTAGTCACGCGTTTCTTAAACCAAAAGCAGCGCCGGATTCTCGAGAAAATGGCGGAGTTCCTTTAAGTAAACGGCACCGAGCGCGCCGTCGATCACGCGATGATCGCAGCTCATCCAGATCGACATGCGGTGGCCCACGACGATCTGCTCGCCATTGTCCACCACCGGCACTCTGTTGATTTTGCCGATGGCGAGAATGAATCCTTGCGGCGGATTAATGATGGCACTGAACGAATCGATGCCCATGCCGCCGAGATTCGAGACGGTGAAACTTCCGCCCTGAAATTCTTCCGGCTTCATCCGCCTGTTGCGCGCGCGACTGGCGAGGTCTTTGGCCATCTCGCTGATTTCGCGCAGCGATTTGTTTTGCGCGGCGCGGATCACCGGTGTGAGCAATCCATCTTCAATCGCGACGGCGATGCCAAGATCGACATCGGCGTATTGCACGATCGCGTCGCCGTCGAACGATGCGTTTACCTTCGGGACTTTCACCGCAGCCATCACCGCCGCTTTCAAGACGAAATCGTTCACCGTGATCTTGGCTGTGTCCGCGCCTTCGCCGGCCGATTTTAACTCGGCGCGCGCTTCCATCAGCGGATCGGCATCGATGTCGATGTTGAGATAAAAATGCGGGACCGGCCCCAGACTTTCCGTCAGCCGTTGCGCGATCACTTTGCGCATTCCGGACAGATTGATGCGCGTCCCTTCGGTCTGTGGTGGCAGCCGTGTCGGCTGCTTCTGTGCAGGCGACACGCCTGCCTCTACAGTTTTTGATTTAGCCGCGGCACGAACATCACTCTCGGTAACGCGTCCTTCCGGTCCTGTCCCTTTTACGCTGGCAAGATCGACACCAAGTTCGGCGGCAACTCGCCGCGCGACCGGGGAAGCTTTCACTCGCGCTTCATCTCCTGTCTTCTGTAGCGGCGGCCGTGTCGGCCGCTTTTCTGCAGGCGACACGCCTGCCTCTACAGTTTTCTTTTCCCGCGGCGGCGCGGTCTCTTTTTCTTTCGCTTTCGCCGGAGCCGGCTTTTCTGTTTCCTTTTGCTCTTTCTTTTCTTCTTTTGCCGCCGGTTTTTTCTCCGCCGTTTTTTCCTTCTTCTCTTCCTTCGGCGCTTCTTCGCCTTCTTCACCGATGAACGCGATTTTGTCGCCGACGTTTACCTTGCCCCCTTCTTCGACATAAATCTCGGTCAGGACCCCGTCCTCCGGCGATTCCCATTCCATCGTCGCTTTGTCCGTTTCGATTTCGGCAATGACGTCACCGGCCGAAACTTTGTCGCCTTTCTTTTTCTTCCACGCGACCAGAGTTCCCTCCGTCATCGTGTCGCTCAGTTTCGGCATTTGGATTTCGGGCATAAAACGATCTCAGGCGTAGCAGACCTTGTTCACGGCCGCGATCAACTTGTCCATGTTCGGCAGCACGGCTTTCTCCAGTTTTTCGTTGTAAGGCGTCGGGACATCTTCCTGTGAAACGCGCATGATCGGCGCATCGAGCTCATCGAAAATGTTCTTTTGAATGCGGTAACAAACTTCGGCGCCGACGCCGCAGAACGGACGATCCTGTTCGACAATCACGACGCGATGCGTTTTTGCTACTGACTTGAAAATCGCCTTCTCATCGAGCGGTTTGATCGAGCGAAGATCGACAATCTCCGCACTGATGTCCTCTTCTTCGAGTTTTTCAGCCGCGGCAAGCGCGAGCGGAACAGTTTGCGCATAGCAAATGATGGATACATCGCTGCCTTCACGTTTCACTTCTGCTTCGCCTAACGGAATGAGCAATTCCACGTCCGGCGGTTCGACCATTCCTTTGGAGCTGTAGAGCAGTTCGGCTTCGAGAACGAGGACCGGATTGTTGTCGCGCACGGCCGTCTTGAGCAAACCTTTGGCATCGCGCGGAGTCGCCGGCGTGCAAACCTTCAATCCCGGCACGTTCGCATAAAGACATTCCGTGGCGTGCGAATGGGTAGCACCGAGCTGATGGGCCGGGCCGTTCGGCCCGCGAAAAGTAATTGGGACATTAAATTGACCGCCCGACATCGTCAGCATGTTCGGCGCGTTGTTCACGACCTGATCAAAGGCGACCAGCGAAAAGCTGAATGTCATGAACTCAATGATCGGCCGCAGTCCAACCATGGCCGCGCCCACACCCATGCCAGCAAAACCATTTTCGCTAATCGGCGTATCGATGATGCGTCGCGGACCGAAGCGATCGAGCAATCCCTGGCTCACTTTGTAAGCGCCGTTGTATTCGGCAACTTCCTCGCCCATGAGGAAAACATTCGGGTCGCGCTCGAGTTCTTCTGCGAGCGCTTCGTTCAACGCCTGGCGATAAGTGATCTCGCGCATCGTCATGGGGCGTAAGTGTAATCGTAAAGTTTTTCCAGCGGCGGGTCGGGACTTTCCTCCGCGAACTTGACGCTAGCGAGCGCCGTTTCCTTCGCCTTCTTGTCGATCGCATCGAACTGCTCGTTCGTAAGCTTGCCTTCACGCGTGAGCTGCGCGCGCAAACGTGTGATCGGATCGTCGAGGCGATATTTCTCAAGCTCTTCTTTCGTGCGATAACTCGCCGGGTCGGACATCGAGTGGCCGCGGTATCGATAAGTTCGGGCTTCGATGAAAGCAGGATGCGGATCTTTGCGCAGAGACGCGACGACCTCGGCGAGTTTGTCGCGCACTTCGCGAAAGCTCATGCCATCGACGATCTCCCCCGGAATATCGTAGCCCTCGGCGCGATCGACGATTTGCTTCAACGATGTCGATCTTTTCACCGAGGTGCCCATGGCGAAAAGGTTGTTCTCGCAAATGAAGACGACCGGCAATTTGTAAAGCGCCGCCAGATTCAATGCTTCGTGAAATGCACCTTGATTAATCGCGCCGTCGCCAAAGAAACAAAGCGTAACGCGATCTTCGTTGCGATATTTGCATGCAAACGCGAGCCCACACGCGAGCGGAACGTGTGCGCCGACAATGGCGTGGCCCCCGTACATGTGATTCTTGCGATCGAAAAAGTGCATCGAGCCACCGAGCCCCCCCGAGCAGCCTGTGGCTTTACCGAAAAGCTCGGCCATGCACGCGTTCGGGCTCGTTCCGCGCGCGAGCGCATGCGCATGGTCCCGATACGCCGTGATGATATAATCGTCGTGGCGCGTCGCGGCGACGGCGCCGACGACAACGGCTTCCTGGCCGATGTAAAGATGGCAAAAGCCGCCGATTTTCTGCGCTTGATATTGTTGACTGGCGCGCTCTTCAAAACGCCGGATCAACAGCATCAGCGAGAGCATCTCGACCTCGTCGCGCTGCTCCGCGGGCTGCATTGGATTTTACGCGGTGCGCAGCGCCGCCTTTGCGCGCGATGCTTCGGCGGTTCGGTCAAACCTCATGCAAAACACGAACGCGAGCGTGAAGATTAGATCGCTCATGAGTGAGTTCCGGAAAAACATCCAGCTCGGCGTGGCGCTGTATTGCGGCAACCCAACCGTGATCGCTTGAATCAAGCCGGCGAAGTTTTTGGTGTAACCGGGATCGCTCAGCCAGGCAAAGGCGTTGGTGATTAGATAAAAGATTGTCGATCCAACAATCGTAGCCGGCAGAACGGTTTTGAGTGACGCGCGATTTTGCAACGCAAATCCGATGCAGCCGACAACGACGAGCGCGAGATAACGGCCAAAGATGAGCGGACTAAACAGCGGCGCACCGTAATGATGATTGAGGATCGCATCGGAAATCAGGAGCGCGATCAGCGGCACGGCAAATTTGAATCTGGGCGGAAAATAAATCGCGCAGCAAAGCCCGATTGCCGCGAGGGGCGCAAAATTCGATAACCAGGTCGCGCCCGATTGAATCATCAACCCCGTGGTAATGCGATATGCGATCGTCAAAACGACAAGTAAGAAGGCCGGAATCATCGAGAGAATTCTATCCGTCCTGCGCGATATGCAAAGCTGGATTTGGCAGCTGGACTTGCGACACGCAGATGCCGCTTCACTTGCTTCAAGATCGACAATCGATCTTAGGCGGCTTTCTTCTTCGCGCCGCCCAGAAGCGCGCGACTCAAACGCGCTTTGCGCCGAATGGCGGCGTTGCGGTGAATGATGCCACGCTTGGCTGCCTTATCGATCGCGGAGATGAGCGCGCGAATCTGATTCACATCCGGTTTTTCCGACGAGCGCACCTGTTTATGCATCGTGCGCACGCGCGTAATCGCGCTGCGGTTGCGGAGCGAACGCTGCAATGTCTGGCGCGCGCGTTTGGCGGCGGATTTCGTGTTGGCCATTTGATCGATGAATTTACGGGGCGTGGAGAGTCGCGGCGTAATGCTCAGTTGTCAAGATGTCGATCTTGCACTCCGAGCCGCGATCTCGCAGCGGAGATTTACGTGCCGCGACCAGACGACGCCACTCGCAACACTGCCTTTGGCTGCGGAGGAAGAGGCGCAATCGAATCTGTGGCGGCCGCGGCCTCGGCGCGAATCTTTCGCGCACTCGGCAAACGGTCGGGCACGATTTGCACCATCGCGCCAAGCGGAAGCTGATTGTAAAGGGCAGCGACGTCGTTCGATTTCATCCGGATGCAACCGTAACTGGCCGGGCGGCCGATCGTTTTCTCTTCCGGTGTGCCGTGGATGTAAATGCAGCGGTTGTAGGCGTGCACGTTTTGCGGTTCGAGACCGCGCAGCCAAATAATTCGCGTCACGATCGGATCGCGGCCGGGTGCGTTCGGTCGCAAAACCTCGCCGGTGAAGCGGCGGTTGTGAAAGACGGCGCCAACCGGAGCTTGATCGCCAATTTTTTGCGCAACCTGGAGACTACCGAGGGGTGTCGTCATCCGCCCAAGAGAGTCGCCCAGACCAAACTTGGAAGTCGAAATTGGATAAGTCGCGATTCTGGTGCCGTGCTGCAAAAGCATCAGCTTCTGATCGCGCACGCTAATAATAACGCGACTATCAACCTCAAATGGAGCAGGCAGGCGCATGGGAACTGGCACCGCCGCGCGGAGCGCGGGAGCAAGTAAAGCCAGGGCAAAAACGATGGTTAAGGGGCGAAACATGCGCGACTTGATACTCAAGATTTGCCGTTTGTCACGCGGGAATTGCCGCAGCCTCGCGGGAGCCGCCCAGACTGATTCGTGGGTACCAAGGCAGGAGCGATGACAAAGAAACATAGAGAAACCCGGCCTGGAACATGAGCAGGAACGGTACCGAGAGGAATTGCTGATGGACCACTGCGAACCACACGAAATAGGTAAAGTACAAGGCGAAGGCCATTTCCGCGATGGGGAGGAGCGATTTTAGCGGCATGTATCTGCAGCTGCGCCAGGACTGCGATTTATGCTCTATCCCGTACTTGGGTGTGCGCGCGAAATCAGATTTATGATTAAAGACCGCTTCCAGAACGGCGCGCGCGTTGTTCAGGGAAAGGCCGACTCCGAGAGCGAGCAAACACGGCAGCAGAAGAATCTCTTTCATCCACGTGCGCGGATGCAGTTCGCGTTGCGCACAACAATAGAATACTCCAACCGAGACCGAAGCTGTTAGGAAAATCGGTATGTCGATCAAAAATGTGCGAAACCAGCCCGGGGGCGGCCCTCCACTCGAAGGGTGCAGAAGCACGCACAAACAAGCGAGGAGAAGGTAGGCGAAGTTTGAGGTCAAATGCGCTGAGGCTTCGAGCTTGATTGGCAATGGCAAACGGCTGCGCCAGATTGTCGGCAGCAATTTCTTGCAAGTTTGGATCGAGCCTTTCGTCCAGCGGTGCTGCTGCGATTTGAAGCCGTTCATGTCCACCGGCAACTCGGCCGGCGTAACGACGTTGGGAAGGAAAACAAATTTCCAGCCGGCCAATTGCGCGCGGTAACTCAAATCGAGATCTTCGGTGAGCGTGTCGTGTTGCCAGCCGCCGGCTTCCCTAATGCAGGAGCGTCGCCAGAGGCCGGCTGTTCCGTTGAAATTGAAAAAACGCCCACTGCGGCTGCGCGCTGTCTGTTCCAAAAGAAGGTGACCATCGAGAAACATCGCCTGCACGCGCGTGAGCAACGAATAGCTGCGATTGAGGTGGCCCCAGCGCGTCTGGATCATGCCGATTTTTGGATCGGTAAAGAAATGAATCGTGCGTTTGAGCAAATCCGGCTGTGGCACAAAATCGGCGTCGAGAATACAAACGAAGTCGCCGGCGGCTGCCTCAAGGCCGACCGCGAGCGCACCCGCCTTAAATCCAGTGCGATCTACGCGATGGATAAGATCGACATCGAACCCGCGCTGGCGCAGTTCTTCCGCGCACGAAAAAGTGATGTCGCGCGTGTCGTCGGTGGAATCGTCGAGTACCTGGATTTGCAGCAGCTCGCGGGGATAATCGATCTCGCTGACCGAGCGAAGTAATCGCTCAACCACGTAAATCTCGTTGAAAATGGGCAACTGCATCGTGACCTTGGGCAGTTGCTCAAAGCGACTGAGGGGGACCGGTTCGCGCTTCCGGTTCTTAAGGAAGAGATAGATGATGAAATAACGATGGATTCCGTAGGCCGACAGGCCAAAAAGCACACCGAGGTAACAGATAGTCCAGATTGCGTGGCCGAGGCTTCCTTGCATGAGTCTTTTGAAACCTGCTGGTGGTTAAGACAGCAAGGGCGACATGATGCCGGTTCCGTCGCGCCCGTCAAATCAAAAATGGCGATTTTGCCTCTGAGAAACGCACTTCAGACGGTGAGAAATTTGTGCTAAAGAAGATGTCGATCTTGCCAAGAATATTATCGGTTTTACCCGCCGTTCTCGTTGCGGCGATGGCTTCCTTTGCTTCTGGCCAGGAAGAGCCGGTGACGGAGGAGCGCTACGAACGCGAGGAGCTCGGCGTAAATCCTTACACGGCGCCGTCCATCGCCCGCATCTTCGCGCAGCTCGATGAATTGAAGCCGCTGCCCTTCGACCAACTCTGGCGCCCGCTTCCACCGGCTTCTCCGGCGAAGCGCGAACAAAAAGGAATGATCTTCGGCAGTCTGATCGCGGATGGATTCCTCATCGTCGAAGCGGAGAGGAAAAATCTTATCGACGATTTGGGGCGCGTCTTAATTAGAGAGGCGCGCGGTCTCGGCGTGGCCGACCGCGTGATTCGCCACAGCGCGAGCCTGACGGAACTCGGTCGGAACGGCGACTGGATGGCCGTGCGCAAGGAGCTGGTCGCGACGCAGGCCGATGTCGAACAAGCGATGATCGACTTGCGCGACCAAAAAATGGCGCACCTGATCAGCCTGGGCGGATGGTTGCGCGGTTTGGAAATGAGCGCCGACGCCGTGGAATTAAAATTTTCTCCGGCACGCGTGAAGCTGCTATCACAGCCTGAGCTGGTTGAATATTTTGTCGAAGAACTAAAGACCCTTCCGCCGTCCATGGCCCACGATCCACTTTTTGAAACAATTCGCACTGGTCTGAAGAAGATCGGAGAGACCTACGCGCGCGCGCCGGCTGAAGGTTTGAAACCGCCGGAGGTGAAATCGATTCACGAACAGGCCCGTGAATTGAACCTGGCCATTCGACGACTTGATTAACCCAGAAGATTCCGGCCTTGCCTGATACCGGCAGGGATGGAATGGGTGATACGCTGGTTCGCAGGCGATTTTTCGGATGCAATTGCAGGAAACAAAGAAGCCCGAAGGGAGCCGCCGTTTCGAGCGGTTCAATATTGTCTTTCCTATCCTTTTGGCAGGCTGGGTCCCTTCCATTCTTACTCTCGTTGTTTCCTACACGATTTTGAGCAAGACGCTGGAATCGAAAATTCTTCGTGACCGGCAAACCTTCGTGCAGTTGATCGGTCACATGGTCGGCGACGATCTCAGCCGCACGAGCGGGATCATCGATTATTATCA